>Ga0105044_10005963_pt1 | contig 16748 bp, 17 predicted proteins | sample MAT01_FD_78092 | JGI IMG/M metagenome (GOLD analysis project Ga0105044, IMG submission 78092) | Freshwater microbial communities from Lake Fryxell liftoff mats and glacier meltwater in Antarctica - MAT-01 | ecosystem: Environmental > Aquatic > Freshwater > Ice > Liftoff microbial mat | place...
AAGTGTCGCCCGCGCGGGCTATGTGGGCTTCGTCGAAAGTCCGGACCGCGAGACGCTCGCGCTGGACCTGCCGCGCGATGACTGGACCACGGCGCTGCGCTGGATTCGCGACGAGACGCCGAAGGACACCTACGTGCTCGCCGATCCCGGTCACGCGTGGAAGTTCGGCACGGCCGTGCGCATCGGCGCGGCCCGCGACGTGTTCCTCGAAGAAACCAAAGACGTGGCGATGGCCATGTACTCGCGCGACGCCGCGCGCCGCGTCACCGGGCGCATCGCCGCCACGCAGGGCTTCTCCGACATGACCGCTGCCACTCTCACGGCGCTGGCGGCCCGCGAGGGGCTCGATGTGTTCGTGACCGAGCGCGCGCTCGACCTGCCCGTGGCGCACCGCGCCGGCGCCGTCACCATCTACCGGTTGGCGCGCTAAGGGGCCTGATGCCGCGCCAGGCGCGCTTCCAGATTGCGCCGTACGTCCACGCCACTCCTCGCGCAGAATGCTGTTGTGCACGCTGTCGCGCACCGTCCTGGCGGTCATCTTGCCTGATTGCGCGCCGCGCCACGCTGCTATAATCCGGCCGTTCGCCGGGCCCTGAGCCCGGCGGGAAGGACACCCATGCCGACCACCGCCAACGTCTCGCGCCGCTCGTTCGCCAAGCTGTTTGCCATGGGAGGCTCGGCGGCGCTGCTCGCCGACCCGGCCTTTGCGCGGGAGTTCGGCGGCGCTGGCGCCGCCGGCGACATCCTGCCAGCGGGTCCCTCCGCCGGTGAGCCCTTCTGGAAGAGCGTGCGCGACCAGTTCGTGATGCCGCCGGACCTGGCGGTGATGAACGCCGCCAATCTCTGCCCGGCCTCGCGGCTGGCGGCCGACTGCCTGACGCGTGAGTCGAAGAGCGTTGACGCGGATCCGTCGCCCAATAACCGCGCGCGCCTCATGCCCGAGAAGGAGAAGACGCGCGTGGCCCTCGCCCAGTTCCTGCGAGTCACGCCCGACGAGATCATCATCACGCGCAACACCAGCGAGTCGAACAACATGGTGTCGAACGGGCTGGATCTCAAGGCCGGCGACGAGGTGCTGCTGCACGAAGACAACCATCCCAGCAACCTCACCGCGTGGCGCGAGAAGGCCAAGCGCTTCGGCTTCTCGGTGGTGGTCGTGCCGCAGAAGAATCCGCACCCCGGCATGGAGTACTACGTGGACGCCTTCGCCAAGGCGATCACGCCGAAGACCAAGGTGATGTCGGTCACGCACCTGTCGAGCACCGTGGGCGACCTGATGCCGGCCAAGCAGCTGGCGGCGCTCGCCCGCTCACGCGGGGTGCTCTTCCTGCTCGACGGCGCGCAGACCTTCGGCCTGCTCGATGTGAACCTGGCCGACATCCAGCCCGACTTCTATTCTGGCAGCGCTCACAAGTGGCCGTGCGGCGCGCGCGAGTGTGGCGTGCTCTACGTGAGCACGGCCGCGCAGGCGAAGCTCTGGCCGAGTGTGTATAGCGCCTATCCCGGTGCCGTCGGCTTCTCGAAGACGTTCGAGAGCTTCGGCCAGCGCGACGAGGCCACGATGATCGCGCTGCGCGAAGCGCTCGACTTCCAGACGAAGGTCGGCCGCACGGCCATCGAAGCGCGCGCGCGCGCGCTGACCACGCAGCTCATGGACGGCCTGGGGAAGCTACCCGGCATCGTGAACTGGACGTCGCCGGTTGCCGATCGCCGCGTGGCGGTCGTATCGTTCGCGCCGGGCTCGCTCGACGCGAACAAGCTGGCCAACGCCCTCTACGCCAATGACAAGATCGGCATCACCACCCGCGGCGGCCAGGACCGGGCGGGTCTGCGCGTGTCGCCGCACTTCTACAACAGCCCGGCCGAAGTAGACCGGCTGCTGGCGTCGCTCGGCAAGTATCTGAAGACTGGGGTCTAGGGACTCGGGACTCGGGGCTGGGGCGGGAGCAGAACAATGCACAGCACGCGAATCAGAGCACTCGCCAGTACGGTGGTGGCCGTCACGATGCTCGCGGCTCAGCCGGTCACGACCGCGCAGCCCCAGACGCTGGCGACTCGGGTGACGGTGACGTTCTCCAAGGACGTCGCGCCGCTCCTCAACAAGAACTGCGTGTCGTGTCATCGGCCGGGCGAGATCGCGCCGATGTCGCTCACCACCTTCCAGGCCGCGCGGCCCTGGGCGAAGTCGATTCGCAAGGCCGTGGCGGACCGCGTGATGCCGCCGTGGTACGCCGACCCGCGGCACGGCGAGTTCGCCAACGACCCGCGGCTGTCCGACGCGGATGTGGCCACGCTGCTCGCCTGGGTGGACAGCGGCGCGGTCGAAGGCGATCCGCGCGACCTGCCGGCCCCGCTCGCGACCGCCGATGGCTGGACGCTGGGCACACCCGACCTCGTCGTGTCGATGACGGCGCCGGCGCAGGTGCCAGCGAGTGGTCCGCGAATAATTGCCGACTACGCCATCAACCCCCTCGAGTTCCGTGAAGACACCTACATCGAGCGAATGGAGGTGCTGCCGTCGAACCGCACGGTGACCCATCACGCGATCGTGAACGTGAACGTGAAGGACGGCACCGGCACGCAGCGCATCGGCGGCTATCAGCCCGGTGGCGCCACGACCACGTATCCCGCGGGGCTCGTGCGCATGATTCCCAAGGGCGCCTCGCTGGCGCTCAACATGCACTACAACACCAAGGGCACGCCGCAGGAAGACACCACGAAGATCGGCCTGGTGCTGGCGCGTGGCCGCATCGAGAAGGTGGTGCGCACGGCGCTCTCGGGCACCCGTCAGCTCGAGATCGCGGCGGGCGCCGCCAACTACGAAGCCGTGGGCACGCCCTACGTGTTTGCAGAGGATACGCACATCGTGAGCCTGCTGCCGCGCATGAACGAACGCGGCAAGGACTTCCGCTACACGCTGGTCTATCCCGACGGCCGGTCGGTGGTGCTGCTGAGCGTGCCCAGGTTCAATCCCGACTGGCAGCCGAGCTACGTGCTGAAGCAGGCCATCGCGGCCCCGAAGGGCAGCCGGCTCGAGACAGTGGCCCACTTCGACAACTCGGCGGCCAACAAGCACAACCCCGACGCAACGCAGCGCGTGGTGTTCGGCCCCGAGATCATGAACGGCTACTTCGACTACACCGTGGATGGCCACACACCGACACGGACGGCGAGGTAGCCCGACGGCGCCACGCGGCGCCGGTCACATCCATCCGAGCTGCCGCAGGCTGTGGACGTCGTTCCAGATCTTGGTCATGTGCCGAATCTTGTCGCCCTCGAACGCCATGAACAGCCCCTTCACCCATTCCGTGTAGGCCTGCAGGGTATCGACGCCGGTGAGCGCGTCGGCCTGCGCAGAGAACGTCGCGCCGGGCTGGCAGTAGTGCCGGCACCCGGCCCAGCCCTGGCCGCTCTCGCAGGCGTCGCCGCCAAGCGCCGGATCGTTGCTCGAGAACGTCTGGGGCGACAGGATGAACGGCGTCGCCATCGCCGCCGCATGGAGCGCGATGACACGGCCAGCGAAGGAGAGCCCCATGAGCGTGATCGCCGCGGCGGCCGCATCGCGAAGCGTCATGGGGCAGTCAGTGTGAGTGGGTTCAAAGGCGAATCGGCGGGAGGCTGAGCACCGGCGCGTCTTCGTCGCCGTACCAGAGATGCAGCACGCCGTCGCCGAACCGCGCGCCGGGGATAGGCAGGTCGAGCGCCACGGGTCCGGTCGATGGCCACGTCGACACGGCCGTGCCGTCGGGCGATTCGATCGTCACCGTCTCGCCCTCGGCCGTGGCGGTGAATCCGTCTGGAAGACTCGCCGCCACTGCGGCGGCGAGCTCCTTGGCAAACGCGGATGGGGTCACGATTACTGCTGCGGCTGAGGCGTCGCCGGCGTGGTGCGCACCGTCGGGTACTTGATGCCCAGCTGGTCCAGGTAGGTCGGGTACTTGGTGGGGTCGTAATAGAACTTCTTCATCTGCTCGCGGTACTTGGCGAGAATCTCGGTGTTCAGATGAATCGGCGCGGGCGTGTCCTTCGTGATGAAGGGGATGTACTTCACGTCCTTGGTCTGCACGTCGTTGAAGTAGGCCCACGCCTGCGTGATGAGCTCGGGCCTGGTCAGCAGGTCGAGCACCGTCATGGCCTGTACCTTGGCGCCGGCCACCACGCCCTTGTGGGCAATGGGTGTGGCGCTGGCGATGCCGCTCGACCAGTTGTGACCGGGCAGGCCGGGGATGTTCGCCGGATAGCGCAGCGTCACCGTGGGCACGTTCCACGACACGTCGCCGATGTCATCCGACCCGCCACCCATGTTGTCCTCGATCTTCACCGGCTGGCCCATTTCGGCCACCTTCGTGGCCATGCCCGGCTGCGTGGCGTTGCCAATTTCCTTCTGCAGCGCCTTGGCGAGCGTCTGGTCGGCCTCGCTCCACTCGGGCAGGCCCACCTTCAGGATGTTGGCGTAGACGGTGTCGGCCACCGGCTTGTTGAAGTGCTGCGGATAGGCCGTGCCGAGAATGCGCGACGTCCACGTGGTGTTGGTCATGAGCGCGGCGCCGTCGGCGATCTTGTTGGCGATGTCCCACAGTTCCTGGATGTGCGGCTGGTCGTTCTCGCGCAGATAGAACCAGATGCTGGCGGCGCGCGGCACCACGTTCGGCTGATCGCCGCCGTTGGTGATGACCGAATGCGAACGCTGCGACAGGCGCAGGTGCTCGCGGCGGTAGTTCCAGGCGATGCTCATGAGTTCCACGGCATCAGCGGCCGAGCGGCCGCGCCACGGGGCACCGGCGCTGTGCGCCGTCTCGCCTTCGAACAGATACTCGACTGAGATCAGGCCGTTACCCCCGCCCGCGCCCCACGACACATTGAGGTTGTTGCCCACGTGCGTGAAGAGCGTCACGTCCACGTCTTTGAACATGCCGTCGCGCACGAACCAGGCCTTCGAGGCAACGAGTTCTTCGGCGACCCCGGGCCAGATGAGCAGCGTGCCGGGCAGTTTCTCGCGCTCCATGACGCGCTTCACCGCAATGGCGGCCACGATGTTGAGCGGCGTGCCGGTGTTGTGACCCTCGCCGTGTCCGGGCGCGCCTTCGATGATCGGGTCGTGATACGCCACGCCCGGCTTCTGCGACGACTGCGGAATGCCGTCGATGTCTGAGCCGAGCGCAATCACCGGCTTGCCGCTGCCGAACGAGGCCACCCACGCGGTGGGAATGCCCGACTGGCCGCGCGTGATCTTGAAGCCGTTCTTCTCGAGCACGCCGGTGAGGTACTTCGAGGTCTCCACTTCCTGGAAGCCGAGCTCGCCGAAGCTGAAGACCGAGTCCACGGCTTCCTGCGCCAGCTTGGCCAGGCCGTCGACGTGTTCGGCCACGCCGCGCTTCAGGGCGTTGAGGTTGGCCTCCGCCGCGGTGGGCGGCGCCGGCTTGGCCGTGGGCGTCTGCGCCAGGGCCGAATTCGCGCTGAACGCCAGCGTGGCGATCGAGAGTGCAACGGTGCGAGTGCGAGTCATCGTGCGGTTCCTCCAGCATGCGCCCGCGCCGTCGCGTTCGCGCGACGCCGGGGGGGTACCGTCGAATTGTAGCGGGCCAGGGTGCATGAGTTCGATGGAGAAATCTGGGCGCGGCCATACGCAAAAGGCAGGTCCAGCGGTGACCCGCGCGGCTGGCGCAGCGGGCGCGCGTTACTGGCCCAGGGTGGTCTTGTATTCCGGCGCGCGCCGCGCCTTCGTCTTCTGCTCGAAGGCGTAGCCGAACGCCAGCAACTCGCCCTCGCTGTAGGCGCGGCCCATGAACGCGAGGCCGAGCGGTAGTCCGTGACTGTCGCCCATCGCCACCGTCAGGCTGGGCGTGCCGGCCACCGCCGCCATGCCGTAGCCGGCGCCCACGAAATGATCGCCGAGCACGTGGTCGGTCGGCCACGTGGGCGCCATGCTGGGCGCGATCAGCGCATCGAGCGTGCCGGCCTCGAGCGCGGCCAACAGCCCGTCGCGGCCGGCGAGCCGCTTCGCATCGGCCTTGGCCTTCACGTAGGCGGCCTCGGTGAGCGGCCCCTTGGCCTGCGCCTGTTCGAAGATCTCCTGGCCGAAGAACGGCATGGCCGTCGCCGCATTCGCCGTGTTCCACGCGATCAGCGCCGCAAGCGACGTGTGTGGGGATCCGCTCTGCTTCAGGTAGGCGTTCAGCCCGTCCTTGAACTCGTAGAGCAGCACCTGGAATTCCGCATCGCTCCAGTCGTTGTAGGTGGGCACACGCACATCGACCACCGTGGCGCCGGCGCTCTTCAGGGTGGCGATGGCCGTGGCCATGACCGCGTCCACGCCGGGGTGATAGCCCATCGCCTGCCGCAGCACGCCGAACCGCTTGCCGGTGAGGGCATCGGCCTTGAGCAGCGCCGTGTAGTCCGCGGGTATCTTTCCGGTCGCCGCGATACCCGACGGGTCCGCCGCGTCGACGCCGGCCATCGCGGTCAGCAGCATCGCGGCATCGGTGACCGAGCGGGTCATCGGCCCGGCCGTGTCCTGCGAGAGCGAGATCGGGATGATGCCAGTGCGGCTCACCAGGCCCACCGTGGGCTTGAGCCCCACGAGGCCGCTCACCGCGGCGGGGCACAAGATGCTGCCGTCGGTTTCAGTGCCCACGCCGACGGCCGCGAGGCTCGCGGCAATCGACGTGCCCGTGCCGGCGCTCGACCCGCACGGGTTGCGGTCGAGCACGTAGGCGTGTTTGGTCTGGCCACCGCGAGAGCTCCAGCCCGAGCTGGATCTCGTGGAACGGAAGTTGGCCCACTCGCTCAGGTTGGTCTTGCCAAGAATCACCGCGCCGGCCGCACGCAGGCGGGCCACCATGAACGCGTCGACCTTCGGACGGTTGTCGGCGAGCGCCAGCGATCCTGCCGAGTTGGCCATGCCGACGGCGTCGATGTTGTCCTTGAGCAGCACGGGAATGCCGTGCATCGGTCCCCGTACCTTGCCGGCCGCCCGTTCGGCGTCGAGCGCGGCGGCGTCGGCAGCGGCGGTGGGGTTCACTTCGATGACCGAGTTGAGCGCCGGCCCCGCCCGATCGATGGCCGCGATGCGTGCCAGGTAGGCGTCGGTGAGGGCGCGCGCCGTGAGCGTGCCGGCGTCCATGCGTGCCCGCGCGTCGGCCGCGCTCAGCTCCGCCACGTCGAGGGCCGGGGCCGCGGCCGCGGGCAGCGGCGCCGGTGCGGACTGGTCGGACGCGGCCCTACAGGCCACGGGCACGACGACGGCGAGCACAAGCGCGAGGGGGCGGACGTTCATGGGATCGGCGGCTCCAGGAAGAAGACACGCCAGTCTATCGCGGTGTCTCCTTGCCCCGCCCGGCGGGGCGGCGCTGCCAGTAAGATCGTGGCACCCACCCGTGACGCCCGCGCCCGATCCGTTCGTTCCCCATCCGGGCCTCGCCGGCGGTCACCGCATGACGCTGGCCGCCTGGGCCCGGCCACGCCGCTTCCCCAGCCTGACGTCACCCGAGGCCAGGCTGTTCCAGGTGGCGCCAGACACCCAGGTGCTCGGCCACTGTCATTGGCAGGCCGGCCGCCGGGCGCGGCTCACCGTGATCTGCCTGCACGGGCTCGAAGGCTCGAGCGATGGCCACTACATGCGCGGCATGGCCGACAAGGCGTGGGCGCGCGGCTTCAACGTGGTGCGCCTCAATCAGCGCAACTGCGGCGGCACCGAACATCTGGCGCGCGGCCTGTATCACTCGGGCCTCACTGCCGATCCGCTGGCGGTGATGCAGATGCTCGCGGCCGGCGATCATCTCGAACGCTTCGCCGTTGCCGGGTACTCGCTCGGCGGCAACATCGCATTGAAGCTGGCCGGCGAGCTCGCGCCGGAGGACGCGGCGCGCGTCGTAGCGGTCACGGCCGTGTCACCGCCGATCGAGCTCGGGCAGTGCGTGGACGCGCTCGAGCGGCCGGCCAATGCGGCCTACCACTGGAACTTCCTGTTCGGGCTGCGCGCCCGCATGAAGCGCAAGGCGCGGCTCTACCCCGAGACGTATGACCTCGCAGCGCTGGCGCGCGTGCGCAGCGTGCGCGACTTCGATGACGCCTACACCGCACCGCACAACGGCTTTGCCGGCGCCGCCGACTACTACCATCGCGCCAGCGCGAGGCGGGTGCTGCACCAGTTGGCGGTGCCCGCGCTGCTCATCACCGCCGCCGACGATCCGTTCGTGCCGCCCGACGCGGCCCGCGATCCGGCACTCGACGGCCTGGCGCGGCTCACCCGCGTGGTCACGCCACACGGTGGGCACTGCGGGTTCATCGGCCGGTCGAACAGCGCCGACGACGGCTACTGGGCGGAGCACCTGGTGATGGACTTCATTGCCGCGGCGGATCGCGCCGCGCGCTGAGGGGGCCTGACTCGCGTCAGCCCTGCGCGAGCAGTTCGATCATGCGCTGCCCGAAGGCGGCGCCCTTGCCGGCATTCTCGTGCTTGAAGTAGACGAACACGTCGCGGCAGCGCGTGGAGAGATTCTGCGCCAGCGCCGTCCACGTGCGAATCGCCTCGTCGTCGTAGCCCTCGTCGCGCAACCGCAGGTAGGCGAAGTCGGCCGTGGCCACGACCGGCACGGAGCGTGCCTCGGTGTCGGCCACGCACAAGGCGAAGTTGCGGGCCCGCAGGCGCGCGTAGACTTCCTCGTCGAGCCACGAGTCGTGCCGGAACTCGAAGGCGGCCGGCACGCCGTCGGGGATCGTGGCCAGGAAGGCGTCGAAGCGCTCGAGATCGCACTTCAAGTTGGGCGGAGTCTGGAAGAGCAGCGCGCCGAGCTGCGGTCCGAGCGCACGCGCGGTCTTCACGAAGAAGTCCACCGAGTCGCCCACGTCGTTCAGGCGCTTGTCGTGCGTGATCCGGCGATTGGCCTTGAGGGTGAAGCGGAAGGTCGGCGGCACCTGGCCGGCCCAGCCCGCTACGGTCTTGGCAGTGGGCATGCGGTAGAACGTCGCGTTGATCTCAACCGAGGGAAAACGTTCGGCGTAGAAGGGCAGCATCTTGGCCGCAGACAGATGCTGCGGATAGAAACTGCCCTTCCACTCCGGATAGTTGTAGCCGGACGTGCCTACGAGGATCACTGCGGTCCCCGTAACGCTCGCCCGGGCCTACCAGCGCGGTTCGCGCCGGCCGCCGCCGCCGCCACCGCCGCCACGGCTGCTGCCGCCGCCGCCGCGACCCATGCCACCGCCGCCGCCGCCACCGAAGCCGCCGCCACCGCTCGGCTTCGGCCGGGCTTCGTTGACAACGAGCGCGCGACCGTCCATCTGGAACTCGTGGAGTTCATCGATGGCCTTCTGTGCACCTTCGTCGGTCGCCATTTCGACAAACGCGAAGCCACGCGCCCGGCCGGTGGCCTGGTCGCGCATCACGTGCACGTTGGCGACATCGCCTGCGCGACCGAACAGCTCGGTCAGGTCTTCGTCGGTTGCACTGTAGGGAAGATTGCCTACGTAAAGTCTACGGCCCATCGGTCACTCGCTCCTGCCGCGCTTCGGTCGATCAGCCCGACGCGCGCGACACGCCGGGTGCTTCCCCGCGACCAGCTCACCAAGCAGGACGGAGGAAACGAAGTCTCACCGACCGGCACAAGCAAAGCTCCCTCAGGGACGTTAGAGTGCGCGAAGTATAGCAGACCCGGTGTCAAGGCGACGGCCCGATGCCAGGAGGCGCCTGCCGTCGTGGTACATTCCCTGCGATGCGTCATCTGGCCATCCTCATCCCAACCCTGGCCATGCTGGCGTCGTGCGCACCGGCGGCTCCCCCACCGAAGGTCGACCGATATCCCATCGCCGGCCAGCTCCTCGGCGTGCAGCTCGATACCGGCCAAGTGGTGCTCAAACACGGCGAGGTCGTGGGCTACATGGCCGCCATGACCATGCCCTTTCCGGTGGGCGACCGCACGGTGTTGCGGGAACGGCGCCCAGGCGACCTCGTCAGCGCCACGCTGGTGGTCGAACCGAGCCGCTACTACCTCGAAGACCTGCGGTTCCAGGGCACGGCGCCGCTGCCGGCGGCGGCCACGGCGCGGCCCGTCGCCGAGGGCGTGCAGATCCTCGCCCCGGGGGATACGGTGCCGGCCACGTCCCTGGTCGATCAGACGGGTGCGGCCGTCAGCCTCACGACCTGGACCGGTCAGGCCGGCGTCGTCACGTTCATCTACACGCGCTGCCCGCTGCCCGATTTCTGTCCGCTGATGGACACGCGGTTTGGCGACATCCAGAAGGCCGCGGCCGCTGACCCGGCGCTCGCGGGCCGGGTGCAGTTGCTCTCGGTCAGCTTCGATCCCGCCGTCGACACGCCGCCCGTGCTCACCGCGCACGCCGCGCGCGTGGGCGCCGGCCCGTCGTGGCGCTTCGCGACGGCGCCCCCGGCGGTCGTCGACCGCTTTGCGGCCGAGTTCGGCGTGAACGTGATTCGAGAAGCCGACACCACCATCACCCACAACTTGCGCACCGTGGTCGTGGGTCCTGACGGCCGTATCGCAGCGGCCTATTCGGGCAACGACTGGACGGCCGCCGCGCTGGTCGCCGACCTGCGCCGCGCGCTGGCCGCGCCGGCCCGATGACGCCGTCGATTCCCGCCGCGCCGCAGTCGCTGCGCGCCGCGCTCGCCCCCATCACCGACCCGCCCCCGCGCGATCTCTTCACGCGCGCCGAACGCGCGCTGGTCGCGCGCCTGCGCACGCCGCCCGCCGTGCAGACCTGGCTGAACGCGCTGCCCTACAACGCGGAGACCGGAGGCGAAACGCTGCGCACCTTCCGCGGGGTGGTCGCGCGCAGCACGGCCCACTGCCTCGAAGCCGCGCTCTTTGCCGCCGTGACGCTCGAACAGCACGGCTATCCCCCGCTGCTCATGAGCCTGGAATCGGTCGACCGGCTCGACCACGTGATTTTCGTCTACCGGGGGCCGCAGGGTTGGGGGTCGATTGCGCGCTCGCGCGATCCTGGCCTGCACGGCCGGCGGCCGGTCTTCGCCACGCCGCGGGCGCTCGCGCTCAGCTACGTCGATCCCTACGTGGACTACAGCGGACGCGTGCGCGGTTACGCCGTGGCGCATCTGGCCGCGCTGGCACGCTACGACTGGCGCTTCGCCAGTGGCCACGTGTGGGCCGTGGAGCGGCTGCTCATCGACTGGCCCCACCACCGCATTCGCACCTCGGATGCGCGCCACCGGCGGATGAAGCGCCGCTATCTCGCGTATCGCCGGGCGCACGGCGTGAAGCCGCTCTACTACTCGGGGCGCGATCGCTGGATGCCGCTGCCGCCGGAGTTCCGCTAGTCGAGGTCGAAACCTCGCAGGGGCTTTCTGACCGGTTCCTGCTTGGCCTTCTCGAGCGCCTCTTCGAACCGGCGTGCCAACGCGTCGTCGCGTCCGCGCTCGCTGTGCAGCGACTGCTCGAAGATCGCCTCGCGGCGGCACTCTTGCTCCTGCAGCACCCGCTGCGCGTTGTCGAGCGCCGGCGCATGGGGCGAAGCGGGTTGCTGGTGCGACACGACCCGGCCCAGGTTGAGGTCGACGACCAGCGTCGAGCCGCAGCACGGGCAGGTGAATTCACGTTCGCTGTGCAGTATCGCCATCACGCCTCCGGGGGGCACTTGCCGTGGGCCCCATTCGTGCTCAAGAGTAGTAGGTGACACCCGATGCCGCAAGATGACTCCCGCCGCACCCGCACCGTGCGGGTCGCGACCTACAACGTGCACCGCTGCCGCGGCATGGACGCGCGCACCCAGCCCCAGCGCATCGCCTCGGTGCTCGCGACGCTCGATGCCGACATCATCGCCCTGCAGGAAGTGGTGGGTGCGAGTCAGCGGCGGCCGGGCCAGGCGGCCGAGCTGGGCGCGGCCCTCGGCATGGGCTGGGTGATGGCGCCGACCCGCCATCTGCGCGGCGCGCTCTTCGGCAACGTCGTGCTCACCCGCCTGCCGGTGCGGCAGCACGTGCAACATGACCTGTCGTGGAAGACGTGCGAGCCGCGCGGCGCGCAGCGCGTCGACGTGGCGCTCGACGACGACCACCTGCTGCACATCTACAACGTGCACCTCGGCACGTCGCTCGGCGAGCGCCGGGTGCAGGCCGGCATGCTCGCGGATCTGGTGCACGCGCGGCGGCCGCAGGGACCGAGCGTGGTGCTCGGCGATTTCAACGAGTGGGCGCGCGGACTCACCACCGACATCCTGTCGGCGCGGCTCGAGAGCGTGAACCTGACCCCCTACCTGACGCGGAAGCGCTCCTACCCCGGATGGTTCCCGCTCTTCCACCTCGACCACATCTACTACCGCGGACGGGTGGAGGTGACGCACGTGGAACTGGTGCGCACGCGTCAGGCACTGATGGCCTCCGACCACCTGCCGCTCGTGGCCGACCTGAAGGTGTCGTTCTAGATCAGGTCGTCGCCGGTGCGCGCGAGCATCACGTGCATGAGCCCGAGGTTGCGGGTGCGGAAGCCTGCTTCGCAACTGGCGAAGTAGTATTCCCACGTGCGGATGAAGCGCTCGTCGAAGCCCATCCCGCGCACGTCGTCGAGACGCGCCATGAAGCGCGTGCGCCAGGCCTGCAGGGTGCGCGCGTAGTCGAGCGGGCGATCCTCCACGCCCGTGACGGTCAAGCCAGTGTGCGCAGCGGTCACCGCGCAGATCTCGCGCAGGCACGGCAGCAGGCCGCCCGGGAAGATGTGTTTCTGGATCCAGTCCGATCGCCGCGCGTAGCCATCGAAGCGGCCATCGGGCATGGTGATGGCCTGGATGCCCACCCGTCCGCCCGGCGCCAGCGCGCGGTCCACGGCCGTGAAGAAGGCGGGCCAGAACTCGCGGCCCACCGCCTCGATCATCTCCACCGACACGATGCGCGAGTAGTGCCCCTCGATGTGCCGGTAGTCGCGGAGCTCGATGCGCACCAGGTGCGCGAGACCCGCGGCGGCCACGCGTGCCGTCGCCATCGCATGCTGCTCGGCCGAGACCGTGATGCTCGTGACCCGGCATCCGTAGGTGCGCGCCAGATGTATGGCCAGCCCGCCCCAGCCCGACCCGATCTCGAGCACGTGATCCGAGGCGCGCGGCGCGAGCCGCTCGCCCCACTGCCGGAACTTCTCGAGCTGCGCCGCCTCGAGCGTGTCGCCGGGCGCGAGGAACACGCCACTCGAATAGGCCATCGTGGGATCGAGGAAGAGCGAGAAGAACGCGTTGCCCAGGTCGTAGTGCGCGTAGATGTTGCGGCGGCTGCCCGCGGTGGTGTTCTTGCGCCGGCGATGCCGCCAGGTGTCGGCCAGGTTCGCGAGCCCGGTGAGCGGCGAGTCGAGCGAGGCGTGCCGCTGGTTACGGAACGCGAGGTCGACGACCAGCGCCAGGTCGTCGGCGCGCCAGTCGCCGTCGATGTAGGCGTCACCCACACCCAGGTCGCCGTGCAGCAGCACGCGGCGGAAGAAACGCTCGTGGTCGATCCACACCGACGCATGCGGCTCGGCGCCGGGCTCGCCGAGCACCACCGACGCGCCGTCGGGCATCGTGACGGTGAGCCGGCCCTCGCGCCATCCCGACAGACCGTCGAGCACACGGGTGCGGGCGAGCGCGCCGAGCTGGCGGTCGGTCCAGCCGGCGGGCTGGGCTGGCGCGGCGGACAACGAACGGTCGGCTCGGGCGCCGGGTGAGGCGATCATGAGGTCTCCTTCAGCGGACGCTAGGGGCGCGTGGCGCGGGCCTGCGCCGGGTCGTAGGCCGGCTTCGGGTGATAGGACAGGCCCTTGCGCCACAGCCGCAGGGCCTCCCAGTGAATGGCGACGATGATCCGCACCGTCATGAACGGAAAACGCGCCAGCGCGCGGGCCAGCGCGCCGTCGCTGAGCGGCTCGCGGGCCAACTGCAGGCGCGACACGAACACCGGGCGGCCGCCGCGATACAGATCGATGCCGACGTCGGCTGCGCCCGCGGCAAACGAGAGCGCGAAGCGGTAGGTGCCATCCAGCGTGAAGAAGGGCGACACGTGGAACACCTTCTTGGCGTGCCAGCGGCCCGGCCCCTCGGCGCGCGCTGCCGGCAGCACGTAGGCGTGCCGTTCGCCACACGTATTGTGCACGTCGGCAATCACCGCCACCGGGTCGGCGTCACCGGTGCCGTCGTCAGCCGCGCCGTAGCAGAGAAAGAAGCTGACCGGATTGAACACGTAGCCGAAGATGCGGCCGTGGGCCACGAGCTCGATGCGGCCAATCCGATCACGCACGCCGTGCTCGCTGAGCGTCGTGAGCACGGCGGCACGCAGCGCCGCCAGCCGCGCCTCCGGAGGGCCAGCGGCGCGCGGCACCGCGAGGAAGTCGCCGGGGTCGAATCGCACGGGCTTCCACCAGCGCGTGCCGAACAGCGTCAGCGCGCGATCCAGTCGCGGCACCTCGGCGAGATCGAAGCGCAGCATGAAGAGCCGGTAGGTGAAGGCATGCGGACGCGGCACGAGCCGGCTGTGCGACATGCGTCCCACCAGCAGCCCCGCGGTGAGCGACCGGCCGCTCACGGCGCGATCCCCAGCAGTGCGGCCACCGCCGTGGCCGAGCGTGCGCCGTCTTCGTGAAAGCCGTAGCCCAGGTGCGCGCCGCAGTAGTACGTGCGCCGCGCGCCGTTCAGGGCAACGATCTGGCGCTGCGCGGTCGCCGCCCGGTCGTCGAGAATCGGATGCGTGTAGCGCATCCGCGCATGCACGCGGGCGGGCTCACCCGGGCCGTTGAGCGTGCAGAGCACGGGCTCGGCCTCGCCCAGCCCCTGCAGACGCGCCAGATCGTAGGTGACCGCCACCGGCGTGTCGTCGGCGCGGCAGTCGGACATCCGCACGTTCCACGACGCGCGCGCCGCGCGCCGCGCGGGCAGGTACGACGGGTCGCTGTGCAACACGGTGGGATTCACCGAGTAGCGGAAGGCCCCGAGGGCCTCACGTTCACTGTCAGAGGGATCGGCCAGCAACGTGAGCGCCTCGTCGGCGTGGGTCGCGATGACCACGGCATCCACGGTGTGGGGCGGCTCGCCCTCGGTCTCGATGCACACCCCGGTGGCCGTGCGCGACACCCGCTGCACCGCGCGGCCCGTGCGCACGCCGTCGCCGAGCGTGGCGGCAAGGCGCTCCACATACGTGCGGCTGCCGCCGACCACCGTGCGCCACACGGGGTGGCCGCTGGCGGCGAGCAGGCCGTGATTGTCGAGGAACCGCAGGTAGGACTCGGCTGGGAAGGCGCGCATGGCGCCCGACGACGCCGACCAGATGGCGCCGCCCATGGGCAGCACGAAGTGACGCACGACCGGCTCGCCGAACCGGTGCGCCGAGAGGAACGCGCCGAGCGTCTGCGTCGCGGCCGAGCCATCCGCGAGCACGCGGCGGCCGACGCGAAAGAACCGCAGCACCTCGGCGAGCATCGCCACGTGCGCGAAGGTGAATGTCCGGCGCGGGTCGGCGAACAGGCCGCGCAGGCCGGCGCTCGAATAGCCCACGTCGCAGCGGTCGCACCGCACGCTGAACGACATGTCGCTCGGCCGGCTCTCGACCCCGAGGGCGGCCAGCATCGCCACGAACGTCGGATACGTGCGCGTGTTGAACACCATGAAGCCCGTGTCGACGGCCACCCTACGCCCGGCGAGCTCGACGTCGTGCGTATGCGCATGGCCGCCGAGCCGCGGCTCGCGCTCGTAGAGCCGTACGTGATGCGCCCGCGCCAGCAGCCAGGCCGCCGTCAATCCCGACACACCTCCCCCGATCACGGCGATTTGCACGTCGCAGTTGATAACCCGCGACTCGCCGGCTTATTCCCCGGGACGGCGCGGCCGCGCCGCGAGTACGCGATCATCCAGCCATGACCTTTCCGCCCATCGACCTCGACCTCAGCCGCCGCCTGGAGCGCGCGGAAGCAGCCGCCAATGCCCGTTTCGTGGAGGCGCGCGCCGTCGCCGATCCGGCCCGCGGTGCCTGCTGGCTGGACGTGCGCGGCACCTGGGCGATGTTCGACGGCGTGGGGTCGCCGCTCACGCAGACGTTCTGCCTGGGACTGCGCGAGGCGCCAGACGCCGAGGCGCTCGCCGCCCTCGAAGCGTTTTTCGTCAATCGCGGCGCGGCGGTCGAGCATGAGGTGAGTCCGATGGCGCAGGGCGATCCGCTGCCGCTGCTGTCGGGCCGCGGCTACGTGCCGATCGAACTCACGAGCGTGATGTTTCGTCCGCTCGACGGCGACACGCCCATCGCCGCCGCGCTGGACGCGCGCGTCGTCGCCGCGGGGGAGGAAGGGCCGGCCTGGGCCGAGGCGAGCGCCGACGGCTGGAGCGAATTCCCTGAGGTCGTGCCGTTCGTGCGCGAGATTGGCGCCGTCTACGGCCACACCGCCGGCGCCCGCTGCTACGCGGTGGATGCCGAGGGCGTCATCGCCGCCACCGGCGCGCTCACCGAGCACGAGGGAGTCGCGGTGCTCGCCGGGGCGAGTACGCGGCCGGCGTTCAGACGCCGCGGCGCACAACTGGCGCTGCTCGCCGCCCGGCTGCGCGACGCGTACATCGCCGGGTGCGACTTGGCCCTGATGTGCGCGCGCCCGGGCAGCGCGTCGCACCGCAATGCCGAACGCCACGGGTTCCGCGTGGCCTACACGCGCGTGAAGTGGCGCCTCCAGGGCTGATCGCCCACCCAGGCCTCGCGCTCGAAGACGTTGTCGGCGTACGGGTCGCCACCACGCACCCACGCCACCACGCTGGCGGCCAGGTAGGCCGGCACGAAC
>Ga0105044_10005964_pt1 | contig 16748 bp, 12 predicted proteins | sample MAT01_FD_78092 | JGI IMG/M metagenome (GOLD analysis project Ga0105044, IMG submission 78092) | Freshwater microbial communities from Lake Fryxell liftoff mats and glacier meltwater in Antarctica - MAT-01 | ecosystem: Environmental > Aquatic > Freshwater > Ice > Liftoff microbial mat | place...
CACATGATGCGCCACTGGGACGCACGGTAGAACTCCTCTTGCTCGGCCGTGAGTTCTTCCGTCAGCTCAGGCTCGAACGGCGCCGTCGACACGTAATGCGCCAGAGGCGCGTCGTCGTTGGTCGCGGACACAGGCATGGCACCAGACATCACCAGTTAACCTCCGCACTTCGCACTGCGGTGCGAGCTTGCTTGGGAACGGCCCGGCGCGGCGCTCATTAGAGTACCTACGTGCTTCGCACTGCGGTGCGAGCTTGCTTGGGAACGGCCCGGCGCGGCGCTCATTGCACCGCCTTGCCACTGAGCCGGATACGCGGGTCGAGCGCGGCCAGCAGCAGGTCGGAGATGAACATGCCCAGCACCGTCAACAGCGCCAGGAACATCAGGAACGAGCCCGCCAGATACTGGTCCTGGCTTTGCAGCGCATCGAGCAGCATCGGTCCCTCCGTCTGCAAGGACAATACGACCGACACGATGGCCGAGCCCGAAATCACGCTGGGCAACAGATTGCCGATATCCGCGATGAAAGGGTTGAGAGCCATGCGCAGCGGATACTTGATCAAAAGCCGGTTGCGCGGCATGCCTTTGGCGCGCGCCGTCACGACGTACTGCTTTTGTAACTCGTCAAGCAGATTGGCACGCAGGCGCCGGATCATGCCGGCCGTACCCGAGGTGCCGATCACGATCACCGGAATCCACAAGTGCGACAACACCGACAGGAATTTCGGCATGCTCATCGGCTGGTCCAGATATTGCGGGTCCATCATGCCGCCGATCGACAGGCCGAACTGCACATTGGCGAAATACATCAGCACCAAAGCCAGCAGAAAGTTGGGCGTGGCCAGGCCCAGGTAACCGATGAATGACAGCCCATGGTCGCCCCAGCTGTACTGGTGCGTCGCTGCATAAAACCCGATGGGGAACGACACAGCCCAGGTGAACAGGATGACCGTGATGTTGAGCACGAACGACAGCACCAGCCGATCACCTACGACATCGAGCACCGGCAGGTTGTATTCGAACGACCAACCCCAGTCACCCTGCAACAGACCGGAAAAACCGCGTTCGCCGGGCCAGATGCCGATCCAGCTGGCATATTGTTCGAGGAACGGTCGGTCCAGGCCGAACTGCTGGCGCAGGAAGACTGCCTTCTCCAGCGCAGCCGCGTCGCCCTGGCTGCGCAACTCGGCGATCTGGTTGGTCAGGTAGTCGCCCGGCGGCAGCTGGATGATGACGAAGGTGACAAAACTGATGACCAGCAATGTCGGAATCATCAGCAGCACGCGCCGCAGGGTATAGGCCAACACCGTTTCAGTTCCTACGCGCGTCGGTGAACCAGAAGGTGTCTGGCCGGTACATACCGAAAAAAGCTCCCGGATCCCAGTTGTACAGGCCTTTCTCTGGAACGTTCTTCAAGGTATTGGTGACGACCACCGGCTGCATCACGCTGTTCACGATGCCGATCGAGAACTGCTGGTCGGCATGAATGGCCAGCATGCGATGCCAGATCTTTTCGCGGCCCTCCCGGTTGGCGTTGCGCCAGGATTCGAGCTGCTTCATCAACTCGATCGCCTCGGGAAAATCAGGCGCCTCCCCCGACTTGCCGGCGGTCTCGAAATATTGACCGAACTTGGGCCACTGCAATTGCGCCTGGTCCTTGGGCGCCAGTTCGTCCGGACTGGTGTCGGCACTTGGCATGCCGTTGTCCAGCCCTTGCCACACCGACATCATGGCTTCGCCTGAGAACACCCGATTGCGCAGCAGATCGCGCTGCGACGGCTTGCTGAACAGCTTGATGCCGACCTCGCGCCAGTTTTCCCGAACCAGCTCAAGTACGTCGGTCTGCTCGGTACTTTCGCCAGCCGTCTCCACGATGATCTCCAGCGGCCGTCCATCGGACAGGCGCCGCACGCCGTCCGGTCCTTTCTTGAGACCGATCTCGTCGAGCAACTTGTCGGCCGCCTTGCGGTCGAACTTGGCCCATTGGGTCTGGTATTCCTTGCGGAACAGCGGACTGTCGGGCACCACCGTATTGTTGCTCTCGCTGGCCAATCCGAAATACAGCACCTGGTTGATCTGCGCGCGGTCAATGGACATCGACAATGCGCGCCGGAACCGCACGTCGCGAAACAGCTGCTTCCAGACCGGGTCTGCCACATTCAGATTGGGAAACAAGGCCAGGTGCGAGCCCTTGGCCGTGCGCCAGAGGAAGGTTCTGTAGTTGTTGGTCTTCTCGCCTTTCTTGAGAAAGGTGTAGTTGTTGAACTGGATGTCGCGCGCCTGAAGGTCGGACTCGCCTGCCCCGGCTTTGGCGGGGACCAGCTTTCCATCGACCACTGGCAACACGACCTTGTCGATATAGGGCAACTGCCGGCCGTTGTCATCGACGCGGTGGAAGAAGGCATTGCGCACGGCGACGAAGCGATCGGTCGGCGGCTTGGAGATGTTGAGCCATGGCTGCAGGGTCGGCAACTTCGGGTTGTCAAACTGGTACATGTTGTCCTCGCGGTTGTGGATCGCCGCCCAGCTACGTTTACCCGGCTCGGCCTTTTCCGCTTCGACCACCTTGGGGTTGTACTTCTTGTGGAACTGCTTGAGGTAGTGCGCAGGGCGGTAGATCAGCAACGGTGAAGCCCCCGCCATCAGCGGCAGAAAGTCGGGGTTGGCCTTGTTCCACGTGTACCGCACCGTGGTCTTGTCGAGGATCTCGACCTTGGGCCCTTGCCCATCGACCAGCAAGGCGCTCGGCGGACCCGCCGGGCTGAGGTCCTTGTCGTTGGCAACATCGTCCCAGAAGTAGCGAAAATCCTCACTGGTAAAGGGTTGCCCGTCGGACCATTTGTGGCCCTGGCGCAACTTCATCGTATAGACCCGATCGTCCTTGGCATCGACGTTTTGCAGGATGTCGGGCACCAGCGCCAGGCTGCGGTCGTACCCTACCAAGCGCGCGTAACCATAGACGACCAGCATGCGCACGTCGCGCGCACGCCCGATCAGCATGTTCAGCGTGCCGCCGTGCTGGCCCAACTCAGCGGTCTTGCCGTCCATGGTCACGACCAACGGGTTTTCCGGCAGGCGCTGCTTGATGGGCGGCAGTTTCTTGGCAGCGACGTCCTCACGCAACATCGGTGTTTCGATCAGCGTGGCGGGGGCAGCATGGGCACCGGTCATTGCCATGGGCAGCGCGACCAGCAACAGCACAAGGCTGCGCGCAAGCCGCGGGCGCCGGGCGACGGCAAGGGTTTGGGTCATGCTTTGAGCTCCGAAATGTCCACATCTGCGTGGGCGCGAACAAAATGCTGGTTGCCTACATCGATCATGCCGACCCGCCGTAATCCGTCAAGCCTGTACGGCTCTGGCCACGCGCTGGGAATCGACGCCTTGCCCTGCATCAGGGCATCGAAATCGAGCTTGCGCCCCAGGTCCGGGTCCGGCACCGCAGCCAGCAGCGCCCGGGTATAGGGATGCAGCGGGTTGGCAAACAATTCGTCGAACCGCGCCAGCTCGACCAGGCGGCCGGCGCACATCACGGCGATTCGATCGGCGATGTAGTGCACGACCGCCAGGTTGTGCGAAATGAACAAGTAGGTCAGGTTTCTGGCCCCGCGCAGATCGAGCAGCAGGTTCAGCACCTGGGCCTGCACCGACACGTCGAGCGCCGACACCGGCTCGTCGCAGATCAGCAGGTCCGGGCTCAGCGCCAATGCGCGAGCGATGCCGATGCGCTGACGCTGTCCACCCGAAAAGCTGTGCGGATAACGGCGCAAATGGCGCACGTCCAGACCGACCAGGCCGATCAATTCCTTGACCCGCGAAAACCGTTCCTCGTCGTCTCCAATGCCATGTATCACCAGCGGCTCGCTGATGATGTCGTACACCGTCATGCGCGGATTGAGGGAGCCGAACGGGTCCTGGAACACGAACTGCACCCGCCGTCGGTACTCGAACAGTTCGGCGCCTTCGAGTTTGAGCACATCGCGCGTCGTGCCACGATCACTGAAGATGATGTCCCCACTGTCGGGCATGCCGGCGCGCAGGATCATCTTGGCCGTGGTCGTCTTGCCGCAACCGGATTCGCCGACCAATCCCAGGCATTCGCCGGGCGCCACATCGAAACTCACGTCGTCCACCGCAATCGTCTCGCCACCGGGCTTGCCACCGAAAAGCGAGGTCTTGCGGGTCGAGAAGCGCTTGCTCAGGTGGCGTACTGACAACATGGGTTGACTCGCGTCATGCTCCTGGGCATTGAACGCATGCGGCTGGGTCAGGTGGCCGTTGGTTACCAGAATCTCCCGGATCGGCGTGAGCCGCTCGCCCGGCGCCATATTGAAACGCGGCACCGCCCGCAGCAACGCCCTGAGGTACGGATGGCGTGGATCCGTGAAGACATCCCGCAGTGTGCCGGCCTCCATGACCTTGCCGCGGAAAAGCACCACCACCTCGTCGGCCATGTTGGCCACGATGCCCAGATCGTGTGTGATCATCATCATGGACATCTGCAACTCGCCCTGCAACTGCTGGATCAGTTGCAGGATCTGGGCCTGTATCGTCACGTCCAGCGCCGTCGTCGGCTCATCGGCGATCAGCAGCGTCGGCCGGCACACCAGCGCCATCGCGATCATGGCGCGTTGGCGCAGTCCACCAGACAGCTCAAACGGGTAGCTGTATTCGGCCTTCACGGGATCCGGAAAACCGACCAGCTTCAGCATCTCGACCACTGCGGCCTGGCGCTCCGACTTGCCCAAGCCGGTGCGGTGCAAGGTCAGTGCTTCGCCAATCTGATTGCCGATGGTATGCAGCGGCGACAGCGCCGTCATCGGCTCCTGGAAGATGATGGAAATACTGCCGCCCCGGATGGCCTGCATCTGCGGGCCCGCCATGTCGAGTCGCGCTATGTCGACGACCGTATCGGGTTGGCGCGGGTCGCGCAACTCGATCGACCCCTGCTCAATCCGGGCCACCCGCGGCAGGATGCCCATGATGGCCTGGGCCACGATGGACTTGCCGGACCCGGACTCCCCTACCAAGGCCATCGTGCGTCCCGCCGGAATCCGGAACGACACGCCGTCAACCGCCTTGACCAGGCCTGCGTCAACGTCGAGATATACCTTCAGATCCTTGACCGTTAATACGTTCGACATGTCCAGCCGATAGTGACACCCGCTACGCCCGCCGGGGGCCTGAGCGCATCAGCCACCGAACCCCAAAGCCGCCGCGTCAAGCCCCATCGGGTGCCCGCGCCGCGACAGTCCGGGCTGAGTATAGAAGAAGGATTTGACATGGCGGCCCAGTGTTAACGCGTGGTTTGGGCGAAAAGCAACACCATGTACATCAGGCGCCTGCAGGCGCGAACAACGTGCCTGCGATGCGCCACGCGACGGCCGGGTGCCGACTGCTGTGCTCGAACAACGTCGCCAGAAATCGCCAGCACGCCGCGTCATGGACCAGATGGTGACTCAGCCAACCCGTAGCCTCGGCCGCATCTGCACTGCCCATGCGACGCGCCTGCAGATGGCCTAGGGCCGCGGCGATCGCAGCCTCTTCCCCAACGAAACCACGCGTCCCGCGCCAATCGATGATGTCCACATGGGTGTTGACCTGCACCAGGCCCGCCAGCGGCGACGCGGCGCGGCGCGCGCCGAACCGACTGATGCCCTGGTAGCCGGCGCCAGCGAGACGCTCCAGCAAAGGCTTGGACGACACCCGGTTCCAGGGCGGAACCAGCACGGGCAGCGTCTGGCAGCCCTGGATCAGGCTGCGGCCCTGCGCCAGACGCGCCAAGGCCTGCTCCACCGGCTCCGAGGCAGAAAACTCGGACTTCTTCTCGCCCAGGGCCCCCCGGTTGACGTGATCCACGCCATGCTGCAGCAGGCTCACTTGCCCTGCGCCCAGCGCGCGCACATCGGGATGGATGCCCTGCGGGACCACCGCCAATGCCAGCGGTATGGCAGCCGTCTCGGCGAGTCGGACCAGCTGCGTCAGCCCGGGTGTCACCTGGCAGGCATCGTCGTCGCGCCACCAGAAATCCACCGTTCGACCGGCCTGCTGCCAACGTGTCATCTCATCGGCCAATGCGGACCAATGTGTGTTCATCGACCATCCCTTTCAAGCCACCGGTGGCCCCTCGTGTCACGGCGCGCTTTGCTGCAACCACTGCAGCATCAGGCGCGCGCTGGTATCGGCGCCGTCCAGACGCAGCGCGTGCTGCGCGCGGGCGGGACGCGCTGCCGCGCGATCCACGACTTGCGCCAACGCCCGGGCCGTCAACCCGTCTTCCTGCACCATGTCGATCCAGCCGCGTTCGGCCAGGATCCGGGCACGCAGAGTCTGTTCGGTCTCGCTGGCGCCGGCAAATGGCACCAACACGCAGCGCGCACCGGCCTGCAGGGTCTCAAGCACGGTGTTGTAGCCAGCCTGGCTGATCGACAGGCGGCAGCGGCGCAACAACGCGGTGAAATCGGGTCGGTTGCGCTCGACGACGACACCATCTGAGTTCAATTCCTGGGCCAGGGCGACCAGTTGCGCAAACTGCCGCTCGCCGATGCCCGCACCGACCAGCACACGCCAGCGCACGTCGGTCAACGTCGACAAGGGCCGTGCCCGGATCGCCGCCTCGAGCACGGGCGCCCCGACGGCGCCGCCGCCGGCCGACACGATCACCTCATCCCGGCCGGTTGTGTCGTCGGGCGCACCCGGTGCGGGCTCAAAGGCGCGATCGACCACGTAACCGGTGTAATGCAGTCGCTGCCCCAACTGCTGTGCATAGGTGAACGTACGCTCGAACGGCACCAGCGCCGGATCGCCGTGAACCAGCACATGGTCGAAGTACCGATTGAACAGGTCCAGCATGCGCTGGTGGCGTTCGGGGTCGGCCTGCCCGCCCAGCACGTCGCGCACCGACGACACGATCACCGGCGGGTGTGCGGACGAACGCGCTGCCTCCAGCAGCGGCAGCAGCTCGAAACGCATCTGGCGTCGGCCGAACGGGAACAACTCGACCAACAACAACTGCGGCCGGGCGTCCTGCCAAACAGCCAACAAGATGTCGCGGCGCCGCTGCCGAAATCCATCGTCGACCGGCTGGCCCCGCTCGTCCACCAGCGACTTGAACGTCATGTCGGCCGCGCCGACCGGGGGCAGCTGCACGAATCGCGCCGCGTTGATGGGCAGCCCCGGCACCGGAAAGCCGCCGCTGACCAGCGTGACGTTCTGGCCGGCGCGCGTCAATGCGTCAACCAGCAGGGCTGCGCGTTTCAGATGGCCGGTTCCCAGCAAATGCTGGACGTACACCAGGACGCGACCGGCCGTCACGGCGTCTGCGGCCCGGCGGCATCGGCCGCATCGAGCGGCACGTTCAACCGATGCACCGACGGGCGTCCGTCGGCATCGAGCGCGAAAACGTGCAAGGCTGCCCAGTCCAGTTTGGCGGGCGCTCGCCCCAGCAGGTCCCATCCGGTGGCAGCAGCGAACACGACCCGGATCACCCCACGATGGGCCAGCCCAAGCGTGGGCTTGCCCGCCTGCGCCCGTTGCGCCAGCCACGGCCGAACCCGTTCCAATACCTGGCGCGGACTTTCGCCGTGCGGCGGCTCGAAGTCGAAACCACGGGCTTCATTGAGCGCCATCGACGCGCCGAATTCGGCGCGCAGCTCCGCGAGGCGGCGCCCCTCCCACTCTCCCCACGACATCTCAACCAGTCGCGGTTCGATCACCACGCGCTCCAGCCCCAGCCAGTGCGCGGTTTCGGTACAACGCACCAGGGGGCTGCTGACGACCTGCATACCGCGAGCGATCGCGGGCAGTCGGTGGCGGGCCAACCAAGCGCGGGCGTCGTCGCTCAGCGGCACGTCGGTGTGTCCCTGGAGCCGCTTGTCACGGCTCCATTCGGTCTCGGCGTGGCGCAGCAGGCCCAGCAGCAGCGTCATGGGCAGACAGCCTGCCGACCCGCCGCCGCACGGGCGTCGATGACCGAGGCCAGGGCCAGTCGCAACGTGTCGGCAGCCTGGGCCAGGCTTCGCTCCCGCGCGATGAACCGGGCCGCCGCATGGCCCATGACAAGCCGGCGCTGCGGATCGGACAACAGGGCCCGGGCACAGTTTGCCAGCGCCACCGGTTTGATAGCGGCTGCGAGCAAGCCGGTCTCGCCGTCACGGACCACGTCGGGCACGCCACGGGTGGCGCAGGACACGACGGCAATGCCGGCGGCCTGCGCCTCCAGCATGGCCATGCCGTAGGCCTCGTTGACGGCGGGCCAGATGCTCAAGTCGGCAGCCGCGTACAAGGCCGCCATAAACCGCGCATCGCAGGCCCCGAGAAACACGCACCGCCCGGGCGCGGCATGTTGCAATAGCGCTGCGACCTCGGCACGGGCCGGTCCATCACCGGCGACCAGCAGCCGCCAGGGCAGATCCTGCAATTGCTCCAGCGTCTGCGCCAGCACCTGGTACGAGGCGAGTTTGTCGCCATGGCGCATCATGGCCGCGACCAGCATCCAGGGCATGTCTGGCGCCAGACCGTGGGCCGTCTGCAGGCGCCGGCGGTACAGCTGGCGCTTGCGTGCCGCCCGCTGATAAGGTGCAGGATCGAGAAACGGTGGCAATCGCACGATGGAGCAGCGCGGCTGGGCGAACGGGCGTAGCCCGGCAACGTCATGCGCCGTCGGACAAACCAGCATGTCGGCGAGTCCGATCGCGTCCTGTACCGCTGCATGGCCGATACGCCACGGCCCCTGGGCGCGTTTGGGCGCGTGCGAAGCCTCCGCCACGACATATGGAAGCCCGAGCGCACGGCACACCACCGGCCCCAGCCAGTCGGGCGCCTTGTAATAAAGATGGTAGGTGAACCACAGGTCGGGAGCTTGCGCCTGCCCCGTGCTCTGCCAGCGCGCGATCAGCTCCTGCGCGATGGCCGCACCCTGCTGCCGGACGGCCAGCTGGTGCGCCTGGTCCCCGGAGCCGTCAAAGCTGCGCAGTTCGGAGACCAGTTCCACGCGATGGCCGGCCAGACGCAAGGCGTCCATCAGCAGGCGTGCCACCCGCCGGTCACCGGAGGCAACGGCATGGGTCGGAGCCTTCAAAGGCGCGTAGAAGGCGATACGCATGGGCCATTGTAGGAGGCGCCCCATGCTGCGGCCACGCACTTGCCGCACGCTTGCGGCGTGTGTCGCCCAGTACAATCCGGCGCTTCAGTCACAGCCGCGCGAGCGGCCAGTTGAATTCCCAAAGCCAGCGGGGCGCTCGCGCCCGCTCAACCGGCCCAACCCACATGTGCGGAATCTTTGTCGCCCTGGAGCGCGGTCGACCATTGGACGTCGTACGGGCCAGGCAGGCCAGCCAATCCCTGCACCACCGCGGCCCCGACGGAAGTGGCCAGTTCGTATTCGAGCAGGAGCTGCAGACCGCAGACGGTCCGATGACGGTGCATGGGTTTCTGGGCCACACACGTTTGTCGATCCAGGATCCGGTCAGCCGCTCCGATCAGCCGTTTCGGCGCGGGCAGCATGCCTTGGTCTACAACGGCGAGATCTACAACTTCAAGAGCCTGCGCCAGGAACTGGCCCGCGACGGCGAGCGCTTCGACACCGAGGGCGATACCGAGGTGCTGCTGCGACTGCTGGAGCGCGACGGCGTGGCAGGACTGCACCGTGCCAATGGCATGTGGGCTTTCTGTCTGCTCGACCAGGACAAGGGACGGCTGACGGCCGCGCGCGACCGCTATGGAAAGAAGCCGCTTTTCTATTGCCTGGGCATAGACAGCCTGTGTATGGCCTCGGAAATCGCGCCGATCCTGCAGTACCTCGGTCGCAGTGCCAGCATGGTCCGGTCCGACCTGGACCAGTTTCTGAGAAACGGCTGGTCGTATCCACATGCCGATGGTGCGACCCACCTGCATGGCATCCGGCAGGTGCGCGCCGGTGCGGCACTGGAGTTCGACCTGGCTGCGTGGCGTTGCAGCGAGCGGCCGTGGTTCGACCTTGCCAGCCATGTGGCGACCGGCGAACGCGCGCCGCAGCAGCTAGCCGCCATCATCAAGGATGCAGTCAAAGCGCGCCTGGTGGCGGATCGCAAGGTCGGATTGCTGTTGTCGGGCGGCGTGGACAGTTCACTGATCCTGTCGGTGCTGGCCGACCAGGGCCTGCTGGACCAGGTCACTTGCTTCACCGGCGACGCCGGCAAGAGTGACGATGCGTCGTTTGCCCGCCAATGCAGCGAAACCCTGGGCATCCGCAGCGTCAACTTGCCGCTGGACTACAGCCAGAGCGGCATGGACCACTTCCTGGACGTCTGCCGGCACCAGGAAAAGCCCTTTCCGTTCATCGGCAACGCGTTGGCCATGCCGCAGCTGTATGCCCACATCGCCAGCCACGATGTCCCGGTGGTGCTCGACGGAACCGGAGGCGACGAGGTTTTTGCCGGCTACTGGGATCGGTATTTTCGCTTTGCACTGACCCAGGCGCTCGCGGCGGGCGACCACCAGTGGATCGACGAGGTGACGCAGGCCAATGCGGATGACCCCAGGATCAGCGCTCTGATTGCCCATGCCGTGGGCAGCGCTGGCGCGGGCCTTTCGCCGGCGCGAAGGCCCCACGGCATCGTCCGTGGACCAGATGATCCGGGTGACCTGGACGACCTGGTGCAAGCCGGTGTACGCGAGGCGCCCAACTGCGACCCTTTGGCATCGTTCCAGGGCGATCTGACCCAGGCCCTGGTGCTGGACGCGAGTCAGGGTCGACTACACGAGTGGTTGTGGCAGAACGACCGCAACGCGATGATGTCGGGCATCGAGAACCGCAGTCCACTGCTGGACTATCGGCTGGCGCCGTACATGGCCAGTGGCTACCGCGACAAGTTCTCGGGGCCGTGGAACAAACATGCGTTGCGCTCGGTGTTCCCGGTGCCATTGCCGACCCAGTGGCGGCGTGAAAAGCAGGGATTTCGGTGGGTCTACCACCGCTTCCTGCGCAACAACCGCGACCCGGTGCTGCAGCTGATCGCAGCGTCGACCCTCCTGCCCGAGCGGGTCGACGTGGGTCGTCTGTTGGACCGGGCGCGCCGCGACGACGCCTACCTGGGCTGCAATCTGCTGCACCGCATGTTGTGCATTGCCGGGCTGGAACAGACCACCGGCATCAGCGGTCTAGCGTTGCGGCCTGGCGCTGACGCAGCGACGGTCAGCGAATGAGCGACTGCGCTGCGCCCGAATGGTCGGCAGTCGGCAGTCCGAACTTGCGCGCGAGTTGCGCAATATTGGACTGCATGCCGAACCGCGCTGCCACCCGTATGCGACCGGCCTGCCCGAGTTGGCTGCGCCGCTCAGGGTCCTGTATCAGCTGCCGCAAGGCCTGGGCCAATGCCTGGGGCTGCTGGGGCGGCACCAGCATGCCGGTCTGTCCGTCGATGATCAGTTCGTGGATCGCCGACACGTCGCTGGCCACACAGGCTAGGCCCTGGCTTTGTGCTTCCATCAGCACATTGGGCAACCCGTCGCGGTCGCCATCCTCCGCGATCCGGCTGGCCAGCGCAAACAGATCGGCGCTGCGGTACAAGGCCAGCACCTCGGCCTGGGCCATCGCACCACACCATCGGATGCGCTCGGCCAGCCCGAGCATGGCCGCCTTGTGCTCGAGGTCCTTGCGCAGCGGTCCGCCACCGACGTGCACCAGCCGCCAATGCAACCCGGCTGGCAGAAGCGACAAGGCCTCCAACAAAACGTCCGTTCCCTTTTTCTCGACCAGGCGACCCACCGACAACAGCACCACCGGGTCATCTGCGGAGCAGCCGTCCCGGCTTGACGGCGGCCGTGTGTCGGCGGCAAAACGGTCCAGGTCCAGTCCATGGTAGACCAGCTCGACCCGCCCTGGCGGCGCCAGCTGGGCCAGGTAGTCGCGGTTGGTCGCGGTACAGGTCACGAGCCAGTCGCAGTCCGCCAGCTTTTCACGCAGTTCCCACTCGGGTGACGTCCAGATATCCTTGGCATGTGCCGAGCCAGACCAGGGCAAGGCACGCATGAGCGCCGCATACCGCACCACCGACGCCGGCGTATGCAGGAAATGCGCGTGCAGCCGCACGATGTCCTGCGGCAATTCGGCCGCCAGTACCAACGCCTGGCCGAAACGGCGGGCCCGGTTCGCACTACGGTCGCGCCACAGGTCGCGCAGCCACGCGGCGCGGGCGGCTACATAACCCGGCAGACGGCGCGCGCGCCACCAGGCGCGCACGACCCGCGCGGGCTCCTGGTACAGGTACTCGGGCAGGTACAAAAGTGCCGCCCGGATCTGCGCGTGAATAGGATGAACCTGCTTGTCCGTGGGGTGGCGCAAGGAGGCAATCAGGATCGACAGGCCGCGCTGTTCGAGCGCGGCTATTTCCTGTGCAATGAAGGTCTCGGACAGACGCGGGTAACCCTTGAGCACAAAGGCCACACGACGCGGCCCGCCGCCTTCCCCGAATTCAGCCAATACGCGCCACCACGGATTCGGCGTCGTCGTCTGCCTTGTGAATCCAGGGAGCGACCAGTTTGGCCACGTTGGGCAAACCCTCGAGCAGGCCAGGCACCACGACGGAAGACGGCAATGCTTGCCTGGGCAACTCGCGCAGGGCCCGGGCCATGACCTCGGGGTCGCGCGCGCCGTCTTCCTCGAGCATTTTGACCAGGCCCAGATTCTGGGCACTGGAGGCGCGGATGAACTGCTCCAGCCGCGGCTTGGTACGCGGAATGATCAAGGCGCGTTTGTCCAGCGACAGGACCTCGCAGAACGTGTTGTAGCCGCCCATGGCCACGACGCCGCTTGCGCCCGCGACCAGTGCCTCCAGGTTGTTGTGGAAGGTGATCGCATCGACCCGCTTCAGACGGGCCGCGCGGTTCATGAATTCGGTCTGACGTTCCGGCTGCATGAACGGGCCCAGTACCAGCAGGGCCGGGTATGGCAACAACGCGTCATGCTCATATGCACGCAGCACCCAGTCGATCAGTTCTTCGCCGTCGCCACCACCACCGGTTGTGACCAGGATATAGGGCTTCTTGGTGATCTCGGGCAAGCGCGGCGGCGCGCCAGCGGTCGACACTTCACGCGCCAGATAACCGGTGTACGTCATCTTCTTGCGCACACTGGCGGGCAAGGTGATGCCTTCAAGTGGCTCGCAGATCTGCGGCAGGCCATAGATCCAGATCTCGTCATACAGATCGCGCAGGGCCGGCAGCACCTTCTTGCGTTGCCATTCGGGCACCAGCAGCTTGGGCTCGTCCATGACGTCGCGAATGCCCATCACCAGCCGCGTGCCACGCTGCTTGAGCATCTGCAGTGTTTCGAGCACCTCTCCGCGCAGGCCAAGCGGCTCCTTGTCGACGATGAAGATGTCCGGGTCGAATATGTCCGCCGTGTGGCGGATGATCGATGCCCGCATGCGCAGCATGTGTTCGACGTCGATATGCAGGTTCAGCGGTGTGTATTCGCCGTTGCGCAACTTCACGACACCCGGCACACGGACAAAATCGACGCGCGAGCGAAAGTCGAAGCTGCCGATGATCGGCGAGCCGGACAAAATCAATACCGACAGGTGCTTGAACCGGTCCACCAGCGCATGGGCGATGGTCCTGCAGCGGCGCAAATGCCCCAGCCCGAAAGTGTCATGGCTGTAAATCAGGATGCGGGTGTCTTTGCGATCTCGCCTCATGGTGCTCTCCGTTCGAATCGTCCCGAATCTGCTTTGTTGTCGAAGGGTCGTGCCCGCATTTGAAGCGAGCGGAAATTATAGATCTGCCGTTTGGCACCTCGGCCAGGCGCTATGCCCGTGGCCGAACGAAGCGGATTTCTCCAGCATTGTGAGCCGCTGGCACGTTAGCATCACGCCATGCCCGCCAACCCGATCACCTGGTCCATCCGACCGGCCGTGCTCGCACATCCCTGACCCGAGCCATGAACGCGTCGCCACCGGGCAAGACATCCACTGTCCGCTTCAGCTGGGTCACACCAGAGCGCGTGCGCCGCCTGCGCCTGGCCAGTGGCCTGATCCTGTTCTGCTTCGTCGCAAGCCACTTGCTCAACCACGCCCTGGGACTCTATTCGCTGAAGGCCATGGAGTCCGGACGCTGGCTGTTTCTGGCAGTTTGGCGCAATCCGGTGGGATCGATCTTGCTGCTGGGTGCCATTTCGACCCACCTGGCGCTCGCGTTCTGGGCCATTTACCTGCGCCGCCACTGGCGCATGCCCTCATGGCAGGCGGTCCAGCTCGGCCTGGGCCTGCTCATCCCGCTGGTCCTGGTCAACCATGTCATCCACACGCGAGGCGCTTCCATGGCGTATGGCTACGAAGACTCGTACACCATGCTGGTTCTGCTGTACTGGCAATTGCAGCCCACGCTGGGCGTGCTGCAAAGTGTGCTGCTGCTGGTGGCGTGGACGCATGGCTGCATGGGGGTGCATTTCTGGTTGCGCATGCGGCCCTGGTACGCGCGGCTGAGCCTGCCGCTGTATACCTTGGCCATCCTGGTTCCGGTGCTGGCCTTGCTCGGCTTCGCGCAAGCCGGGCGCTACGTGTCGGTGTTGGCCGCCGACCCTGAATGGCTGCGCCAGTTGCTGGCCGATTCGCGCGTTCCAGATGCAGTCGGACTGGCGTCGCTGGCACAAGCCCGCGACGCGATATTGTTCTCGTTGGCAAGCCTGCTCGGTCTCACCCTGCTCGCGCGTGGGCTGCGCCAATGGCACGAATCGGGACGCTCGGTGCGCATCAGTTATCCGAACGCGCAGGTGGTGTCGGTGCCACGCGGATTCACGGTGCTCGAAGCCAGCCGCCAGGGCGGCATTGCACATGCGTCCGTGTGCGGAGGACGCGGACGTTGTTCAACCTGCCGAGTCCGTGTACAGGCGCCGGCCAACAGCCTGCCGCCAGCCAGTGAAGCCGAAGCGCGGGTGCTCGCGCGCGTCGGCGCGGATGCCAACGTGCGTCTGGCCTGCCAGTTGCGCCCGCAACAGGATCTGCGCGTCACCCCGTTGATCCCGCCCAGCATTGCGCCGGCGCTGTCGCTGGTTCAGGGCCAGGTGATGGCCGGTGAGGAACGCGAACTGTGCGTGCTGTTCGCCGATCTGCGCGGCTTCACCAGCCTGTCCGAGCAGCGCCTGCCGTACGACGTCGTGTTTCTGCTCAACCGCTACTTCGAGGCGGTAGGCGACGCGATCGAACGCGCTGGCGGCATTGCCAACCAGTTCACCGGCGACGGGGTGATGGCCTTGTTCGGATTACACACCGGCGTCGCACAAGGCGCGCGGCAGGCATTGATCGCCGCGCAAGGCATGCAGCAGGCCATCGAACAACTCAGCGCCGACCTGCACGAGGAACTGGCGCTCCCGCTCAAGCTCGGAATCGGCATTCATTGCGGAGCGACGGTTGTTGGGCATATGGGGCGTGGTCTTGCCACGTATCTCACGGCCGTCGGCGACACGGTCAACACCGCAAGCCGGCTGCAGGACCAGACCAAGCAGTTCGATTGCCAGCTCGTGCTCTCGGAACCAGTGGCCCGACACGCCGGACTCGATCTCACCGGCATGCGCCGAGAACAGATATCCGTGCGCAACCGGGCCGAGCCGATCGGCATCCTCGTGGCCAAGGATGTACGCGATCTGCAGTGGTCGGTCGAGCGCAGCTGATACGGCGCCAAGACGCAGAACCGCCACGGGTCGGTCGACTCTATGGCATCCATCCGGCAAGTCTGGCCTTGAACTGTGGCAGCGCCGCGAGCATCGCTGCGCGTCCGGCCTCTATGGATTGCCGACGGGCGGCAAAATCGGCGCCACCAACACCCGCCAAGGCCGGCCGGACAACCACGTCCGCGCCGCGCAACTCGAAGGCGTTGATACTCTTGCTCATGATCGTGAATGTCTGCAGGACCACCTGCAGCGGCCCGTCAGCAAGGTTGGATTGCGGCGTCGTGGAGATATCCACCGCAATGACGAGATCGGCGCCCATCTGGCGCGCATACCGCACCGGCACCGGTGCAACCAGGCCGCCATCGACATAATCACGCCCGCTGATGCGGACCGGCTGAAATACGGACGGGACCGCACTGGAGGCGCGCACGGCCAGGCCGACGTCGCCGCGCCGGAACAATATTCCCTCACCGGTGTGAAGGTCCGTGGCGACGATTCCCAGCGGCAATGGCATTGACTCGATCAGGCTACCGTTGACCTGTGCATTGACATAACGCGCGAGTGCATCGCCACGCAGAAAGCCGCGTCCGAGAAAGGGCAACGTCCAGTCGGCCAGGCTGGCTTCCTCCATGTCCTGCGCGATACGCTGCAATTGCACACCGCTGCGACCACTGGCGTAGATCGCGGCAACCAGGCTACCGGCCGATGTGCCAACCACCATCTGCGGACGGATCCCAGCCTCCTCCAGAACCTGAATCACACCCACATGGGCAAATCCGCGTGCGGCGCCACCCCCAAGCGCCAGGCCGATACGCGGCTCTGGCTTGACAATTGGCGTTGGCGCCACGGGAGGTGCCAACACCACGGGGGGCTGCTGCGGCGTCGGAGCCGCGCACCCGACGATGAGGAGCGGGACCATTGCCACAAGCCCGGTCAGGTTTCGCAGACGCGAAGACAGGACAGCCCACGCCAGGCCGATACCGGCAAACTTCACTCCTTTACCCGTTCGCACACCAATAGTCCTTTTGACACTATTTTTATTGAGAATGATTCGCGTTTGCGTTATCATTGAGAAAATCTCCTGTTCAACCACCCCGAAAGAAGCC
>Ga0105044_10005968_pt1 | contig 16743 bp, 12 predicted proteins | sample MAT01_FD_78092 | JGI IMG/M metagenome (GOLD analysis project Ga0105044, IMG submission 78092) | Freshwater microbial communities from Lake Fryxell liftoff mats and glacier meltwater in Antarctica - MAT-01 | ecosystem: Environmental > Aquatic > Freshwater > Ice > Liftoff microbial mat | place...
GACATAGGTATAGATACCTCGTGTTCCATAACCGTAAGGATAACCATTGATTGGGCCAGATAGCCACGAAGTCTGAGACGGTGTGAGTACGGCGATGACGGCGTTTTCTAACTGCTGTACATATACTTGATAACCAAGATAACCGGGTTGTTCAGCCGTCTCTCTTATGCGAATTACTTTAATGTAATCGTCGTCCAGTGTTCCATTCAAGGGTGATTGAAAATAGTCCAAAAAGAAATGTAATTCCTCTCCTTGGCAACCATTCTCGCCACACGCGCCAAAGAATTGACGTGCAACTGCTTCATTCCCCCAAGAAAATATTCCAGCATCATAACCGATTGAAGATCGATGTTCTCCTTCAATCAATGCCTCCATCAACGCCCGATGCGTAAATGAAGCATTGTTATCATTCAAAATATCAATAAAACTTAATACACTAACATGAACCCAGCAACGGTTTTTTGTTAAATTATCACTAGCGTAATTATCTTCACACTCCATAAGTGTACGTTCAGCAAAGAAATTTGGATTGAATCCAACAGGTAAAGATGCTCTATTTATTGGTGTTGGTGTGAGAGTAGGGGACAAGGTCGGGACGGCTGTCGGCGGCGTGATGGAGATAGGGGTTGGCATTGGTGTCACCGTTGGTTGTGGCGTATTCGTACTGAAAGGGCCGCAGGTGTTACTGAGGAGTCCCATCCCCGTTGGGCAGACGCCTATACCGTTCCAATCGGCTTGGTAAATGTTATTGTAGGGTTCAATCTGCGGAGAAATCGTGGCGGATTGAACGGTTTGTAGCGTGAGAATCCGTAATGAATGAATGTTGAAAAATAAAGTAGGAATAGGGTCATCGGAATGCTCATAGACCACGCGACTCCCATCGGGTGACCAATCTGGAAAGCGGTGATAGCCGTGGGTCAGCATTTGCGTGCTGGCCGAACCATCGGGGTGAACTGTAAGCAGACCCAGCCCGGGAGTAGAGATCGAAGCAGAATGGTAAATATATTGGTTGGCAACCGGAGAACGCTTTAGGCCGTTGAAGTAATGGCTACAAGGGCCTGCTTGTTGAGCCACAATGGGTATAGGAAGTGTTCCATCTGTGATATTCACAGCCCATAACGCACAAGCTTGGACAAAAATAATTTGAGTACCATTTGAAGACCAAGTAGGATTTAAACCATTATACGCCACAAGAGTTGTGGTCTGCGTAAAAATATCATAAACGTAAATCTCGTGGCGCGGCTCGTTATCAACATCAAGACTATAGGCTAATTTGCTGCCGTCCGGCGACCATGATAACCAACCTTCTGGTTGAGAATTACGGGTGAGCCACTGCCCGCCTGTGCCGTTGAGATTCATCAGATAAATGTCACGGAATCCTATGCTAGGCGTATTAGGAGGGTTATCCATCATTTCGGCGGCAGTAAAAGCGATGCGGGTTTGGTCTGGCGACAGCGCAGGATGCTCAGGATAACATGGGCTACCGACTGCATAGGCACATCCACCCATCAGATTTGTAATGATGTTGGTTTGCCCCCAATCGTCTGGGTTGGTGATGTTAATTCCGGTAACGGAAAGATAAGCGATTTTACCGTCGGCGTTATAGGTTAAGGGAGATGCCAAGGGTTGCACTGCTGGTCTTTCGAGCGACTGAATCGGATAGGGTTGAGTGGTGAAGACACTGACCACCCCTTGCCGATTCTCTCCATCCCAATGTGAGTTAATCTGCCACGTATAGCTTGAGCCGGGTTGCAGTGTCGGGATGTTTGTCCATGAGGATAATACCACGGCACACACCAAACCTTCACACACCTCATTTTGATAAAAACGATGCTCGAAGAAAGGTTGACCCGCTTGGGTTAAGATTAAATCGTAGTGATTAGCGTTCAATTCCCCTACCCACACTAACGTGACACCTCCGGCTGAAAGTTCACTCCCCTGTGTAGGATGCAAGGGGGTCAGGGCGGGTTGGCTGATGTCAAAACCATAGTTATGGCTGGTAATGCGTGGGTGAAGGCGTCGTGGTCGGGACATCCGTCGGCGTTGCAGTTGGCGCGATACAGGGTGGCACGCCATAGGTTGTGCAGGTCTGAATGACATCAACACGAGATGGATTACTTAATTCACTGTAGGGAATATTAATAGCCTCACTTATTAGTCTGATGGGGTGCATTTCAGATTGTTGGATGGCGGGCGGGGACATGGCCCCGCCCCTACGAAAACCGTGTGGTTCGTAGGGGCGCACCCGTGTGTGCGCCCGCCGACGTGGGGGTTTTGTCAATAGGGTTCAATGCACCCCCAAGAAATTGTCCTTGTGGCCTACGGCGCGATTTCGCGGGGTGTGTACAATTAGAGGTGATTTAGGAAGAGAACTCACTCGGATAGAGGAACAGCTACTGATGCCCGATTTCTATCAACTCGACATCGCTCAAGCGGCGGCGGAACTCAAAACAGACCCACAAAACGGCCTGACCTCTGCTGAGGTGCAGGCGCGTCTGGCAACATACGGGCGGAACGTGTTGCCCGTCGGCGAAGGGTCGTCGGTCTGGAAAATTCTTTTCGAGCAATTCAAGAACATCATGGTCATCGTCCTCATCATTGCGGCGGGGGTTTCCGTGGCGCTGAACGATGTGGAAGATGCCATCGTAATCCTCGTCATCGTCTTGCTGAACGCCGCGCTGGGGACGTATCAGGAGTTTCAGGCCGAACAAGCGCTGGCCGCCCTCGGCGCGATGCAAGTGCCGCAAGTGCGCGTCAAGCGTGACGGCGCGGTGACGGAAATTAGCTCGGAGGAACTCGTCCCCGGCGACCTCGTGATGCTGCAAGAGGGCGATAAAATCCCGGCGGACGGGCGTCTGACGGTTGCCAAGAGCTTGAATATTGAAGAAGCCGCTTTGACCGGCGAGTCGCAACCGGTGGAGAAGAAAGTCGACGCGCTGACCGACTCGGGCATCGGGATTGGCGACCAAAAGAATATGGCCTTCATGGGGACGGCCATCAACTTTGGGCGCGGTGAGATGCTCGTGACCGGCACGGCGCTGGAGACTCAGCTTGGCAAAATCGCCAAGTTGTTGATGAGCGTTGAAGACGCCCCGACCCCACTGCAAGTCCAGATTAATCGATTGAGTTGGACGCTGATACGCGGCGCGTTGATCGTCGTTGCGGTGGTATTCGTGGCCGGTCTGTTGCGAGGAATCGGTTTCCAAGAGATGTTGATCACCGCCATCAGCCTTGCCGTGGCCGCCGTGCCAGAAGGTTTGCCGGCGATTATCACGGTCAGTTTATCGTTGGGCGCAGCACGCATGGTGCGCCGTAATGCGCTGATTCGCCGCCTGCCCGCCGTCGAGACGCTCGGCTCGGTCACGGTGATTTGCTCGGACAAAACCGGCACGCTGACCAAAAATGAGATGACCGCCACCCACTTGGCGCTGCCGGGCATGGATGAGGTGACTGTCACGGGCGTCGGCTACGGATCGCAAGGCGATTTTATGGTCGGCGGCAAACCGATTGACCCGTTGACCGACCCCGCCCTCGGACGCTTTCTCAAGGCGATGGCGCTCAACACCGACGCCTATCTGGAGCGCACCGAATCGGGCGCGTTCCGCGTGGTCGGCGATACAACGGAAGGCGCGTTGTTGGTCGCCGCACAGAAGGTCGGCTGGACGCGCCAAACCCTCGAAAAAGATTTGCCGCGTGTGGCTGAATTGCCATTCTCGTCAGAGCGTAAGGCCATGACCACCGTCCATGAAGTGATCGGTTCACAGGCCGATAGCTTATTCGACGGGAAATTCATCGCCCTGACCAAAGGCGCGCCCGACAAACTGATTGGCTGGGCGAAATACGAACACGTCCCCGGCGGCGTTGATGAATTGAGCGCGGAACGCAAGGCCGCGTGGCACGCACAGGTCGATAAGATGGCCTCGCAAGGTTTGCGGGTCTTGGGCGTGGCTTATCGCCCGCTGGAAGCCGCCCCCGCCGAGATGACGCCAGAGATTGAGCGCGATTTGGTCTTGTTGGGCTTGGTCGGCATCCTAGACCCCGCCCGCCCGGAAGCCAAAGCCGCTGTCGCGGTGGCGCGGGCGGCCGGGATTCGCCCGATCATGATCACCGGCGACCACGCCCTGACCGCTGAGGCGATTGCCACCGACCTCGGTATTTTGCGCGAGGGCGAACAGGCCATCACCGGCGTGGAACTCGAAAAAATGGATGAGGCCGGTCTGGTCGATGCGCTCAAACGCACCTCAGCCTTTGCCCGCGTCTCGCCAGAACACAAACTCCGTTTGGTCAAGGCGCTGCAATCACAGGGCGAAGTGACTGCCATGACCGGCGACGGCGTGAACGATGCACCTGCGCTCAAGCAAGCCGATATTGGCGTGGCGATGGGCATCACCGGCACGGAGGTCAGCAAAGGCGCGGCGGATATGGTGCTGACCGATGACAATTTCGCCAGCATCATCGCAGCCGTTGAGGAAGGCCGCACGATTTATGACAATGTGCGGAAGTTCGTGCGCTATCTGCTCAGTTCCAATGTCGGCGAAATCTTGGTGATGTTGGTCGCCATCGTGATTGGGATGCCGATTCCGCTGCTGGCGATTCAAATTTTGTGGGTTAATCTGGTCACTGACGGCCTGCCCGCCATTGCGCTGGGATTTGAACCGGCAGAAGCAAGCGTGATGAAACGTGCGCCGCGCCCCAAAGGCGAGAGCATTTTTGCCCGTGGCTTGGGGCGTCAGGTGATTGTGATGGCCGTTGTTTTGGCGGCGGTGACGCTATTCGGTTTTTATTACGGCCATATCTCACGCGGCCTTGACCCGTTTAGCGCGACGTTGGGCGCAGAAAACCTCAGCCGCGCCGAGTTGATCGCGATGGCGCACGACGAGGCGCTCTTGCCTGCTGATTGGGACGGCCTGACACCGGCGGCGCGCATCACGTTCATTGAAGACGAAATAAAGGTTGCCGAGGCTGCCGGTCATGGGGGTAGCGACGGCCTGATCGCGGTCTTAGAGAGCATCCCGCGCACCATCGCATTCACAGTATTAGCGCTCGGTCAGATGACGCACGTCGCTGGGATTCACGCGGGCGATAGCACCTCCTTCTTCCGTGTGTGGTTTAGGAAGAACAAGCTGTTGATGTGGGCGATTTTGTCCACGTTTGTGCTGCAACTGTTGGTAATTTACACCCCGTTCCTACAAGGCGTCCTCGATACCTATCCCATCACTCTGACCGAATTCGGGATTTGTATGGCACTGGCGGTAATTGTGCTGTTCGCCACCGAAGCAGATCGGCTGTTGTTCGGCAAGAAACAAGCGGCAGCTTAAGCCTATATGACTGAACGCGCATTCCTCAAGAATTACGCTTATCTCAGCATTGCGGCGGCGGTGATGACCATCGGACTGAAGGCCACCGCCTACCAGATTACCGGATCAGTGGGATTGTTGTCGGATGCGCTGGAGTCGGTTGTGAATCTGGTGGCGGCTGGGATGGCGTTGATGTCCCTGATTTATGCCGCTCGCCCGCCAGATGACTCGCATGAGTACGGGCATGACAAAATTGAGTATTTTTCGGGCGGCGTCGAAGGCACACTGATTGCAATCGCCGCCGTCAGCATCGCCTCAGCTGCGATTGCGCGCCTGATGAGTCCGCAACCCTTAGACCAAATCGGCCTCGGCTTGTTCATCACCGTTATCGCGTCGGGCATTAACTTTGCGGTGGCGCGGGTCTTGATGAAGGCGGGTCGCCAGCACCGTTCGCTGACCTTAGAGGCTGACGCGCACCACCTGATGAGCGATGTCTGGACATCGGGCGGGGTGGTGATTGGGATTGGATTGGTCGCGCTGACCGGTGCGACGTGGCTTGACCCGCTGATCGCCATCCTGATGGCGCTCAACATCTTGCGGACGGGCGCACATCTGATGCGGCAAGCGTTTGACGGCCTGATGGATTCGCCGATGACGGTGGCCGAGCGGGCAGTGGTCGAGTCGGTCTTGGACAGTTACCGTCTGCGCGGGATTCAATTCCACGCCCTGCGGACTCGTCAGGCCGGGGCGCGTCGATTCCTGAGCGTGCATGTGCTTGTGCCGGGCGGCTGGACGGTCAAGCGCGGCCACGACCTCTTGGAGCAGTTAGAACATGAGGTGCGGGCAGTTGTGCCGAACACCAACGTCCTGACTCACCTCGAACCCATCGGCGACCCCGCCGCGTTGGAAGATGTGGGGTTGGATCGGGGCTAAAGAATTAGGCTGTTTCCAAAAACACAAACAATCGCATCACTCATGCCTCATCGTGTATGTGTTTCAAGCATAGACAGCGCATCTCGCCAGTGTTGACGGGAAAAGCCACGACTCATGCGTAGAGCAATCGCCTAAGATGCACGCTTGCTCAATGGCTATCGAAGCACTAGCATGGGTGAATAAGTAGGGGCGTAGCGTGCTACACCCATAATAGGCGGAGCGATAAGCGATGTATCAAGAACCCCCTTTTAACCCAGATGACACCCGCCCGACGACCACTGTCCCGGTGGTCAATGCCGACGTAGCGGCGCGTCAGCCCAGCACTGGGCAGCGGGTATTGGGGACGGTGAGCGTGCTGGGGGCGCTGGGATTCACCCTCGCCACGGTGCTAATCTTGCTATCTGGCGGCAGTAATCCGACCCCATCCCCTGACCTGACCAACGGCATCACCGTCGCACAAGTCACGCTCGCGCCGTCGAATACTCCCCAGCCAACCTCGACGCCAGACCCGGCGCTGACGAACGCCCCGACTCAAGCAGTCGTCGCGCAAACCGGCTTCATTTTTCCTGACATCGCGCCGACGTTGGATGGCTCCATGCTGGTGGTGATGTTGAGCGCGCCGGTAGAGGCCGTCGGCGGAGCCTATCCGCAACTGATCGGGCGCGGCGACCTGAACCCGTTCACCATCATCCCAGACCGTCCGCGCAACCAAGTCATCGAATACACGATTGAACGCGGCGATACGGTCTATGACATCGCACAGAAATTCGGCCTGCAAGAAGAGACTATCGCGTGGTCAAATGACCGCCGCAAGCTCTGGACGTTAATCCCCGGCGACAAGATGCTCATCCCGCCCGTTGATGGCGTCATCCATATCGTGGCCGGTCAACCAACCATCGCGGAAATCACCGAGTTCTATAAGGCCACCGACCCGCTGCTGGTGATTGACAGCGAATTCAATCAACTACGCGGCTATACACCCGATACCGTCCCCCCGTCTGGGATGCGGATTTTTATCCCCGGCGGGACGGGTGAAAACATCAACTGGGCGCCGCCGATTGTACAAAGCACGGGTGGCGGCGGCGCGAACGGCGGCGGTGATCCCAACACTGTCTCGTTTGACCCCGGCTCACCCGGAAGCTGCGGCGCGCAACCCATCGGCGGCGCGTCCGGTTGGGTGCGCCCAATGAGCAATTACACCGTCACCCGTGGCTACACCGATTACCACCCCGGCATCGACCTCGCCGCCAACCCCGGCACATCCGTTTTCGCCGCCAACAGCGGGCGCGTCATTTTCGCCGGGTGGAGTAATTGGGGCTATGGCAACACCATCGTCATCTCGCACGGCCCCTTCCAGACGCTCTACGGCCATCTGTCATCGGTCAATGTGCGTTGCGGTGATAACGTGGTCGGTGGTCAGCCGATTGGGAGCGTCGGCAGCACCGGCAACTCGTCCGGCCCGCACTTGCACTTTGAATTGATGTACAACGGTATCCGTGGCAACCCCGCCGCGACGATGGCGTTCTAAAACCATCCGGCGGGCGGGTGAGCATATCTCCCGCCGGATAATGTCGATTTTAGGCTCGCGGCCCCGTGCCGAAGCAGCGCACAATCACGCCCAACATCAGGAAGAATCCCCACATATAGCTGCCCATTGCCGGGCGCTTATTGGCCGTGACCTCGACGAAGATAAAGAACGGCAGGCACAGCATCGTCCCGACGCCGTAAAAGATGTGTTCCGGCGCGCCCGGCACGCCGCCCATCAACATCATCGCGAAGCCCGACAGCGCTTGTATGACCATTGAGCCGAACACGACATACGTCCCGCGCCGAAACCACGGCATCACGTCATCTTTGCGGACGATGCCGACATAAAAGGCGACGCTCAACATCACCAGCGACATCCCCAACCCATAGCGGCTGAGGTGGAAGTGGGTGGATTTCAAGACCAGATAGCTGCTGCCGCCCGCTTGAGCGTATTCATACACCAACACCACCGCCAGAAAAATCAACGTGCCGACCAGAATCAACCCGTCAATCCGTGTGAATCTGAGGCTGAACGGGCGCTCCGGCACGCCTTGTGGATAGACTTTCTTGCTCCGAACCGATGATTCTGCCATCTGATTTAATCCACGGCCACAGCGCGGACTTGGCGCTTGATTTCGATGGATTCACGCGCCTCATCTTTGGCCGATGACACCATCATAAAGCCGACGAAAATCAGGATAGCGCCGGCCATCTCGCCAAAATACTTGTAAGACGGGTCGCCGAGGCTGATGAGCGCGCCGCTGAAGGCCGGCAAAATCCCCCCTGCTGCGATGAACAAGTTGCCAATCATCCGGCTTCTCAACATCTGCTTGCGGCGGAACAGAACGGCGGAGTAGACCGCGCCGCCGACCAGCGCAATCGTCCCCCAGATGTTCATAATCGGGCTGAAAAAGCGCACCGTCCCGCGAGAGCTACACGCATTGAACACGCCTTCGTTCACAATCATCGGCACGCCGTCCGGGCCCGGCGCACATTCGGCCTTAAAAATCACGGTCATATCTGCGCCCGGAACCCAAGCGTTGGCGTTGAACGGCGTGGCGAACATCACCCAGGGTAGCGTCATAACCCCGATCAGAATCAGCGCCATTTGAAAGTTACGGGCGATGTTGCCGCGCCGCACCAACAGATAAATCGTCCCCTGACCGAGCCACGTCGCCACCATCAGCGCGCCGCACCAATACCACAGGCCGAAAAAAAACGGCGACCACACGAAATACAACACGACCTGCGACAGTGTGCCGAGGAAGTACATCAGGAGGCCGATGCTCCACGCCAGCAAATGCTGCTTGGGGTGGGCGAGCCAACGGCGAAAGACCAACACGGTGAATGCCCCCGTCACGAGCGTGGCGGCAATCGACATGAAAAGTGAGAAGCTCATATCGGTACATCCTATAGGTTATGGCGTAAAAATCTACATAATTCTACAGAATAACTTGAGATTTTCACTATGGAGATTCTAAGTTTTTGGCGAGAAAAGTTTTTCCGCAGTATTGAAGGTCACGCTTACGGCACAGAACATCACTGAGCAGATGGGGTATGCGTAGGGCAAACGCATCAAACTATTTATGGGAAAGCCAGAACGGGCGGGCAAGCCTCGCCCCTACGAATAGCGGGCGGACAAGTCTCGCCCCTACGAATAGCGGGCGGGCAAGCCTCGCCCCTACGAAAATCGCGTGATTGGAAACCCGATGGATAAGCAAAAGACTGGCGACATAAATCTCGGTCAGGCTAAGACGTACTGGAGCGCGGGGTTTTCCTCGGCTTCCAGTTCGTTCAGGTTATGCACGCTCAACTGACCGTGTTGATATAGATATTCGACATGCGCGCCCGCTTCCTCAATCGCCAATAACACATCATATCCGTGCCTGTCCGGGTACATTGTCCGCGAGATGTCGGAGATGGTCATCGGGCGGGCGGCCTCGCGAATCAAATCGAGGATACGGTTGAGTTTGCGCTCGTGGCTGGCCTGAATCTGAGTGATTCGCCCGCGTAAATCGTTAATCGGATCTTCGTGACCGGCCAGCGCCAGTCGCACCCCGTCGATTTTGGCTGCCTGCCGCAACGAGTCGCGGTAATGCCCCAAGCCGGTATAGGCCGTGATGCTCTCGGGCGCTTGATGTGGCGTGGTCTTGCTCAGGATGTGGTCGGCGACCAACAACACGTCGCCAAGCTGAATCATCACTTGGCCGGAGCAGTGGCCGGGGGCGTGATAAAAGGTCATGTCGTCTAGCGTGACGTCCTCATCCAGCGTGATGCCGACCTCTACCGAGCGAACATGTTTCTTGGCGAACTGGTACATATCCATCAAGGCTTGGCGTTTTTCAGGTCGAATGCCAGCCCGTTCCAAGTACACGCGCAGGTCTTTGACCGCCACCGCCACCCGTTCCTCATAATTGACCAGCACCCGCCGGTCTAGCTCATGGACGCCCACCACCGCCCCGCCCGTGTGTTCGACCATATCGGCCACCCCGCCAAAATGGTCGATATGCCCGTGGGTGATCAAAATACGGCGGATGTCGCGCACGCCTAGCCGCTCGCCAAAGTCATCGTGGACGGCGGCAATCCCGTCTAACAACTGTTGGGTGCTGTCGCCAAACCCAGAACCACAATCCACCAGTGTAGGTTCACCTTGATTCAGGATAAGATAGCTATACGCGACGAATCCGTTGGGGAAGACCACCATCGGGATTTGGTAAATGCGTGCGCCGCTGGATGAGTCAAAACGGGTCAGTTTTGGATGGTTAGACATTGGAAAAAGACTCCTTGCGCCGAACGCAAAAACGCGGGATAGTTAGCTATGGAACCGGTTTCTGGATGTCAGAATCAACCGGATATGTCAAAAAAGGAGAATCCCATGACCCTCAAGTCGTTTCTATCGTATCTTTCATTGTTTTGTTTTCTAGCCGTTATGGTCGCGCCCGTCACAACCGCGCAAGACACACCCTTTCCCTGTCCGAGTGGGCGACATGAGGTCGTCGCAGCCGTCGGTGAGGTGGGCACGGAGTATGATGTGGCCTTAGAGCAAGCGGCTCGTTATATGGAACTCTGCCCCAATATTACTCTATCCCTGTTCCGTTCGCCCAACCAATCCACAGACCGTTTGGGGATTTATCGCAGCATCTGGGCCGCTCAAAGTTCCGAAATTGACATTTTCCAAACCGATGTGGTCTGGGCAGGCATCATCGCGCCACATGTCGTAGACCTGAATGATTATCTCTCACCGAAGTATTTCGATCAATTCTTCCCGGCCATGGTTGAGGGGCAGCAAATCGACGGGCGTCAAGTCGGTATCCCGTGGTTCACCGATGCGGGCGGCTTGTATTATCGTACCGACCTGTTGGAGAAATATGATTTGAGCGTGCCGACCACATGGGACGAGCTGACCGAGACCGCCCAAATCATCCAAGACGGTGAGCGCGCCGAGGGGGACGCCGAATTTTATGGTTATGTCTGGCAGGGCAACTCGTATGAAGGTCTGACGTGCGACGCGCACGAATGGCTGACCAGTGAGACGGGCGACACCTTTATCACCGCTGACGGCCAAGTTAATGTCAATAACGACGCCTTCATCGGGGCGTTAGAGCGCGCTTACGGCTGGATTGACACCATCAGCCCGCCGGGGGTCGTGAACTTTGGCGAGGAGGAAGCGCGTAATTACTGGCAATCTGGCAAGGCCGCGTTCATGCGAAATTGGCCGTATGCCTACGGCCCTGGCAACGCCGATGACAGCTTGATTAAAGGCTTGTTCGATTTTGCGCCGCTGCCCGCCGGTGAAGTCACCGCCGCCGCTTGCCTCGGTGGATGGCAGTTGGCGGTATCGAAATATGCCAACAATATTGATGTGGCCGTCAGCGTCGCGAGTTTCATGGCGTCGTATGATGAGCAGAAGGCACGGGCGCTCAGTCCACACGGCTCAAACCCGACCATCCCGGCGCTGTATGAAGACCCAGAACTGCTGGAAGCCAATCTGCTGTTCACGCGGATGGGGGCGATTTTGGCGACGGCCTACCCTCGTCCATCCGGCTTCACTGCTGCGGAATATGACCGTGCCTCAGAGGTATTTTATGCGACCATCCACCTTGTGCTGACCGGTGAGATTGACGCCGCCAGCGCGGTTGATGAATTGGAGTTTGAGTTGAGTGACATCGTAGACGAAATCTTGGCGGGTCAGTAGTTTTTGGCGCGGTTTCGCCTACTGCCGCTGTGGATTGGGGCGGCGGCGTTGTTGGGGATGTTCACTCTCACCCACACGCCGCCGCCCTTGCAACGCTGTACCTCGGACGAGGTGCGTGAACCTGTGAGCATCTGATTATCAGCCCAAACTTGCCCTTGATGCTTTGCCCGATTGACACATTTCTCATCTTATCTTAGAGTGTTATTATCTTTCAGAAAGTTCCGAATTGCACAATCAACGCAATTCTGTGTTTTTGTAGCTTTTATGGGGAGAGCAAAGCTATGGCCGAAGATAATAACCTCAACAAAGATTTACCCCCGCAAGTCGATTCATCTCCAGTACGACTCAACCCTAAGCGTCAGTATCTTCTAGCCGCAATAACAGGCATCCTCTACGGATTCCTGATGGTGGGGATGTTCGGCTGGGGGTTGAGGAATATGCTGCAAAATCATTCCGGCCTTGCGACCTTCGCGTTCCTCGTCCTAGTCCCAATTGGAATCGGTGTTTTGACCACGCATTCTGTCGCCTCCAAACGCCCCGTCATCACTGCAATCATTGTGACGGTCATTTTTCTGGTGGCAGCAACATTCGTATACAGCGGGATTTTCTTCTGTGTATTAATTGCCGCACCACTATGGGTCATACCGACCATCATTGGGGTTATTCTGGTCAAACTGTTCCAGCGTTATACCAAAAATCGCAATCACCATCGCGCATTTGTGGGGATTATGCTGGCGCTGCCGTTGGTGTTCGCACCCATCGAATCATATATCTCCGCGCCGGATTGGAGTCGCGTTATTGAGGACAGCATCATCATCGACGGGACGCCAGAGGAAGTTTGGCAGCATATCATCCGCATGGATGAAATCACACCACAAGAGCAGCGCCCATCGCTCTACCATACATTAGGCGTCCCGCGTCCCGTGCGTGCCACGCTTGACCGTGAGGCCGTCGGCGGCGTCCGCATCGGAGAATTTGAATTCGGCTTGACCTTCCATGAAATCATCACGGTCTGGAAGCCAAACCAAGCGGTGTATTTCGATGTGGATGTCTACACCAATACGCGGGATACCGACATCCTCAAGCAGATTGGCGGGAAATATTTCGACATCTCTAACGCAGGCTACGACATCGAGGCGCTGCAAAATGGTCAAGTGCGGCTGCATCTGAACAGTACCTATCGGCTCTCAACCCATTTCAACGCCTACGGCGCTTTGTGGTCGGATTGGATCCTGCGCGATTTTCAGGGATATGTCCTGCAAACCGTGAAAACACGGGTGGAGAACCGCTAAACGTAACAAAGGTGACCCACGGGTCACCCTACCATTATTTACCCGTGTGACGGTTTGCGGCTGATGGCGCTGAACAGGTAGCCGTGGAACAGGTCGCGGAATTGATACCCCTCGCCGTGTTGCTCCAACCATTCCCACGTCCGGCGGGTGCTGTCGGCGATGATGAACACGTCCATCACATCCGAAATGAAACGTAGCGGCAAGGTATACCAGCGGTCACTTTCTTTCAGGTCGGCGATGCCGAACACGCCGCCCGTCTTCAATGCTTCCCATGCGCGATCCATCGCCATCTCGTGGCGGGGGATGACGGCCAGCCCCAGCGTGCAAATCACGACATCAAACGGCTCATCAAACTGCATCAGCGCGGCGTCGGATTGCACCAGTTCGATGTTCGTCCAGCCACGCCCGTCAATAAATTGGTTCTTGGCGCTGTCCAACATATCTTGGCTGTAATCTGTACCGACCAATGTGCCGGTCTCGCCAATTTTTTCGATGATATACGGGAAGTTCGCGCCCGCCCCGCACGCCACATCTAGCACGCGCATCCCCGGCTTCAAATCGACCATCTGAATCAACGCCTCGCGCATGACGACACGCGGGAACTGCCCCAGATATAGATAATCGGTCAGGTTGTAGAAATCGGCGCGATTGCGGTAATACTCATCAAGACGGGTCTGGGTCAGGCCGGACTTGCGTTGTTGACGCAGGGCGGCGCTCAGGCCAAGACCGGCAATCAACCCGAATAGGAACGTCTTTTTGCTAAAAGGCATGTTGTCAAAGACCTTTGAATGTCTAGTGGAAAAGGCAAAGTGACTCGGTGGCGCTACAGCAAATCTTCAGTTTGCTTCTCGGTCACATCATCGCGTCCATAGCGCAAGGTGTGGAGGGTGCTACGTAGCACACCATACAGGATATACGATAATCCCCATACAAAAAAGGCGATCTGTGGGGAAATGACCAGCGATAGCAAAATCAGCACGCCTGTGATGATACGCTGGGTCTTACGGATATAGCGCGGTGAGAGGATATTACTCTTCTCGTACTGCACATTGCTGACCATCAACAGCGCCACGAACATTGTCAGGACGCCCGCCGCTTGCGAGGCGTAATTGGCGACGGATAAGCTGGTGATGAACAAGACGAAGCCGGCCATGACCACGGCTGCTACCGTGGTCGGCAAGCCGATGTAGTACTTGGTCGGGATGTCGGGGTCGGCGGCGCAGTTGAAGCGTGCAAGGCGAATCCCCGCGCAGCATACCGGCAGAAAACTCAAAATCATGCCGAGGATGCCCCACTCGCGGAAGTACATCAGGTAGAACAACAGCGACGGCGCGAGGCCAAAATTCACCATATCGGCCAGTGAATCAAACTCGATGCCGAACTCACTGGTGATTTTCATGGCGCGGGCGATGCGGCCATCCAGCATGTCCAGCACGCAGGCGATCAAAATCAACACCGCCGAGGAGATGAAATTCCCGTGGAAGGCCTCTAAAATGGACAGATACCCGGCCAAAATCGCGCCAACGGTGATGATATTAGGGACGTGTGCGCGTAATTTTTTGATGGGGTGATGCTCGGATAACTGCACGATAAGAGTCTCCACTCAACGAAAAAGATGCTTTTTGCGTGTTTTCATCATCCCTGCGCGAGGGGGGTTTCGCCGCCGCGTACCTTCTGTTGGAGCGTGACCAATAGCTTGGCCTCCGGCGGCAGAAAGACATCACAGCGCGACCCAAATTTGATGAACCCCAGTTCTTGTCCCGCCGTCACCGCTTGACCCGGTTGGAGGTAGCTGACGATGCGCCGCGCCAAAAATCCGGCGATTTGGCGCACCAAGATTTCGCGCCCGCCCGTGTCCGCTATCACTATTGTATTCCGTTCGTTCAATTCGGAAGACTTGGGGTGAAACGCCATCAGATATTTTCCCGGATGATACTTCACATAGCGCACCTCACCGTCAAACGGGACGCGGTTGAGATGGACGTTCAGCGGCGACATATAAATCGAGATTTTCAGGCGCTCATTGTTAAAATATTCGCCCTCATGCACCCGTTGAATATCGACGATTGTGCCATCTGCGGGCGAAAAGATGCGCCCTATCGCTGACGGCGTACTGCGCGGCGGATTACGGAAGAACCACGCGAAAAAGCCCACCGCGACCACTGAAATCGTCAGCATGGTCACAATTACCCACGTCGGCTGATTCAGGTTGATGACCAACAAGGTCAAGCTTGCCCCGACGATCCCTACAGTTGCCAGCGTGTTACGACCTTCTCGGTGTATCTTCACAATATCGACGTTGCCCCAAATGGTCATTCGAAATCTCTGACATCATTCTAAACGCTGATGCGCCAAAAACCCAATTTACGACTGATGTGGAATAAAGCGGGCTGTTCTTCCCGAATTTTCGCCTTACAGATAATAACGGACGGCAAGAATGCCGTGCTTTTGGCTTATTGGTCGCGTTGTGCCTGATAGTCGTGCCAAGTTGCTTGAATTTCATCAGCGAAAACGCCTTCGGCAATCACATCGTCACGAGTCCCAGCATACGAGACCAGTATCGCTTGGAATTGCTCAAGATGATTGAGGTCTAAGTCAAAGATGTTATAGCTGGAATTTAGGCCAATGGCGACCTCACGCGCCAATTTGGGAAGTCTGCACTCGCTTAACCCAGTGGCATATAACAACTCGCGTTCGTTTGTTGTCAAGAGGTGGTCGTCCAAGACCCAAGCCGAGATAAACATAGTAGACGAATTAACAGGGCGCACTTCCGAGAGATTATCGACCACGGAATCTTCAAATCTAACTGGAAATGTGCAGTTGTCGCCGGTGAGATGGTTGTGTAGCGCATAGCTCATCCCTATCGTGCCAACCGCTGTCCCGTATAGATAGCTGGCTTGTACCCATTCAACGTTCAGCCATGATAAAGCAGATGCGTGAATCACGATTGCGTTGGGTTCTCCATCAGAAGACCATGCGTTAAATTCATCGGCAGAAGTCAGGACGCTGATGTCTGGAAAATGGGCGCGGATATTTTCACCGGAGAAAAAATTTCCCTCATAGGTCGTCTCAAGATCGCCGAGGTAAACAATTTGGTAATCCGCCAATGTACGTTCTTCACGTTGGGAACGGTATTCCGCCATGCGAACATCATAAAACGTGATGAAGTCCTCTTGCCCAGAGGAAGGCTCAGGAGTTGCGTCGCTCTCTTGGGAAAAAGCCTGTCCGGTTAACAGTAGACAAGCAACGAACAGCAATGACGTTATAGGTCGTATTTGCATGATTTTCTCCTAAACAACACAGGTATTGAGTTGAAGGTCATCTCCTTTTTACAAAATCCATCACCCAAACTTACTCTCTCAGCCAAACTTTTGTCAATCAGCTTCATAGCGCTATTAAGCAACGACTACCCTACGGCGGCGAGCGCCTATGCCCTGACGCCTCGGCGCAGATGCGGTACAATCATCCGGTGAGAAGTCAGCCGGAATCATTGTTACAC
>Ga0105044_10005969_pt1 | contig 16741 bp, 13 predicted proteins | sample MAT01_FD_78092 | JGI IMG/M metagenome (GOLD analysis project Ga0105044, IMG submission 78092) | Freshwater microbial communities from Lake Fryxell liftoff mats and glacier meltwater in Antarctica - MAT-01 | ecosystem: Environmental > Aquatic > Freshwater > Ice > Liftoff microbial mat | place...
CTAATTGGGCTGGGTTTTGTTTTTCTACTTTGGCTTGGATGAAGGCCTGATTAGTAGTAAGAACTCCTACTTTTAAATCAGGAGGTATGCTCCATTGAAAATCGGGGTATTCTTTTTGAAGATTTTCGAGAAGTACTAGAATATTCATACAATTATATAAATTTATTAAAAATGAGGATAGTCAAGTTTTTATAATTAGTTTGACTGAAGTCAGAATATGCCGGATCGTATATAATTATGGACTTAGATTTAAATAACCTGCGATTACAGATTGAGACTTTGGATGAGGAAATCTTGGAACTGCTAGCTAAGCGTTTTGAAATTGTTAAAAGAATTGGGGTTTTAAAAAAAACTCTGAATCAAAATCCTCTGAACCAAAATCGCTGGGCTCAGGTGCTAGAAAAAGTGAATAAAAAAAGTCTAGAGCTAGGACTTAATTACACTCAAATAGAATTAATCTGGGAAAATATTCACTCTTACGCCCTCCAGCTAGAGCAAAATGAGATTGACAAATCTGAGCTTCTTTCTAAATAATCCAATTATAAACTAGTAATTTTGAAAGTAATTGAAAAACTTGGACTATTAAATTTATGCAATTAAACCCTTCGTATATCATTGCTGATCATATCAGAGCAGCTTGTTTTATAATTGCTGATGGAGTGCAGCCAGGTGGAAAACAGCGTGGTTATATTCTCAGAAGACTGATTCGCAGGGCACTTTCGGCTAGTCTAAAACTCAAAATTGATATTTCAGATCCTTTATATTTTCAAGAGTTAGTGGAATCTGTGGTAGGAATATATGAAAGTGTCTATAATGAAATTGAGGAAAATAAAGATAGAATTCTAGAAATATTCTTGATAGAAGCTACCAAATATCAAAAAGCCATCAGCACAGGAGAAAAAGAGTGGGCAAAAATTTTAGGTTAAGTGGTAAAATTGAAAAATCTTCTCCTAAATTCAATACTGGGTTTAAAATAGAAAACTTTGGGTTAGTTCAAAATTTGATTGATATTTTTATGGTAATTTGATAGAAATCTGAGTAATTTCAGAAAACAAAAAACGAGCCTTACTGGCCCGCTTAATCTAGATTAGATCATTATTTACATTGGAGGCATTAATACGCCGTCAATGACATGAACTACTCCGTTATCAGCTTCTATATCAGCTTTGATAATATTTGCTTTTTGCATTCTTAAGCCGTTTTCATCTTTGTGAAACATCACTTCTGCACCTGAAATTGTTGGGATCATGTCACCGTCCTCGTACATTGCCAAATCAGTTGATTGAACTTTACCGGCAACTACATGATATTTCAAAATCCCAGCCAGCTTTTCTGGATCTTCTAAAAGAGCTTCCACAGTACCTTCTGGTAGTTTTGCAAAAGCCTCATCAGTTGGAGCAAAAACTGTAAATGGTCCTGCCCCCATTAAAGTCTCTCCAAGACCTGCTGCTTCCACAGCAGCTAGTAAAGTATTAAACATTCCTGCGTTAACTGCGATATCTACGATAGTGTTTGACATAGTAAAGTGTGTTATAAGCGTATACAAAGGTATACAGCTACAAGTACAAGTTTGTTTGAATAGCTGTCAATAGAATGAAGCTAAATTAGTTTGACAATAAAACCTGAAACAAAAACTCTCTGTTACTAATCTCATTAAATGAATCTGGAATACATTCTCACAACTTTTGGTTATATTGGAATTTTTATTATTATTTTCAGTATCCTCAAGGACGTGGAATTTCTTGAAGTCAAAGCAAAATCGCAGAGAGTTTTGGGATCAATTTAAAAAAATAGTTTTGGGAGATAGCTTTAGTTTAAATTATGAAAATAGGAATTTTAACAAATACTTACCCACCTAATCTTAATGGTGTTAGTTTAGCTGTAAAAAATCTAGAAGCAGGCCTGCGAGCCAAAGGGCATGAGGTCTTTGTAGCTACTCCAAAGGTAATAGGGGTAGAATATCGGCCAGAAGTTTTTGCAATTGATTCAATCCCCACCAAAGAAAAAGTCTCCCCAGATTTGTATATTCCAATATTATATATTCAAAAAGCCACTGAGTTTTTTCGCCAAAAAGAAGTTGAGCTAATTCACACCCATGATATTTTTATTGGGGGATCTGAGGGTATTGTAATTGCTGCAAATCTAGGAGTTCCGTGTATTCACACTTTCCACACTTTTATAGAAAGTTATCCGTATTTGTGGGTACCATATAGACGCAAAATCATCAGAACTCATATTAAACTGGTTTGTAATAATTACGACCATGTCATTGCTCCATCAGTAAAGGTGTACAGATATTTAGCACAGATTGGTTTCAAAACTCCAGTCACTCAGATGCTTAATGTAATTGATAATAAACATTTGGTTCCAATTGAATCAAATAAGGTTTTAGCTAAAAAAATAGGGTTTAAACCTACAGATTTTGTGTTTATTACTTTTTGTCGGGTAGCTCATGAAAAAAGTGTTGACATCGGACTTGTGGTTCTCCATCAGCTTATAAAAAAATATAAAAATATAAAATATTTGATCTGCGGTCAAGGCCCAGAAATAGAAAACCTCAAGACTCTGGCCGGCTATTTAGGGATTAGCGATAAAGTGATTTTTACTAGAAGATATGAACAAAATGAGCTAAGTGGATTGGCTAGTCTGGCTAAAGTGTTTCTTTTTACTTCTCACACTGAGAATTTGCCTACTAATTTACTAGAGGCTATGAAACTATCACTGCCAGTAATTTCCGTTGATGATGAGGCTGTAGACTATCTTTTAGATCCAGGAATCAATGGATTCAAAGGTAGTGTGGATGAGATGAGCCAGTACGCTGAGAAATTATATTTAGATAAAAAACTACTACAGAACATGTCAGAAAATGCTTTGGAAAGGGCTAAAAAAATCGAAAATGAAGACGTAACTCAAGAGCACGTGGAATTGTATCAAAAAGTCCTAAAATACTACAAAAACAAAGTTATAGACCCTGGAGTTTTGGAAACTCAAATTACCAAAATTTCTAGCTTAGTAAGCAAAAGCATCCAGAAAATATTTAGATAATCTAATTATAAAATCTTAGTAGAATTTGAATTTTAGCCTTGTTGTGTGGATTGTAATCAAACAAAAACCCTGCGTCAAGCAGGGTCCGGAGTTAATTCAAATATTTATGTAATTTATAAACTATACTTCTTCTTTATTTCATCTCTTTTAGACTTCACATCGGTATCCAGTTTTTCCAGATCATCTGCTTTTTTTTCAAATTCTTGAATTGGTTTGTCTACTACAGCGGTGGCAAATCGCTTTTCAAAAATAGCTGGTACAGATCCGAGACTAGTGACTTTTGCTATACCCTCGTTAAGTTTAGAAAGTTCTGAATCTTTAATCGCACTAGAAATTAGTGAGTATCCAGTACTTAGCCCGGTATAGCTTTCTATAGAACTATTTATAATTTCGACTACTTCAGTAGTTTTGTATTTAGCAAAATTTCCTGTAAAACAATCATTGAATCTTTTAGTTAATTCACTATTTTCTTTACTTTTATTAGCTATTAAATCCACAGATGTAAGAAATGAAGGATCCTCAATTTCAAGGGTTGCTAGTTTTCCTGCTTCGGCTCCAAAGTTTTTAAGGTTAATGGCTTGAGTCAAAAAATTTTCCGAAATACACACTAAATAATCTGTTGATTCTTTGTAACTTTCTACTAGTTTTTTGCTTTCATCTAGGTTTTTCGATACTGCTTCTTGAAAATCTTGGGAATCTTTATTTGGGCCTTTGTCTAAACTATTTCTCGAAGACGAGATTTTAGAAATTAGAGAATCAAATTCAGTTTTGGAAGACTTTAATTTATCTAAACTTGGGACATTATTAGTGTTTGTATCGCCAGTTTTACCAAGCTCAGCAAAGAGTAAAGAATAGTTATCATCCAGATTCTTCAAAGTACTGCTACTTATATCAACAACTTTATTGTAACTATCGATGTTTTTATTTACAGAGCTAACTACTTGCTGGGGTACGAGAATAAACTGAAAAGCAAGAACGGCGAGTACCACTACAATTACTAATAAAATACCAAATATTATTGGCAAGTTGGACTTTTTGACGGTTGTGGTCACTGACATATCGGTAGAATAGGGTAATTTTTCTGTAATTTGTCAATGATACTAATAAATAAACAAATCTAAAACTAATAAAAGAAAAAGTAATTTTACATGGATATTTGATTCCAAAAACTTGTATAACTAACTATTTCTGTGTTTTGAGAAATATTCTCTTCTTCTTCTACACTCCACCCGCCATCTAAAATAAATTTTTTATTAGGGTTTTGAATAGTTTTTTGCAAAGCTAGGTCCTTGATTTGCGGAGTTAGTTTTTGACCAGATTTTCCTGCCAGAACAGTCATTAATAAATAATTTTGACAGTCTATTTCTAGCTCCTGATTGAGGTTAAAGCTTTCTAGATTCTCCCACTCGCCTTTATCATACCAGATCCCAAGATCAAGATTATCTAAATTTAAGTTTGCAAAGCTACTATTTACCCACGACTTAAAATAATTAGAATCTACAAAGATTAAGTATTGCCAGTTTGGATTGAAAGAATAGTCATTAAAAAATTTATAACTTTCGAATATATCCTGGACATTACCCATTAAATGAATTGTCAAAGATAATCTTTGACTACTAAAAAACTTTTCTAAAATACCAAGTATAGTTTCTGGGGACAAGCTTTTCATCACGCTGCGATCTTTAGCAAACTGAGGTAAAACGAAGTCCAAATGAAAGGGTAGGGGGATATCTTTTTGGATTTTTAAAAGTGAGTAAACTGTTTCAATTTTTTCAATAACCATTTCTAGTTTTTTTTCTACAACTTGCTCCGAACATTCTAAAACTGAGGGTAAAAACATATTATTTGATAATTTCTTCTAGATTATTGATTATTTTTATTCCTAGACTTTGGGCTTTTTGGAGTTTGCTACCAGCTGTCTCACCTGCTAAAAGAAGTGTAGTTTTGCTAGTAATAGTATCTACCACTTTTGCTCCGAGAGACTCTAGTTTTTCTTTTATTTGATTACGACCAAGCTCAAAAGTTCCAGTAATGCAAATAATTTCCCTACTCAAACTTAAATTTGAAGTAGATTTCTTTGATGTATTTATAATCTCTAAACCCTGCCCTTTGATTTCTAAATCTATAAAGTCGGCTACTAACCTCGCGAATCTGGGAGAATCTAGGAAGTTTCTGTAGTTTTGGGCAAGAATATCACCTATTCCCTTAACTTCTAAGAGGCTATTTTTATCTATTTTTTTAAGTTTTGTAAGGAAATCAGATGCTTTCATATGCTATAAATTGACAAAATTATGGTCTTTCAGTTACTGTAAGATGAGTTTAAAAGTTTTTTATTCTTGTAAAGTTATGGCTAAAAGCAGAATTAATTTGAGAGATTTTAGAAATCTAGAAGTAGTTGAAAAAAAGTCATTTTTCAGTTTGCTTAAGTCTAATTTAGTAAATTTATTTCCAAGCCCAGAATCAAGAAAGTTTTTTAAAAAAAATAACAAGAAAACTCCCAAAAAACGTCAGCATAATTGGGAAAAACCTTTGGAAAAAAGCGAAAAAAAGAAAGTTAGTTTGAAATCAAGAGCTTTGAGTTTTGGAGTGTTTTTCATGAGGGTTCCATTATTTTTAGTCTATCCATTTTTTAAAGTTTTGAAGTTTCTAGTTAACTCCATAAAAGTTTTTGTAAATCGCGAGAATGTCGTGGGAGCAGTCTTCATATTGTGTTTTGTAACAATTATTTTTCATTTTGCTAGTTTGCAAGTATTTTCAGGAAGTAGAAGGTCTAATAACAAGGATAATGTTTTGGCTAATAGTCTTCAGATAATACTTTCTCAAAAAGGTCAGATTTATATCAGAGATCTAACCCAAAGTCAGGCCGATGGAAATAATTACATTCCTGTAACTGCGACCCAAAATGTAGCTAATCTATTCTTTAATCCCAGAAAACTCCAAGAATATGTCAAAGACGGGTTGGTAATTGAAAAGGTCGTTGAAATGATTTCCAGTAATCTAAATCTGTCATATAATGAGGTGTTAAAAACTATAAAAGATGAAACTTTGAAAGAAAATCCTAAGCAGTATGTTTCAATAGAAAAATTCATTAATGAAAATCAAAAAGCTGTTGTTGAAGGGTTGAGAAAAGTACCCGAGTATAGAAAATTAGTTATAGCCTCTGGTCTTGGCATCGAGGAAAAACAGGTTAGATCATACCCAGAAGGTAAGTTACTTGCAGCAACTATTGGCTATGTTCCCAAATTCCAGGTAACCCGCGAAGAAGCTCTTAGAACCGGTTGTAAAAGTATGGTACTTGCCAATGAAGATAGAAAAACTTATCAGAGCTTTGTTCCTGGGGACTCTAGTAAAGCCGAATATAACATAGGTTATTATGGCCTTGAGCAAAAATACTGTTCAGAATTGACAGGTTTAAATGGTCGCAAAGTACTCAATAATGAGCTAAATTCAGATAAAGTTGAGGAGTCTAGGGTAGTAAATGGGGCTAGTATTTACACTACTATTGATCGTAATCTTCAAAGAAAAGCTGAGCAAGTTTTGGAAGAAGGTATGAAACGAAATACTAATAGTAATGGTATTCCAAAAGATGGAACTGTGATAGTAATGGAGGCTAAAACTGGTAAAATTTTGGCTATGGCTTCTAACCCTACTTTTGATCCAAATGTCTTTAATGAGGCTAATCCTGAAAGTTTCAGAAATGTAGCAACTAGTGTGGACTATGAAGTAGGATCTGTCATGAAACCGTTGACAGTAGCGGCAGCCCTCAATGAATTTCAATCAGGTAATATTGGGAGTAAAGGTCAAAAACTAGGCGTGGCCCCGGATTTTCAATTTGAAGATTTCAATAAAAAAGGTAAGGTCTACCAGGATAATAGCGGAAACAAATTCACAATTCAAAATTCTGAGGGAAAATCTTACGAATCTTTGGGTAAAATTGGTCTAGATAAATGTCTAGTTTACTCTATAAATACATGTATTTCTAACGTAGTTGATACTCTAGGTACTCGCAAATTGCAGGAGTATTTTTCGGAAAAGTTTCTGTTTGGAAAACCCACTGCTATCAATCTTCCAGGCGATTCTCACGGTAATGTTTCTAACCTCGCCGGCGAAATCAATTGTTTGTTCTGCTACGCCCAGCATGGTTTTGGTCAGGGTATTTCTAATTCTCCAATCCAATTAATGAGAGCCTACACGGCTATTGCAAATAGTGGAGTTATGGTGGATCCATATTTAGTAGAAAAAATCAAATATGCTGACGGATATGAAGATAATGGTTCTAGCAGTGACAGTAGCATCAAACGCAACGCTCCTCAACAGATATTCCGTGAATCAGCGTCTCGCCTGGTAAGTGATTACATGACCAAAGTAATTCAGGAAACTAGGCCAGGAGTGGGGGCAAATCGGGCAAAAGTAGAAGGTTATAATATAGCAGGAAAGACTGGGACTGCTCAGATAAATCGGCCATTTAATGGTAAGCCTTGTAACTACGATTGTAATACTAATAAAGGTCTTTATGACCACACTTTTATTGGGTTCAATGTAAATGCCAAAAACCCAATTATTATAATGGTAAAAATATCCGAACCTCTTCCAGGTCAAAAAAAGAACTTTTCCGGTGATACAGTAGGCCAGAGTTTCGCTGACATGATGAAGTACACTTTGGATTATTTAGGTATTCCTAAGGATGGCTAATTTCTTATTATTTTTTGAATTTTACCGACAACAGCTTTAAATTGAGGTGACTCCAGAAGTTCTGACATTTCTATCCAGGAAAATTCACTTACTTCTTCAGTTTGGAGTTTTAGTGAGTTAGAACTATTTTCTATTCAAAAACAATACCTAAAATCATGGTGAAAATGGCTAAGTTCAGTTTTTTTTTCACTTGCAGGGATGAAATGTGTATCAATATCTAAAGGTACAAGTGGTTATCCAGGTAAAAGTTCAGTAAAGTTGAATTAATTCCAACCTCTTCCATAACTTCACGTTTAGCAGCTTCTAGTGGGTTCAAATCTTCATATTCCATATGCCCACCAGGTTACAATAGCTTACCCAAAGCATTGTGCTTAATCATTAAAACCCTTCTTTTTTCCTGATCTAAAACTCAACCACTAGCTGTAATGTGGTCTAAAATTATTTCTAGGTCTTAATTCATTTTGCTTTTCTAGCTGCTCCTGGATTAATTTAAGTTTTTCATTTTCTTCTGGGAAGAAAGCTAGGTATTTCTTGATTATGTTTTGAAATGAGCTTTCTTGTATGTTATAATTCATGGTCTATTTAAAATTTATTTTCGAATTAGAAAACAGCAAATATGCTTCAAAAATCAGTAATTTTCTTGAAATTAGAAGTATTTATATCATTTGTGATATATTGACCATTGAAATAAGGCATTGAAAGCTGGCTAATATTATGTTTTCCTTTGCGAAGGATTGCTTCAGAAAGTGCTTCAATATCCTGAAACATCAGCATCTCAACACCTAAGTATTTCCTAATTTCTTCCAGATTCATCTGGCTAGCAATCAGCTCTTCTTGAGTAGGAATAGAAATACCATAAAAATCAGGATAAAACAGCGGCGGCGAGGCTGAAACCAAATATATTTCCAAAGCTCCTGCATCTTTTAGAATCTGCACTACTTCTTTACTTGTGGTCCCGCGAACTATTGAATCATCTAGAACCATGACTTTTTTGTTTCTAATTTCGAACTCTTGGGGAGATAGTTTTTGTCTTACAGATTTTCGCCGTTTGTCCTGACTGGACATGATAAATGTTCTACCAATAAATGGGTTTTTGTAGAGCCCTTCAGTATATCTAACCCCCAACTCACTGGCCATTGAAAGAGCAGCCACATTTGCACTAAAGGGCACGGGAATTACTACATCTGGGAGAATATCCGGATAAAGCTGTTTCCATTTTTCAGCCAGATTTTGGCCCATTCTTAAGCGAGATCGATACACAGAAATATCGTTGATAATAGCATCTGGACGTGCAAAATAAATGTATTCAAAAGCGTCTGGAGTGAATTTTTCATCTCTAATCTGCTTTCTTTTTAGGTTGCCACCCTGATCTACAAAAACCAATTCCCCGTGTCCCACATCGCCAATTCTTTCAAATCCTAAACTATAAAACATAGTACTTTCTGAGGCAAAAATATACTCATCCCGACCTTCAAGATTTTGTCTTTTTCCTATCACGAGCGGCCTAATTCCGTGCGGATCCCTAAAAGCCACCATACCCTTACCTGCAATAATTGCAATTACGGAATAACCTCCAATTGCCTTTTGATAAACATATTCAGTAGCCTTGCAAATATTTTCAAAGAAATCAGTGTCGTCAGTTAGTTTGGCTAATTTTATCCCAAAAAGATTCAAAATACATTCCAAATCAGAACCAGAATTACAGAGAATTCTCTCTTTTTCTAGTAAGTATTTTTTTAGCTCCTCGTAATTAGTTAGATTTCCATTATGAACCATTGCAATTCCATAAGGATAGCTGAGACTAAAGGGTTGAGCATTATTTAGATCAAAAGCTGAACCGTTTGTAGGATATCTGACATGGCCAAGCCCAGTATTTCCAAGCAAATTTTCAGTTAGACTTTCGATTTGAGTAAAGACATTTCGGGCCAGTCCCTGACCTTTTTTGATATAAAACCTATTTGAATCTTCATTTTTGTAAGTTAGAATCCCAGCCGCGTCCTGACCTCTGTGTTGTAAATGGATTAGGCCTTCATATATTTCTGTGGAGACTTGGTTGTGAGAAACTATTCCGATGATCCCACACATAATTAAGTACTAGATTTATTTTTTAAAATCCATTTTTCTAGTTCTGGAGTGCTTTCCAGGCTTACTATTAGACCGTAACGAGTCTTTTTTCCTGAGTGCCAAACGCCATGAAATAGATATTCAGAATCTACAATTATCTGGGAGTATTTTGGTAACGGAATTCTCACTTCATTATTGGTATCAAGCTCTTTTTCTCTAAGTACTAAATAGCTCTCAGGGTCATCAGTTAGCTCCACCCACATTCTTACCACCCAGCCTTCATTTTCAGGATTTAAGCGGTTATTATCATCCAGGTGTAGGCCCCAGCGGGCTTCTCTAAGAGTATTTTTTTCTATTCGAATCAATTGAACTCGTCCAAATTTGGCTTTAGTGCTTTTTACCCAATTAACTAAATTAGGAGCTTTTTCAGCATTTTCAGTCCAAACCCCATCCTTGTCAGGCTTTCCATAATCCCAAAATCCACGAAGTTCATTTTTACCTGTAGCTGAGGTTAGCGGCGCAAAAAAAGTATTAGGATCAGTAGGGTAGGTGACGTATTCAAGATTTTCCCACTCAGAAATTGGGATTTCCGGCCCTGTGTACTTATTTAGAATGACATAACCCTTTTCCTCTACACTCGGGCATCTATAGTGTTTAGTCTTTTCCTGTCTGACAAAAGGCTTCCTGAGTCCAAAAACCTGATAGGCTTTTTTCATGAAATTATTTTTCAAAATAGGGTCCAGAATTGAAGGCATATGATTTTATTTCTGATTATTGTGTGTTTCAGTCAAGTATAAAATTAATAATAATAGTATTGAAATTTCGTTTCCAATCCCAAGTCAAATTATAATTTTGTGTGCCCTTGTGTCGCCACTTCACTTATTTCAGATATTTATCCCATATTTCTATAATGTCGTCCTGAACTTGTCTACGCAGTTCAAATGTAAATATAGCTCAATGACTACTGAGATTTTGGTTCAAACCCAGAATGGCTTGGTCGTGATGTTTGATCTGTTTGGCTAAATATAATCAGATTATATGAGGATCTTAAAGCCTATTGTTCTAATGAAAAATACCAAAGCTATTTAGACTTAAGCATCGAATTAGATTTGAGAGCCTCAACAATTTTTTTTTGTATTTCAAGCATTTCTTCTTTTTTAATAGATTTTTTTTCACCCAAAAAGCTCTGATTTTCAAAAATCGGAATCAGGTGATAGTGAAAATGAGGTACTTCCACGCCTTGAATTATAGTACCTATTCGAAGGCAATTGACTGATGTTTGTATGGCTAAAGCTAATTTTTTTGCTACTTGAAAAACTTCAGTGTAGTAGGGCTCTGGAACGTCTACAAAATAATCTATTTCAATCTTTGGAACAATCAAGGTATGTCCAGGCTGAAAAGGATAACTATCTAAAAAAGCGAAAATCAACTCATTCTCAAAAACCTTGTAACTTGGGATTTCTCCGCTGATTATTTTGGAAAACAAAGTAGACATAAAACTAATATTTTGGCGGAAAAGGAGAGATTCGAACTCTCGGTTAGGTCACCCCAACAACACTTTTCGAGAGTGTCCCATTCAACCGCTCTGGCACTTTTCCTTTGAAGCTAGGCTTATTTAATTGTAATTGGTTGTCAAAAAACACTGAGCTAGTCAGATACGAACTATTAACCCTTGACATGTTAAGCAATATCTGTTTTTAAAATTTTTGTGTCAAAAGAATTTTCTGAAAATATTGGCTATTTACTCCATCACCTTTCCTGTAAGATGGATAAAACTGCTCATAAATTTATTGAACAAGAGTATAATATTAGTTTTCACCAGTTTTTAGTACTTATGCATATTCAAGAACAGCCAGAAATTAACCAAAAACAAATAGCAACGTTTATGACCTACACTGAAGCCGCAATTAGTAGGCAAATTAGTTCTTTGGAGGTACTGGAGCTCATTCAAGTATCAAAAAATTCCAAAAATAAACGTGAAAAACTTCTAGCCCTAACAGTTCAAGGTGAGAAGTTAATCAATAGTTGTTTGAAGCTTCTAACAAAAAAATCGAATCAGCTTATGTCAGTTTTAACCCCGGCTGAAGAGTCTAGTTTTCGAGCAACTTTAAATAAATTATTAATTACAATTTAAACCATTTTAAACTTTAACCTATGTCTAACGAACACAACAGTAAACACTTTTCAAATCAAGCTAGTACCCAAAAAAATCACGAAAACAAGCCAAAAAACAGTGGACTGGATTTTAATTATTTTATTACAAAGTTTTTTCTAAATAACAGTAGACTCACTATTTTATCTCTAGCCTTACTTATAATTTTAGGTGTTGGCTCAGTATTTTTACTGAAAACTACAGGGTTCCCATCGCCAGAAATTAAAGTTGCTTTAGTGCAAACCATTTACCCAGGCGCTTCCTCTGAAACTGTAAATAAGGATGTCACTATCCCGCTTGAGGGCGCTATTAAAAATATTAGCGGCGTGAAGAGATTTTCTTCAACAAGTAACAACTCTTTTTCAAATATTGCTGTAACAATTGATGAAAATGCCGACGCAGACTCAGTAAAAAACAAAATTGACTCAGCTGTAAAATCTATAACTTTACCTGAAAACGCTCAAACTCCAAAAATTGTCACCCCAGAAATTGGCGGTCCTGATTTAATTTTAGCAATTACTAATACAAATAGTCCTTTGGAGCAATTTAAAGCATCTGAAAGGATTATTAAAGACTTAAACCAGTTGCCAGAGGTTTCAAATGTTACTGAATTAAACAAGTATAGCGAGCAAGTTATTGTAAAAATAGATGAAAATAAAGCCAAAGAAGCTGGTTTTACAGTTACTGACATTCAAAATCAATTAGCTACTCTTGGCGAAACACTGCCAGTTGTTTCAAATGTTGCAATTGAAAATAAAAATGCTGGAATTACAACCACAATTAAAGGGTCTGATTTAGAAAGTTTAAAAAATTTCACTCTCGCTAAAGCCCCAAGTTTTAGTCCGCAAGCTCCTACACAATCACCTACAACCCTTCCCCAAACTACAAAACTTAGCCAAGTTGCTGATATCAATTTAGAATATAGATTTCAAGAAAAGAAACCAACCGCTTTAGCCTTTAGTAAAGACAACAATCAAATTGTTACCGAGGCTGTAATTTTGGAAGTTAAAGCTGTAAAAAATTCTGACCAAAGTGCCTTTATAAAAAGTGTTAATGCTAAATTGAGCTCTTATGATAATGCTAAATTTGTAAAAAAAGCTGATTTATCAAGTCAATACGACCCAAACAAAACTATAATTGTTGAAACTCTAGCTGTAAATGATGATAATCAAGAGCAAGTAAATGAGGTTATCGGCGGTTTAATTGGTTCACCTATTAGTCAACTTGGTGGAGCACAAAACCTTGGCTATTTCCTGGGTGGTATTCAACTTGTTTTTTTAACAATGCTTGCCTTTGTGTCCTGGCGGGCAGCTCTTGTGGCAGCTACAGCGATTCCGCTAAGTTTAGCTTTCTCAACCATTTACCTTTATATTACTGGCTCTAGTTTAAATACCTTAACACTTTTCTCATTAGTATTAGTAATTGGTTTGGTGGTAGATCCTGCTCTGGTTGTTTTAGAAGCCATTCAGCGTAAAATTGATGTTGGACTGAAAGGTAAAAAGGCAGTTTTAGAGGGAATAAAAGATGTTGGTACTGGAATATTTTTAGCTAGTTTAACAAACATCATAGTGTTTGTACCTTTTGGAGTTTTAACTGGAATTTTCGGTCAAATTTTCGCTTTTATTCCACTTACTATTGTACCAGCTGTAATTGGTTCCTACATCGTCCCTTTAATTTTCTTAGCCTGGCTTGGAGGGTTAATTCTTAAACCAAACAAAAAAGCCGTTGATGACGAGGAAAAAAACTTGTGGCCAATTGCTAGATGGGTTATAAACATCGATTATAAGATACTAAATGGCTCGAGGCTTGTAAGATTAATAATAATTATTGTTGCCTTGGCTATTCCTTTAAGTTTAGCGGGTTTCATGTTTAGCTCTGGGCAAATAAAGTCAGTTCAATTTGCCAGCGGCGACGACTCTGATATTCTTACAATCAGCGGTTCGTATTTACCAACAATCACCCAAGAAGAAAAAAATAGTGTTGCAAAAGATATCCTTAAAATTGCTGTAGAAAACGAGAATGTAGTAAATATTATCCCAGCAAATAACAACTTTGATTATTCTATATTCTTAAAACCACAATCTAAAAGAGAGACAAAAGCTAAGAATATCGCCGAAAGTATAAATCAAAAAATCCAAACCAAATATGGAAAGGATGCAGGAAGTAACACTAAATTCTTTGATGTTCAAGTTGGTGTGATTCAAACTGGCGGTCCAACCACAGATTATCAAGTTGCAGTACTTGTAAAAACCGATGATAGCGAAAAACTTCGAACAGCCTCACTGGCAATTAGCAAAACAATGCAGGAAAAACTTTGCCAGGATGGTAATTCTATAGTTATTAAAGATAATTGTTCAAATGATAATAAAATTATTACTAAAATCGATGACGGCTTCACAAACAAAGAAAACTTCATCTACGAATTCCAATTTTCTCGAGATCTTTTAATTCAATCAGGGGTTGGAACTTTGGGCAGAGGGCCGATTTTAGGAAATGTAAATTCACTACTGAAAACCCAATTTGAATATAATAATAACAAAAGTGTAGCTAAAGTTTCAGTAAATGGCAGCGAAAGAGAGGTGTTTATAGAATCTAAAACTGCTGCCCCTCAAACCACAAGCCAAATAAAAAGTAACTTAGCAAACTCTGTAAATATACCGGGGATTCCAAGTAGTGTAGTTGAAGGTAGTATTAATATTGAGGAAACAAAACCAAAAACCACAATTCAAAGACAATCTGGCCAAACAATTGGACTAGTTCAAGGGAGGGTAAAAGCTGAACTTGAAAACAATCAAGGCTTAACTTCTCAGGCAAATGCAGCAGTAGTAAATTACTACGCTGAAAACAATGGTCAACGAGCAAAAGACCTAGGTTTAAACAAAGAAAACATCACTTTAAATGCTAATGCCGCTGGAGCCGACGGGACAAAATTTTTAAGCGAATTACTGATTGCTTTAGTACTGGCTATTATAGTTAGTTACATCGTTTTGGCATTATTTTTCAACTCACTTCTACAGCCATTAGCTATCATATTCACAATTCCTTTAACATTCCTTGGAGTATTCCCAGCGCTTTACTTCTTTGTAGGCGGGGAATTCGGATTTTTAGAAATTATCGGGTTAATTATTTTAATTGGGGTTGTAGAGAATGTAGCAATTTTCTTAATAGACTCTGCAAGGCAAAAAGTAGACCAAGACGGCTGGAGCGATAAAAGAGCAATTAGCTACGCAGCGGGGGTTCGTTTCAGACCTGTAATTTTAACCAAGTTCACAGCGATTGCCTCACTGGCTCCACTGGCAGTACTAAGCCCATTCTACAGATCAATTGCTGTTGTAATTATCTTTGGATTACTAAGCTCAGGTTTCCCTTCTTTAATCACAACCCCTATTCTTTTCGTATTCTTTAAATGGCTTTCAGAAAAATATTTGGCTGCAAAGTGGTGGAATAAACTTATATTCTTTGTCGCTTTCCCAATTTATATAATAGTCTGGGGAATTATGGACAGACCAAAAAAACTTAAGGAAGTTGCCGAAGTTTAATTTACATATTCAATTAAAATTTGATCCCGCCATTCTGGCGGGTTTTTGCTTTACTGTTGAGTTGGTTTGTCAGAAATAATATATTGAAGTAAAATCATTACAACAAAAATAAAAACTGTAATTATGAATCAATCTAAAAATATCGAAAAAAATTCTAATTTAGGTAAAAATGAGCAAAATGTTTCTTTTATCGCTAATATTTCCAATTTTGCCAGAACTAAAGTTGGATTTGGCGTTTTGCTTACCTCTCTATTAGTACTAATAACTGCAGGTTTTCTTGGATATTTCCAATTTTCCCAAACCCCTCCTAAAACAGCACAAGCAGCATCTTGTCCAAGTGACTTCACTTTTAGCACTGATTATTGCTTCAAACTAGCCAACGTAACTGAAGCCTGCCCCATTGGAGGATTTCCGATAGGTAATATAGCTGCTGGTGGACCTCCAATCATAAGGGATTTAACTACACCGGTTTGTCTTTATGCTCCTATTCCTACTGGTGAGATACCTAGTTGTATATACGGTGGGGCACTTCAAAATGATAAGTTAGGAAGTGTTAACCCAAATACACTACTAAACATTAAATATGGAGATAATGGGATTATCCAGATTATGTGTGTTAGAACTAACACATCTATTCCAATACCACCTTTGGGTGACTGTAATTATGTCACTTCATATTGTGCAGCTTTAGATTCTATTATCCGTCCCAATACTCCTGTTTATAATCCCACGGGCTTCAGATGTCCACAATTACAAATACCAGGCTATCACCTTTCAATCCCGGCATATCAACCTAAGCTCTTCGGCGCATTACAATGTGTTTCATCGAGAATTGTTGTTTATTCGTGCCCATTAGGAAGCAATCTTGAACCTTTAGGAATCGGCGTGTGTAAAATTCCCCATAGCCCAGATCCATTACCAACTACTTGCCGCACAGGCCAATACTTATCTGGTCCTACTTGCGCCCCTTGCCCTGTAAATACCCACAAAACCACTACTGGAATTTTGCTCAGCGAGTGCCTTCCTTGTCCTGCAAACACTTCTACTAATGCAGTTACTGGTGCTACTTCACTTTCTCAATGTATTTCAAACGCAGTAGAGGCTTTGCTTATCAATCCTGACAAAGTTAGCTTTACTCCAGGGAAAAAAAGTGGTGGAGTCTATGGAAGTAATGACCTAATCCTAAAAGTTTCATCAGATTCTAGATTTACATCTTCTGGAAAAACAGCTATTTGTAGATTAAAAATTA
>Ga0105044_10005970_pt1 | contig 16740 bp, 13 predicted proteins | sample MAT01_FD_78092 | JGI IMG/M metagenome (GOLD analysis project Ga0105044, IMG submission 78092) | Freshwater microbial communities from Lake Fryxell liftoff mats and glacier meltwater in Antarctica - MAT-01 | ecosystem: Environmental > Aquatic > Freshwater > Ice > Liftoff microbial mat | place...
CCGGGCTCCATCTGATTCATGACGTAGGCAAAGCTGAGCCGATGCTCCGGGTCCGCGAAATCGTGACTGCCACCCGCGCCCGGATGGCCAAAGGCGAGCGGCGAGTGGCCAAAGATTTTGCGCTCCTTGGTGCCGTCGGGCCGGGTCGGATCGCGCATGAAGCCGGCGGAGAAAGCGGTGTCGATGAGCAGCACGCGATCGAAGCCCTGGGCGAGCGTGGTCGTCATCTGCGCGAGCGTCGCGGCGGTAAAGAAACGCTGGCCGTCGAGTGCGCCGCCGCACGCCAGCATGGCGTAAAATTTTGCCAGCGACTGCGCCGTCCCGACGCCACCGAACGCCGGAAAGGAAGAGGTGCGGGCCTCGGCGGCATTCATCGCCGCGACACTGTGCAGACCGCGCGGCGAGCCAAAGGCCCGCGCCGTAAAGGAGCCCGCCTGAAGGAAGGCCTTGTAGAAGAGGTCCTCCTCCGGGAGCGCGTTCTTCGTGGGAAAGACCGCCGCCACTTTCTCCACCATCTCGGGCGGGACGCCGATCCACACGTCGAGCCCCAGCGGCTGGGCGAAACGCTCGCGCCAGTACTCCTGGAGCACGCGACCGGTGATCTGCCGCAGCACCTCGTCGAGCAGGAAACCAAAGGTCCGCGGATGGTAGCCATGCCCGTCGCCTTGCATCCAATGCGGCTCCTCGTGCGCGAGCGCCCGCACCACGGCATCGTGATCGAGCACCGACACCTCCGTCGTCAGCGCGGGCAGCGCGGCGCGGTGCGAGAGCAGTTCGCCGAGCGTGATCCCACTCTTGCCCGCCGTGCCGAAGTCCGGCCAGAACTCCGCGACCCGCCGCTCCAGCCCGATGCCGTGCTCCTGCAGCGCATGGAGCACGCAGGCCGCAGCCAGGCCCTTCGTCGCCGACCAGAAAAGCACCGGCGTGTCCGCCGTCCACGGCACGGTCTGCTGGCGATCGCGGAAGCCTGCCGCAAGGCCGAGCACCTCGCGCCCATCCTGCCACACCGAGAGCGAAGCCCCGAGTTCGTCGTGGCGGGAGAAGTTGTCATGGAAGACTTCGGAGACGTGGTCGGGATTCATGCAGAGACCCACTTTGGGCGAGGTTCCGACTCCCGGCGAGCCTGCGCTCGCCGCCTCTGGGTGAAAGGCGGGCCGGACCGGTTGCAGCGCCGCGCTCGCGTCCGCCGCCTACCGCAGCCAGGCATCGCGATGCTCGGCGACAAAGTCGTCGTCGCACAGCTCCGGGTAGGCCCGATGCACGCGGTCGATTTCCTCCCGCTGCCCGGGGCTCAGCGTCTCCCCGGGATCGAGGCACCACAGCCCCTCGAGCAGCCCCTGCCGGCGCAGGATCTCGTGCAGCCCGGCGATGCAGCCGCGGAAGCCGTGCGCCGCATCGAAGAAGGCCGCGTTGGCATCGGTCACGGCCACGCCGAGCCGCAGCAGCTCGGGCGTGACGTCGGCCCCACGCACCCGCTCCAGCAGCTCGACCGCGCGCCGCGTCCACACCGACCAGTGCCCGAGCAGTCCACCCACGATCCGCCGCTCGCGCCCGGCGAAGCGGAACGGCGTGAGCAAGTCCGCGACGATGTGGTCGTCATTGCCGGTGTAGAGCGCGAGGTCCTCGCGCCCGGCTTCGATCACCGCCCGCACCACGTCGAGCGTCTGGTAGCGGTTGAAAGGCGCGATCTTGATCGCGACGACATTTTCGATCTCCGCAAAACGGCGCCAGAAGCTGTGGGGCAGCAGCCGCCCGCCGACGCTCGCCTGCAGGTAGAAACCGATGACCGGAAGGACCCCGGCCACCGCCCGACAGTGCGCGAGCAAGGTCGCCTCATCGGCATCGCGCAGCGCACCGAGGCTCAGCAGCACCGCGTCGTAGCCGAGCGCCCCGGCCAGTGTCGCCTCCGCCACCGCAGGACGCGTCTCACCGCACACCCCGGCGATGCGCACCAGCGGACGCCCGGCGCGCTGCATCTCCTCGGCCGCCAGCTCCAGCACCGGTCGGAAAAGACCGACGGCCGGATCGCGAATCGCAAACTGCGTCGTGTGAACCCCCACCGCGAGACCACCGACCCCCGCCGCCAGGTAGTAGCGCGTGAGCGCACGCTGACGGCGCTCGTCGAGGCGGCGCGCGGCAGTCAGCGCCAGCGGGTGCGCCGGGATGGCCAGCCCGCGGAGCAGGCGCGCGCGCAGAGCCGCACTCATAGCTTCACCGCGTAATGAATCTGCCGCCCGGCTTCGACGAACCCGCACGCCGGATACAGATGCTGGCCGACGGCGTTATTCGTCATCGTCTCGATCATCGCGCAGGCCATCCCCTCGCGGCGAAAATAGTCGAGGGCGTGCTCGATGAGCGCGCGACCGATGCCCCGCCCACGCGCCGCAGCATCCACGGCGAGATTCGGGATGCGGCCCTTGCCCGTCTCGCGATCGAGCCGCGTGGTGATGTAGCCGAGCACTTTCCCCTCCTCCTCCGCGACGAAGACGCCTGCGCGATTCGCCGCCACGTCGTCGTCCACCTGCCGGGCCTTGCGCCAGCGCCAGTCCCGTCCGGCGAGGAGGCCGAAGATTTTCTCCACGTTCTGATCGATGGCCGTGCCCTCGAAACCTTCGATGGTCATGCGCTTGAGTTCACTCAGGTCGGAGTCGTGGTAGGGGCGGATGTTCATGGGCTTCAAAATTGTCCGTCGGTGGCTTCGAAATGCGTCGGCCGGCCCAGCATCGCGCCGCCGCGCCGCACCCACTCCGCAGTGGCCTCGATCATCTCGTCGAGCGAGACCCCCGGCGGCCCAAACAGCTCGTAAGACCGCGCCGCGTCCCACACCCACGCCGTGCGCCCCTCGCGTCCGGTAAAGACCGGCGCACGCCCGAGCATCTCGCCCAAACGCTCCGCGAGCTGGCGAATCGGCACCCGCTCGAGCCCGGTCACGTTCAGCGCCGTGGGCGGCGCAGTCGTGTGCGCGAGGCACTGCAAAGCCCGCGCGCAGGCGTCGCCCTGCCAGATCACCTGCGCGACCCCCATCGTCACATCCACCGCCTCGCCGCGCGCCACTTTCGTCGCCACATCGCAGAGCACGCCGTAGCGCAGATCGATCGCGTAGCAGAGTCGGAAGAGCAGCACGGGCGTGCCGTGCAGTTTGGAAAAGTGCGTGAAGATTCGCTCCCGCCCGACGCAGGAATTTGCATACTCGCCCGGCGGGGCGAGCCCCTCGTCTTCACGCGAACCGGGCCCATCCACCGGCGCCAGCGGATACACACAGCCGGTCGAGAACACCACCGTCCGCGAGCGCGGGAAGCGCTCCGCCACGATCGCCGGCACCAGCGTATTCATCGCCCAGGTCCGCTCCGGCGCCTCGGCGGTGCCAAATTTCTGCCCCGCCATGAAGATCACGTTCGCCACCTCCGGCAGCACCGCGACCGCCGCGCGGTCGAGCAGATCGCAGGCGATCGTCTCCACCCCGTGCTCGCGCAGCGCGGTCGCCGCTCCGGGCGACGAGAAACGCGACACCGCGATCACGCGCCGCTGCGTCTGCCCCGCCGCATCCAGAGCGCGCCGCGCCATGCGTGCGAGCGACGGCCCCATCTTGCCCCCCGCGCCGAGCACGAGCAGATCGCCCTCGAGCGCCGCGAGCGCGGCCACCGCGCCGGGTGTCGGGCAGCTCAGCTCGTCCTCGAGTGCGGCGACGGTCGTCGGCAGCCTCATCGCGGTGGCACGGCCCGGGCGCTGAACTCAAAGAGCGCCTGGCTCGCGAGATCCCCCTCGGTCCCGAGGTTCGCGTTGATCCGGCTGTGACTCGTCTCCTTGCCCGCAAAGATCTGCACCGGCACCGCCGCCTCTTTCAGCACCGCCGCGAGACGCTGTGCCTGCGCGGCATTATCCGGATGATCGGCGACGTGCAGGATGAGGAACGGGGGAATCCCTTTGTCTTTCGTGATGTGAGTCACGGCGGAGAAGTCGCGATGTTTCGCGGGATCGTTCCCAAACTTCTCGCGGTGCCCAAACTTCGACTGCGGCTGCCCATGCACGCGTCGCCGCGTCTCCGCCGTCTCGATGATCGCGGGAATGTCGTAGGTGTCCCCGTCCACCGGCACACAGCCCTTGATCGGCGCGAGCGAGAGGCCCTCGGCCTTCAGGTAACGATCGTCGGTGCAGATCAGCGTCGCGAGTTGCGCGCCGGAGGAATGACCCATCACCAGGATGCGCTGCGGATCGCCGCCGTACTCGGCGATGTGCGTCTGCACCCAGCGAAAAGCCTTCGCGACGTCGCCCACGAGCGCGGCCATTTCCACCGTCGGCAGGAGCCGATGGTTGATCGAGACGAAGACGAAGCCCCTGGCCAGAAAGGCTTTCGGCTTCTCCTGCACGTTGGTCTTGTCGCCCGTCTGCCAGCCGCCGCCGTGAATCCAGAAGACCACCGGCAGGCCCACTGCCCCATCGGGCGCATGGACATCGAGCACCTGCCGCTCGTGCGCCGGCGTCGCGTAGGGAAGGTCGCGCGCGATCTGTTCGGCGCGAGCGGGAGAGAGCAGCGCGAGGGCCGGGAGGAACAGGGAGAGGTGTTTCTTGATGGGGGACGACTCGACTCATGATGTTGCGCGCAAGGCGCCAGCTTCGTCCAGCGATGAAGCGCGCGCCAGATCCCCGGGGAATCGCAATTGTGGTTCTAATGAACGAACCCTCCGCCAGTGTAGATGAGGCGCCCATGTTTCCCCCCGTCCGACCCCGTCCCTCCCGCTGAGATGCGCATCTGGGATCTCCACACGCACTTCGTGACCACCGGCGCGGGCTCGGCCACGGAACGCGCCGAAAAGCTCCTGCGCTGCGCCGATCGCCTGAACATCGAGCGGCTCTGCCTCTACATGGGGTACCCCTTTTCGCAGGACCCGCCGCCCGAGCGTTTCCGCGCCGAGAATGATCTCGTGCTCAGCGTCCTGCCGAAGTGGTCCGATCGTCTGCTCGGTTTTGTGTACGTGAATCCAAAACACGGCGAAGCGAGTCTCGCCGAGCTGGAACGCTGCGTGGCGCAGGGCCCGATGGTCGGCGTGAAGCTCTGGGTCGCGCAGCGCTGCAACACGCCGGAGGTCGCGCGCATCGTGGAGCGTGCGCACGAATTGCAGGCAGTGGTCTTTCAACACACGTGGTTCAAGGCCGGCGAAAACTATGCGGGCGAATCAACGCCGCAGGATCTGGTGGAGCTGGCCCAGCGCTATCCCACGCGGTCCTTCATCTGCGGGCATTCGGGTGGCGATTGGGAGCGCGGGCTGCGGGCGATCGCGCCATTCCAAAACATCTTCGCCGATCTGGCCGGGTCGGATCCGGTCGCCGGCTTCACCGAGATGGCCGTGCGCGCACTCGGGGCCGGGCGCGTCCTCTACGGCAGCGATGCGGCGGGGCGCAGCTTCGCCTCGCAGCTCGCAAAGGTGTTTGGCGCGGACGTTCCCGAGGCGGCGAAGCAGCGGATCTTTTCGGAAAACCTGATCGGCCTGCTCGCGCCGATCCTCCGCGCGAAAGGAATCAAGTTCTGAACCTGCGACCCATCTCCCACCCCGCCGACGGGATGGCGCGCGCGCTTTCGCGTCGCCAGTTCATGGCGACGGCCGCAGCCGCGACAGTCGCCACCCAGCTTTCGGCCGATGCCGCCAAGGCGCCACCGGGCGAAGTCATCGACACCAACGTCTGGCTCGGCCACTGGCCGACGCGCGAACTGCCGCTCTCCGATCCCGGGCGCCTCGAAGAGAAGTTGCGCGCCCTCGGCGTCACCCGCGCCTGGGTCTCTTCCTTCGACGGTCTGCTCCACAAGGACGTCGCCGGCGTGAACGCGCGGCTCGCGGAGACCTGCCGGGCGCGGCCGTTTTTCGAGCCCTTCGGCGCGGTCAATCCCACCCTGCCCCGCTGGACAGACGACATCGCCGCGTGCGCCCGGCTGCAGATGCGCGGAGTGCGCCTCGCTCCGGCCGCCCATGGCTACCCGCTCGACGACCCGCGCCTGGTCGAGGTGCTGCAGCTCGCGACGGAGCAGCGCCTCGCGGTGCAGCTCACGCTCGTGCTCGAGGATGAACGCACCCAGTCCACGACGTGGCGCGTGCCGGTGCCGGATCTCGCGCCCCTCGCACCGGCGCTCGATGCGGTGCCGACCGCACGCCTGATGCTGCTGAACTGGCTTCCGCGCCTGATCGGCAAGCCGGCGCTCCAGCGGCTGCTCGCCGCGAAGGTCACCTTTGACCTCGCGATGCTCGAAGGGATCGCCGGCCTCGAGACGCTGCGGCGGGAGCTGCCGCTGGAGCGGGTCTGCCTCGGCTCCTACGCGCCCGTTTTCTACCCCGAAGCCGCGCACCTGAAGCTGCGCGAATCCGAACTCTCGGCCGGAGAGCTCCGTTCCATCACGCATGAAAGCGCCACTCGTTTTCTGGCTGGCGAGTAGCCTCGTCGCACTCGCTGCGGACGGGATGAAGTTTGCGCCGATTCCGCCGACCCCGCCGGAGGCCGCCGTCGCGACTTTCGAGACCCTGCACGGCTTCCGCATGGAGCTGCTCGCGGCGGAGCCACTGGTCACCGATCCCGTGGCGCTCGCCTACGACGAAGACGGCCGCGCTTTCGTCGCGGAGATGAACGACTACCCCTACACCGACAAGGCGCGTCACCAGTCCGGCCGGGAAAATCCCACCGACGCGCCGATCGGCCGCATCCGCCGGCTCGTGGACGACGACGGCGATGGGCGCTTCGACCGCAGCACGATCTTCGCCGGGGACCTCTCGTGGCCGACCGGCATCGCCTGCTGGAAAGGCGGCATCGTGGTCACCGCGACGCCCGATGTCTGGTATCTGCGCGACACCGATGGCGACGGGCGCGCCGATGTCCGCGAGAAGCTGATCGGCGGCTTCAAAAAGCTGAACGTCCAGGCCGTGATGAACAACCCGGTGTGGGGCCTCGACCAACGGCTCTACCTCGCGGGCGGCAGCAATGGCGGCGAAATCGCGCGCCCCGGTGGGAAGCCGCTCGTCCTGCGGCGTGGCGACGTGCGTTTCGACCCGCGCGACGGCAGCCTCGCCATCGTGAGCGGCGGAGCACGGTTCGGAAACACCCGTGACGACTGGGGCAATCGCTTCCTCTGCAACATCCGCAATCCCGCGCAGCACATCGCGATCGAAAGCCGCTACCTCACGCGCCATCCCCACCTGCCCGCAGTCAACGCGCTCGTCGATGTGGCGGAAGCGGGCGATCAGCTCCCGGTGCATCGGGTGAGCCCGCCGGAAGCCTGGCGCGAACTGCGTGCCCGGCGCTGGTCGGCGGATTCGACGGTCACCGCCAAGATGCCGCGCAGCGAACTGGTCGGCACCGGCGTGGTCACCTCCTCGAGCGGCGTCACGGTGTATCGCGGCGATGCCTATCCCGCGGAGTTTCTCGGAAATCTTTTCGTCGCCGATGTCGCGGCGAATCTCTTCTACCGCATCGTGCCGGAGCCGGACGGCGTCACCTTTCGCGGGCACCGGGTGGATGGCGACCGCGAGTTCTGCGCGGCGCGCGATCTCTGGTTTCGCCCGGTGAATTTCACCAACGCGCCGGATGGCACCCTGCACGTCTGCGACATGTATCGCGAGGTCATCGAGCATCCCTGGTCGCTGCCGGATGACATCCACGCGGCGCTCGATCTCGAGCGCGGCCGCGATCGCGGCCGGCTCTACCGGCTCGCGCCTCCGGGTTTCCAGGCGCGTCCGGCGCCGCGCCTCAGCCAGGCCAGCACCGGGGAACTCGTCGCGCTGCTCGCGCATCCGAACGCGTGGCATCGCGACACCGCGCACCGCCTGCTCTTTGAGCGGCAGGACCGCAGCGCGGTGCCTGCGCTGGAGGCCCTGCTCACGCACCCGGACGCGCGCGCCCGGCTGCACGCGCTCTGGACGCTGCACGGCCTCGACGGACTGTCCGCGGAGACGCTGCGCACGACCCTCCGCGATACCGACGCACACCTTCGAGCCGCCGCAGTCCTGCTCGCGGAGCCCCGCTTGAAGACGGAAGCCGCGCTCCGCCCGGCCGTGCTCGACCTCGTCGGCGATCCCTCCCCGCTCGTGCGTTTCCAGGCTGCGCTCTCGATCGGCGAAGCGATGGACGCGGACGTGGTGCCTGCGCTGGCCTCGATCGCCGCGCAAGACGCGGCGGATCCCTGGATGCGGACCGCGGTCCTCAGCGCCGCGGGGGCGCACACGGCCGCGCTGGGCCTTGCGCTGCTCAAGGCGCGCGACTCCGAACCTCGTGCCACTTTCCTCCGCGAAATCGGAGGACTCGTGGCCGCGGCGGCAGCACTCGAATCGTGCAGCACCCTGCTCGATGCGCTCGCGCTCGCCGCTCCCACGCACCCGAAAATGGCCGAAGCGGGCGCCATCGGGCTTGCCGCCGGCCTGGCGCGGATGGGCAAATCGGTCCACACCTTTCCCAGTGCCCCCGCGACCCGGCAGTGGCTCGCCACCCAGGCCTCTCGCGCCATCGCCGGCCTCACCAGTTCCGCACCCGCGGAACAACTGGGCGCGATCGATCGCCTCGCCCTCGCCGATTTCCCCGCGCTCGCCAAAGCCGCGCCGCGCGTGCTCGCCCCGACCCAGTCCGACGCGGTGCGCGTGGCGTTCGTGCGGCAGTTGCAAACCTACCGCGAGCCGGCGGTCGCGATCCTGCTCCTCGAGAGCTGGCCGGCGCAGACTCCCGCGGTCCGCGAAGCATCGTCCGCCGCGCTGCTCTCGCGCAAGGAGTGGGTCAAGACCTTGCTCGAGGCACTGGAGCAGCAGCGGGTGAAAGCCGCCGGATTGAGCGCCGCCACCCGCGCCGCGATCCTTCGCTCGACCACGCCGGAACTGCGGGCGCGAGCGGCGCGACTCTTTGCCGACACCGGCGCACGGGGCGAGGTGCTCGCGCGCTACCAGCCTGCTCTCGCCACCCCTGGCGACGCCACACGCGGTCGCGCAGTCTTCACCGCAGTGTGCGCGGTCTGTCACCGCAAAGGTGCGGAGGGCCGCGATTTTGGACCGAACCTCGGCACCGTCGGGGCCTGGAGCCCGGAGCAATTGCTGACCAACATCCTCGACCCCAATCGCGAGGTCCCGCCCAACTTCACGCTCTACACGGCAGAGCTGAAAGACGGCCGCACCCTCGCCGGACTCATCGCCGCGGAAACGGAGACCGGCCTCGTGCTCAAGGCGCCCGATGGCACCGGGCACAGTCTCGCCCGCACCGAAATCGTTTCGCTCACCGCGACGGGCGCGTCCGCGATGCCCGAGGGGCTCGAGGCCGCGATCGGCGTCGAACAGATGGCCGATCTCCTCGCCTTCCTGCGCGATGCACCTTAACTACGGGCTCCACTCGCGTTTGCGGTACTCGCGCGGGGTCACGCCAAACGCTTTCTTAAACTGCCGCGCAAAATAGTTGCTGTCGTTGAAGCCGGCCTTGAAGGCAGCGGACGTGATGTTCTCCTCGGCCCGCCGCAAAAGCAGCGCGGCTCGCTGGAGCCGCAGCCGAATCAGATAAGCGATCGGCGCACTACCCACCGCTGCCTGGAACGCACGGAGAAAGCTCCGCTTCGACATGTGGGCGAGCCTGGCCAGCGCGTCGAGATTCAGCGCCTCCTCGTAGTGCGCTTCGAGGTGGCTGATCGCCGACGCGACGCGCAGCAGCGCCCGCGCGTCCGTTCCCTTGCTGCGATTGTAGCAGCGCGCGAGAAAACCCACGATCTGCATGAAGCACGCCGCCGCGGTGAAGGCAAAGCCCGGAGTCCGCATCCGCAGTTCATCGTCGAGCGCGTCCACCTGCGCGACCAGGCTGCCAAGCTCCTTCGGATCGAGACGCAGTCGGCTGAGAAACTGTTGCTTGTGGCTCAGCGCCGGCGCCAGGGTAAAGAGCGCCTGGTAACCCGGCAGCACCGGCAGATCCCACAACTCCATCCGCAGCAACTCCGGGCGAAAGAGAATATTGATCAGCCGCAGATTTTCGAGATCGCGGTACTCGTGCGCCCTTGCTCCACCGATCACAAAGACATCGCCCGCACCGATCGGCCACGACTCCCGCCCCGTCACATGCATCGCCCGCCCGCCCGTCACGATCGCGATCTCGCTAAACTCATGCGTATGCGGCCCAAACGCCTCCTGCGGATCGCGCCGCTCCACCGCGAGCGGAAACCCATCGGGATGAAACCAATCGCCAGTGCGCAGCTTCCGGAGCATTGGCGCGAAGATGCGACTCTGGCGGGCGGACCCGCAAGAAGCAAAATTCCCCGCCCGGCAACAAAGGGCCAATGAAGCATGGCGTGATCGTGCTGGGTTTTGGCGCGATGATGAAGGCGGTGCGGAGCGCGCCGCCGGATACTGAGAGAGTCCAGACCCTCTCCACGTCTCATGCCCAACCCCATCCTTGGCGTCCTCCTTCCCTGGCTCGGTGGCCTCGCGTCCGGCAGCTTTGCTGGATCATCGAGAACCCGATCGACGCGCCGAGCGAGGAGATGGTCGAGCAGCTCGGACGCGCCAATGGCAGCACCCGCGTGCCGCTCCTGGGGAATTGGTTCTTCTCCGCGCTCGCCGGCGTTACTTACCGGTGGCCTGGCGCTGCTGATCCTGTCCACCATCGTCATCGGCTACGGCAATTACCTCGGCGCCGCCACCACTCACTAAACTCCCGTGAGCAACAACATCGAAACCACTTATCAACTCGCCCGCGAACGTTACGCCGAACTCGGCGTCGATACCGAGGCCGCACTCGCCGCGCTGGCGAAGATCCCGATCTCCCTGCATTGCTGGCAGGGCGATGATGTCGGTGGCTTCGAAAAGACGGGCGGCGAACTCGGCGGCGGGCTCGCGGTGACGGGCCACTATCCCGGCAAAGCGCGCACCGCGGATCACCTTCGCGGCGATTTGGAAAAGGCGCTGTCGCTGATTCCCGGCAAACATCGGCTGAACTTGCACGCGTGCTACGCGGAACTCGGCGGGAAGAAAGTCGAGCGCAGTGACTACACGATCGAGCAGTTCCAAGGCTGGGTCGATTGGTGCAAGGCGCAGGGGCTCGGGTTCGATTTCAACCCATCCTATTTCGCGCATCCTTTGGCCGCGGATGGACTCACGCTTTCGCATCAGGACAAAGGCGTGCGCCAATACTGGATCGAACACGGCATCGCCTGCCGTCGCATCGCGGAGGAAGCGGGCCGCCAGCTCGGTAAGACGGTCGTCACCAATTTCTGGATTCCCGATGGCAGCAAGGATCAACCGGCCGATCGCAAGGCACCGCGCGAGCGCCTCGCCGCCGCGCTCGACGCGATCTTCGCCCCGCCGATCGATCCGAAGCTGAATCTCGACGCCGTGGAGTCGAAGCTCTTCGGCATCGGCAGCGAAAGCTATGTCGTCGGCTCGCATGAGTTTTACCTCGGTTACGCGATCACGCGGCAGAAGCTCTACTGTCTCGACGCCGGTCATTTTCATCCCACGGAGTCGATCGCCGACAAGATCTCGTCTGTCCTGCAATTCGTCCCGGCCCTGCTCCTCCATGTCTCGCGCGGCGTGCGCTGGGATAGCGATCACGTCGTGCTGCTCGACGATCCGACCCGCGCGATCATGGAGGAAGTGGTGCGCGGCGGATTCCTCGATCGTACCTCCATCGGCCTCGATTTCTTCGACGCGAGCATCAGCCGCATCGCGGCGTAGGTCATCGGCACACGCAACGCCATCAAGGCACTGCTCCTCCCGCTGCTCGAGCCCACCGCGAAGCTGCGCGACGCCGAGGAGGCGGGTGATTTTACCGCGCGACTCGCAATCTTCGAAGAGTTGAAGTCGCTTCCTTTCGGCGCGGTGTGGGACGAACATTGCCGCCGCATGAACGTGCCGGTCGGCACCGCGTGGCTCGAGGAAGTGCGCAGTTACGAAAAGGCCGTCCTCGCCGCACGCCGCTGAGAAGAACCCCGCCCGATCGAGCACGCCACATCGCACATAGCCCATTATGAAAGCCGTCCTAAAAATCTCCGCGTGCCTCGCGCTCCTGACCAGCCTATCTGCCGCAGAGATTCCTGCGAACACCGAAGACCGGCTGATCCTGGATAACGGCAACGTCAAAGTCGGCATCGACCGCACCAAGGGCGCGGCGATCACCTGGCTCTCGTCCGCGGATTATCCGAAGAACCTGGTCAACCTCACCGACCCCGGTCGCCTCATTCAGCAGTCCTATTACTCCGGCAAAAGGCTCGATCGTCGCGCAGATGGTCAACACGCCGCGTGGAGTCCGTGGACTTGGAATCCCATTCAAGGGGGCGGCGTTGGTTCATGGGCGCGGGTCAACGAATTCAAACGGCTCGACCCGCCCGCGCTGTATTCCGAGACGGTGCCGAAGCTCTGGGACATGCCAAACGAAGAGGCCGCGGCGATCATGCGGCAATGGACGGGCTTCGAGCCGGCGATGGCCAATGTCGTCGTGGTGCGTTGCGAGTTTGTTGCGCAACGGGAAGACAACGACCGCTGGGGCGTCGCCGTGCCTCGTGACCAGGAAGTTCCCGCCTGTTACTTCACGCGTAACTTTAGTGGGGCGAAAAGTTATCTCGGCCACGGTCAGTGGCGCGACGAGACGCAGCCGCCTGGTCCGCCGTGGGGCAAGGCGCGTCCGCCGCTCCATGCGATGGCGTTCTTCACAGCGGACGGTCAGGGCGTCGCGGTCTTCAGCCCCGCCGCCACGCAGCCGTGGAATTTTGGCCCGCACGGCGAAGGCACCAGCGACGATCCTGTCGCCGGCCCTTGCATGCACGTCGCACCGATCGCGCGAGTAAGCATGGGACCGAAGTCCACTTACCGCTTCCGCTACTGGCTCATCCCCGGCACCGCGCCGCAACTCGCCACCCGACTGGACGAGCTCTGGACAAAGTATTCCGCCGAACGCGCCGAACTCACCGGACCTTGGCAAGACTAAGATCCGCATCGCACCTTACTCCCTGCCATTACCGACTGCCGTTCCCATGAAACTCAAAACCATGTTTCCCGCCCTGCTGGGCACCCTCGCGCTCAGCGCCCCCGCGGCCATGCCCGAAAAGCCCAACGTCATCTTCATCCTCGCCGACGATCTCGGCTGGGCGGACACGACGCTCTACGGGCACACCAAATTCTACAAGACGCCGAACATCGAGCGCCTCGCGAAACGCGGCATGACTTTCACGCACGCGTATTCGGCGAGTCCGCTGTGTTCGCCCACGCGCTCGGCGGTTCTCACGGGGCTGAGTCCCGCGCGCACCGGCATCACCACACCGAATTGCCATGTGCCGCAGGTCGTGTTGCAGGCCACGACGGGGAAAAAAGCAGCGCCAGACCAAAAGGCGATCCAGCCGCAGCCGGTCACGCGATTGAAGACGGAGTATCGCACCCTGGCGGAGGCGCTGAAGGACGCGGGCTATGCGACCGGACACTTTGGAAAATGGCATCTCGGGCCGGAGCCGTATTCGCCGCTGCAGCAGGGCTTCGATGTGGACTTACCACACACGTCCGGACCCGGACCGCCGGGCAGCTATGTCGCGCCGTGGAAGTTCAAGGACTTCGATGTCGACCCCGGCGAGCCGAATCAGCACATCGAGGATCGCATGGCGAAGGAAGCGGTCGCGTTCATCGAGCAGCACCAGGCTGGGCCGTTTTACCTGAACTACTGGATGTTCAGCGTGCATGCGCCGTTCGATGCGAAGAAGGCGCTCATCGAAAAATACCGGGCCAGCATGGACCCGAAAGATCCTCAACGCAGCCCCACGTATGCGGCGATGATCGAGAGCATGGACGACGCGGTGGGCACGCTGCTCGACACGCTCGACCGGCTGAAGATCGCGGACCACACGATCATCGTCTTCACCTCCGACAATGGCGGGAACATGTATAACGAAGTGGACGGCACCACGCCTACGAACAACGCCCCGCTGCGCGGCGGCAAGGCCTGTGTATTCGAGGGCGGCACGCGCGTTCCGTGCGTCGTCGTCTGGCCCGGCATCACGACCGCAGGCACGCGCAGCGATGCCATCGTGCAGAGCGAGGACTACTATCCCACGCTGCTCGCCGGCATCGGACTGAAGCCCGCGGCCGATCAGCGTTTCGACGGCAGCAGCATTCTCCCCGCGCTGAAAGGCGACGCACTCGCGGACAAGTCCGTCTTCCAATACTTCCCGCACAATCCCGGCGTGCCCGACTGGCTCCCGCCCGCCGTCTCCGTGCATCGCGGTGACTGGAAACTCATCCGCATCTTCCACGGCGGCGAGAAAGAGGCGCATCGCTACATACTCTTCAATCTGCGCGATGACCTGGGCGAAAAGAACAACCTCGCGGCGCAGAAGCCCGAACTTGTGGGCGAACTCGACGCGCTCATCACGAAGTTCCTCGCCGACACGAAGGCCGTCGTGCCCGTCCCAAATCCCGCCTTCGACCCCGCGAAGTATCACCCCGAACGCGAAGGCATCCAGACCAACAAAGACAAACCGAAGGCCAAGGCCGCGGCGAAAGCACCTGCCAAAACCGCGGCGAAGGACGATAGCGATCCCGCGTTGCAAGGCTGGAAAGCCCGCGCTTGCATCGCCTCTGCAAAGGACGGCATTGTGCACATCACCAAGCTGTCCGACGCCAGCTTCCTCGGTTTTTCCGCTGCCAAAATCACCGGGTCCTGCACGGTGAAAGTGCGCATCAAGTCCGGCGCGGGCACATCTCATTTCGACTGGCTGCCCGGCGGCCCACAGGACAAGGCGCAGAGCGTTCCTTTCACCCTCACCGGCGGCGACTGGCAGGAAGTCTCGATTGCACTCCCAGCCACCGGCCCGCTCGGCATCGTCCGCCTTTACCTGCCGAAGCAGGATCAACCCATCGAGATCGACTGGATCGAAATCGCCCCCCAGACTGGCGCTCCTGCGCAGACCAAGTTTTGATTGCATGAACCCGCTCGCCTTCGTCTGCGCATTCGCCGTGATCCCGTGGACTCTAAACTCACCCACACGATGAAGCTTTTTTGCATCTCTCTTTCTCATGGTCCTTTGCACTTCTCTCCATGCCGAATGAAAACCGAAGGTCGTCTTCATCTTCGCATCATGGCGGCGGTCGCCGCTGCGGTGCTGCTCGTGACTGGCGTGCTTTCCGCCGCGCCGAATCCCGAACCGTATCCGACGCCCGCATCGAAGAAGGGCTTGCAGGTGCAGATGGTGGATGACGCGCTGGCGCTCGGCATCCGACACGCGGGGCTGAATTGCGCCATCGCCCACCTCATCGAACTCCAGCCCAAGCCCGACTCGCTGCGTTACACGCTCGACGGGCGCGATTTCTACTTCCGCCCCGGTCCGGTGCGCGCGCTCGACGCGCAGGTGAAACCGCTCTCCGACGCCGGCGTGCTGGTGAGCCTCATCGTGCTGAACTATGAGCCTGGCGATCCCGCGCTCGCCGCCATCCTGCTCCACCCCCGCTACGACCGCGCGGCGAAGACCAACAAGATGAGCGCGTTCAACACCGAGACTTCGGAGGGCCTCGCGCACTTGCGCGCGGTCGCCGGTTTTCTCGCGCAGCGTTACAACGATCCGGCGGCGCCGCACGGGCGGGTGTGGAATTACATCGTGGGCAATGAAGTGAACTCGCACTGGTGGTGGTCCAACATGGGCCGCGCCAGCGTCGCCGAGGTGGCGGACAACTACGAGCGGGCGGTGCGACTCGTGCATGCAGCGGTGCGCGAGCATTCGGCGAATGCGCGCATCTTTCTCTCGATGGAACACCACTGGGGCATCCGCTATCCGCCCGGCGCGCCGGATCAAGCCTGCCCCGGGCGCGAGCTGCTGGAGACGTTTGCGCGGCTGGCGCGGGAGCGCGGCGACTTCGACTGGCATCTCGCTTTTCATCCCTACCCCGAGAATCTCGGGGAGCCGCGCTTCTGGCGCGATAAGACCGCGCTGCGCAGCGAGGACAGCCCGCGCATCACCTTTCACAATCTCGACGTGCTCCCGCGCTTCCTCGCGAAGCCGGAGCTGCTCTTCGCCGGGAAGCCGCGGCGCATCATCCTGTCTGAGCAAGGCTTTCACTGCCCGGAGCGGCCCGATGGGGAACGGGACCAGGCCGCGGCCTATTGCGCGGCGTGGTGGAAGGTGGTGCATCTCGATGGCATCGACTCGTTCATCCTCCATCGGCACGTCGATCACGCCCGCGAAGGTCTGAACCTCGGCCTCTGGACCCACCAGCCCGACACCATCTTCACGCCGGATCGCCACCGGCAGATGTATGAAGTTTTCCGCGTGGCGGACACGCCGCAATGGGAGAAGGCCTTTGCCTTCGCGCTGCCCGTGATCGGCATCGAACGGTGGGAGGAATTGCTTCCCGTTGATCAACGGGAGTCGCCTGCCCCAGCCCGTTAGTCAGCAGCAGATGCAGGACGTGCTGAACAAGCTCGATGAGCTGATCAACAGGCTGCGGCGCTAAAAGTAGTGCTGCGCTTTAGCGCGCACCCACTCCGTTGGGTAATCACGCTATCGCCCGAGCTGCCGATCCCATCACGCATCAGTAAGCGATGTGGTTTGCAGGCAGCGGATTGTGAAGTGCGCAAGGCCCAGAGATGATGCTCGTATGTTCGCTTATGGTTCATCGTTCTCTATGGTCGGACCTTGGTCTGATCGTCCTCGCTCAAGTCGTTAGTCTCGCCGCCGAGCCTCGCGACACCATGCCTGCCACCTGGGCCGCCACGGATGCGCTGGGCCGGGTATTGCCGATGGCTGAGGAAGTCGGAGCACCGGCG
>Ga0105044_10005971_pt1 | contig 16740 bp, 17 predicted proteins | sample MAT01_FD_78092 | JGI IMG/M metagenome (GOLD analysis project Ga0105044, IMG submission 78092) | Freshwater microbial communities from Lake Fryxell liftoff mats and glacier meltwater in Antarctica - MAT-01 | ecosystem: Environmental > Aquatic > Freshwater > Ice > Liftoff microbial mat | place...
GAAGGAAGTGATTCCAGCTTTCGACATGATTCCACCAAGGGGTGGGAGGGTCGGCGCTGGAATCAACCGTGTGCGACGAGTCGGCTCGCTCATTGCTCGGACAGTTGTTGAGACCTTGAGCCTAAATTCTCCCGATCCAGCCCGGCAGGCCTTTTTTCTTCATGCCGCTCCAGTGCGGACCCGTGCACGACGAAGCCTCTCTCGGGCGAGAGAGGCAACGTTGCTCACTCGTTAATTCTTCCGGAAGCCGGTGGGATAGGCTTCTTTCGTGCTCCCGAGCGAGGTGAGGCGAGCCTTCGCTTCTTCCGAGAGTCGCGTGTTCGGGCACATCTGCACCACGCTTTCCAGGCACGCGGCGGCTTCCTTCACCTGGCCCTTGCGGACCCACGCTTCCGCAAGCGACAGATGCATCGCGGCGGTGCGTTCCTTCAACTGCTCGCCAGCGATCGCCAGACGTTCCGGGTCCGTCTGAATGTCCAGAGCTAAAGCCGAGGCTTCCTTGGACTCGGGCAGTTCGGTGAATTGGGTGGCCAACTGGTCGCAGTGTTCCAGGCACTGGTGATACTTCATCGTTCGAAACTCGCCCTTCGCAAGATCGAGCAACTCCTGGGCCCGCAGCTTTCTCGCGGCGGCCTGAGCGCGAAGCCGGCGTTCCGGTTGGTCGCCCAGGTTCACAAGAATCTCAACGGCATCGTCCGCGGCACGTGTGCCTCGGTAGGTCGTCACGACTTCCGCGAGGGCGTCCGTGAGTTCCTCGAATCGGCCTGCGTCTTCGAGTTCCCGGGCAAGGGCGAGCTTGCTGGCGGCCTTGCGTTCGATCGGTTCGAGAACTCCACGAGCCCGACCTGCGAGAGGCTTTTCGGAGGCGTTTGCGATCGTGGTCTTCAGAATCTCCACGGCACGAGGATAGTCGGCCACCGCGATCGCTTGCACCCCCTCCTGGAGTTCCTTCGCGTAGGCCTCGAATGTCGTCGAGAGCACCCGTTCCATCTGCCCGTGGAGCCGCTGAGTGTCCATGTAGCCTTCGAGGAAAGCGTGAATCTTCCCATCGCTGCCCGCGAGCACCATGGTGGGATAAAGGTTGACCTTCAGCGCCCGCGTCAGGTTGGGCTCGCGATTGGCATCGATCTTGAGGGGTACGAAGCTCTTCTCGATCATCTTGGCGATGGCAGGATCGCGGAATGGCCCCACCTCGAGCTTTCGGCAGTAGAAACAAGCCTCGGTGCCGATCTCAATGAAGAGCGGCAGGCCCTTTTCCTCGGCTTCCTTTCTCGCGGCGTTGTAGTCGGACCGCCAGGCGATCGGTTCTTCGGCTCGGCCCTGCCGGACTTCGCAGGTGACGACGAGAATCGCGAGTAGCCCGAGCGGTGCTCGTGTGCCGATGCCAAGACGAATCATGGTGCCAATCCCCTGGTGCAGCCTTATCGCGGTTGATCTCATCAGGAACGAGGGTGGGCTTTGTCGAAGCCCTGGCGGAGCCGTTCGGTGCTCACGTGGGTATACACTTGCGTGGTCGTCAGGCTCTTGTGGCCGAGGAGCTCTTGCACGCCCCGGATATCCGCCCCGGCGTCCAGCATGTGCGTTGCGAAGCTGTGCCGCAGCGTATGCGGGCTGGTCCGAGGATCGAGCCCCGCAGCCAGCAGATACTTCTCCAGCAGCCTGCCGACGCTTCGCGTGGTAAGGCGGCCGCCGTCCTTGTTCAGGAAGACGGCCTCACTTTCCTTGCGGGCCCGGCCCAGCACCACGCCACGGTCCTCGTACCAGCTCCGCAAGGTACGCACCGCTTCCGGCCCCAGTAGAGCCAGTCGCTCGCGTTTGCCCTTTCCACGAACCGTGATCACGCCATCATTCAGGTCCACATGGGGGAGGTCGAGGCCGACTAATTCCGATACTCGAATTCCTGCGGAATAGAGCGTTTCAAGAATGGCACGATCGCGTCGACCGGCCCAGGTGTCGCCCCCCGGCGCGGCCAGAAGCTTCTGAATATCCGCCAGAGTCAAAAAGTGGGGCAGCTTGCGATCGAGGCGAGGGCTGTGCAGACTCGACGCCGGATTCTGCACAAGCACACCCTGACGGCACAGGAACTTCCCGAAGGAACGGACGGCCGCGAGGCGACGCGCGATCGTGCTCTTGGCGTAGTGGTGTTCGTGAAGCCAGGCGAGGAACGCGCGGAGCAGGCGAGTGCTCCAGTCCGTGGCGTCAACGTGGTCCTTCTTGAGCCGTTCGCGTGCGAAGATGAGAGTCTGCGTGAGATCCTCGCGATACGACTTCACCGTCTGGGTGGAAGCGTTCTTCTCGAGGCTGAGATGAGTGAGGAACTCGGCCAGGCCTTGTTCGAGCGTCACGTGGAGTCTCTCGTGAATTACGAGGGCTTCCATGCCGCGGGTAAGTCATTGGTCAGGTCGATGGATCAGAGGCGATGCTAAAATTCTTCATGGTCCGCCACGGCAGCCACATGCTCGCGGACTCGTTGCGTGAGCACGGCGGCATCGAACCAGTTGATCGGGATCTCCGGATTCGCGGCCTTGTTGCGAATCTCATCAAGCAGCGTTTCCCGGCTTTCCTCGTCATAAACGAAGATGAACCGTTCCCGGCCCTTGAACAACGCGATGACGTTGAGTTCCTGCGTCAAGGCCCGGCTCCTCGAAGACCAGGGACACGGCGCACATTCGCCTACCCAGACATCGGAAGTTGCCGAAGCTGGCTGCACTTTTTCTCTCCCCAGGATTGCCGATTCCTGCTGGTTTGCCCGGGTGACTGGAAAATTCCTCAAAGTGGGCAAGGTAAGCATATTCGCCAACAAACCTCTGAATGCCCTGGACTCTCCACGTTGCGCTGGTAAACTCGCCGCTCAACGTGTTTACGTTCCGATTAGCGACCCTCTCTCTCACGGAGTCGACGCGTGACTGATACCACCACCCCCGGGGCGGGGCCGAACAGCAGCGAGATCCATCGAAAGAGGCTCCTCTGGGCCGGGTTTATGGCCATCCTCGCCGCGGGCGTTGGCTTCGCCATCCGTGGCGGCATCTTTGATAACTGGGGGAAGGACTTCGGTTTCACCAGTGCCCAGCTCGGAGCCATCGGCGGTGCGGGCTTCTCCGGCTTCTGCTTTGGCATCATCTTCGGTGGCCTGATCGTGGACAAAATCGGGTATGGCAAGCTTGTCGTTCTTGCGTTCGTCTGTCACATTGTGTCCGCAGTCGTGACCTTCGGTGCAAGCACACCCGAGAACGCTTATGACTATCTTTTCTGGGGTATGTTCATCTTCGCGTATGCCAACGGCACGCTCGAGGCCGTGGCGAATCCGCTCGTTTCCACACTCTTCCCGGAGAACCGCACGCATTACCTCAACATCCTGCACGCGTCCTGGCCGGCGGGTATGATCCTCGGTTCTGTTGCGGGCTGGATACTTGACGACCAGATGCAGATCGGTTGGAAGACCCAGCTTTCTCTTTACCTCATCCCGACGGCGTTGTACGCGATCATGTTCCTGGGCCAGAAGTTCCCGAAGTCCGAAGCCGCCGCGAAAGGTGCCAGCTTCGTCAGCATGCTCAAGCCTGTCGGCATTCTCGGCGCCCTGGTCGCCTGCTACCTGCTCGCCAATTTCTTCGGCGACATTGCCAAGGCCGTCTCTCCGGACAATGCCAAGATGATCGGCTACGTCATCGGCGGTGCTTTGCTGGTCACGGTCGCTGTGATCACGAGGTTCTCCCTGGGCTCGATCGTGCTGTTCGCGCTCTTCGTCGCCCACGCCCTCGTTGGTGCGGTCGAACTCGGCACCGACGGCTGGATCCAGAATATCACGGGGAACCTCTTTTCCTCGGAGCAGGGCAAATACCTGTTCATCTGGACCTCCGCGATCATGTTCGGCCTACGCTTCTGTGCTCACTGGATCGAAAAGACGCTCGGTCTTTCCCCGATCGGCCTGCTCCTTGTCTGCTCGATCATTGCCGCCGTCGGCCTCACGCTCGCCAGCGGCATGGAAACCTTCAAGGTCGCGCTCGTCGCTCTCGGCATCTATGCCGTCGGCAAAACGTTCTTCTGGCCTACCATGCTCGCGGTTGTCGGCGACCGTTTCCCGCAGTCGGGCGCTGTCGCCATGTCCATCATGGGCGGCATCGGCATGCTCTCCGCGGGGTTGATCGGCGGCCCCGGCCTGGGTTACTGCAAAGACCGATTCGCCGGTGAAGCACTTCAGAACGCTGACTCCGCTTTGTACGTGGAATACAAAGCGGCCACCCCGTCCAGATTCCTGAACCTCGACAGCACCACCGCTTTCGGCCTTGATGGCACCAAACTCGCCGCGGCCAAGGAAGCCAACGAGAGAACCCCGCAGCAGGCGGTCGTCGTCGCCGCGGACCAGATGGGCGACCGCGCCACTCTGCGAGCCGATGCTTACATCCCTGCCGCCATGGCAGGGATTTACCTGCTATTGCTGATCTACTTCAAGAGCATCGGCGGCTACAAGGTGGTGAAGATCGAGGATGTGTGATCTCGCGTTTCGCCTCATCGAATCAGGTTCGGGTGGGCATTCTCGGTCGGATTGCAGTGCCTTTCGCCGCTTGCGGCGGAGCGCTGCACCAAAGAGACGCCTGCAACGGGAGCAGGAGCGCGAAATCAAAAACTGATGGAGTCTCTCCTTCAGCGTCCGATCATTGCAGCGCTCCGCCGCAAACGGCGAACTCCGCCGCAAGCAGCGAAGAAGCTCAGGCTCGATGTTCTCGTCGTAAGACTTGGCTGTAAACTTACCACTCCTGGACCGGCGACCTGATCTCACCGGTCCCTACAATGTCCTCATGAACGGGACCCGCACCTTCACCTTCCTTGGCACCGGTACGTCTGTCGGCGTGCCGATGATCGGCTGCGAGTGTGAGGTTTGCACTTCCACGAATCCCCGCAATCATCGCTATCGGCCCTCCGTGCTGATTCAGGCACCCGCGGGAAACATCCTCATCGACACCACGCCTGAACTCCGGCTGCAACTGATCCGCGAGAGCATCAAGGTCGTCCATGCCGTCGTGTACACTCACTATCACGCCGACCATCTTTACGGCCTGGATGACGTTCGCGTGCTGACCTGGGCCATCGGCGGGCCGTTGCCGCTCTTCTGCACGGCGGAGACGGAAGAGGTGATCCGCAAGGCCTTCTTTTACGCCTTCGATCCGATTAACGACGATGTCCCTCCCCAGTTCGTCCCGAAGCTCGAATTTGAGCGGATCACGACCACTCCGTTCGAGATCCTCGGCGAGCGTTGCACACCGATCCCACTCGAGCATGGGCGGTTCAAGGTCTTTGGCTATCGCATCGGCGACGTGGCGTACTGCACCGATGTGAACGAGATTCCCGAGGCGAGCTGGCCCTTGCTGGCGTCGCTGGATGTGTTGGTGATCGATGCCCTTCGGCCGGCGAGGCCGCATCGTTCGCACTTCTGCCTGGAGCAGGCGCTCGAGGCAATCGAGCGACTGCGGCCGAAACAGGCGTACCTCACGCACATGAATCATGAGATGGATTACGACGACCTCATGAGGCGCCTTCCCGCTCATGTGGAACCGGCGTACGATGGGCTGAGTTTCCAGTTCTAGGTGCCGCGCCAGTGAGCTTCTCCCATGAGCGAATCCTTCGCCTCCCTTCATGAATCGCTGCGGTGTTTCGGGCAAATGCATCTCCTGGAGGGCTGGGAATCCCTGCCCAGCACCCAGCAAGCGAAGTTCGCGGCCCAGCTTCGCGGCATCGATTTCTCCGCTCTCCAGCAACTGTACCAGAAGCGTGAGACCGCCTCTCACTCGTTGAACCTGAACAAGATCACGCCGATTCCGGTCGAGACTGTGGGCTCCGCCAGCTTCGCCAGCGAGCAAACAAGGGGCGTGGGCCATGAGGCTCTTCATCGCGGCGAAGTCGCGGCCCTCGTGGTCGCGGGAGGGCAGGGGAGTCGGCTTGGATTCGAGAAGCCGAAAGGGATGTACCCCGTGGGGCCGATCTCGCGGGCGTCCCTGTTTCAGATTCACGCGGAGAAGGTGCTGGCTCTCTCGCGGCGGCACAAGCGTCCTGTGCCATTCCTTGTGATGACAAGCCCGGCCACGGATGACGAGACCCGGGTCTTCTTCGAGGAGAATCGTCACTTCGGGCTCGATCCCGGCGAGGTGCATTTCTTCCAGCAAGGCACGATGCCGGCTCTCGAGATTGCGACGGGCAGGCTTCTCCTGGAGAAACCGGGCGAACTCTTTCTCAGCCCCAACGGGCACGGCGGAACGCTGACGGCTCTCGCGGAGTCTGGGCTGCTCGCGAAGTTGAAGGATCGCGGGATTCGCCAAATCTTTTACTTCCAGGTCGATAATCCCCTGGTCTCCCTTTGCGATCCGGTGTTCGTCGGCAGGCACATCGAGACGCGATCCGAGGTGTCGTCGAAGGTGGTCTTCAAGGAACGCCCCGAGGAGAAGGTCGGCGTTCTCGCACTTGTGGAGGGACGAAAAGCCATCGTCGAATATTCTGACCTGCCCATCGAGATGACGAAACTTCGCGATGCCAATGGTGAGTTGCAGTTGCGGGCCGGGAACCCGGCGATACATCTTTTCTCCGTGGAGTTCCTCGATCGGCTCACTTCGCGTACGGGAACCAGTGGCGGGCTCACGTTCCATATCGCACGGAAGAAGGTGCCGCACTACGATCCGACGACGAAGGCGGTCGTGACCCCGGCGACGGAGAACGCCTTGAAATTCGAGATGTTCATCTTCGACGCCCTGCCTCTGGCGGAGCGCTGGCTGGTGATGCAAACGCTGCGGGAGGAAGAGTTCGCACCCTTGAAGAACGCGGAGGGGCCGGATTCGCCCCAGACAGTTCATGCGTTGATGGTGAATCGGGCGGCTCGCTGGCTTGAGGCCGCGGGGGCGAAGGTCGCGCGAACGCCCGAGCGTGCGCTGCCGTACCCGATTGAGATTTCGCCGCTATATGCTCTGGACATGGCGGAGTTGGAAGGTAAGCTTCCGTCCGGCTTCGAGGTGACGGGGCCGACGTATCTGACATCGAGCGATTGACAGGGAACCCACATGCTCCACGCGATGATCATGGCCGGCGGCGGGGGAACGCGGTTCTGGCCGCGGAGCCGGGCGGAGCGGCCCAAGCAGTTCCTGACCTTCAGCGGCCACCGCACGCTCCTCCAGGCGACCGTGGACCGTATCGCAGCCCAGGTGCCGCCGGAACGCACGTGGGTGATCACAGGGGCGGCCCATCGCGAGGAAGCGATTCGCCAACTTCCAGAACTGCCCGCGGATCACATCGTCGGTGAACCAATGGGCCGCGACACCGCTCCCTGCGTCGGCCTTGGGGCGGCGATCATCAATAAGTACGACCCGGACGCGACGCAGATCGTGATGCCGGCAGACCACGTCATCGAACCGGAGCAGGAGTTCAGCCGGGCGGTCCATGCCGCGGAGCAGGTGATCAACGACTTCCCGAACGCGCTGCTCACCTTCGGCATTCCACCGACGTTTCCGAGCACTGGATACGGGTACATTCATCGCGGTGAGACTGTCGGCACTCGCCAGGGTGTCGTCGCTTCGAAGGTGAAGAAGTTCGTCGAGAAGCCGAGCAGCGAGACCGCCGAGAAGTTCCTCGTGGGCGGCGATCACTTTTGGAACAGCGGCATCTTCGTCTGGAAACCCAGGACGATCCTCGGCGAACTGGCCCGACAGAAGCCAGGCTTGTATGCGGTGATCGATCGCATCGCGGCCGCCTGGGGTACACCGAAACAAGACGAGGTCTTCCAGGGCGAGTACGCCAATGCTGAGAAGATCAGCATCGACTTCGCCGTGATGCAGGGTGCCCCCGAGGTGCTCGTGGTCCACGCGCCGTACAAGTGGGACGACGTCGGCAACTGGCTCGCCCTCGAACGGCACAATCCGCAGGACAGCGACGGCAACACGATCCAGGCCTTGCATACCGGCATCGACACGAAGAACTGCGTGATCGTCTCGGACGCGAATCACCTGATCGCGACGCTGGGCGTGAAGGATCTCATCATCGTGCAGGATGGCGACGCAACGCTAATCGCCGACCGCAGCCATGAAGCCGCGGTGAAGCACATTGTCGACCGCCTGAAGGCAACGAAGGAGTTGGGCAAGTTTCTGTAGGAAGTTCGAGAGATTCGTGGCTAAGGTTAGCCGCTTGCGGCGAAGCGTAGCCCAGCGAGATCACCTGATTCGGTGGAGCAAAACCGCGATCTGGCGTTCCTCACCAAGTGGCTCCGCAGCGCTTCGCCGCAAGCGGCTGAAAAGCGTCAGCAATGATCCTCGGGGTCTCAAGCCGACCATCAATGAACATCATTCGGTGGTTGCGAATCAGACTGCAACCTGGTGATTGTCTTGGTTCAGTGTGATCTGGAAGAGTCGTCTCGGTGAGTTCGTGGGGTGAAGGACCTCACATTTCGGGCGTCGTAATTCGGGTGCCTGACGAGGGAGCCACGGGTTCCTCTTCCCTGTTCCGCTCATACGCCAGAACTGGCAGCGGGATGCCCAGTCGCTCGCACAGATCGATTGCGGCCTCGTGGGGCCGTTGCCCCGTGGCTGCACACCACAAGTCGAGAGCATTTCCCGACCGGCTGCACTTGAAGCAGTGGATGGCATTCTTCTCCAGGTTCCATTTGCCGATGGGGTTGGCCGCCTCCGCCAACAGCGGCACCGGGGGCACATGGTTCCACACGAAGGCACCGGACTGCTTCTTCGCATGGATCTGAATCTGCTGGCCGCCGGGCAGGAAGACGCCGCTGTTGCCGCTTGCGGGGATCTTCCAGTCGAGCCAAAGTTCAAAGTTCCGGTAGCTCTTCGCCGAGATGGCGTTTTGCCCCTTGCCGTCATTGATCAGCAAGCCGTTCTGGACTTTCCAGTTCGGTGCAAGCTTCTCGGCATCTATCCAGTTCGAGAGGTCCTTGTCGATGAGAGCGGTGAAGCCCTCGGGCGTGGGGATGGTGCCAGTCGGGTCCTGCGACCATGCAGGGGAAGCCACGAGGAGAAGTGTCAACGAGGAACGAAGAATAACGGGTGCCATGAGGGTCTCCAAGGAATCGTCGCTGTCGAGGGCCGATTCCCGCAAAGCGAATCGGCGAATTTCGTGGGGCGGCTGTGTCACGGGCCGCGGGCTATGGCTTCGCCGCTGGCCCGCGTGACCGTCCACACCTTGCACACCGCCGGGAACCCGATCCCCCGCTTCTCCGGGACGTCTCGGGCAGCCAGCAGGATACCGCCTTTCGACGTGGCGTGCAGGGCCGGACCGCCAAAGTTGAACACCCCGGTCGCGTACCCCGTCCACGGCCCCGCTGGAGGCTTACCGAATGCCACCACTCCATCTTTCGCGGAGCGGACCGCGGACACCAGAGTGCCGTCCGGTGTCCAGGCCACATCCGCCTCGTGCCCCCAGCCGCGGCCAACGCCGTCGGCCGGGAAACCGCGGGTCGGCCCGTCGCCGTAGGTGTGCAGGGCCTTGAACGTCACCCCATCGGTCGAGCGGAACAGGACGAGTCCGAACCGCCCGGTGCTGTCCTTCGCCTTGATACCGCATCGCCCAAGGCTGTAGAAGGCCCCGTCCGGCCCCTTGCGGACGCGGAACAGCCACCGCCGCTCGGACGTGAAAGTCAGCCCGCTGTCGGCCTTCGGCTTCGGGAACTCGGTGTCGAGTTCCTTCGCCTCGGTCCATGTCGTGCCGTCCGCCGACTGCGAGTAGAAGTCCTCCTTCGAGTGAAAGACGACCTGGACTTTGCCCGCGTTATCGAACACAAGCGGATCCTGGCAGTCGTGGTCGCGGGTGAACTCTGCGACCTTGTTCCAACTCTTCAAGTCGTCAGCCTTCGACCGGATGACGACGATCCGAGACGCCGGAGCCTGGTGGTCGTCGGCCGACCGGAAGGCGATGTAGTAGCCACCGACGCGGGCGATGCCGGGGAACCCATTGTGCTTGCCGTCGGCCCACACGGTGCGGACGTGCAGACTATGGACAAGAGCCTTGGGGAAGGCCGCGACGGCAGCCGGGAGTGGGGCGGGGACAGGGCTGGCTGGTAGTTGCTCGCGGGTGGCGACTACAAACGCAGGTGCCGCGGCGGCGGTAAGGAACTGGCGGCGGGACGAGGTTGGCACAGGATGCTCCGAGAACCGAGGAACCCAATCGCCGCAGGTCGGTCTAGCGGCAGGTCGAGGGGATTAAGTTATTGCGATCATGGCCGAGATGTCGGCGGAGGCATCATCACGGCAGTCGACGCATCTCGGGCTTCGCCAGTGGATGCTGCTCCTTGCGGCCGTCCGCCATGACAGCGGCCCACTCGGCGAGTCTGCGTCCGAGCATGCGACAGGCTTCCTTCACATCAGGATCGCGAGGCTCGCGAGCGGCCACGGCTCCGTAATGTGCGGTCGTCATCGTGCCGGAGTAATCGGTGACGCCGAAAACGAGGAAGCCGAAGTTCATCAGCACCATCTGGAGCGACTGGCAGGCGATCTCCGCTCCGCCGCCCCAGCCGCCGGACGACGAGAACGCACAAGCGATCTTGCCGTCCAGTTTGCCCCAGTGCTCGAACATGGCCTCGTCCCAGAAGCGTTTCATCCGCCAGGAAAGCACTCCCATGTTCGTCGGGCTGCCGACCGCCAGGCCGTCGCACCAGTACACGTCGTCCGGCGTTGCCTCGTCGATACTGCGAAGCCGCACGTCGATGTCGGGAATGACCTTCGCACCCTCGGCAACAAGCCCGGCCATCTTCGCCGTGTTGCCGCTGGCGGAGTGATAGAGAACCAGCACCTTACCCATGACGTCGCTTCTCCTTTCGATGATCTCCGTCCAGATCCCCGTACTCATCGACGAAAATGGAATCTCCTGAACACTGCTTTAACAGACCATCCTTTCCTCCCGGAAGAACTTTGGAATAGCCGTGATTGCGTCGGAAACCAATCCAGTGGCTCCGCGGTCCAAGAGGGTCTGAAGATCGACTTTGCGACGCCTGCCCTCGGTCGACCGCTGGCCGTCGACGAAGGCGCTCAGGATGCGGTCATGGAGGCGTTTTTCCGGGCGTACTTTGCCGAGGGCGGGGACATCGGCGACCGACAGACGCTCCTCAACGTGGGTTGGGGGGATCGAACCCGAAAGTGGATAGCGTTCCGGGGAGATCGAGTCGCGAAGCAACGCAGTCGAAAAATCAACGTGCCCGCACGCGCCGTGCACGGGTTGTGCGAAGGTTTACCTCCGTGAAGAGCGTTCCTTATAACCCCGTCAAGGCTTCCGACCGCTAGTTACGTTTGCTGGCCTAGCTTTTTTGCGACCTTCGAGGGTGCTTTCGAGAGCCTTGGCCGCGACCCGAGGGACGACGTCGCGAAGGAGGAATTCGTTGGGTCCGAAGATGGTTTCGTCGGTGGTGGTGGCGAGTTGACTGGCGAGGTCGCGAAGGTCGCTCTCAGCCGCGAGTTTGAGGGATTGGAAGATGCGGTTGGCTTCGTCTTGTTGTTGGGGCGAGAGGATCTTGGGTAGTGCGCGACGTGCCATGATGAGGCTCCTGCCAGGAGGGATTTCGGGCGCACATTCAGGCTACCATCAGGCCGACGAAAATTCCACCGACTTTCAAGCTGCTCACCCTCTGTCACGCACTCTCATCAACTCGCAGAACTCGCAGCATTGGGGTTGCGGGCGACATGGAAATCGGATAGCGCACGAAGCTTGCCCTCCATTCATGCGAGGTCGTATGCGACCTGTCTTTGGATTGCTTTGCACACTCTTCTTGATAACCGGCGTTGCATGGGGGCAACTTCTACTTCCTCAAGAGGCCACAGTGACGGGTGATGCCGAAATTCCAGCCCAGCCCGGTATCAAGCAAGAACGTTTCGATGGCGGTCTGTCTGGTGGAGCGGGAGTCGGTGGACCGGGCATGGGCATGCCGGGCTGTAAAGCCACTTGGTATCCGTCCAGTCCAATCTCGAACTCCCCATCCCAATCCGACCTTGGCCTCGTCCGACAGACTCTCTCTGGGGCTTATCCCATTTGGCGAGAAGAATGCGACACCGTGTTGTTAATGGCTGGAGTCCGTAATACCCTGTTTTCGACAAATGCCATACTACCTGACACTCAACGACCGTTCCCCAACGAGTTGTGGAATATCAATGCCGGCATCATGTACATCCACAAGTTCGAGAACGGCTGGTCCGGTGGGCTCAAAACAACCATCGGATCAGCAAGTGACAAGCCATTCCACAGCATCAACGAGATGAATGTCAGCTTCTTCGGCTTTCTCCAGACCGCGGCCAGCAATGAAAGGGACTTGTGGCGATTTTCTCTCTTTTACTCGCCAGTTGGTAACGTGACGTTTCCGATTCCGGGGATTGCCTACATCTGGAAACCATCGGATGATTTGAATATGAGCATCGGGATTCCGTTTTCGGTTAAATGGGTGCCAGTCGAAGATCTGACACTGACGTTCTCTTACATCCCGGTCACGAACGTCAGTGCTCGCGCGACTTATCGGCTGATGAACGGGTTAGACGTCTACGGCGGATTTGAATGGTTGAATGAAGCATACTTTCTGGCTGACCGTGCCGTGCAACAAGACCGGTTCTTGGCATTCGAGAAGCAGTTGATTGGCGGCATCCGCTGGGAGATAGCTACCCACGCCGTTCTGGACTTGAACGCAGGTTATGCTTTTGACCGCTACTATGGCGAAGGGCAGAACCTGTTTTCAAACCTGCAAGACCAAGTTGATATCAGCCCTGGTGCATTCATTGGGGCCAACCTTCTCGTCAAGTATTGATTCGGGTGCAACCGATCGTTGAACAGACGCGGCGCGGGTCGCTCGTCTTGGTTCGTGAAGCGAACGCGGTGGCGCTGTCCGCGTTTCGAAGACGGTTATCCACATTAATAACACAGCACCCGCCCCAGGAACTTCTTTCGGGGATGAGTGTGCTTGAGCGTACGTGGATGTGGGTTCGCGTTTCTTGATCTCGCTCGTCCCCTCGACCCGAGACGTGGCCGGCTCGCCCTGATTGCGAACCTTCGTATGGTGAGCCGTGGCGGAACGAGGGTAGGCATCCTGCCCAACCACCCGGTGCAGATGTAAGGTAGGCTGCAAGCTCCGGCTCGTGGTGGCGTAGCGGTTGGCCTCCTTGGTGAGTTTCGCGGCGCGGAGGCTCATCGTCGCCCCAGCAGACCGGGGCATGTTCGCTTTCTGAGAATTATCGTTGCTCTGGCGGCCCCGGCTGCTGAGCTGTGTCGTTCGGCGGCGCTGGAGTAAAGAATGCCCGGAGCCATGTCCCATCCGTTCGATTCCGCCGTGTCACTCGTCGATGCGCTCCGCGGCCGGCGGATGCGGTCGGTCGACGTCACGCGGGCGTTCCTCGCTCGCATCACGCAAGACAACCACCTCGTCCACTGCGTCACGCGGCTCGAAGCGGAGTCCGCCCTGCGGCAGGCGGTCGAAGCGGACCGCCTGGCCGACGCGGGCGGACCGCTCGGCCCGTTGCACGGCCTGCCGATGACCCTCAAGGACGCCTACCCGGTGGCCGGCTCCCGCACCACCTTTGGGCTACCGCACCTTTGGTTCCACCGCACGAAGGCGGACTCTGAAGCGGTCGCCCGGTTGCGACGGGCCGGGGCGGTGTTCATGGGCCGAACCGCCGTCCCGTTCGGCTGCTGGGACTGGCAGTGCAAACCGCCGCTGCGGCGGGAGTGCGTCAACCCGCTCGACCCGACCCGCACCCCGGGCGGCACGTCCGGCGGGGCGGCGGCGGCGCTGGCCGCCGGGTTCACCCCGCTTGAACTCGGCAGCGACATCGCCGGGTCGATCCGCTACCCGGCCCACTGCTGCGGCGTGTACGGCCTGCGGACCACCCTCGGCCTGATCCCGTCGGACCACGACGCCCCCGACGGCGGGCCGCTCCTGCCGAGCAGCTATGCCTCCGGCCCGATGGCCCGGTCGCTGGAAGACCTCGCCCTCATGCTGTCGGTGCTGGCCCCGGAACCCGACCCCCGCGCGCCCGCCCCGCCGCCGGGAAAGGCGCGGGTGGCCGTCACCCGCGCCGTCGCAGGCCTTCCGGTCGATGCCCAGACCGCCGCCGCCATCGAATCGGTGGCGCAATCCGCGCGGGCAGGCGGCCATGAGGTGATCGAGGCCGACCCGCCGTTCGACTTCGACGAGGCGTTCACGCTGTACGGGCTGCTCCTCGGGTACGAGATGCGGCCGTCGGTGCCGTTCGGCCTGCGGAACCGCCTCGGGCTCCGGGCCTTCGCCGCGTGGTTCCTTCGCTGGCGGATGGGAAACGGGCCGATGGAAACCACGGTTCGCGCGGGGCTGCTGGCGACCGCGGCCGAGTATAAGGCCGGCTTGGCCCGCCATGTGGAGTTGATGGCCCGCGTGGACCGCTTCTTCACCGAGTATCCGCTATGGGTGTTGCCGGTCTCGCCGACGGCGGCGATCCGGCGGCAGCCGACCGGCCGGCCGATCAAATTCGAGGGGGTCGCCGTCCCGTACTCACGGTTCATAGGCGGCTACCTTTGCCCGACGGTGGTCATCGGCACCCCGGCCGCTGTCGTCCCGGTGGTGCCGCCGGGCGGCGGGTTGCCTGTCGGGGTTCAGATTCATTCCCGCCGCTTCGCAGACCACTGGCTCGTCCGCGTACTCGGCGAATGGCAGTCCAAACCGAGCCCGGCATCGGCCGCTGGCCGCTTGATTATCGTTCCAGAACGTCCCACCGCTCCGGGAACTTCTATGGAGGATGAGGGGGCGTGAGAGCAAGTGGATGCCGCGCAGATGCGTGAGAAACAGTATCGCCATCTCCATCGCAGCGCGAAGGAGATGGGCTACGAGTTGGTGAGGGTGGAACCGAAGGCGACGGCCACGGAAGCGACACCCACCGCATTAGCGTAGCGTGCGCCGGCGAGACGAATCAAGGACGCGGAGGGCCACAATCAGGGCGTTCGGTGAAACGTGTGCCATCCGCACGCCCTCTGCCGCCGAACGTCAAGAAGGTCGTTATGCAGGCGGCGGGTCGGTGAGCGTGGCCGTTACGGACGTCTGAGCCTGCAGCATAAACTTGAGTTGGACTGAACCACGATGCGCCAGCCGTCTCCGGAGCTTCAATGATCACACGGCTCGCGGCCGTCAACCCCGCAAGGACGAGGCCGCGCTTCACCCGCCGCCGGGTGCCGCAGCGGGGCAGCATGGCTCGGCCGGCTCGCAGCTTCTCGATCGTGAACTTCCACGGCTTCGCCATCGGGGATACCTCCTGATTTAAGGTTAGACCCCACTCTCCAGTGCGCCGAGTTTTCGGGGCGCAGTGTAGTCGTCGTCTTTTACATACTCGATCAGTTGGCCAAGGAGGGACTTGAACCCACACACCTTTTGGGTACTCGATTTTGAGTCGAGCCCAAGTGTCCACTCAAGCACTAGGTTTCATGGGTTTTTTGTTGCCAGTTCACTGAAGGGCAGTGAATTAGGGCAGTGAATTCCTTCACCGCTGGGAACTACCCAGCATGGCACGACAAGTTCATGGAGCATGGTTTCGGGCTTCGAAAGACGCATGGTATGCGACGGTCGATGGCAAGAGCGTTTCGCTCGGCATCAAGGGCAAGGCGAACCGGCGGGCGGCGCAAACGGCATGGCATCGCCTCATTGCGGAAGGGCCGAAGGTAAAGCCCGAAGCCATACCCGAAGCGTTGACGGTTCAAGGGGTGGTTGATGCGTTCCTAATCGACGGCAAGGCCCGCCTCAAGCCCGCCACCGTCCGCATTTACGGGTATGACCTCGGCACGCTCTGTAAGGTGTTCGGCACGCTCCCAAGTACCAGGCTCACGGCTAAGCACCTATCGCGTTGGCTTCACGGCCTTGGCGTGGGCACAACCACCCAAGCCATTATGCTACGCTCGGCTTCGGCCTGCTTCGGGTGGGCGGTTCGGGCCGAACTATTGCCGGTCAACCCCGCGTGCAGGGTGCCGAAGCCGAAGACCAAAAGCCGAAGTGAGGAGGCTGTAATCGGCGACGTTGACCATGCCAAATTGCTCGCCAGTGCAACGCCAGAGTTTGCCCTCGTGCTTCGCGTTCTTCACGCAACAGGGGCAAGGCCGGGGGAAGTGTGCCGCATTACCACCGACACCTTCGATGCCGAGAACGCTGTGGTCAAGTTGTGGGAGCACAAGACGGACAAGACCGGCAAGCCGAGACTCGTTTTCCTTTCGCCCGAAACGGTTGCCTTACTCAAGGCGCAAGCCGAACGCTACGGTAGCGGCCCGTTGCTCCGAAGCCGCCGGGGGAAGCCGTATTCACCGAAGGCCATTACCAAGGCGATGCAATACCTTCAGAAGAAAGTTGGCGTGAAGAGTATCGCTTACGGCTATCGGCATGGGTTCGCCACGCAAGCCCTTGCCAACGGCGTGCCTGACGCGCACGTTGCCGCGTTGCTTGGCCATAGTTCAACGGCGATGTTGCACCGGCACTATTCCCACCTTGGCAGTCGGGCGGACGTTTTGCGGGAATCGCTGGGCAAGGTTCGGTAGGGCAAACGCAAACGCCAAGGTGGAAGCTTCCACCTTGGCGTTTGCGTTGGCGTTTTGGCTTACCCCGGCCCACGAAAGTCGGCTAGCCAAGGTTCGGGATTCCAAGGTGGCGAGTCGAGGTCAACAGCTTCTAACTCGGCTATGAACTCAAGGTCTTCGGCGTCCAAGTTGACACACCCCGCCACTTCCATCGTCGGCAACGTGCGAGCTAACGAACTAACTCCCGGTTCGGAGTTA
>Ga0105044_10005973_pt1 | contig 16736 bp, 14 predicted proteins | sample MAT01_FD_78092 | JGI IMG/M metagenome (GOLD analysis project Ga0105044, IMG submission 78092) | Freshwater microbial communities from Lake Fryxell liftoff mats and glacier meltwater in Antarctica - MAT-01 | ecosystem: Environmental > Aquatic > Freshwater > Ice > Liftoff microbial mat | place...
GGCACCGTACCGTTGGCACCGTACCAACTACCGCTTCCGCCGCCCGCCCGGCCGCACTTCGCGGCCGTCCGTGCGCAAGTAGCGCAGCACGCTGTCCTCGGGCTGGTCCGCGGCCTCGATGAGGCGCACGTCCTTCTGCAAGCGATATTCGAGCGCGCGCAGGTGGTCCGAGCAGTCGCTCTTCAGATACGCGACCACCTCGGGGTGCGCGCGGACCTCGACCGTCTGGAAGCCCTTGTGCGTCAACGCCGACGAGAGTCGCCGCAGGATCGCCGCCGCGCGCGAGTTCACCGTGCGGATGCGCCCCGTGCCGCGGCAGCGCGGACAGTGGTGGAACACCTTCTTGTCCATGCCCGGTCCGAGCCGCTGACGCGTCATCTCGAGCAGACCGAACTGGCTGATCCGACCGATCTTGCTGCGCGCACGGTCGTGCTCGAGCGCTTCCTTGAAGGCCTTCTCGACCAGCCGGATGTTGCTCATCTTCATCATGTCGATGAAGTCGACGACGATGATGCCGCCCAGGTCGCGCAAGCGCATCTGACGCGCGATCTCGGGTGCCGCCTCGAGGTTCGTCTTGAGCGCGATGTCCTCGAAGTCGAAGCCGTCCGAGCGCGTGCGGCCCGAGTTCACGTCGATGGCGACGAGCGCTTCGGCCTGGTCGAACACGATCGAGCCGCCGCTGGCCAGCTCGATGCGCCGCTGGAAGATGCGCTCGAAGTCCGGCTCGACGTTGTAGGCCTGGAAGAGCGGCTTCGCGGCGTCGTGGAGCTGGACGCGCCCCACGTCCTCGGGCATCAGCTTCTCGGTGAACTCCACGATCTGACGCTGGACCTCGGGGTCGTCGACGATCACGGCCCGCGTGTTCGTCGAGTAGAGGTCGCGCATCGTCTTGATCGCGACGTCGGACTCGCGGTAGAGCGGCGCCGGGCCGTGGCCCTGATGCAGCTTCTTGCCGAACGCGGTCCACAGGCTGACCAGGTAGTCGAGGTCGCGCTTGATCTCGTTCTTGCTGTGCCCGACGCCGGCCGTGCGCACGATGACGCCCATGCCCTTCGGCACCTCGAGCGTCTGCAGGATGCGCTTCAGGCGCCGGCGTTCCTTCTCGTCCTCGATCTTGCGCGACACGCCTGTGCGCGACATCGAGGGCATGAGCACCAGGTAGCGCCCCGGGATCGAGATGTACGTCGTGAGCGTCGGGCCCTTGTCGCCGATCGCGTCCTTCGTGACCTGCACGACGACGGTCTGGCCCTTTTTCAGGAGGTCCGTGATCGGCAGGCGCGGACGCGCTTCGAAGCGGCGCTTGCCGCGGACGCCCTTCTGGTCCTTGCCCTTGCGGCCGCGCGGCGCGCCGCCTTCCTCGTCGACGTCGTCGTCGTCGATCTCGGCGGAGACCGACGGCTGGCTCGAATTCTCGTCCCACTCCTCGGGATCGATCTGCGTCGAGAGCAGCTTGTCGAGGTCGAAGTCCTTCTCGCCGTACGCCGTGAGGACGTCGGACGTGTGCAGGAACCCGTTGCGCCCCTGGCCGAAGTCGATGAACGCCGCGCCGATCGCCGGCTCCAGGTTCACGACGCGGCCGCGGTAGATGTCGTTGACCAGCGTGTCCTGGTCCTTCACGGTCATCAGGAAGTCGGTGATCTTGCCGTCCTCGAGCACCGCGACGCGCTGCTCCTCGGGATCCGTCGCGTTGACGAGGATCAGCGAGCGACGCTCCGATTCCGGCACGACACGCGGCGCGTCGGGATCGGCCGCGGGCTCGGCTTCCGCGCCATCCTCGCGGACGCGACCGCGACCGCGACGGCGACGGCGGGAACCTCCGCGCGGATCCGCGCCGTGGGCGGGGACCTCTTGCTCGATCTGTTCGTCGAGGGGCTCCTCGACTTCGACCTGCGGCAGATCGTCCTCCTCGCCAGGGATCGCTTCGATCTCCACCGGCGCGGGAGTCGGAGCGCGCGGCGAGGCTTCCGTCGTGCCGCGCTTCTTGCGGCGGCGTCCGCCGCGGTTGCCCCGGCGACGACGCTTCTTGCCGTCGGCGTCGAGCCCGCCCAGGTCGGCATCGCCGAGCTCGAGTTCAGACTCTTCCACCCCGTCGGCCGGCACGGCGTCCAGCGCCAGATCGACCTCGTCGTCGTCGAGCGCGTCGAGCTCGCGCGGCACGCTGCCACGGGGAGCACTGGCGCGCGCGGGCGGCGCGGGTCGCTTCCCGGCGGGCGTGCGCGTTCCAGCGGGCGTGCGCGTACCGGCCGGCGTGCGCGTACCCGCCGGCGTGCGCGTTCCGGCGGGCGTGCGCGTACCAGCCGGCGTGCGCGTACCCGCCGACGTGCGCGTACCAGCCGGCGTGCGCGTTGCCGGTGCAGTGGCGCGAGTGCGGCCGGCGGGAGCTTTCGGCTCGGCCGCCTCGGCCTCGACGGGCTTGTCGCTGCGGCCGCGGCCGCCACGTCCGCGGCGCGAGCGCCTGCGGCGACCAGCGGGCCCCGCCGCGGAATCGGCGTCGCCAACGGATTCGTCGGCGGTGGCCTCCGGGTCGAGCGCGGGATCGAACGCGGCCGCGTCGGCGGAGCCGACATCGAAAATATCCGACTCGAGGGAGTCGTCTTCTTCACCCGGCAAGGGCGATTCGACCGGCACCGCGATCACGGCACCGGCCGCGACCTCCTCCGCGTCTTCGCGGCGCCCGCGCCGACGGCGACCGCCGCGCGAACCGCGCCGGCGGCGCTTGGGAGCGTCCGCATCGGAGGCCGCCTCGCCGGCAGCGTCGAGAGGGGCGTCGGCGTCGGGATCGCCCTCCGCGAGCTCGGGCTCGTCGGGGTCGGGCGTCCCCTCGGGCTCGTTCCCGTCGTCGTCGCGCGCGGAGCGCGCGCCACGCACGGGGAAGTCCGTGGGAGAGTCGCCGTGGGACTCGCTCGGGAAGTCCGAGGAGTGCGAGCCCGCGCCATCTGGCGCGGTGTCGTGAGGGAAGTCGGAACTGGAAAGGAAAGGATCGAAGGAGTCCGGCGCGCCGTGCGCACCAGAGTGGATCTCAGCCGTCATGGAAAGGAGGGGTCGCGCCCGATGGACGATGCGGCGCCGTCCAAGCGCTTGCGAATTCCCGCTGGGCGCGGTCGGAGCGGCCGCGGATTGCGGGCCGGCTCGGCCGTCGAAACGGGGAGTCGAGGAGCGGGGACAGGGCGCGCGGGACAGCGACCCGCGCGTAGGCGCGAGCCGGGGGCCGTGGTCCGAGGCGCGGGGTAGGCCCGCGCGGAGAGCGCGGGACGGTCGCGAAGAATGGGTTCGTAAAGAGGAGCCCGTCGGGTCGTCCGGTCCCGAAGGAGCGGAGGCCGTGGGACTCGCCTCCCGAGCGCAAGGCGCGCCCAGGTGGTGGATCTCGTACCGGCGGCCCGGAAGGCCGCGGGGCGGGAGCGGACAGCGCTCACGCGCAACGCATCGTCCTGGATCGGGACCCCGGAGTCGATGCGGAAGCCCGGAATCCCGACCGAATGTCAGGACCGGCGGGCGGAATCAGGGCTTGCGGCCCGCGACCGGGCCGATGAGGCGCGAGCGGCCCGTGGGAGCCGGACGCACGTCGATGGCCTCGACCCGCATCCGCATCCCGTCCTCGGTCACGAACGTGACCATGTCACCCTCACGGCCGAGCACGCGTCCGGTGAGCGAGCCGCCGGGGAGCAGAACTTCGACGCGCGGCAGTCCAGCCAGCGACTGGCTGCCGAGCGGCAAGGGTTGTCCCTGTGCTCCGACGATCTGCACGAGCCCGCGCAGGTCCGAGGCATCGAACGACAGGCGTCCGAGCTTCACGTCGAGCCACACGCGCGACTCCCCCACCGCATACAGGGTGCCTTCGACGAACTCGCCGTTGACGAGCTCGGCGCGGACGAGTCCGACGTTCAGCGTGCGCAGGCGCGCCGGTCCGCGGATGGCGTCATTCGGAATCGTGGGCTCGAGCCACATTCCGGCCCAGTCGAGATCCGTGGCGTGACGTCCCCCGCCGGGTCCGGGGCGGCCGGTCGGGAGTTCGAGGGACTTGGGGGTCGGGTTCAAACTGCGCTCGAGCGGCGCATCGGTCGCTGGCGCGGACGCCACGGCCGTGTCGGGCAGAGGCTCGGCGCGCGGCGGGACGTTCGTCTCGACCGGCGTGGCCGCGAGTTCGAGTACGGGCTCCACGACGGCCGGCGCGGTGACCGCGGGCGGCGCCGTCTCGGGGATCGGCGGAACCGCGGCGACTGTGGGCGTGGGCGCTGTGACCGGCGCGGGCTTCGCGGGGCTCTTCGCCGGCGTCGGCTCGGGAGTCGTCGAGGCGACCTGTTGTGTGGGAGGCGACCCGGGAGCGAAGCGTTGCCAGCCGTAATAGCCGCCGGCCGTCGCGAGCGCGAGGACCGCGACGGTCGCGAGCATCCGCTTCGAGCCGCGGCGCGCCGGGGGCGCAGCCTCCGGTTCGGGTTCGAGCTCGAGGCTCTCGGCGTACTCCGCGCCCGCCTCCGCTTCGATCTCGGTGTCCGCGAGCGCGTTCTCCGCGTACTCCGCGTATTCCGTGCGAGCCGGCGCGGCGGTTGCGACCGCGGTCGGCGACATGTGCGCGTCAGCCTGCTCGATGTCGAAGAGCCACGATTCGGTCGGCCCTCCGTCGGTGTTGGGCGTGGAGCCGCCGCGCAGATCGGACTCGAGCCCGAGGAAGTCCGTGGCGCCCGCGCCAGCTTGCCAGCCGTCGTCGGCGGCCTGCGGCGAGTTCACCTCACGCGCACCCGCGGCCGGACGATTTCTCGTCGAGCCGCCGACCGCGTCGGGGTGCTGCCCCAACGGATCACCGTAGGGGTCTTGGGCTTCGTTGCGTCGGGTCTCCGCCATCTCGAGCTCGCTCTGGGTGCGCAGGGACTGATCCCGCGAGGGATCGTGCGCCCGGCGTCTATCGGTTCGAAGGGCCGTGGGGCATGAGCGGAACTGGAACGTGCAGCGCGGGGCGCTCGTGCCCCCCCCCCACGCGGCGAGGAACGTGCTTTCGGTCGAGCCGAAGCCATGGGCTCGACTGCGATTCTCAGCGCGTTCGTGCCTGAACCTGAATCGGGCTGGTCCGCCACGTCGCACTCGTCACGGTGCGTTCGAGTCGAACACACCGTGACAGCGCGTCACCGAAGACGAGCAGGGCGAGCGCGGCTCGTGCTTACTTCAACTTCTCCCAGTACTCGCCCGGCATGTCGTGCGCGATCTTGAGCGCGCCGTTCGAGCCGCCGTAGACCGGCTCCTCGATGCGCAGGACCTTGCCGGCGCCGAGGCGCTCGTGCATCTCGCGCTCGATGGCGGTGTCGAGACCCTTGATCATGCTTCCGCCGCCGGCGAGCAAGACGCGGTTCTTCAGGCGCTCCTGGAACTCCGGGTCGAACGTCGCGATGAGCTTCGCCAGGCCGTCGACCATGTGCGGGACGATCGAACGGCAGGCCGTGCGGATCTCGTCCGTGATGTCGAACGGCGTCGGCTTGCCGTTGACCGGCAGGTCGACGACGACGGTCGGCATCGTGTCGGAGATGTTGGAGAACTTCTCCTTGATCTCCTTGACCATCTGCGTCGTGAACTGCGCCTGCGGATAGCGCTTCTGGATCAGCTCGGCCAGGCGGTTGTCGACGTAATCGCCGGCGTACGTGTTCGTGAGCTGGTCGGATTCCTCCGGCATCGTGCCGTGCATGCGGCACAAGTCCGTCGTGCCGGCACCGATGTCGATGACGAGCACGTCGTCCAGCATGTCGAGGCCGTACGCGACCGAGAACGGCTCCGAGCACAGCATCACGCTGTCCACGGACTCGCGCGCGGCCTTGATGATCGCGTCCTTGTGATGGATCGCGGCTTCGGCCGGGACGCCGATCACGGCGTACACGAGCTCGTCGCTGCGCGGCTTGGCGAGGCGGATGATCTCGCGGATCAGGTCCGCGGCCGCCTTCATGTTGCCCTCGACGTCGTTCGTCTGCGTGTTGCTCGTGGCCTTGAGCACGCCCGAGGCGAGCGGGCGGTAGAAGCGGCACGACAGGCGGTGCTGCAGAGCTTCGTCGCCGAACAGGATGTCCTTGCCGAGCAGTTTGCGCGCGACGACGTCCTTGGGGTATCCGACGTGCGAGCTGATGGTCACGCGCTGGCCGTTGCTGGCCGCGATGGATGTGCGGGAGGTACCGAGGTCGACGCCGAGGTACAGCACGCCGCCGTCCTTCTTCGTCGCGTTCGCGTTGGTTCCCGACGTCTTGGTCGCGGCGTTGCCGCCCGTCGTTTCGCCGATGTCGGCAGTGGTGTTCTTGGTCATCGTTCTCTCCGGATCCATTCTCGTTGGCTTGCCTAGGCTCCCACCCTGGGCGGCGCACGACGCACCACCGGGGACTCTCATGTGGTCACCCGACCGCGACGGCCTGGGTGTCCTTGTTCTTCTGGAAGGCGAGGTTCTGCTCGAAGATCGTCGACATCATCGCCTTCTTGGCTTGCACCGTGGCGTCGTCGCCGCGCAAGCCCTGCACCGTCTTGAAGATCGACGCCACGCCGGGGTCGACCATCTTCATCGCCATCACGCGCGCGAGTTCTTCCTCGGTCACCCCGATGACGCTCGTCAACTTCGCGATGCGGCGTTCGAGCTTGTCGACCTGTCGCGCATGCTCGCGCATCTGCGCGGCGACGGCCTTGCGGCGCTCCTCGTAGAGCTCGGCGACGGCGAGTTCGACGATCTGGCTCTCGAGCCTCTCGATCTCCGGCGTGCGCGTGACGGTCGAGAAGATGCGCTGGATCTTGTCGACCAGCTCGGCTCGCTGCAGGCCGCCGGCGTCACCGGCCTCCTCCTCGAGCGTCTCCTGTTCCGCGCGGAACGACTTCGACGCGGCGGCGAGGTCCACGCGCAGAGCTTCGATCTCGCTCTCGGCTTCGCGCCACATGACGTAGCGGCCGCCGCCGCTCTGCGTCGCCAGGTGCAGCGCGCGACCCGCGCTCTCGACGAGTCCTTCGAAAGAGGAGTTCGTCTCGGCGAGAAGGTTGTGCGAAGCGCCCAGCGAGAACACCAGCGCCTGACCACTGGCCGAAGTGATCGCCAACGCGCGCCCGGCCTCGAGCAGATAGTTCCCGAGTTGCCCCATGCGATCCGTGGGCGTGTTCGGGAACACGGCCATGATCCGGTCACCGGACTGGACGGCCATCCCGATGAACCCGTGCTCGCGCGCGATGCGCTTGAGCAGGTCGTACGCAGCCGACATCGACGTGGCCTTCGCTTGCCAGCCGTCCCTCGCCGCGACCGCGTCGAGTCCGTCGACCGCGATCATCAGGCAGCACAGCGGATAGCGCTGCGTGCGGGCGCGATGGAACTCCACGCGAATCACACCCAGCATCTGGGTGATCGATAGGCGCGGGGCCTGCCGTGCAGCAGTTCCGTTCGTGTCCGACGTCATCAGGGTTCCTGAAAGCTTGCGAGCGGCGAGAAGCGACTCAGCGAGGTTCCTGTCGAGACTCGGGGTGCGCGATCTTGAGCGCGGCCCCCGAAACGTGGTGGCTGTGTGAATGGAGCGGCTGTGTGAATGGAGCGGGCCGCCCCGGCTCGAAGCCGGAGCGGCCCGCTCGTTGGAACCGGTGCGATCACTCGCCCGCGGGCACTTCTTCCGTGGTCGGAGCGACCGGGTTCAAGAGAGCTTCCATCTGCTCCTTGAGGCCGACGCGGCGACGCGACAGCTCCTGCTGGAGAAGCGCTTCCTGATCCTCGCGCGTGTGCACGATCGTCGGCGTGACGAAAACGATCAGGCTGCGACGCTCGCGCGAGTTCGAGTCGTGGCTGAACAGGAATCCCAGCACCGGGATGTCGCCCAGGAACGGGATCTTGCTGTGGATCTTCACGTCCTGGTCGCTGGTGAGACCGCCGATGACCGCAGTCTGACCCGCGTCGAGCATCATCGTCGTCACGATCGTGGACGAGCGCGTCCGCGGCAGGGCGATCGAGCCTTCGAGACCGGACGCGCCGATCGTGAAGATGTCGAATCCCTGCGGCGCGATCGCCGAGTTGGAGGACGTGCCCGAGAGGCTCGTCTCCTTCGGGATCACTTCCATCATGATGCGGTCGGTGCCAGGCACCACGTTCGGGCGCATCAGGAGCTGGAAGCCGATCTCGACCGGCGAACCACCGGCTTCGCCGATCGTGAGCTGCAGACCGCCGGCCTGACCTTGTTCGGACTTGGCCTCGGCGTAGCGGATCGTCTCGCCGACGAAGATGGTCGCCTCTTGTCCGTCGAGCGCGATGATCTTCGGAGCCTGGATGACCTCGGTGGACGAGTCGCGCTGCAGGAGTCGCAGGGTGCCCTGGAACTTCTGGAACGAGAGCGAGCCGAAGATCGTGTCCGGGATGAACGTCGCGCCGCCGTTGATGCCCTCGGTCATCATGTCGGCGAACGGACCGTCGCCGCTCGGGGTGGCGATGATCAGGTCTTCCCAGCCGCCGGAGCCGGCGTTGAAGGGCAGCGTGATCGGGATCTGGCCGCCCACGCCCGTGACTTGCGCGCCGTCCGCACCGTAGTCGACGCCCAGGTTGAGCAGGTCGCCGTTCAGCGTGGAGACGAACTTCACGTCGCAGAAGACCTGAGCCGGCTCGACGTCGAGCCGCGTCAGCATGCTCTTGATCGAGTCGTGCACTTGCTGCGTGTCACGGATGATGACGACGTTCGCCGTGTCGATGTAGTCGAGGTCACCCTTCGGGCTGAGGGCCTTCTTGAGCGCCATCAGCGCGCCGAAGCCCTTGGTCGGGTCGTTCGCGGAAGCGCCAGCGGCACCGGCCTTGGCGGCCGTCTGCTGGATGAACTCGGACTTGATGACCGGCTTGTACAGGCTCTTCGGGCGCAGATAGCGCAGCTGGTACGTGCGCGTCTCCAGTTGGTCCTCGAGCTTGCTCGGAGAGACCACGCGCAACACGCCGTGACCTTCCTCGACGACGACGAATCCGAGGCTCTTGGCCGAGACGTTGAGCGCCTCACGCCAGGGGACGTCCTGAAAACGCACGTCGATCGTGCCGACGACTTCCGGGCCCACGACCACGTTCGCTCCGGCCGACTTGGCGATGGCCTTGATGACCTCGCGGATGTCGGTCGGGACCTCGGTCAGGATGCTGACCTTGTGTGGACGGATGATGGCCAGGATCTCGGCCGGGCGTCTCTCGACCACCGCTCCGACCTTCTCGGCGACGAGATCCAGCGCGTCGCGCCAGGGCACGTCGTTGAGCTCGATCGTGACGCGTTTGTCGGAGATGCTCTTTTCGGCATCCTGTGGATCGATGACGACGATGTTGGCACCCGAACGGGCGCGCAGCTCGGCGACGACATCCTCCAGACTGCGATCCGCGATGTTCAGATTGACTCGCGCGTCGAGACTGGGGGCTTGGGCGGTCGCCGCCACGGCCCCGAGGGGCAGGGCGAGAACCAGGGACAGGAACTTCATGCTCTTCTTCATTTGCCTAGGTCCTCGCGGTCTCAGAACCGCCGAGCGAACACGATGCCGCGGAAGATGAACTCGATCTCCTCGCGTCGAATGGCGAGGACGACCAGATCGTTCTGGAGCAGATCTCCCTCCGTCAGGGATCTGCCATTGATCATCACGACCGGGGCACCGCCCTCGATCAGGATCACGCCGCCGACTTCGAGATTCACCTTCTCGAAGTCCATGACGGTGCGTGCTTCGTACACGAGGTCGCGCAGGCGCTCGATGAGCGGCTTGCGCAGCGCGTCGTTCTCGATCGAGGCGAGTCGGTTGTCGACGACCGAGTACGCCTCGAGCATGAGCTTGTATTCGCCGGCCTCGCGGTGCGCGACCATGGTCTTCTCGAGCTCGATGAGTTGAGTCTCGGTCGGACCACGACCCTGCTCCGTCGCGGCGAGGACCTGGCGCAGATCGTTCAGGGGGTCCACGACTTCGGCGGAGAGGCGCGTCTGCGACGGAACGTAGACGATCGCCTTCTCGGAGACTGCGCGGCGCACGTCCTCCTCGAGCTTCGCGAGCATCTCCTCCATCTCGGCACGCGTCATCATCTCGACGATCACGTTCTCGGCCTGGCTCACGGCGGTCCACTTGGCCAGGACGGCTTGCGTGCGCTCGGCCAGCGTCTGGACGAGGTCCATCTGCTCCTGCACCGAAAGCGTGCTCGGCGCATCCGGCTGGACCGGGACGCGCGGATCGATCCACGGGTCACGGCGGCCGCGGGCTCCGCGATAGGCGAACGTCGAGACCTGCAGCGATCCCTTGCGCCGATCGATCTCCCCGAGGAGGAGGTCGCGCTTGCGCTCGTAACCGTCGATCTTCGTGGCCTTCTGATCCTTCTTGGGCTCGTAGACGTACGTTTCGACGTCGATCGAGACCTTGTGAGAGGGCACGCCTTCCTTCTCGAGCTCGCTGCGCGCCGCCGCGGTGATGCGGAAGCTCGGCACGCGCATGAAGCGCGAGTGACCTTCGAGGAGGTCGAGGAAGTCGAGGAACTCGAACGCGTCGCCCTCGAGGCTCAGCGTGTACGCGACCTTGTCGAAGTCGCTCTTGTCCTTCTTGCTGGCCGCGTCGGTCTTCTTCTTGAGGCCGGCGATGCGCACGTTGGAGTCGTCGGAGAAGCGCTGGAGCGTGCGCACGAGATTGTTGACGTCGTCGTTGTCGGGGAGGATCCCCTTCATGACCTCGGTCAGCTCGCGCAACACGATGACCTCGCGCTCCATCGCGCCGGTGGTCTCGATGAGCTTGCGGGACGACTCGATCCCGCTGCGCAGCGTCGAGACCTGGTTGCGAGCCAGTTCGATCTGGCCGTGCTGCCACCACAGCAGCGCTCCGATACCCATGGCGCCCAGCGCGCCGCCGCCGATGACGGCGATCCACATCTTGCGGAGGTTCTTCACTTCGATCCCCCTTCAGCGGGCTTCGCGGGAGCGGGTTTCTGGGGCGCGGGCTTCTTCGCGTCCTTCGCGGGCTTGCCCAGGCGCTCCTCGGTCGACTTGAGCGTCAGGGACAGCGGGAACGACCACGCCACCGACGGCATGAGCGTCTCGTCGACGTTGGTCTGCGAGCCTTCCGGCGGCGCGGGCGCCTGGAAGTCGGCGATGAAGGGCGAGCCTTCGAGGTCTTCGAGGAAGTTCGCGACCTGCGCGAACTTGTCGGACCCGGAGTGCCCGCTGGCGCGCACGGTGCCGGGCACCTTGGCCTTCGGATCCGTGGACTGCGTCACCTGGAGGTCGTCGAGCCACACGAGGTGGCGCTGGCCGTTCTGGCCGCGGCTCACCACGTCGATGAGCTCGTCGATCTTCTTGGTCCAGGAGATGCGGCTCGTCGTGATCGAGGTCAGCGTCTCTTCGCGGGTCTTGTACTGTTTGGCTTCGGACTCGAGAGCCTGGTGGTACGTGACCTGCGGAGTCAGCCCGTCCATCTCCGTCTGGAGCGAAGCAGCTTCGCTCTCGATCTCGGCTTGGACGCCGATGCGCTGCCAGGCCCACCACGTGCCCATTCCGGCGTTGACGGTGACGACCGCGACGAGGGCGAGCACGAGCTTGACCGGCGTGCGGGCCTTCTTGCGGAACTCTTCGGGGAGGAGGTTGATGCGGATCATGAGTTGCGCACTCGCGAAGCGAGTCCCACGGCGACGACCAGGGTCGGAGCCCAGGTTTCGAGTTCCTCGACGTCGACGCGACTCGCGTCCACGCGCAGGCCTTCGAGGGGATTCCACGTTCGGGTCTTGCGGCCCGTCGCTTGTTCGATGTGCTGCGCCGCGCCAGGGGCCAGACAGCCGCCGCCCGAGAGCAGGATCTCCTCGACCTGCACGCCCTCGTGGTGCTCGACGTAGTCGAGCGACAGCGACAGCTCGCCGACGAGGTCCTCGAGCACCGGCTGGATCGCCGTGTTGACCTCGAGTTCGTGGGCTTCGCTCGCGCGCTTGATCGCTTCGGCCTCGAAGTTCTCGATCGACATGGCGCGCGCCACGGCCTGCGTCATGTCTGCGCCGCCGATGTTGATCTCGCGGCTAAAGCAGGTCTCACCGCCCGCGATCACGTTGATCGACGTGCGCGTCGCGCCCACGTCCACCAGGGCGATCGCCGTGCGCGGTTCGCCGGCCTCCGATTCCTCGGTGGGCAGGCCGCACAGTTCCCAGGCGTTGGCGAGCGCGAAGACGTCGACGTCGATGGCGACCGGCGAGAGGCCTTGGCCCTGGACGAGTTGGACGCGTTCGTCGATCGCGCGCGTCTTGCACGCGGCGAGCAGCACGGCTTGCTGGTCGCCTTCCTTGCCCTTGCTGGACTCGTTCGACGACGGAGCGCGCTTGAGCGGCTGCAGGTCGAGTTGGACTTCGTCGAGCTCGAAGGGCAGGTACTTGTCCGTCTCGAAGCGGATCGCCTGACGCAGCTCGCTCTCCGACATCTTCGGCATCGAGACGTAGCGCACGACGACCGACTGTCCGGACACGGACGTGACGACCTTCTTCGACTTGAAACGTCCGCCGGCGAAGCAGGCGGCAACCGCGTCGGCGATGCTGCCACCGGGCGGGATCTCGTGACGGGCGAAGCCGGTCACGACGGGTTCGGGGCCTTCGAGGGTCAGCTCGATCGCCTTGACGACGGAGCTACCTAGGTCCAGCCCGACGAGGCTCTTCTGTCTGCGGAACACGGACACTTCTTCACCCCCGAACGCCTGAGGTGGCTCACAGGAGCGCATCCGGTCCGGGTGGACGCGGGGAGACGCTCTCCTGGCCGAGGACGGGGATCGGCGGGAGGTGCCTTCCGGGTTGAGGCCCAGCGGAAGAAAGCGCGCGCACACCCGCCTGCGATCCACGGGCGGGACGGATGTGGAACCGAGTTCAGGCCCGCCGCGCGCCGGTCAGGTCATCTCGCCGAACCCGGCCTCGACGAGGTCGGCGATGCTCTGCACGAGCTGCTCGGCGTCGGCGCCGCGCGCCACGAGCATCAGCGTGGCCTCGCACGGCGCGCACAGGGTCATCAGCTCGAGGATGCTGCGCCCGTCCACCTCTTGTCCGTCGCAGGCGACGCGCAAAGACGCCTGGTGGCGTTGCACGATCTGGGCGATCGCCTGACACGGGCGAGCATGGAGTCCGGCGGGGTTCGGCACCCGCACGGTGCGGCGGACTTCGGTCAAGGATCGGCCTTGGGTCGAGGGTCGGTCGGCGCGGCACGAGCGCCTCGGGCGGGAGCGCGAGCGGTTCGGCGTCGCGCGACCGCGGATCCGCGGGTGCGCACGGTTCCCGATCGGGCCCGGGTCCTCACACCGCGGACTTCTCCTTCAGGAGGTCCACGAGTTCGGCCTTCGTCTTCACGCGCATCGCGAAGCTGCGGAAGTCGCCGTCGCGCGCCAGGCGCGCGATCCAGCGCATCATCTCGAGATGCAGCTCGGGGTCGTGCGCATCGCCGCCCTTCTCGGGGCGCAGCACGGTGAAGACCACGTGCACGGGCTGGGAGTCGACCGCGGCCCACGCCAGCCCCTCGGGATGGATCGCGAGGCTGAACACAGCCTGCTCGAGCCCGCGCACTTTGACGTGCGGCACGGCCACGTTGGACCCCACGCCGGTCGAGCCCAGCTTCTCGCGCTCCATCAGTGCCTTCACGGTCTCGCCGCGCAGCGTCGGATCGAGCCCTCCCGCATCGATCAAGAGCTCGGTGACCTCGGACAGCACGCCTTCCTTCGTCGTCCCGACCAGCTTGACCGTGCAGTGTTTCGCTTTGAAGAGCTTCCAGAATTCCATGGTGGTCCGGCGGGGTGTCGGCGCTGCGGTGCGTGGGCGAGCGAGCCCCGTGAAGCCTAGCAGAAGCCCGGGCTCCTCGGGCGTCCCGCGAAAGTCCGGCAGATGCGCGCGGAGCCGCCGCGGACTTCCGCGGCGGCTCCGTTCCTCGAGCTCGACCGGACGAGCGGCGATCAGGATCGGCGACGCTCGATGCGCCGGTCGTGATCGCGCTTCAGCATGCGCTCCATCCGCGAGGTGGCCTCGTCGAGCGCCGTGCCGAAATCGTCGCGTCGCGCATCGACGACGAGCACCGCCCCGCGGCCGACATTGGCCACGATCTCGACGCGATGGTCGGTGTGCTGGCGCTCGAGCATCGCGCGCATCGACACGATGCGATCGTGGAACTTCTCGAGGTGCTGCAGCTTGGCGTCGACCGTGTCGCGAACGAGAGCGGGGTAGTCGTGGTGGAGGATGGAAACCAAAGTCTGCATGAGTATCCCCTCGGGCGGATGACGCCGCCCAACCGTGCGCGAAGTGATGGCCGGATCCCTGGCCGTCCTGATGCGAGCATCCGCGCGTTGCTCGGGACGACGCGACGCACAGCGCAGACGACGCGCCGCACGGAGCAGGAGACGGATCCCGACGTCCAACCCACGCGTTCCAGACTGGACCCGCGCGGCGAATCGGTCAAGGCCTCCCTCACGTTCTCAGGTCTCGACCACGGGAGGTGTCGAACGGGAGACAATCGAGCCGTCGGCGCCTCGATGGGGCGGAGAGGCAGTGCGGGCGGGAGCGGGCGGAGCCGCGTGCGCGCGCCGACTCAGGACCGTCCGCGGTAGCGCCCCGCGAACGTGGGCTCGGGGTACTGCACCGATACGAGGTGGAGGCCGGCCGCCGGCGCCGTCATGCCCGCGTCGTCGCGCTCGCGGCTCGCGAGCGCGCGCGCGCACGCGCCCTCCGCGAGCCGGCCGCGCCCCACGTCGATCAACGTGCCCGCGATGGTGCGCACCATGTTGTAGAGGAAGCCGTCGCCCTGGATGACGAAGAAGAAGCGCTCGCGGCGCGCGATGAGTCGCAGGTGCTGCACGGTCCGGACCGTGGTCACGCGCGGCGACCCGGTGTTGCCGAACGCGGCGAAATCGTGGCAGCCGACGAGCACGCACGCTTCGCGGCGCATGCGCGGCACGTCGAGCGGCCACGCGAGCCAGTGCGCGTGCGTCGCGCCGAACGCCGGCGCGAAGCGCGAAGTGACCACCTGATAGGCGTAGCGCTTCGAAATGGCGCTGAAACGCGCGTGAAAATCGTCTCCGCACGTCTCCGCTTCGCGCACGACGATACCCGCGGGCAAGTGCGCGTTCGTCGCGTGGCGCAGCCTGTCGTCGTCGAGTCGCGTGTCGAGATGCAGGTTCGCGACCTGCCCCAGCGCGTGGACGCCGGTGTCCGTGCGACCCGCTCCGTGCACCGTCGCGCGCTGCCCGGTCGCGGCCAGCACGGCCTCCTCGAGCGATTGCTGGACCGAATCGAATCCGTCCTGTCGCTGCCAGCCGTAGAAGCGCGCCCCGTCGTAGGCGACGAGCAATCGGACGTTGCGCATCGCCGGCCTCAGCCCGGCCGACGGCGCACGGGACGCCGACCGTTCAGTGCGTCCTCGAGCACGCCGCGGTGCAGGTATTCGAGCGCAGCTCCGGCCGGCGCGCCGCGCGCGATGCGCGTCACGATCGGCCGCGGCTCGGGCAGCCGATCCAGTGCCTCGAGCACGAGCAGCGCCGTCGCTTCACCCTCGGCGTCCGGATCGGTGGCCAGCACGACTTCGCGGATGCCGCCGGCCTTCACGCGCGCCACGAGCTTCGCGGTCGTCAGATGGCGCTCTTCGGTTCCGTCGGCCGGGTTCAGCGCGCCGAACAAGACGTGGTAGCGCCCGCGGAAAGCAGCCGAGCGCTCGAAAGCCTCCACGTGCCGCGGTTCCTCGACGACACACACGGTCGTCGCGTCGCGCGCGGGATCGGCGCAGATCGGGCACGGATCCGTGGCGCTGATGTTGGCGCACACGGAGCAGCGCCGCGTCTCGTCGAGCGCGCGCACGATGGCCGCGCCGAGTTGCCGCGCTTCGGGATCGCGCAGAACGTGGAACGCCAACCGCTCCGCGCTGCGCCGGCCGATGCCGGGGAAGCGCTCGAAAGCCGCGACCAGCGCCTCCAGGGGTTCGGGGTACGCCACGGCGGCCGCGCGGGATCAGGACAGGCCGGGCAGAGGGAGCCCGCCCATGACCTTGCCCATGCGCTCCTCGCGCTGCCGCGCGGCGCGGGACTGCGCATCGCGCGCCGCGGCCAGGACCATCTCTTCGAGCAAGTGCGCATCGGCGCCCGCATCGGGCTGGATCACGACGCGCAACACGAGGCCGTCGCCGTCCACCTCGACGCGCACGGCGTCGCCACCGGCGCGGCCCTCGACGCGCAATTTCTTGAGCTCCTCGCGCGCGCGCTCGAGTTCGCGCTGCATCTGCTGGGCCTGTTTGAGCAGGTTCCCCATCTCGCCGAAGGTGCCGCTCATGCGTCGTCCTCGATGCGGCCGCCGAAGAGTTCCGCGACCTTGCCGGTGTACGTGTCGCGCGCCTTCCGCGAGGCGGCCTGGTCCTCGATCACGACAGTCGTCGGCGTCCCGAGCACCGCGCTGAACACCGCGGCGCAGCGGCGCTGGTTCTGCGGATCGAGGGCGGCCGTGCGCTCGGTATCGCGCAGGTTGACGAGCTGGATGAGCGCGCGCCCGTTGGCCAGATCGACCAGTTTTCCACGCGATTTCAAGGTCTCGGAGAGCGAGCTCGACGTCTTGGCGAGCGCGTCGAGAAAGCGCTCCCACGCATCGGCGTTGCCAGCGATGCGCGGCCGCGGGGCTTCGGACTCGCGCTCGGTCTCGTGCCACTCGTTCTCGGTGGAAGGCGGCGAACTCCGCGCGATCGCGGCGGGACGCGCGGGCTCACCGTGCGCGGGACGCGCGGGCTCACCGTGCGCGGGACGCGCGGGCTCACCGTGCGCGGGACGCGCGGGCTCAC
>Ga0105044_10005976_pt1 | contig 16724 bp, 14 predicted proteins | sample MAT01_FD_78092 | JGI IMG/M metagenome (GOLD analysis project Ga0105044, IMG submission 78092) | Freshwater microbial communities from Lake Fryxell liftoff mats and glacier meltwater in Antarctica - MAT-01 | ecosystem: Environmental > Aquatic > Freshwater > Ice > Liftoff microbial mat | place...
AAAAAATTAACCCCCTATGCAGTGGGCAATTGCAGCGGCTGGATGCAAGTAAGAGGCAATGCCAGGAGAAAAAATACCGATGCCGCTTTTGTACTCAGCGATCACGCAGACTGGAACGGATTGCTCTCTGCAGTAAAAGCGACCGGTGCCACTAAGGTTTTTACTACACACGGTTTTCAAAGTGCATTTAGCAAATACCTGAACGAACAGGGCATTGAAGCCGCAGAAGTAAAAACGGCTTTTGGAAACGAAGAAGAAAACGACGCCAAGGAAGGTTTGACCCTCAACAGTATAGCATGAAAAAATTTGCAGGACTCATTCGTTTACTCGCCACCGGTAGTAAAGTAAATGTAAAAATAAAGGCGTTGGAACATTACTTCAAAACAGCCGATGAAGCTGACAGGATATGGGTGATTGCCATCTTCAGCGGGAGAAGACCCAAAAGAGCCATGAGTACTGCTATGTTGAAAGAAGCCTGCATTCAAATAACCCTAACACCGGTATGGTTGTTTGAAGAATGTTACCACACGGTAGGCGATTTGGCAGAAACCATTGCTTTGCTGCTTCCCCCACAAACTAATTTTGAAGAAAATGAAAAAAGCTTAAGCTGGTATTTAAATAAACTGCAGTGGTTAGCAGGTGAAACCGACGAAAACAAATGGGCATTTGTACAAGATGCGTGGAAAAGCATGAACACCGACGAAATTTTTGTTTTTAACAAATTGTTTACTGGCGGTTTTAGGATTGGAGTTTCACAAAAAATGATGGTGAATGCATTGGCCAAAGCCACCGGAAAAGAACCCGCCGTAATTGCTCATCGCATTACCGGAAAATGGGACCCTGCCAACACTCAATGGGAAGATTTGTTGTATTCTGAAACGCAGGAAAACGATAACAGCAAACCATATCCTTTTTATCTGGCGTATGCCCTCGAAACCGAACCTGGTAAACTGGGACCTTTGGAAGAATGGCAGGCAGAATGGAAATGGGACGGCATCCGTGGACAAATCATCAAAAGGCAGAACGAATTGTTTATTTGGAGCAGAGGCGAAGAACTGCTCACCGCCCAGTTTCCAGAACTCCATCACCTGGCAGCGTTATTGCCAAATGGTGTAGCTATGGATGGTGAATTGATCGTGTTGAATCCAAATGCAACTTCACAAAACATCGAACCACTCCCCTTTTCCCTGTTGCAAACGAGGATCAGCAGAAAAAACATTTCTAAAAAACAACTCACCGAAGCTCCCGTGAGTTTTATTGCTTACGATTTGTTAGAGGTTGAATACGAGGATATACGAGGTATCACGTTAAAGGATAGACGAAGTTTTTTAACACAGATCGTTCAAGAAATAAACCACCCATCGCTTCAGCTTTCACCTGCAATTATTTTCGACAATTGGGAGGCCTTAGCATTGCTTAGAAACGATGCACGTGAAAAGGGAAGCGAAGGCATTATGCTCAAAAATAAAAACGCGGTTTACCAGGTTGGCCGGAAAAAAGGTGATTGGTGGAAATGGAAGATTGATCCGCTCACCATTGATGCAGTGTTGATATACGCTCAAAAAGGGCATGGTCGCAGAAGCAACCTGTACACCGATTATACCTTTGCCGTAAAAGACGGGGAAAAATTAGTGCCTTTTACGAAAGCGTACAGCGGACTCACGGACAAAGAATTTGCGGCTGTAGATGCGTTTGTAAAAAGAAATGCCATCGAAAAATTTGGTCCGGTCCGCACTGTAAAACCCGAACTGGTTTTTGAAATTGCTTTTGAAGGTATAGCAGCCAGCAAACGACATAAAAGTGGTGTAGCCCTTCGGTTCCCAAGAATGAGCAGGTGGCGACAAGATAAAAAATTAGAAGATATCAACAGTTTAGAAGACTTACAAAAAATGTTGGAACTTTATAAAAATGAAACAAGCGCAACGGAGCAGCCAAAAAAATAATTTTAAAAAATCGGTAGGTTACCAGGTTATAGAACAATGGTTATTAGCTGCAAACAAACATCCCTTTTTATTTCAACAACAAACATGGGAAGCGGTTAGTGAACAAAAAAGCGGACTAGTAAATGCACCCACTGGTTCGGGAAAAACGTTTTCGGTATTCCTCGGCGCAGTGATACAATTCATTAACCAGCATCCGGAAAAATATCTACAGCAAAAAAACAATGGATTACAACTGCTGTGGATCACTCCACTGCGAGCGTTGGCCAAAGACATTGCCAGGGCAATGCAGACGGCCATTACAGAATTGGGTATGGCGTGGGAAGTAGGTATTAGAAACGGCGATACTTCTACCAACGAAAGAGCCAGGCAAAAAAGGCGGATGCCGGAAATTTTAATTATCACGCCCGAAAGTTTACATTTATTATTGGCGCAAAAAAATTATCCGGAAACTTTTAAAACTTTGCAAACGGTTGCAGTTGATGAGTGGCATGAATTGCTGGGTAGCAAAAGAGGGGTTCAGGTAGAATTGGCCATGAGCAGATTGGTAGGATTGCAAAAACAATACAATACAGTTTATGCAAATAGCAAAACAACATTCAGCCCAAAAAAAATAAGTATCTGGGGCATATCTGCTACTATTGGAAATTTAGATGAAGCCATGGAAGTATTGATGGCGCCACTTCAAACAGAGGGAACCTTGATCAAAGCAGCCATACATAAAAAAATTAACATCGCTTCCATCATTCCAGCAGAAATGGAAAAATATCCATGGTCGGGGCATTTAGGAATTAAAATGGCTGAACAAATATTACCCATTCTTCACCAGAATCACACCACACTCGTTTTCATTAATACCAGGGGAATGAGTGAAGTGTGGTACCAGCATTTACTCAGCATCGATCCCTCGCTTGCAGGAGCAATAGCACTGCACCACGGCAGCATCGAACCCGAACTGCGCTTATGGGTGGAAGATGCTTTGCATACCGGCACTTTATTAGCGGTTGTCTGCACGTCGAGTTTGGATTTGGGTGTTGATTTTAGACCGGTAGAAACAGTGATTCAAGTGGGTTCTCCGAAAGGTGTTGCCCGATTTTTACAACGTGCCGGAAGAAGCGGCCACCAACCAGATGCGGAAAGCAACATTTGGTTTTTACCCACCCACTCACTAGAACTACTGGAAGCCGCCGCACTCAAAGAATCGATGGAACAAATGATCATTGAGAGCAGAACGCCTTTCACGCTTTGTTTTGATGTGTTGCTACAATACCTCTGCACACTCGCCATATCCGAAGGCTTTGATAGTGAAGTAACTTTTGAAGAAGTAAAAAATACATTTTGTTACAAAGAAATTACCCGCGAAGAATGGAACCAACTCCTGCAATTTCTCACGAACGGAGGTAAAGCTTTGCAGCAATATGATGATTATAAAAAAGTAGAAATCATTGACGGTATTTATAGAATTACCAGTAGAAGAATGGCGATGCGGCATCGGATGCACATTGGCACCATTGTAAGCGATGCCATGTTGAAAGTAAAATTTATGGGAGGTGGCTTTTTAGGGGTCATCGAAGAATGGTTCATCAGCCGTTTGCAACCTGGTGATGTATTTACGCTTGCAGGTAGAAATTTGGAATTTGTGATGATCAAAGACATGGTGGTGCTGGTAAAAAAATCGACCGCAAAAAAATCGATTGTTCCCAGTTGGATGGGAGGTCGCATGCCACTCAGTTCAAACCTGGGCAAAATGTTGCGCAAAAAATTAACGGATGCTGCCGAAGGCAATTTCGGAAATAAAGATACAGAGATACTGGCGCTGCAACCCTTACTCAATCTGCAACAGGAGCTCTCACACATTCCACTCAGTAATGAATTGTTGATAGAACATATAGAAACAAAGGATGGCTTTCATGTATTTATTTATCCTTTCGAAGGCAGATTGGTACATGAGGCCATGGCTGCATTGTTGGCGTATCGGATCAGTAATATTACCCCCATTAGTTTTTCGGTAGCGATGAATGACTACGGTTTTGAATTGCTCAGCGATCAGCCGATCCCGATAGACGATACCAATGTGTACGAATTGTTTTCGGAAGACAACCTTTTAAACGATATTCAAAAAGCAGTGAATGCCACCGAAATGACGAAAAGAAAATTCCGCGACATTGCTGTAATTGGCGGATTGATATTTCAGGGTATGCCGGGAGAAACTGTAAAACAAAAACACTTACAGTCTTCTGCATCCCTATTGTACAGGGTATTTTCAGAATACGATCCCAATAACCTTTTGCTGCGACAAGCTTTTAACGAAGTACTTGATCAACAAATGGAAGAAGCAAGGCTTCGCAATATGTTGCAACGTATTCAGCAAAGTAAGATCGTGATTCGTTTTCCTAAACAACTCACGCCGTTTTGTTTTCCGATAAAAGTAGATAGTATCCGAGAAAACCTGAGCTCAGAAAAACTGGAAGACAGAATTAAAAAAATGCAACAACAGTTGAGTAAAAAATAAATGGCATCACCAGTGATGCCATCAAAATACTATTTATCAAAAGAGTCGAAGGTCAATCCCCCTTCATTCCAATTTTGAATGCCAAACTAAAATAACTGAATTGATCTTCAGAATTTTCGTCGGCTACAAAACGCCATTCTTTACCAGATATAAAAGGAGGCTGCTGCGCACATCCTGCAGCTTCTCCCAGTCCAATAAATGTATCGTTGCTTTCTATTTTAAATCCGTAGGCGTTGCCCTTTTGAAGTGTCAAACCTGGAATTGCAAAAGCCATCCATTGATTGTTACATGCATGGTTAACTGGTACGGCAACTGAACCCAAGTTAGCTCCCCATTGTTGTGATGCAGCATCAAATGAGTGCAAACTGAGGGTGACATTGCCTGGGAGAGTAACGATCTCGGAAAATACTTCAATCTGTTCGAGATGTCCATCTTTATTGGCAACAAAGGTTTGACCTGCAATAATTTTTTTGTGATCAGATTTCCGATGGCCAAGCCAAGAAGTAGTGTTGTGGGTAAGCTGCTGTAGCGCAGCCTGATTAAATTGGTGGTGCATAGCCTTGAGCTTTAATTTGGGTGAATAATGAACTTAGGCAGATAGTGGTAAGTGAACAGTATAACAGCTAATTGTTTGTTTTATTGTTCTGGAAACTAAGATTTAGAACAACGATATCAGTTTTAACAAATGAATTCTTGAAAGTCACCACGCTTTTTTGAAGAAAACAGATCCAAACTATCTCAGGTCAACTTTTGTCAAGTCCTGTTCAAACACAGGAATGTAGGGTTGAGTTAAATTTGCGGTGAGCAGATCCTATCCACGTTTTAACCACCCAGTAATACTCATCCTATCGCGGGTAGCTACGCGTACCTCATGTTCCATTTCATTACTTTTGAAGAAAACGGCAGTTCGTTGTTGTGGAAAAATTTTCTGTATATAGTTGGCATGATGTAACCATAGCTGGCCTCCCTCCTCTTCTTCCCAGTTGGTATTGAGGTAACAAACCAAAGAAAATTGACGATCATCGTCGTTCTTAAACTGATCTATATGTTTTTGATATGCCTTGCCTTTTTCATACACCGCGTAATGAAATTCAGTGTGTTGTATACCCGCGTAACAGGTTTCGTTGAGGTAAACAACCAATGCATCTATTTGCGCGAGAAATTCCTGTTCGAAGGCGTTATCATGGCTTTTATCCAACCAATAAATCTGATCGCCTCTGAACTGTTGTTGGTCATCTTTTATTAGTTGGTTTCCAATTCCAGCTGGCTTCATCAATTCCTCAAGTTGCAATTGAAGTATATTTTCGCGCAGCCCAATAGCCAGTTTTTCACTGAGAAAATGCTGGTCTATGCCCACCTGTTGTTCTATATAAGATTGAATCAACCCTTCAAACTGTTCCTTCATCACTTGAATTGAGGCAACAAGGTAGTCTTTAATAAATGCCTTGGACTGAATAGAATAATGGTAGCTATAGCACTAACTTAAAAAAGTACAAGGCAAAGAGTTTACTGATCTATACAAACAAATTGCTTACCGTAGAACGACCAGGCCAGTTAAGATAGCCAAAGCGATGCTCATCAAAGTACCCACTACCAGGTATTCGGTTTTAATTTCTTGCCGGTCTTTTTCATTAAATCGGATGATGCCTTTGGCAGCGATAAGTAAACCAATAGCGGAATATTGGCTGTACAAAACAAATACAAGAATGATGATCCGCTCTACGATGCCAATCCACTTCCCCGCGTTGGCCAAGCTTTCTGCTTCGGGAAGTTTATCGCGCCATTGCCTGGTAAGCTGACCAATAAAAATACCGGCAGGAGTGGTGAGAAATACGAATGCAGTGATGGTTTTCCAAACGGGTAAATTTTTATGAAGTGCTTCCCAGGCTTCCGTTACATCCTTCCAAGAAATAAAAACCAGGTACCAGCAAAATAACATCACCAATAAATGTAGCAACTGATCGATGAGGAAAAAGCGAGCCGTTTGTGGTTGATACGATTTCCATCCATCAATCAATACATGAGTCAGCAAAATGATTAAGGCTACCCACCAGTATTGAAATCCTATCAGAAACAAAGCAACAAGGGCGGTCACAAAACCGTGTAGATACAATTTGGGTGATTCAAAATGTTTTTGCATCCGGCTGTTTACCCAACTCTTTGGTTGCAAAATAAAGTCGGTGAGGAGGTGCGACAAAATAAGTTTCGTTAACCAGATGAATGCTGCTGTCATGATATTTGAAAAATAATATTTTCGTACTGGAGTAACAATATTTCAATTTCAGGCCATCTGCCTGCTGTGATGCGCTGGTGAATGGTGCTCTTCGTTTTCTTTATTTTATTGGCCACTTCTTTTTGCAGTTCTCCTTTTAGCAATTCAAAAATTACTTCTGCCTGCTTGCCCGTCATATCCTTACAAATAGCATTTAAATAATTGGCCATTATTTGCAAAGCTTCATTGGCTAGCTGATGAGCAGAATGTATGGCAAGTCGGTCACCAACTTTGATCAGTTCATCAAACCTTCGGCCAGACAAAACGAATGCTTCGCCTTTTGCTGTTTTTAAAGATCGGACCAGACCGGTAATGGTACCAATACCAATACTGATGCGTACGTCTGTCATTACCCTTTTATTATCCTTGGATAATTTGATGGCAGCCGTTCTGCTCATCAATGCAAGACGCAAGGCATGAGCAGGATTTTTTACATAAGCCTGAAAACTATCGCCCCTGTAAAATTCAAATGTTGCACCCTCATTTGCAAACAGCGCTTCCAACTGCCTGCTCAGTGCTGCCGATTTGGTGGCAGACAGTTTGGTAGAGTTTACAATATCCCCGGTAAGTACGGCACGTATAGCCATTTTGATTTTTATTAATAGAAGGCAAAAATAGGATATTAAATTCGTATAAAAATACGAATTTTTTGTTAGTTCGGTAAATTATACGAACTTAAAGAATATTCGTATAAATGAACGAACTGATAAAAGTACCGAAGGATTGGTTTTATGGTCACATCATTTACGCCAGCCTGCAAAGATTTATCAACAAGGGGTTTGTTACAGGTAGAAATCTATATAACTTCTCATAGGTATTTAAAAATGCTTCATCATTTCAAATGTAAAGGCACAAAAAATGAACGAAATAAAGTGATTAATAAAGCAAATGGGATTTCTAAGCGCTTAAGAAGAAGAACTTTTACAAAAAAATGGACAAACCGAATAGAATTTCGATTTGTCCGTGATGGGTGCCCAGGACTGGACTCGAACCAGCACATCCTTGCGAACGCTGCGACCTGAACACAGTGCGTCTACCAATTTCGCCACCTGGGCAACTTCCCTTTTTGAAGCAATTTCTTAGATCAATTAGAACCATCGTTTTACAACAATAATTGCCATATTTTGAATACCTTGCTTCAAACAGGGGGGCAAATATAACGACTTATACCGAAAGATTAAAATCTCTCAGGGCATCATTCAAACTTGTTTTCAAGTCGGTGCTGGCCTTGCGCTGGCCAATGATCAACGCGCATCCTACACCATATTCTCCGGCAGGAAATTGTTTGTTGTAGGTACCTGGAATCACCACGCTTCTTGCCGGAACAATACCCTTCATTTCTACCGCCGTAGCACCACTCACATCTATGATCTTGGTACTTTGGGTGAGCACCACATTAGCACCCAATACCGCTTCTTTTTCTACTCGAACACCTTCCACTACAATACAACGACTTCCCACAAAAACGCCATCTTCAATAATCACCGGACTCGCTTGCAAAGGCTCTAACACACCGCCAATACCTACGCCACCGCTCAAGTGTACCCCCTTGCCAATTTGAGCACAACTGCCCACTGTTGCCCAAGTGTCTACCATAGTGCCCTCATCTACATAAGCCCCAATGTTTACGTAAGATGGCATCAATACTACATTCTTAGCCAGGTATGCACCATAACGGGCTACAGCATGTGGCACTGCTCTTACCCCCAATTCTTTGTAATTGCTTTTTAGTTTCATTTTATCGTAAAACTCAAAAGGAGGAAGTGTGTAGGTTTCCATTTGCTGAATGCCGAAATACAACAAAATGGCCTGTTTTACCCATTCGTTAACCTGCCAACCATTAGGAACCGGTTCGGCTGTACGAAGTTGACCTTTATCTACCTGCTCAATTACATCCCTCACCGCCTGCACATATTTTTCTTCTTTTAGCAAATCACGGTTTTGCCACGCCTCTAATATCAAAGCTTTTAATTCCATTTATAAAATTTTGTGCAAACTTATTACAGTTCCTTCTAAAATCAATAGATGTGTAAGCTATCATTTATATTCTATATTTGACAGGGCTTTTTACTACTAAACAACAATGATATGCGCATAGGTTTTGATGCAAAGCGGGCTTACCAAAATGGAACCGGCCTGGGCCATTACAGCAGAACCCTGATACATTCATTGGCAAATACATTTCCTAAAATTGAATACTATTTATTTGCGCCCAAACTAACCGGGCGTTTTAACAGCGGTTTGTACCCCAACGTACAAACCATTACTCCCACCCATTTTCCTTACAATCTATTGAAAGCCGCTTGGAGAAGCAGCGGGGTAAAAAAAGAATTGGAAACGCTTCAAATAGATTTGTACCACGGGCTCAGTCACGAAATACCTTCAGGCATACAACACACCAACATCAAATCGGTGGTAACTATTCATGACCTCATTTTTGAAAGATTCCCTTCCCAATACAATCCGATCGATGTTTATATTTACAGGCGAAAATGTAAACATGCTTGTAAGCACGCCGATGCCGTCATCGCCATCAGCCAACAAACAAAACAGGATCTGATCAACATTTACGAAATTGCGGAAGAAAAAATTACGGTTTGTTACCAGAGCTGTGATCCATCTTATACGCAGACAGTACCCGAAAATGAAAAAGAAAAAATTCGTCAATTGTATGGATTACCCAATCAATACTTTTTAACGGTAGGCTCTATCATTGAAAGAAAAAACTTGCTTACCCTTTGTAAGGCTATGTTGGTATTAAAAGAAGAAAAAATAAATATCCCATTATTGGTGATTGGTAAAGGTGATGGATATGAAAAAAAAGTAAAACAATTTGTACGGGAAAATGATTTGCAGGATTTAATTTTATTTCTCTCAGACCATCCGGTGGCAATGGAACATCCTTCTTTTAAAAATTCAAGCCACTTCCCGGCCATCTACCAAATGGCTCAAGCGATGATCTATCCCTCAACCTTTGAAGGTTTTGGCATACCTGTTTTGGAAGCGTTGTGCAGCCGGTTACCCGTGATTACCTCCAACGTTTCTTGCATGCCGGAAGCAGGGGGAGATGCAGCAGCCTACATTCAACCTTTTGATGAAAAAGATCTGGCAGGAAAAATGAAATTAATTTCAGAAGATCTTGATGTAGCAGCCAGCATGAAAGAAAAGGGCTGGCAACATGCCCAACGGTTTACAGCAGAACGCTGCGCAACTGCGGTCATGAATGTGTACCAAAAATTAATGCTATGAGTTTTTTAACTGACGTAGAAGAAGCCATTACTGTTTTAAAAAACGGGGGTACTATTTTATACCCAACAGACACCGTGTGGGGCATTGGATGCGACGCTACCAATGAAGCGGCAGTAGATAAAGTTTTCCGCATTAAAAAAAGAAACCAAGAAAAAAGTATGATCATTTTATTGGCCAACGAAGCCGATATTCTACATTATACCAATGACCATAATCCTATAATTTTTGATTACATCAAAAACGTATTCAAACCCACTACAGTTATTTATGAAGGAGCCAGGAATCTGGCAACGAATGGGATTGGCAAAGACGGTACAGTTGGTATAAGGATTGTAAAAGATCCGTTTTGTAAAGCACTAATAGAGGTATTCGGAAAGCCACTATTATCCACTTCTTCCAATATTTCGGGTTACCCTCCCCCTGCACTTTTTGAAGACATTGATGCTGAAATAAAAAGCGGTGTTGACTACATCGTGCAACACCGCCAGGAAGATTTAACACCCGCTGAACCGAGTACGGTGATCAAATTAAACCATGATGGCAGTATTCAAATCCTTAGGCCTTAATATATTTTCTACAAAGCAAATCCAATACCAAATTGAAAATTTTGGTTCTTCCATTTCTCTTTAGTATCGATATCGTTGAGGTTGTTTAAACCCACTCCATATCGTCCATAAATCCTCAGCTTGGAAATGTTTAACTGTAACCCTCCTACCATACTGAAGTCGCCCTTCGAAAAGGCATTGGAACCATTGTTCAATAGATTGGTATTTTCATCGATGAGTATGCCGAATTGTGGACCCAATTGAAAACTAACGAAGGGATTGGGACTGAAATTGAGCAATAGCGGTATTTTCAGATACTGTAATTTTACTTGCGACAATTGATTGAATTGATACACCTCGCTGAATTTACTACTGGTATCAATGTTCACCTGGCTAAATATTACTTCGGGCTGAATGCCAAATTTTTTACCGAGTGGAATGGTGGCAAAAGCCCCGACCTGGTATCCAAAACTGAATTGGTCGTTGAAGGATCGACCATCAATTTTATTCATGTCGGCTCCGGCTTTGATACCTACATAAAATTTCTGTTTCTGAGCAAAAGAGTTGGTTGCGCTCAATATGAGCAAAGTTGCAGACAAAAGGAGTTTGATTTTCATGATGTTTGTTTTTGAATTTGCTTCAAGATTAATGCCATTTTAAAATTTTTAAAAGCGGCGGAAAACAGCTTAACAAAATTTTCTCAAAAAGTTCTTATCCACACTAACCTTCCTTTTATAAAATCATTTCTATCAAATCAAATGGGTTCACGCTACAAATAAATGCGCCGCCGCTAAAAGGAGAGGTTTTAATTTTATGTTGGATTGTAACTCCAAACCCTTACCTTTGCGCCGATTTTAAGAATTTCTGAGAATTACATGATATGCTCAGATGCTGTTGATAGCAGGTATACTTTATCGTTTATACCACCCGGTTAATTAATTTTCCCCAACGGCCAGACGCATTACATGTGACCATCAAAAAACTTTTTTTGACACATGTGCTGTTGTTATTTTGGCAATAGCATGCTTTTTATTTAAAATTTATGAATACAATGAATGCATTTGAAGCATTAGGCCTCAACGAAAACATCGTGCAAGCCATCGCAGACCTTGGGTTTACTGAACCCACTCCTATCCAATTACAAGCCGTTCCGGTATTATTATCTGGCACTACGGATTTTGTTGGGCTAGCACAAACAGGCACTGGTAAAACAGCCGCATTTGGTTTACCATTGTTACAATTGATGAATGCCGCTGATAAGTTTCCGCAGGCGCTGATCGTTTGCCCAACCCGTGAGTTGTGCTTACAAATCACCAATGACTTAGTGACTTACTGCAAGCACAGTCGCGGTATATTAGCAGAACCAGTTTACGGTGGTGCTTCTATTACCATGCAAATCCGGAACCTCAAAAGAGGCGTACAAATTGTTGTAGCAACTCCTGGCCGTTTGATTGATCTGATCGAAAGAAAAGCGATCGACCTACAAAAAGTTAAGTATGTAGTATTGGATGAGGCCGATGAAATGCTCAACATGGGCTTCAGAGACGATATCGATTTCGTGCTTAAAAATACCATCAACAGAGAAAGTATTTGGTTGTTCAGCGCTACCATGCCGCCAGAAGTAAGAGCGATTGCTAAAAACTTCATGGAGAATCCAAAAGAAATTACTGTTGGTAAAAAGAACAGTGGTAATGTAAACATCAATCACCAGTTCTTCGTTTCACCTGCGCACAGCAGGTACGAAACCTTAAAACGTTTGATCGATTTTAACCCTGGAATGTATGGCATCATCTTCACTCGTACCAAGGCAGATGCGCAAGACATCAGCGAACGCCTCTCAAAATCTGGTTATGAAATTGAAGCGCTACATGGTGATCTTACTCAACAACAACGCGATCGCGTAATGGGACGTTTTCGTACCAAAGCACTCCAGTTGCTGATCGCAACAGATGTAGCAGCACGCGGTATCGATGTAGATGGCATTACGCACGTAATCAACTACGAACTTCCGGATGATATTGAAGTGTACACCCACCGCAGCGGAAGAACAGGCCGTGCGGGTAAAACAGGTATCAGCTTGTCTATCTGCCATAGCAGAGAAACTTTCAAAATAAGAACATTGGAAAAAATGGTGAATGCCACTTTCCATAAATTAGATATCCCAAGCGGCAAAGATGTTTGTCGCAAACAGTTTTTCCATTTTATGGATAAACTCATCACAGCAGATATTTCTCACGGGGATTATGAAACCTATCTTCCAGACCTCATGACCAAATTTGAGCATGTAACCAAAGAAGAAGTGTTGCAAAGAGTTGCCGCTTTAGAATTTGATCATTTTCTAAAATATTACGAAAATGCAGAAGACCTAAATGCTAGAGACGCCGGGCGAAGAGAAAGGCCTGATATGAAAGATAACAGCAGCCGCAGCGATAGAACCAACTTTAATCGAAGAGACAATGGTTATACCAGGTTGTTTGTAAACCTGGGTACCAAAGACGGTTTCTACAAAGCAAGTTTCCTTCAGTTTATTTTAGACGAGAGCAATCTTAAAAAAGAAGTGCTGGGCAAAATAGACATGAGAGACATGAATAGTTGGATTGAAGTTGATCATGTCAACGCAGCAAAGATGATCAAATCAATTGATGGTAAACGCTACAACAATCGTACAGTGAGAATGAATGAAGCAGATGGCGGATTTAAAAAACCAAATGACGAAGGCGGTTTTACTCCAACAAGAAACGATGAAGGTAGCGGAAGAAAAAGAACCTTCGCTCCAAGAGAAAGAAAAAGCTTTAGCTAAATCTTCTTTTGATAAATATGCTAAAAGCCCTCCCGGATGGTGAGGGCTTTTTTTTAAATATTTATGTTGATACAACGCCATGGCTAAGGTAAGATACAAAGGGTCGTTTCGCTGGTATGATGGTTATTATATGATCACAGAGAGTCGTTTTCTGTCTACTCCTATGAAATTTCAATACGCACCCCTCCTCTTTCTTAGGGAAATACAACAAATCTTAATCAGAATAAAGTGATGGTTCCGAAATACCGGGAAATGATTATAAAATTACAAAAGACGCTGACTGAGAAAAATTAAAACAGGGCCGCTCTACAACTGATATCCAGTAAATAAGCACCGTGGTTATTTGATATAAAAAATTACAAGTAAAAAATTCTGCAGGATTGGTAAAATTAGCCATTCAGGGAGGATTGATTTAATTCTCCAAAAGCTTTGTAATTTATAAAAAAAGCAGACTTTATTTTTATAAATCTTCACATGGATTATTTACACCAATTCTATCAATGTAATTTCCGGCAGTATACCTACCCTGCCCGGATAGCCAATAAAACCAAAGCCCCGATTAACATACAATTTTTGGTTGGCTTCTTCATACAAACCAGCCCATTGTTTATAAAGGTATTGCACAGGACTCCATTTAAAACCAGGAATTTCTACCCCAAATTGCATGCCGTGGGTATGACCGCTAAGCGTTAGATTGATGTCTTTATATTGTTGCTTTACTTCTGCATCCCAATGACTGGGATCGTGACTCATTAATATTTTGAAAGGATAGGAAGCTGTTCCTTCATACGCTTTATCTAGTTTACCATGTTTGGGAAAACGTCCTTTGGCACTCCAGTTTTCAATACCTAGTAAAGCAATTTTTTCACCTCCTTTTTCCAACACCACATGCTCATTCATCAACAATCTCCAACCTATGTCGGAATGGACTTGTTTTAGGTTCATCAGATTTTGTTCCTTGGTTACCCCCTTATGCGGCCAAATGGCATAATCGCCATAATCGTGGTTTCCTAACACGGAATAAACACCCATTGGGGCATTTAACCTGCTCATCAAATCTTTGTAGGGATCCATTTCGATTGCCATATCGTTTACCAGATCTCCGGTAAATAAAATCAAATCGGGCTTTTGCTCCAAGATCATTTCAATTCCCTTGGCAACGCCTTTCGGGTCGTTAAAACTTCCGCTATGAATATCGCTGATATGTACAATTTTTAAACCCCTAAATGCCCCAGGAAGGTTTTCGAATGACAACTGTACATTTTTGATCATGTAGTTGTACTTGTTGGTGAACCCATACACGAGGCTTCCAAACAAAGAGCTGCCGGCTGCAACACCCAACCAGCTTAAAAAGGTAGAACGGGAGATACCATCCCCATCAGCAGTTGCAGATGGCATGGCGTTCGCCTTAGGTATCATTTTTCCAATTCCAAATTGAACCAACCTGCGAATATCGTCCATCAAAAAAAACGTAATCCCAATTAGCTTCGCAAGAAACACCGCCATTACAAAAGCAAACATGTATGCCCTGGCTGTTTTGCCAAAAAAATCCTGTTCGGTGTAAACGAAAAGTAAAAAAGAGAGTATTGTAATTCCTGTGATCAGCCAATACACAGTATGAACAGCATTTTTATACCTGTGAGAATAGGGCTGCGTAATGGTTTTGATGGCCTGAAAAAAATAAGTATCCAGCAACAAAATCAAACTAATAAATATGATAACACCGATCGGACTACGCATGACAATGATTTGGAAAAAGGAAAATTAAAACAATATAAACTCATTCAGTTGAGCTTGAATGGCTTTTAACGTTCCCTCGTCATGAAATTTTTTGTCCGTATCCAATAATTGATCAACGAGGCTAATGGGAAGCCTGTTAGGATGCACCAACATTTTCATATGAAGCAGCGAACCTGTTAAATGTTCCATTCCGCGCAGATTACCCGCCCGGCCAGTAGATACGCCCACAAGCAAAACTTTTTTATTTGCCCAAACTTTTTTAACGTCTGTATTATCTATCATCAACTTTAATATGCCGGGATAGGATCCGTTGTATTCAGGCATAATGATGATAAATTTTGTAGCAGGTATTAAATACGACTGTTCCGACAAAACAAATGCTTCGTCTCTTTTGACAACACTGATGTCATCCAATGCGTACAAGACGGCGGCTTCATTGAATTGGTCCTTCAACAAACGCTGGTATTCGAGGGCTACTTTTCTGGTATTATTGTCTTGTCGGCTACTTCCCGATATAATAGTAATCATGTATATGTGTTAAGTTTTGAGTGAATATTTGTACTATAACATTAATCTAGAAGCATTGTTCCAATTTTAGACCGATTATTTAATTTTGCCAACTTGACACATTTTACTTAATTACCGTAAAATTATTCCGATGTTTGCCAAACGGGATTTAAACAACCGATTGGACGATACATCAACAAAATACAACAGCAGCATGGCAAGAATTATCGGAATTGCAAATCAAAAAGGTGGCGTAGGAAAAACGACCACTGCTATTAATCTGGCAGCTAGTTTTGCAATATTGGAATACAAAACTTTATTGGTTGATGCAGACCCTCAGGCAAACAGTACCACAGGCATAGGTTTTGATCTTCATAACATCACCAAAAGCCTGTACGATTGTATGGTAAACGAGGCCGAAGCCAAAGACGTGCTGTTGAAAACTGACATTCCCCACCTCGATTTGATTCCTTCGCACATTGACCTTGTAGGAGCCGAAATTGAAATGATCAATTATCCCAACAGGGAAAGTGTACTGAAAAGAATTTTAGAACCTATTCAGGATGAATACGATTTTGTAGTGATTGACTGTTCCCCATCGCTGGGCTTGATTACTGTGAACGCATTGGTAGCAGCAGATAGCGTAGTGGTGCCGGTTCAAACAGAATTTTTTGCATTGGAGGGGCTGGGCAAATTATTAAACACTGTAAAAATTGTACAAAACAGGCTTAATACTGAATTGCAGATTGAAGGTATTTTAATGACCATGTATGATGGTCGCTTGCGACTGTGCAACCAAGTGGTGAGTGAAGTGAGGCGTCATTTTGAAGAGATGGTATTTAACAGTATCATTCACAGAAACACCCGACTGAGCGAGGCCCCAAGTTTTGGGAAGCCGGTGATTTTGTATGATAGCGAGAGCAAGGGTGCAGTGAATTACCTCAACCTGGCAAAAGAAATTTTACAGAAAAACAACCTCACCAAAATTTCTCAGGAAGATAAAGTGTTGAATTGATCTTAATTCATTTTTAAGATTGGATACTCGCGGTTCACGATAGTTCGTCAGCATGCGCCGTTCTTTATATCAAATTATTACAGTTAACATGACGCAACCCAAAAAAAAAGACGCATTAGGCAAAGGCATTCGCAGTCTGCTGCA
>Ga0105044_10005979_pt1 | contig 16723 bp, 17 predicted proteins | sample MAT01_FD_78092 | JGI IMG/M metagenome (GOLD analysis project Ga0105044, IMG submission 78092) | Freshwater microbial communities from Lake Fryxell liftoff mats and glacier meltwater in Antarctica - MAT-01 | ecosystem: Environmental > Aquatic > Freshwater > Ice > Liftoff microbial mat | place...
CGTGGTGCCCCCGCTAAGGGCCGCCCGCGTCCCGCTCTCGAAATCATCCGCCGAGTAGGTGCCCATGAACGGCATCTCCAAGTGCGTATGCGGATCAATCCCGCCGGGCATGACATAGCAGCCCGAGGCATCCAGCGTGGTATCGCCCTTCAGGTTGGGGCCGATGGCGGTGATGACGCCGTTGTCGATGACGATATCGGCCTTGTAGGTGAGGTCAGCGGTGACAATGGTGCCGTTCTTGATGACTGTGGTCATGGATTGCGTCCTCCAAGCCTTAGATTATTCACGATTGCTCTTAGGTTCTGTGCTGGCGTCGATTCCGTAAAACGACGGATCGCACCTAGCCCTATTGTTTTTTGGGGTGGCAACCTTCTGGTTGGCACAACAAAGAATTGCCATTGGCCAAAGTTGCGCTGGTCTGTTTCATCATTCGCAACTCCATGCCATGCAAAAACGTAGATATCGGCCTGCCGGTCAGACACCTCTGTTTTTATTGGCCCGTCCCAGGCTGCCTTCGGCGTTCGTATGCTGAATGATGGTCTGGACAGGCCGTTCATTGGGGCCGCCCACGTCTGAGTCAGTGCCGATTGCTTCACTTCAAGTCGGGTTCCGTCAGCATGCTGCAAATCCCAAGCCGCCCAGTCACCTCCAACACCTGACCAGCCTTCGCCAAGCAATTCCGCCACCATGTGTTCCACATATAGGCCGCGCAGATTGTTCTGTATTACAGGAGCGTCGAACAGCGTTTGGATTCGCGAAAGCACATGCTTGTGGTCCGTGTCCCTCACCCCACCACCCCCGCCACTTCCAGCACCGCATGCAGCAGCACGTCCGTCCCCACCGCCACCCGTTCCGACGATGCAGGTTGTTTCAGCATCAATCTTCTGCAATCTCGAACTTGAACCTCAGCCAACCAGTTCCAGCCGCCGCTCGATCCGTTCAACCCGTTCCTCGATCTTGTCCACCCGGCGGGACAGCGAGGCATATTGCATCTCGAGGATGCCCAGCCGTTCCTTGATCTCGCGCAGATCGTCGCCGTGGCGCGCCAGGGTGCCCTGGATCGCCCTGAGCGTCTCATAGATAAGCTCATTGGTAACTTCGGTGCGTTTGTCGGCAGACACGGGCTACTCCATAGCTGGTCGGCTGAATATATCCCAAAACCCCTCACGAAACCACCCCCGCCACCTCAAGCACGGCATGGAGCAGCACATCGGTCCCGGCTGCTGCCCATTCCGGCGAGATCTCCTCCGCCTCATTGTGCGACAGGCCACCGACGCAGGGGCACATGATCATCACCGTCGGCGCGACGCGGCTGATCCAGCAGGCATCGTGGCCTGCGCCCGAGACGATATCCCGGTGCGAATATCCCAGCTTTTCAGCGGCACCCCGCACCACCTTAACCAGCCCCGGGTCAAACGTCACCGGGTCGAAATGCCCCACTACTTCAATCGAGCAGCCCAAGCCCAGTTCCGCCGCCACCGCGAAAGCCGCCCGCTCCACCTCCGCCCGCATCGCATCCAGCTTCCCCTGTTCGGGCGAACGGATGTCGATGGTAAAGATCGCCTTGCCCGGGATCACATTGCGCGAATTGGGGAACAGCTTGGCTTGCCCCACCGCCCCCACTGCCGCCGGTTGATGGCTCATCGCGATCTGATGCACCCGTTCGATGATCCGCGCCATGCCAAGGCCGGCATTGACCCGCATCGCCATCGGGGTGGAGCCGGTATGGGCGTCCTTGCCGGTCAGCGTCACCTCCAGCCGCCACAGGCCTTGCCCGTGGGTGACGACGCCGATCACCGCGCCCTCGGCCTCCAGTATCGGCCCCTGCTCGATATGCAGTTCGAACATCGCGTGGATTTTTCGCGCGCCGACCACTTCATCGCCGACCCAGCCGATCCGCTTCAATTCATCGCCAAACGCCAAACCCTCCGGATCGCGGCGGTGATAGGCGTAATCCTGGCTGTGCAGGCCGGCAAAGACGCCCGAAGCCAGCATCGCCGGGGCAAAGCGCGCGCCTTCTTCATTGGTCCAGTTGGCGATCACGATGGGATGGCGGGTGGTGATCCCCAGGTCATTCAGCGACCGCACCACTTCCAGCGCGCCCAGCACCCCCAGCACCCCGTCATATTTGCCGCCCGTGGGTTGGGTATCGAGATGCGAGCCCATATAGACCGGCAGTGCCGCAGGATCGCTGCCGGGACGGGTGGCGAACATGTTGCCCATGGTATCGACGCCCATCGACATCCCGGCGGCATCGCACCAGCGCTTGAACAGATGGCGGCCCTCGCTATCGGCATCGGTCAGGGTCTGGCGGTTGTTGCCACCGGCAATGCCGGGGCCGATCTGCGCCATTTCCATCAGACTGTCCCACAGTCTGGTGCCATTGATCCGCAGGTTTTCACCCGGTAACGCCATCTGACCACTCCCTGACGACGGGGTCTTTGCCCCGCTCCGTCCCAGCCGCATCCTGACCATTTGGTCAATAACAGACCATCATAGCGGCCCTGACCGGTCAACGGGTTTCTTGTGGCAGGGCCTGATGCCATTGGCCACGGCCTCTTTGCGATTGCAATGGCGGCAAAGCGGCGTCAGCTTGCGGAAAGGCAATGGCGGGGGGAAAGCATGGATATTTCGGAACTGGAAGGGCAGGCCAGCCGCCTGATCGTGCCGCGCTTTGCCGAAGCCGAGGCCTGGTGGCTGGGCAACTGGCTGGTGCAAAAGGCCATGGCGGGCAAATTGCCTATCGCCATCGACATCCGCACCCCGGACCGCACGCTGTTTCACGTGTCCTTGCCCGGGGCCACGCCGGCCAATGACCTCTGGGTCCGCCGCAAAAGCAATACGGCCTATCTGGTGCAGAAAGCCTCGTTGATCGTGCGGCTGCAACTGGAAGCCAAAGGCCAGGCGATGGAGCGTCATGGCACCAGCCCCGCCGACTATGTGGCAAGCGGCGGTGCGGTTCCGATTGTCGTCAGGGGCGTCGGAATGGTGGCGACAGCCACGGTGTCGGGTCTGCCCGATGTCGACGATCACGCGCTGGTGGTCGAAGGGATCGCGGCGCTGATCGACTGGGCCGCGACACAGGTCTGATTTCGCCAGCTTTGACAGGGGCGGCAAAGACGGCGATAGTTCCCCGGTCACAGAGCCGGAAACCGGTCGCGACAGGAGAGGGGGGGGGCAAGTTGGGCAGCCATGTTCTGCTGATCGACGACGAGCCCAATATCGTCGAAGCGATCCGGTTCATCCTGACCCGGGCCGGGTTCAGCGTGTCCGCTCATTTCAACGGTGCCGACGCGCTGGCGGTGATTGCCAAGACCAAGCCCGATCTCCTGATCCTGGATCTGATGCTGCCCGGGCGGTCGGGGTTCGACATTCTGCACGACCTGCGGGCCGATCCTGCCACGGCGGATCTGCCGGTGCTGATGCTGACCGCCAAGGGCCAGCCGCGCGACCGCGACATGGCGGAACGGCTCGGGGCCAGCCGGTTCCTGTCGAAACCCTTTGCCAATGCCGAGATCCTTGCCGCCGTGCAGGACATGGTGGCGCGGTGAGAGCACCGCGCCAACCGCTGTTTCTGGCGCGCCAAAGCTACCGGCGGCGGCGGCTGGTCGATGCCACCAAGCTGTTGCCGGTGCTGGGTGGTTTGCTGCTGGCGCTGCCTTTGCTGTGGCAGGGGGGGGCCGAACCCTGGCTGACATCGCGGATCGGTTTGTACCTGTTCGCCGTGTGGTTCGGCCTGATTGCAGCTGCTGCCCTGCTTGGCCGCTGGCTGGCGCCTTTGCCGGGGGCAGAGCGCGAAGGAACCGAGTGATGGTGCCGTTCAAGCTGCTGGTGCTTGTCTGCCTGGCCTATGTCGGCCTGCTGTTTCTGGTGGCTTTTGTCGCCGAAACCCGCGCCCGGGTCGGCCGCGCCGGGTTTCTGCGTTCGCCCTTGGTCTATACCCTGTCACTTTCTATCTATTGCACGGCATGGACCTTTTACGGCGCGGTCGGCTATGCCGCCCGGTCGGGGCTGGAGTTTCTGACGATCTATCTGGGCCCGACGCTGGTGTTTGTCGGGTGGACGCTGGTGCTGCGCAAGCTGGTGCGGATCGGAAAGGCCGAAGGTGTCACCTCGATTGCCGATCTGATCTCGTCGCGCTATGGCAAATCGAACCTTTTGGGGGTGATGGTCACGCTGCTGGCGCTGGTGGGAATCACGCCCTATATTGCACTGCAGTTGCAATCGGTTACCCTGTCATTTGCTGTCTTTGCTACCACAACCGGCGGCGGGGATCAGCCCGATCTGAACGCCACCGCCTTTTGGCTGGCCTGCGGGTTGACCCTGTTCACCGTGCTGTTCGGCACCCGCAATCTGGATGCCAAGGAGCAGCACCACGGCATCGTCACCGCCATTGCGCTGGAAGCAGTGGTCAAGCTGGTGGCGCTGGTGGCGGTGGGGCTGTTCGTGGTCTGGGGGCTGGCAGACGGCCCCGCCGACATGCTGGCGCGCATTGATGCCTCTGCCATCGCGGCCTGGCAGGTGCAGCCGGGGCGCTGGGTCGGCATCACGCTGCTGTCGGGCGCGGCGGTGCTGTGTCTGCCAAGGATGTTTCAGGTGATCGTGGTGGAAAATGCCGATGAGCGGCATCTGGAAACCGCCGCCTGGGCCTTTCCGCTGTATCTCGCGCTGATGAGCCTGTTTGTGGTGCCAATAGCGGTGATGGGGCTGACGCTGATGCCGCAGGGTGCCAATGCCGACCTGTTCGTGCTGACGCTGCCGCTGTCGCAGGGGCAGGGCGGGCTGGCGATGCTGGCCTTTCTGGGTGGCTTTTCTTCGGCAACCTCGATGGTGATCGTGGCGTCGATTGCGCTGGCAACCATGGTATCGAACCATGTGGTGATCCCGTTGTGGCTCTGGGTCCGGCACGAAAGCGGTGGCGGGCCGCAGGATTTGCGCGGGCTGGTGCTGAATGCCCGCCGCGCCTCGATTGCCGGCATTTTGGCGCTGGGGTTCGGCTATTTCCGCCTGTCGGGGGGGTCCGGCACCCTTGCGGCGATTGGCCTGATTTCCTTTGCCGGGGTGGCGCAGGTGCTTCCCGCGATGCTGGGCGGCCTGTTCTGGCGCGGTGCCACCCGGATCGGGGCTGCGATGGGTCTGGCGACGGGGTTTTGCCTTTGGCTTTACACCCTGTTCCTGCCCTCGATCGGTGACGCCGGGCTGTTGCCTGTCGGGCTGATGGCGGCGGGGCCATGGGGCATCGGCTGGCTGCGGCCGCAGGCGCTGCTTGGCACCGACGGGATGGATCCGCTGCTGCATGCGCTGTTCTGGAGCCTGTCGCTGAATGCGCTGGCCTTTCTGGCGGGATCGCTTGCCAGCTTTCCCGGCCCGCTGGAGCGGGTACAGGGGGTGAAATTCGTGCATGTGTTCGATGCCGCTGCCGATGCCCGTGGCTGGAACCCCGGCGGGGTCGGTGCCGAAGACCTGCTGGCGATGGCACAGCGGATATTGGGGCCGGAACTGGCGCAGGGTTTCTTTCAGGCCGAAGCGCAGGCGCAGGGCAAAACCGGTTATCTGCCCGACCCGACACCGGCGGTGATCGAGCGGCTGGAGCGGATGCTGGCGGGGTCGGTCGGGGCGTCCACCGCCCATACCATGGTGGGGCAGGTGATTGGCGGTGCCCGGGTGTCGGTCACCGATCTGATGGCGATGGCCAGTGAAACCGCCCAGATCATGGAATATTCCAGCCAGTTGGAAGCCAAATCGGACGAACTGAGCCGGACGGCGCGGGCATTGGGTGAAGCCAACGCCAAGCTGACGCAACTTTCGGTGCAAAAGGACAGCTTTCTCAGCCAGATCAGCCATGAACTGCGCACGCCGATGACCTCGATCCGGGCGTTTTCCGAGATATTGCGCGAAACCGACCTGTCGCCCGAGGAACGCGGGCGCTATGCCGGGATCATCCATGATGAAGCGATGCGGCTGACGCGGCTGTTGGACGATCTGCTGGACCTGTCGGTGCTGGAAAGCGGGCGCGGCAGCATGAAGGCCGTACCGGCGCTGCTGGCCGATCTGATCGAACGCGCGGTGCAGGCTTCGGCTTTGAGCGGCAGCCCCGGCCTGCGCGTGGTGCGCGAGTCCGGTGCCGAAGCGCTGACGCTGACCACTGATGCCGACCGCCTGACCCAGGTATTCATCAACCTGGTGTCCAACGCCCGGAAATATTGCAACGCCGCCCGGCCCGAACTGCGGATCATGGTGCGCCAGCGCGGCAGCCGGATCGAGGTAGACTTCATCGACAACGGCGCAGGCATCGCTGTGGCGCATCAAACCATCATCTTCGAGAAATTCGCCCGGCTTGGCGATATGGCCGGGGCTGGCGGTGCCGGGCTTGGCCTGGCGATCTGCCGCGAGATCATGGCGGGTCTGGGGGGCAGCATCGCCTATCTGCCCGGGCAGGGCGGGGCGGCTTTCCGGGTGACTTTTCCGCAGAAGCTGGCAAAAGCTGCCTGACTTCAACTCTTTGGTAACGCTGCTCTGTCACCTCTTCCGGGTGGCAGCGCGGGCAGGCATGGGGGCATGAACGACCAGACCGATCAAAGTGTTTTGAAACGCAAGGCAGAGGCGGGGCGACCACGCCTAAGTTTTGCTGCGATGTCGCCTGCCAAGGCGCTGCGGGTCGGGCTGGCCAAAGCCGCCCAGGACCAGCACCGGCTGGCGCTGATCGTCGACAAGATCAGCGAAGACCGGCTGTCGCTGTCGGAACTGCTTGAAGTGCTGGAAGAACGTGCTCTGCTTGCCGTGCTGACCGGCCCGGCAGAGGGGCTGGGGCTTGCAGTCCTGTCACCGCCGGTGATGGCGGCGCTGGTCGAAATGCAGACCATGGGCCGGGTGATACCGGGTGAGGTGCCGCCCCGCCGCCCGACCCGCACCGACGCCACGATGGTGGTCGATTTCATCGATCAGGTGATGGCCGAACTGGAAACGGCGCTGGCCAGCGAACTGGATGTGATCTGGGCGGGTGGGTTCCGCTATTCCTCGTTCCTCAACGATCCGCGCCCGCTGGGCCTGTTGCTGGAGGATGCGGCCTATCGGGTGTTCCGGATGGAGCTTGATCTGTCGCTTGGGGCCAAGCGCGGCACCATGTTGCTGGCCCTGCCCGCTGACGGGCGCGGCAACCCGCCGGAACGGCGCGGTGCCGCAGCCGCGGATCCGGGGGCCCAATGGGCGCGCAATCTGGAACGAACCGTGCTGGCAATCCCGGCACAAATAGAGGCGGTGCTGCATCGGCTGTCGATCCCGCTTGGTACCGTGATGGGGCTGCAGGCCGGCGACATGTTGCCGCTGCCGATGAGCGGCGTTGACAAGGTGCGGCTGGAGGGCAACGACGGGCGCAAGCTGGTCTCGGGCCGTCTGGGGCAAGCCCGCGGCTATCGCGCCGTCAAGCTGTTGATCGGCGACGCCGCGGATCTTGCCCGCTCAATGGCGGGCGCGCCGGGCCAAGAAGCTGGTGGCCAAAAAACTGGTGGCCATGAAGCTGGTTTGGGCACCGATTTTGCCTCAGGGGCCGATGACGAAGGACAATAGCCCGAACCATGCGCCCTGACGGTACAGTTCCCCATGTTCCCCGTGTTCCCCGTGTTTCCCTTGGTCGCGTACCCATTCAGGCGGCAGTTTACATCCCCGGTCAAACGGCCGATTGCAACTGACAACTGGCGGAGCAGCGGCAGTCAGGCATGCGGCATGCGGGGGCGTCGCGAACGGGTGCCAAACGGGTCACCTGTCTGATGTTCGTCGGGTCCGCGGTCAGGCGCGTCCGTTGGCATTCGCTTCCAACCGTTGCCGCAAGGGTTCCAGATTATAGCCGAACCGCGCTGCGGCGGCGATCAGCGCATCCGCACTCTGCCTGCCGGCCTCGGCCAGTGCCCAGACCTGCGATGACCGGTTGCCGGATGCACAATAGGCAAAGACCGGCCCGGTTGCAGCGGCGATGGCGGCGGCCTGTGCCGCCACATTGGCCGGTGTCATGGCACCGCCAATCACCGGGTTGACCACAAATTTCATTCCGGCTGCTTCCACGACCGGCCCGATTCTGGCAGCCTGCAATTCTGGCGGAATTTCTCCATCGGGTCGGTTGCAGATCACGGTGGCAAACCCCTCGGCTTTCAGGGCAGCCACGTCTTCGGGGCTGATCTGCGGTGATACGGCATAGCTGTCGGCAAGGCGGCGAATATCCATGATCTCTCCCCATCATTCTGACCGACCATAGCCATCCTGTGGCGCGGGGAAAAGCCGCTGTCGGCTTGACCTGTGTCAATGCGGCCCCATTTTATGGCGATAGGTTCAGATAGAGCCCGAAACCCCGGGCGGGAGCAACCAGATGCCCGATCTTGCACGCCGAAAAGCCGCCCTGACCGCCCGCCTTGCGCTTTTGCAGGCGCGTCTTGGCCGTATCGAGGGCGAATTGTCCGAACCGCATTCGCAGGATTGGGAAGATCTGGCCACCGAACGCGAAGGCGACGAAGTGCTGATCGGCATGGGCGAGGCGGGAAGCACCGAAATGCGCCAGATCGTGTCGGCGCTGGCCCGGGTGGAGGCCGGTGATTATGGAATTTGCGCGCGCTGCGGTGCCGATATCGCGCCGGAACGGCTGGATGCCCTGCCATGGGCACCGCTGTGTCTTGACTGCGCCAAAGGCGTGCGTCACCAGGTTTGACCGGCAGGGCCCGGCTGCCGGATGCAACCACCAATGACGCCGGTCGCCGCCTTGCCGCCAATCAACCCATTGCCAAATGCCGGAAAACCCCTGCTTATAAGCTGAAAGGGCGGGGGAACGGATGCAGCAACGCTGGGGAACACGGGCGGCGGCCTGTGGTCGGTTGATCAGGGTGCCGGTCTGATGGCGGTGCTTGTGCATATCACGCGCCAGGAGGGGGTTGGCGTGCTGGCCCTCGCCCACCCGCCGGTCAATTCGCTTGGCCTGCCGCTGCGCCGTGATCTGGCTGCGGCCTTTTCCGAGCTTGAAGCCGACCCCTCGGTCAACGTGATCGTGCTGGCTGCAGGGGGCCGAAGCTTTGCCGCCGGGCCTGACCTGCGCGACCTGTCAGACCCCGAACGGGGGCAGGAGCCGGGCCTGACGCTGGGCGATCTGTGCCGCCGGATCGAAGTGTCGGCCAAAGTTGTGGTGGCGGCATTGCACGGTCCGGTGCTGGGGCCGGGGCTGGAACTGGCGCTTGCCGCCCATTACCGGCTGGCACTGGCCACGGCGCATTTCGGCTTTCCCGAAATCACCCTGGCGATGATGCCGGGTGCCGGCGGCACCCAACGTGCCGCGCGGCTGATCGGGGCCAAGGCGTGCCTGCGGCTGATGCTGTCCGGCCAGCCGGTATCAGCGGCGCAAGCACTGACGCTGGGGTTGATCGACCGGGTCGTGGACAAGGATGTGGCGGCCGAAGCCTACCTGCTGGCGCGCACCCGACCGCCGGTCCGCCCAAGCATGGCGCAGCAGCAGCATCTTGCGGATCCCGCAGCCTATGAAGCGGCAGTCGCGGCGGCGCGTCGCCTTCCAAATGCCGGCCCCGGCATCGCCTTTGCCCGGATCATCGACGCCGTGGAGGCGGCGCTGCTGCTGCCGCCGCCTGCTGCGCTGGCCTTTGAACAGGCCGCGGCGGCTGATTGCCTGGCCAGTGAGGCTTCGGCAGGGCTTCGCCACGCCTTTGTCGCCGAACGCCGATTGGTGAAATATCCCGAATCCGGGGCAAAACCGCGCCCGGTTCAGGTGGTTGGCATTGTTGGCGCGGGCCAGATCGGTGCCGCGCTGGCGTTGGCCATGATCGGCGCGGGCCTGCGCTGCATCGTGGTTGAAAAAGACCGTGCCGCGCTGATCGGGGCACTGGAAACCATCGCCACCGCGCAGGAACAGGCGGTCGAAGCCGGGACCCTGACGGCGGCGGCACGCGATGCCGATTGGGCGCGGATCAGCGGCTCGGCCGATCTGGCGGCGCTGCAACCGGCTGATCTGGTGGTGGAGGCCCTGCCCGAGTCACTGGCGCTGAAATTGGCGGTGCTGGAACATATCGGGGCGGTGCTGCGCCCCGGTGCCGTGGTATGCTCTGCCACCGAGGGGCTCGATCTGGCGGCACTGGCCGGGGCCACCGGGCGGCCCGAGGATGTGGTCGGGTTTCACCTGAGCCTGCCGCTGCCTGCGGCGCAGGTGGTGGAAATCGGTGCAACCGGGGCGACGGCTGCCGATGCCGTAGCCACCGGCTTTGCGCTGGCGGCGCGGTTGAGCCGCCCGGCCGTGCGGGTCCGGGCGCGCGACGGGGCAACCGGCGGCCTGATCGCAGCGCGGCTGGCCGCGGCCTGCTGGCAGGCGGGCAAGGTACTGGCGCGGCGCGGGGTAACGCCAAAGGATGTGGCGGCCGCGCTGGCTGCGGTTGGCCATCCGGGGCTGGCCGAAACGACCCTGCGCCCCGGATCTTCGGTCAGCGCCGAGGAATTGCAGCGCCGCTGTCTTGCCGCCATGACCAACGAGGCCGCGCGGATTCTGGCTGACGGCATGGCGCTGCGGCCATCCGATATCGACATGGTCTCGATCCTCGGCCTTGGTCTGCCGCGCTGGCGTGGCGGGCTGATGCAGATGGCCGACAGCCGCGGCATCCTGGCGCTGCGCCTGGATCTGGCCGAATTTGCGGCCGACGATCCGGGCCTGTGGGCACCCCATCCGCTGATCCTCGACATGTTCAAGAATGGCCGCCGCTTTGCCGATACGAACGGCTGAAAGAGCCTGCCGGCTTTGGAGCGTGATGCGGAAAAGTGGTTACCGGTTTTCCTCATCAGTCTAGCGACCACTCAGAAACTAGCCCAGGACAATGCCCATGACCACCAGCATCAGGCCGAAGGCCGACAGGCCGAGGGCTGCGAAATTGAGGGCAACCAGCCGCTGCAGCCTGCTGCGCTGCGCTGCCTCGTCGCCAGCGGCCCGTTTGCGCACACCCAGTGCCCGCACGATGCACCACAGCAACAGCGCCACCCCTGCCAGCGATAGCGCCGCCCCGATCCAGATCAGCCAATCCATATGGTCCCCCGCCGATGTCGCCCCCGCGATAGTTCAACCCGGGTGGTCTGACAAGGGCGCCGCCCGGGCCCCGCGCTCCACCCTTGAACCTCGCCGCCGGTGCCGCTAGGAACCGCGCACATTGCCCGACCAGGAGGCCAGGATGAGCGACGCCGTAACAGATGCTACCTACAACGTCACTGCCGAGGAACTGCGCCAGTTCATCGAGCGCTATGAACATCTTGAAGCCGAAAAGGCCGATATCGCCGAGCAGCAGAAAGAGGTGATGGCCGAAGCCAAGGGGCGCGGCTATGACACCAAGGTGCTGCGCAAGGTGATCGCCCTGCGCAAACGCGAGCCCGACGACATCGCCGAGGAAGAGGCGGTGCTGGAAATGTACAAGGCCGCACTGGGAATGGCCTGAGGCCGAGGGACGGCCCCGGCCAGTGCCTGGTTCCGGCGTCGTCGTCCGGCCCCCGATCCGATGCTGTGCCGGCCTCTGTCGGCGAACCTGTCCCGGGCGACGAGTGCCGGGGCAATCCCCGGTGAGGCCGTCATCAGGAGATGGTCCCCCGGATGATGCCCTGTGATCGTCACTTGGCGCAGAGCGCCCGCCTGGCGGGCGGGCTTGGAGCGCGAAGCCCCTGCGCTACAGCCCGATGAAATTCACGTTTGGCATGGCGCTTATGGTCGCGACGTCGGCCTCATAGATCTCTGACATGTCTTCGACCAGAGCCGCCGTCCAGCCCGGCATTTCCAGTTCCACTTCGGTCTTTTCGGGCTGGCTGAACTTGGCAAGGAACGCGGTGACGATCCGGCGGTATTGCTGCGGGTTTTGCGGCCGGTGATTGGCCAGATAAGTCTGCATCCACTTTTCACCGTCCGGCGACATGATCTCTGACGGCAGGTCAAGCAACCCGTCCAGTTCGGTGGCAGGGTCGTGCTGCGCCACGGCGGCTATCACTTCGGGCCAGATCAGTGGCGTGTCTTCGTTGCACCAGACGGTGAGCGGCGTATCAGGCCGGGCATCGGCGATGCGGGCGATCGTCTCCGACCAGCGTAACGCAGTCAGATCGCTGCCGGCCGCAAAGGTGTCATAGGGCACTTTGGGCAGGCGGGCAAATACGGCGGGCAGAAACGTGGCGGGGTTGCGGATGCCGATGTGGAATTCGACCGGATGTTGCGGGAACAGGTTTGCCAGGCTGGCGATGCGCCGCCCGGCAAGGGGGTAAAGCTTGCCGCCACCCAGCACCTTGTCGGGCAGGCACAGGAATTGCTCGTTCGACAGGATCAGACGTTTGGCGCTGTCATCCTCCATCACGGCGTCCAGGATCACCGCCTGCGCCTCGTCGCTGGCGACGCCGCCACGCAGCGAATTGATCGTATCGCGCAGCAGCGTCCGGTAGCGGCTGGGGCCCGGAACCACGATCCCCTCCTCCGCCAGTTTACCCTTGTTTTTCAGAAGACAGCGTACCAGACGGTCTTCGTCGGTGTCATGGGCGCCTAGGTGAAACACGATCTGCATCGGGTGATCTGCCTGCATCGGAAAAGTGATTGCCGCAAGCCATTCTATACGGGCTTTTCTGGACAGTTAAACCGCATTCCTTTAGGAAACCCCCACGATGGCTGAGCAATTTAGGCAACAACAAGGCCCGGGAAAGACCGTCAGAACCGGGGCGTTTGTGCGCCATGGCTGGTCGCTGGCGGCGCTGCTGATCGCGGCGGTGGTGACATTGCCGGTACTTGCGATTGTGTGGATGGCGCTGCATCCGGCGGCCAACATCTGGCCGCATCTTCTGGCGACAACCCTGCCGCGCTACCTTGGCAACAGCCTGATCCTGATGGCGGCGGTCGGTTTGCTCAGCGGCGCCGTCGGCACCGGTGCCGCCTGGCTGGTGGTGATGTACCGCTTTCCCGGGCAGCGCTGGCTGGAATGGGCGCTGTTGCTGCCGCTGGCGATCCCGGCCTATGTCGGGGCGTATGCGCTGGCCGACTTTCTGGATTATTCCGGCCCGGTGCAGATCGCATTGCGCGCCGCGTTCGGCTGGTCCGGAGCCGCAGACTACTGGTTCCCCGAGGTGCGCAGCCGCTGGGTTGCGGCAGTCGTGCTGTCGGCGGCGCTGTACCCCTATGTCTATCTGCTCAGCCGTGCCGGGTTCCGCGAACAATCCGGTGCTTCCTATGAGGTGGCGCGGGCGCTGGGCCTTGGCCCGTTGCGGCTGTTCTGGCGGCTGGGTCTGCCGCTGGCCCGCCCGGCGATTGCCGCCGGAATGGCGCTGACCATGATGGAAACCGCCAATGATTTCGGCGTTGTCGATTACTTTGGCGTTCAGACCCTGACCACCGGAATATTCAGCGTATGGCAATCGGGCGGCAACAGCGGCGGGGCCGCACAGATTTCGGTGGTGATTCTGGCGCTGATTTTCGGTCTGGTCTGGATCGAGCGGCGGGGGCGGCGCAGGATGCGGTTCTATCAGGTGCCGCGGTCGGCGCGTCCGGTTCATCCGATCCGCCTGAGCGGTGGTGCTGCGGTGCTGGCGACCGTTTTGTGCCTGCTGCCTTTTGCGCTGGGCTTCGTGCTGCCGGTGGCGGTGATGCTGGGCCATGGCCTGCCCGGTTCCGGGGGTTGGGTTGCGCCGGGTCTTGGCCGCGCGTTGCTGCATACGGTCGCAACCGGCGGCATTGCGGCGCTGGTGGCCGTGGCGGCCGCACTGGTGCTGGTTTACGGGGTCAGGCTGGCCGGGCAGCGGCTGCCGCGCCTGGTGTTGCCGGTCACCGCGCTGAGCTATTCGGCACCGGGCGCGGTGCTGGCGGTCGGTATCCTGATCCCGATGGCAAGGCTGGATCAATGGCTGGCCGATGCGGTTCTGGCGGTCACCGGCACTGATCCCGGTTTGCTGATCACCGGAACCGCCGGAGCCATCATCATCGCCTATGTCGTGCGGTTCTTTGCCATTGCCCAAACCGGGATCGATGCCGCCTTTGGCCGGATATCGCCCAGTCTGCCGATGGCGGCGCGATCTTTGGGGCGCAGTGCTGGCGGTGCGTTGCGCGAAGTCTATCTGCCATTGATGAAGGGCTCAGTTGTCACAGCGCTGCTGATGGTCTTTGTCGATTGCGTCAAGGAACTGCCCGCAACGCTGTTGCTGCGCCCCTTCAACTACGAAACGCTGGCCACGAGGGTGCAGGAAAAGGCGAGTCTGGAAAAGCTGGGTGAAGCCGCGCCTGCCGCACTGTTGGTGATGCTGGTCGGCCTTGCTGCTGTTCTATTGCTGGCCCGGACCAACCTGGCAGGTGATAGGCAAGACCTGCCGGCCGCACCGCCCGATCCTGGCCAGCCGGGCTGACTTGTCCTTGATCCGGCGGCAAAAGCGCTTTATCTGAACCCAGTGCCCCTATAGCTCAGCTGGTAGAGCACCTGATTTGTAATCAGGGGGTCGCGGGTTCAAATCCTGCTGGGGGCACCATATAAATCAATGACTTAGATGATTCCTTGGTGCTGCAGCCAATTGCTAAGTCTTCCATCCCGGATGGTCACATCGACCCTCGGCCATCCGCGTTTTTCATGGCAAGATCGGTTCTGAGGGACATTCGGAACGGGGTGCGGCCATGCTGATTCAACTTCACAATCGAGCCATGGTCCGCCATTGGTTCAAGGAGTTGCCAGTGGTGGTGACATTGATCCGAACCCCACTGGCGACGGCGAGGGCCACGACCACGCCCAAGGTGCGGGCGGCGATCCAGGCGAGTGCTGAGCCTGCGTCGGTTCTGGCGGAGCGTTTTGGAAGTTTGGAGGGCCAGAAAACGATCCGATGAATCGTTTTCCCGACAAACGAGCAGACCGTCTACAAATTGCGGCGTCGTGAGAGCGTTCATGACCGCAGCCACATGCCGCACCTTCTGCAGATTGAAGCGGATCAGGAAACGATCCAGTGGATCGTTTTCCAGCTGAACGCTGACCCCGGTACAGGAGGCGGTGGCGGTGGCGCTGCGCCAGGCGCTGCCGGTGTTGATCGATGACCTGCTGGCGCTCGCAATCGGCGGATCGCGGCAAGGGAGGCGCGGACCATGGCGCCGGTGACAGCGACCTAGGCCAGATGGAAGGGGATGGCGGGGGCATGACGCAGCACGCGGGCACCGATCCTGATCAGTTTGGGCTGGAGGCGCGTCAGCGACCAATCGGCCATGGCCTCGGGCAATTCAACGACTTTGAGACATCTTGGTTTTGAGTTCAGGCTTGGGTTGGCTCCGGTTGGTTTGGGGGGTTGATCCAGACAGCCGTCGGGATCTGTGGCGGTTTCAGGCACTTGCCGACGAAGCGCTCGGGTGTGCTTGGGAACGGGGCATCAAGCGCGATCTGGCGGGCGGCAAGGATGGTGTCGGCTTGCCCGAAGTGGATCTGATCGGGTGTCATCAGCCCGATGCCTGCGTGGTGATGGTCCTGATTATACGAGGCGAAGAAACGGCGGCAGAAGGTGCGGGCCTCGTGGATGGTTTCAACCCGTTTGGGGAATTCCGGCTGATATTTCAGGGTCTTGAAGTGGGCTTTCGAGAATGGGTTGTCATTCGAGGTGTGTGGACGGCTGTGGGATTTGACCACGCCGGGATCGGCCGGCATCAGGGCCGTCGCCATTGCCTTCATCGGCCCGCCACGGTCGGCGTGCAGGGTAAGTTGGTCGGGCGGCACGGCATGCCTGGCCATGGCGTCGGAAAACAGGGCTTTGAACAGGGCCGCACTTTCGGCGTGCTCGATACGCCAGCCACCGACACCCCAACTTTCAAAACGGCGGCTGGAGATGTCGAGAATGATGTAGAGATGAAAACAGGACCATTTCACCGGTCCCATCAACCTGGTGTTCAGCGCTTCGGCCAGCAGTTCGGGCTTTTGATAAACCGGGCGGCCGCGCTGGCGGCGGCGTTCCGCAACCTCGCCATGGGCGGCGAGGATCCGATACATCGTGCGGATTGAACACAGATAAGTGCCTTCATCGGGCAGCTCTTTTTCGTTTGGCTTGTCAGATCAGGATGATGTCGGATGCCGTCAGCCCAAGGCTGCCCGCAAAGGTGAAAAGCTGATAGGACACGATCCCGGTGCCGGTATCCTGCACCAGGTTCAGCGCCGCGAGAGTGCCGGGGGAGGAACTGACCAGCACGAATTGCCAGCCGGACCCGTTGGGCGTTTCATTGGCAAAGAGTGATGGGTCAATTGCCCCGGTCGGAAAGCCGATGCCCAGAAGGTCGGCGTGGAACACCAGAACATCTTCGCCCGCGCTGAAATCGAAGATGTAATCCGGTCCATCGCCCAGGAGCCCGAATACAAAGGAATCCGCGCCACTGCCGCCCGACAGCGAGTCGCCACCCCTGCCGCCAACCAGCCAGTTGGACCCGCCGTCACCCGCCAACGTATCGGACCCGTCGCCGCCAAACAGCCGGTCGTCACCCCCCCCCCGCTGGCAAGATCAATGCCGCCGTTGCCGCGGAAAAAATCATTGCCGCCTGCAAGGATTGCCGTTTCATTCTGCCATGTGCCGTAAACGCGGCAGCGTTCGATCCCGATATATTGGCTGCCAAACTGATCGGTTCCGACTGCACCCGAAAGGTCGAGGTTCAGAACACCGGTTGTCGTCGCCAGGATCCGCAGCGTATCGGTGCCAGAGCCGCTGTTGATGTGGTTTGGCGAATCCAACG
>Ga0105044_10005981_pt1 | contig 16719 bp, 12 predicted proteins | sample MAT01_FD_78092 | JGI IMG/M metagenome (GOLD analysis project Ga0105044, IMG submission 78092) | Freshwater microbial communities from Lake Fryxell liftoff mats and glacier meltwater in Antarctica - MAT-01 | ecosystem: Environmental > Aquatic > Freshwater > Ice > Liftoff microbial mat | place...
CACCAGACCACGCAGCATGCGGATGGCCTTCTGTTCGTCCGGCTCTTCAACACGCACGACCTGGAACCGCCGCTTCAATGCGGCGTCGGTCTCGAAGAACTTCTTGTACTCCGCGAACGTGGTAGCCGCGATGGTGCGCAACTCGCCGCGGGCCAGCGCGGGCTTGAGCAGGTTGGCGGCATCGTTCTGCCCGGCGGTGCCGCCGGCACCGATCATCGTGTGCGCTTCGTCGATGAACAGGACCACCGGGACCGGGGAACGCTTCACTTCTTCGATGACCGACTTCAGCCGATTCTCGAATTCGCCCTTCACACCCGCCCCGGCCTGCAGCAGGCCCAGATCCAGGATGCGCAGGATGACGTTCTTCAAGGGCGGCGGCACATCGCCCGCCGCGATACGCAGGGCCAGCCCTTCGACGACGGCCGTCTTGCCGACGCCCGCTTCGCCGGTCAGGATCGGGTTGTTCTGTCGGCGGCGCGTGAGGATGTCGATCGCCTGGCGGATTTCGTTGTCCCGGCCGATGACCGGGTCGATCTCGCCCTTCTTCGCCCGCTCTGTCAGGTTCACGGTGAACTGATCGAGCGACGGCGTCTTCGAATTGGCGGCCGGGGCGGGCGTTCCATCAGGGCCAACCGCCGCGGGTGCGGAGCCCTGCGCGGGGACGTCCTGGTCGTTCTCATCGCTGCCCGTCGCCGCCAGCAGGTCGGCGAGTTCCGACTGCAATTTTTCGCCACTGAGCCGGCCCAGTTCCGGTGAACTCGCCTTAAGCCGCATGGCCAGCATGCGATCGGTCAACAGTGCGGTCAGAATCGCTCCGGTGCGAACCTTGCCGGCCTTCAGTTCCAACGAGGCGATGACCCAGCCTTCGCGGATAGCGTCGAGCAGTTCGGGTGTCAGGTCGGGCGAACGACCGTTGCCGGTCTTGAAGGTGCCAAGGGTCTTCTCCAGTTCATGTGTCGTCTTTGGCGCATCGATGCCGTAGTGCCGCATGATGATGACGAGATCGTTGTTGTTGCCTTCGAGCAGCTTGAGAAGCCAGTGCTCGATCTCGACGTGATAGTGCGACCGCGACATGCACAGCCCCGCCGCCCCCTCGAGAGCCCGCCTGCAGGTCGTATTCAGCTTCTCGATCAGCGAGCCGGGTTTCACGGAGGCCATGATGGCACCTTTCAGAGGGGGTTGGGCGCAGGAGTATCCGGTTTTGAAGCCGCGAGCGGACAAGGAAGATGCTATGGGGCAGGGGCGGGGTGGGAGAAGGGAAAATGGGAAGTGGGCATCCACAACGAGCCGCGACCGTCAGGGAGCGGGTGAAATCCCACCTGCTCCCTGACGGTCGCGGCTCGTGACACTGTTTGTTCGCCGTCGCGATCTACGGTTTCTGTTCGCGGACGATCGGGGCGGGCGTCTTCGGGACGAGCGGGCTCATCGGTACCGCGGGTTGAGCATTCTCAACCTTGTAACCGGCGATCTGCCGCGGCACGAAGGCATCCTTCGGCAAGTTGACGTTCGGCTGCATGTCGCCGAAGGTGTAGGTCACTTCCTTGCCGTTGGGCTGCCGATACCAGAGGCGCACGGGCATCATGGCCAAATCGGGCTTGTTGGCCGGGTTCGGGTTCTTCATCCAGATGGTCAACTGGGCGGCGGTGAACTCAGCCTTGTCGGCCGCATTCTTCGGCGAGATCAGCAGGTAGCCGTACCATTCGTCTTCTTTGCTGAGCGTCATGTCGAAGCGGGCCTTGGCGTTGGCAGCCTTCATTCCCTTCAGGAACGACATGATCATGTTGTCGTCGGCCGGGTTGTTCTTCGGCATTTCATGAATGATGATCTTCTTGTCGGCCGGGCTGTACTCGTAGATGTACTGGCCGGTGCAGAACAGGCGTTCGAAGTTGGTCTTCTCGGCATCGGGCTTGCCCACTTCGTCCTGGTGGGTCAGGTCGATGCGGGCCATGCTCGGCTTCTGGAACGCGGCTTCGCCGACGAAGGTCGTCTGCTTCTTGGTCAGCGGATGCGTCTCGGTGCGGGAGGTTTTGGTGTAAAGGCTTTCGGTACCGGCCATCCGCTTTTCCCAGGCGGTCAGCAGTTGGTCGAGCCGTTCGCCGGTCGGGGCCGGGCCGGAAGCGGGTACCGGGGCTTGGGCGACGGTTGAACCGGCAAAGATCAGGCAGGCCGAGAGGGCCAGGCCGGAAAGTTTCATGGATATCGCTCCTGTCAACGTGGTCCGGGTGTTGGCGACAGGCGCCGGGCAATGCCGATCGCGGTCATGGTGATAGCCGACGCTGCATCTTACCGCAAGGCCAGCCTGAGACGCCGGGGAAGCGGCGTCGGAATCAGCAACTTCGCGGAAATCCGCACGGAACACCGGGCAGGCGCGGCAGGGTTTGGCTGGATTGCCCAGATTGCGGGGGGCTGAGAACCACTTTCACTATGCTTTAAAGTGGAATACAATTCATCTGTTGCCTGGGAGCTAGTTTCGAGGAGACTGGAATGTACCTTGTTAAGGACCGGCAATTCGGCATGGATCGATGCGTGTTCACTCATACGGATCCGCGAACAGAGGGATATCGTGGTGATGTGGCCGAGAAAGTGAATCTCGATTACGACATGAATCGCATCCACTCATGGCCTGACGGAGAGCGTGCGTGTCCTGAACTTGGCCAAGATCAGAGTAATCCGAACTTCTACAAGGTCTTCAAGTTCCCGGCGGAGCGGAACGCGTCAGGCTTCGTGCTGATCGGGTCAGGGGCACCATTTGTTTTCTACTCATGGGCAGACTATCGCGACCAGAACAACCCGCCGCCGGAGCGGTTTTCGCCGAGGTTGACGGGAGACGAGTACTTCAATTATCTCGAAGCTGCGGATGCAGTCGTGCAAGTTCGTAAGGCAACGGACCAGAACGAACCGCTACCCGACGGTGCTAATCGCGATCAGGTCGCGGAGTGGGTCGCAAGGCAGCAAATGGATACAGACGGGTCCATTCAACAGGTTTGGTTCTTACCCACGGGTACTAACTTGGCGGAGATTCGCCTTCTCGAGGTGAGTGAGCGTTACACAGGTGATCCGGACGAGCTTCACCCTGTCAGGTTCTGGATTGATGTGAATGGAGGCAAGTACCGAGTCGCGGTGGTAGATATCACCAATGATCGACTGGCAAAGATCCGTTCGAACCCGTCGAATGCCCTTCCGGAGGGCTGGACGATTAACAACGCGCGTGGCTGGAGCCGTCGAGGCCCCATTCAATGACCGAACAGCAGAGACTGTTCCTTGTTCAAGCGCGTTCGGTATACGCTGTATTTGAACTGCTTTCCGAAACAAAGGATATACACCATTGTCATGCTCTGCACTATCTGCAGATGGCAACCGAGCTGCTGGGCAAAGCGAGCAGGTGGAAGGATGCGGTTCCCCATAGGTCGCATTCAGTCCTTGTTGACTTTATCCGTGGCCTCGTGTCGAACAATAAAGCTCGTGATCAGTTAGGTTTCAACGGGCAAGACAGCCACTGGAAGCACACGATCCGAAAAGCGATTCCTATCGTATCCCAAGTTCAGAATCTGGCCCCCTCGTTGGCCGGTGATGGACCGAATCCCGAATACCCATGGCCTGTGAATGCACCGACAACCGCACCTGCGGAGTACAGGTTTTCCGTATGGACGTATCTGAAACAGACCCCTCAAGGGCGTCAACTTCTGGAAATGATCAGATTGCTTTTTCAAACTGCCGAGCAGTATATGTAGCTTAACCCTGTGCCCGATCGGCACAATCAGCGTTTCGTCAACCCGCCTTCTCTGCCTTTATTCCTATGCGCATCCTCCTCGTCACCCACTACTACCCGTCGCACCGGGGCGGCATCGAGATTGTGGCGGGGCAGTTGTCCTCGCGCTGGGCCGCGGCGGGAATGCGTGTGCGCTGGGCGGCGAGCGGCGTGACCCCGGCCGATGGGCCGGGCGCGGTGCCGATGCGGACCTGGAACATCACCGAGCGGCGGCTCGGGTTTCCGTACCCGCTGTGGTCGCCGGGCAGCCTGTTGCAGATGCGCGGGCTGGTCGACGAATGCGACATCGTGCATCTGCACGACAGCCTTTACATGGGCAACGCCCTGGCCAGCCGTTTCGCACGCCACGCGGGAAAGCCGGTCGTCGTCACGCAGCATATCGGCGAGGTGCCGTACCGCAATCCCGTGTTGCGCACGCTGCTGAAGACGGCCAATCGCACGATTGGCCGGCGCGTGCTCGGCACCTGTGAACAGGCCGTGTTCATCAGTCCGCGGGTGCGCGACTACTTCACGCGGTTCGTGCGTTTCCGTCGGCCGCCGGCATACATCGCTAACGGCGTCGATCTGCGTGTCTTCCATCCCGTGCATGATGTGGAGCAGAACAAGCGACCGGCGCTCTTGTTCGTCGGCCGCTTCGTCGAAAAGAAGGGCCTGCCGCTCATCCGCGACATTGCCCGGCTACGGCCCGATTGGGATGTGCGTCTCGCCGGTTGGGGCTCGCTTGATCCCGCCACTTGGAAGCTGCCGAATGTTGCTTGTCTCGGACCACTCATGGCGCCGTCGCTGGCGGCGGAGTATCGGAGTGCCGACCTTCTGCTGCTGCCATCTGTGGGCGAAGGGTTCCCGCTGGTGATTCAGGAAGCGGCCGCGTGCGGACTGCCGTCGCTGGTGTCGAGCGCGACACGTGTCGGCCACGAGGAGACGGCCGGCTTTGTCTGCACCGCGGAACCGGGCGTCGAGCCGTTGCTTGCGGAATTGGACCGACTGCTGAGCGATCGCGAAGATCTGCGTCTGCGGGGCCGGCTGGCCGCGGCACATGCGGCGTCGCACTGGAACTGGGACGTGATTGCCGATGAGTACCTGAATCTGTTTAAGGAAGCATTGTCGTGACGCGACTGGTCTATCTCCCCGGGATCGACGGTACCGGCCGGTTGCTGCACCGCCAGCCGCGCCTGTTGGCGGAATATGACGTCCGCTGCATCAGCTATCCGCAGCACGACGCGCAAACGTACGATTCACTCGCGGATATGGGCGAAGCGGCACTCGGCAGCGAAGGCGGCATCGTGCTGGCCGAGTCGTTCGGTGGAGCCGTGGCGCTGACACTCGCACTGCGCCGGCCCGATCTCGTCAGGCAATTGGTGCTGGTGAACACGTTCGCGCATTACCCGCGCGGGCCGTTGATCACGCTGCTGTCGTACGTCGGGCCGTACCTGCCGAAACGGGCCAGCCCCGCGTTCTCCCGCAAGCTTCGCGGCAAGGTGTTCTTCCCGCCCTGCACTCCGCAGGCCGAGCAGGATGAGTGGTGGGACCGCACCGGCGACGTACCGCTTTCCGCCTACGGCATCCGTTTGAAGCTGATCGCCGGGATCGACCTTCGCGAGCGGTTGCCGGACATCTCGGCCCCGACGACCGTCTTTGTTTCCCCCAACGATCATGTCGTTCCACCGCCGGCGGGACGGCTGTTGGCCAAGCGCATTCCCAACGCAACGCTCATCGAGAGGCCGGCGGGCCATGCGGCCATGATCTCGCCACTGGTCGATGTGGCGACGTGGCTTGAGCGTTGAACACCGATCAGGTTTTGATGGTCGCTACACGATTGTCCACCCCTCTGTAGATTAACCGACATGAAGAAAGGTGTGCCGATCTCGCCGGGCATTGCGATTGCCAGGGCATATCGCCTCGACGAGGCAGGCACCCGCCCGGCCAGCACGGGTCCCATGAAGGCCGAGGATGTCGGCACCGAGATCGCCCGCTTCACCGCTGCTTGCGATGCGGTCGCCATCGAACTCGACAGGATCATCACCCGCGTCGCCAGTGAAGTCGACGACAATGCCGCTTCCATTTTCCGTTCACACCGCGTCCTGCTGCGCGACCCGGCCCTGGCTTCCCGCGTCCGCAACGAGATCGAGATTCACCATGTCGATGCCGTCACGGCACTGAATCGGGCGCTCGAGGAATACACCTCTCTTTTTGCCCGCATCTCGGATGAGTACCTGCGTGAACGGATGGCCGACATCCGCGATGTCATCGGCCGGGTCATCAACTGGCTGACGCTCGACGAAAGCTCGGCCCAGTTGAAGGGGCAGGAGCCGATCGTGCTGGTCGCCCTGGAGTTCCTGCCTTCGCAGGCGGCCATGTTTGACCGCCTGCCCGTGGCCGGCATCGTCACCGAGGCTGGCGGCAGCACCGGCCACGCGGCCATCCTCGCCCGGTCGATGGGCATCCCGGCGGTGTCGGGCATCAGGGGCCTGTTGCGCGAAGTCCACACGGGGGACATGCTGATCGTCGACGGCCGCGAGGGGGCCGTCTTCATCAACCCGGGAACCGATGCCGAATCGGCCTACCGCAAGCTGCAGCGCGAGTACGTCGACCTGCGACACCGCCTGATCGAAAACCGCGACCAGGAAGCGATCACCGCCGACGGCACACCGATCGAACTGCTGGCCAACGTGAACAACGTGATCGATGCCGCGACGGCGGTCGGCGTCGGTGCCGCGGGTGTCGGCCTGTTTCGCACCGAGTACGTTTATCTCACACACGCTTCAGTGCCGACGGAAGACGAACAGGTCAGCGCCTACCGGGCAGTCATCGAAGCAGCGCCGCATTCACTCGTTACCATCCGCGCTCTCGATCTCGGCGGCGACAAGCTGGTTCCGTATCTCGGCAACCAGCGCGAGGCCAACCCGTTCATGGGCTGGCGCAGCGTGCGCATGAGTGCCGACTACCCCGAGTTCTTCCAGACCCAGCTTCGCGCGATCCTGCGCGTGGCCGTGCATGGCAAGATCAGCATGCTGTTCCCGATGGTCAGCACCCTGGAAGAAGTGGTGCGACTCAAGCTGTTGGTGGAGAACGCCCGGCAATCGCTGGAACTGGAGGGGGTCGTCCATGCGGCCAATGTACCTTTCGGCGTGCTCGTGGAAGTGCCGGCGGCCGTCGTCTGCATCGATCAGATTCTGGAAGAAGTCGATTTCATCAGCGTCGGCTCGAACGACCTGATCCAGTACCTGATGGCCGCCGACCGCGACAACCCGAGAGTCGCGCACCTGTGCGAACCGTTGCACCCGGCCGTGTTCCGGGTGCTCAATCAAATCATCACCGCCTGCACGAAGAAGAACAAGCCGGTGACCCTGTGCGGGGAGATGGCAGGCCGGCCGATGTGCCTGCTGCCGCTGCTGGGCATGGGCCTGACCCGCATGAGCATGAGCCCCGCGTTCGTGCCCACCGTGAAAGAGATGGTCCGCAGCGTCACCCTCGAAGCCGCGAAGAAGGCAGCCCGGCGCGTGCTGAAGATGCACACCGTCGTCGAAGTACGCGCCTACCTCGCCGAGCAAGTCCGCCGACTGTGCCCGAACATCGCAAAGCTGGATACGATGTAGCGACGTTCATCACGAGCCGCCGTACTTCTTCCATTCCGCGTCGAACAACTCTGCCAGTTTGCGGGCGCTGGCGTCGTAGGCGGCGGGGTCGCTCCAGGCTGATCTCGGCTGCAGCACGTTGTCGGGTACGCCGGGGCAATGTTGCGGGACGTCCATGCCGAAGATCGGGTCTGTCGCGAACTTCACCTCTTGCAGCGATCCATCGAGTGCCGCTTTCAGCAGTGCCCGCGTGTGGGCGATGCTCATGCGCTTGCCGACGCCGTACGCTCCGCCCGACCAGCCGGTGTTCACCAGCCACACGGGCGTTGCATGCTTTGTCATCCGTTCGCGCAGCAGTTCGGCATATCGGCGTGGCGGCAGCGGCAGGAACGGGGCGGCGAAGCAGGTGGAGAACGTGGCCGAGGGTTCCTTCACACCCGCTTCGGTCCCGGCCACTTTGGCCGTGTAGCCGCACAGGAAGTGCTGCATCGCCTGCTCGGGTGCCAATCGCGCGATCGGCGGCAGCACACCGAAGGCATCGCACGTCAGAAAGAACACGTTCGTCGGAATGCCGCCCCGGCCCGTCAGTTCCGCGTTCGGGATGAAGTCGATCGGGTACGCCGCGCGGGTGTTCTCCGTGTAGCGTTCGCTGTCGAAGTCCGGCACGCGCGTGGCCGGATCGACGGGCACGTTCTCCAGGACGCTGCCGAAACGGATGGCCGCCCAGATCTGCGGTTCGCCGGTCGGCGACAGGCGGATCGTCTTGGCGTAGCAGCCGCCTTCAATGTTGAAGACGCCCTCGTCGCTCCAGCCATGTTCATCGTCACCGATCAGGCGACGGTCGGGGTCGGCGGAAAGTGTCGTCTTGCCGGTGCCCGACAGGCCGAAGAACAGGGCGACATCGCCCGAACTGCCAATGTTTGCCGAGCAGTGCATCGAGAAGACGCCCCGCTGCGGCAACAGCGCGTTCAGGATGGTGAAGATTGATTTCTTGATCTCGCCGGCATAATGGGTCCCGGCAATCAGAATCGTTTTCTTCTCGAAGCTGACGGCAATTACCGCTTCCGATGCAGTGCCGTCGGTTGCCGGATCGAACTGCAGATCGGGGGCCGCAAGGATCTGCCACTCGGGCGCGAACGTCTTCAATTCGTCGGCACTTGGCCGCAGGAACAGGCAACGCGCGAAGAGGGCATGCCAGGCCTTCGGCGTAATCAACCGCAGCGTCAGCCGCTGCCGCGGGTCGGCGCAGGCCATGGCGTCATGGACAAACAGATCCTGCGTGTTCAGATGGGCGATCGCCTTCTTCACCAGCGCATCGAAAACAGCAGGCGGCATCGGCTTGTTGGCTTTGCCCCAGTCGATCTGCGCTTCGGTGCCCGGCTCCCGGACGAAGAACTTGTCACTTGGGGAACGGCCGGTGCGCTTGCCGGTCAATGCGACCAGTGAGCCGTCGGCAGTCAGTTGCCCTTCGCCGCGGCGCAGCGCCTCTTCAACCAGCACGGGGGTCGACAGGTTCGCCAGCACCGTTCGCGCGGGGCTGAGGCCGTGCTTGCTTAAATCGATTGCCGGGGAAGACATTCACGTTCCTTCTTAAGCATGCGGAAGAGGCATTCGTTCGGTCCACTTATGATAGGGCTTTCGGTGTTGTCGGGTGGCAGGCGAGGCGAAGTCGGATCCGTTGCTTGATGGTAGTCCGGTTGCTCCGCAACCGGAGATTCCAGTTGCGCAGCAACTGGGCTGCCCCAATACTTCCTCAAGCGTATCCCGTTGCGGCGGCGCGGCGATTCGTTAGAATTCCACCTGCCCGTTTGACTCATCCCCTGGTTCGGGAGCACGCATGAGATTCACCGTGTCGGCCATCGCGATCGCGCTGGCCTGCAGTTCATCGCCGGCGCAGGACGCAACCGCGCTGCTGGCGGACATCAAGATGGTCGGCAGTGAAGGGACCGGCAATGCCAAGGCCGCGGCCGCGTGGAAGTCGGTCGTCGCGCAGGGTGTGCCCGCGCTGCTGCCGACGCTGACGGCCATGGACGACGCGAACGCCGTGGCCGGCAACTGGCTGCGGCTGGCGGCCCAGGCGATCGTCGAAAAGGAACAGCAGGCCAAGCGCCCGCTTCCCGCCGACGCGATCGAGGCATTCGTCAAGGACACGAAGCATGCCCCGGCCAGCCGGCGGCTGGCATATGAGTTTCTGACCCAGGCCGACGCCAAGGCACCGACCCGGCTGCTGCCCGGCATGATCGAAGACCCGAGTGTCGAGATCCGCCGGGATGCGATCGCCGCGGCCCTCGAGTCGGCCAAGACCGCCGACGCCCTGCAGAAACTGTTCACCGCCAGCCGCGATCAGGACCAGACGGAGAAGATCGCCAAGCAGCTCAAGGGACTGAAAGTTGACACCGACTTGAACAGCCATTTCGGCGTCGTTCAGGACTGGATGCTGATCGGCCCGTTCGACAGCACCATGGGGGCCGGGTACGACAAAGCGTATGAGCCGGAAACCAAAGTCGACCTGAAAGCGAAGTACAAGGGGAAGGACGGCAAAGAAGTCGGATGGGTCGCCTTCAACAATGCGGAGAACTATTCCCCCGTCGATCTGAACGCGAAGCTCGGCAAGCACAAGGACGCCGTCGCCTACGCGTTCACCGTGCTGGAGTCGCCGAAAGAGATGCCCGTTGAGTTCCGTCTCGGCAGTCAGACGGCAGTGAAGGTGTTCCTCAACGGCAAGGAACTGTATGCCCGCGAAGAGTATCACCACGGCTTCCGCTTCGACCAGTATCTGGCTGCGGGAACGCTGAAGGCGGGCCGGAATGAACTGTTGCTGAAGCTGTGCCAGAACAACCAGACCGAAGGCTGGGCCCAGGACTGGAAGTTCCAGGTACGGGCATGCGATTTCACGGGCGGCGCGTTGCCTCTCAAGGTCACCATCAAGTGAGGAATCCGATGAAGAAGTTCGCATTCGGGATCGTGACCCTGCTGACGGCAGCGCTGGCCGGCGCGGGCGAATGGTCGCAGTTCCGCGGGCCGGCCGCCTCGGGCGTCGCGGAAGAGAAGGGGCTGGCTTCCTCGTGGAGCCCGACCGAGAATGTGCTGTGGAAGTCCGAAGTACCGGGGCGCAGCGTTGCGTCGCCCGTTGTGGCCGGGGGGCGCGTCTATGTCGCCTCCGCATCGGGCATCCGTTCCGACAAGCTGAGTGTCTCCGCCTATGACGGGAAGACAGGCGCCCTGCTGTGGCATCGCCAGTTGAACGCCACGGGCAACACCGGCTGTCACCCGAAATCGAGCATGGCCGCTCCGACACCCGCGGCGGATGCCAACGGCGTCTACGTGCTGTTCGCCACGGCGGATCTCGTCGCGCTCGACAAGGAAGGCAACGTCCGCTGGTACCGCTCGCTGGCAGGCGACTACCCGAAGATCGCCAATCAGGTCGGCATGGCGTCATCGCCGATCCTTTGGAAAGACAAACTGATCGTGCCGATGGATTCGGATGGCGAATCGTTCCTGGCGGCAATCGATACCGCGGACGGCAAGAATCTCTGGCGTGTGGAACGAGCCAAGGAAATCAACTGGGTCACGCCGACGCTGCGCAAAGTCGGTGAAAAGGCCGAGGTGATGTTCCCCTCGCGCTCAGGGATGGTCGCCTACGATGCCGACACCGGCAAGAAGGTCTGGACCTACGGCACCGAAGGCAGCACGATCCCGACGCCCGTGATGATGGGCGACCAGGTGCTGATGATGTCGCGCGGGCTGGTCTGCCTGCAGCCGAAGGGTGAATCGACCCCTGATGTCGTCTGGACGTCGCAGAAGCTGGCATCCGGTTCGTGCACGCCCGTCGTGTACGGGGACCACATCTACAACGTCAGCGCGGCCGGAGTGCTGGTTTGTGCGGACAAGAAGGGGAACGAGATCTGGACCGAGCGGTTGAAGAAAGGCAAGTACTGGGCCTCGCCCATCGCGGCCGACGGCAAGATCTTCGTCTGCAATGATGAAGGAATCTGCACCGTGGTGGAAGCCGGCGGTGAGATGCCGAAAGTGCTGGCCACCAACGACCTCAAGGAAGAGATCATGGGCACCCCGGCAATTGCGAATGGAGTGATCTACGTGCAGACGGTGAAGAACCTCTACTGCATCGGGATGAAGAAGTAACCTGCCGTGAAGCCGCGACGCGCAGCGGAGCGATCAGGCGATCACTCCGCTGCGCGTCGCGGCTTCACAGGATCGGCACGAGCCGATTTATCGCCTCGTCCACGCCTGCTTGAAGAAGCGGACCCAGTTGGCGTACATGATCCCTTCCACATCCACTTCCTTGTAGCCGCGCTTGCGCAGGATGCCGGGCACCTTCTGCAAGTCGGCGATCGTGTCCAGGTCATGCGGCGTCTGTTCGGTGCCGAAGCCGCCGTCGAGATCGGTGCCGATCGCGGCATGGTGGGTGTTGCCCGCCAACTGGCAGACGCGGTCGATGTGATCGACATACGTTTCCATGGTCACGCCCGCGTCCTTCGGCGTGGTCTTGCCGCGTTCCCAACCGGGGTAGAGCATCCAGGCATCCAGGGCAGCGCCGATGACAGCACCGCGCTTGACGAGCCGTTTGATCTGGTCGTCGGTCAACTGCCGCTGGTCGGGCACCATCGCCCGGCAGTTGTGGTGGCTGGCGATGACGGGGCCGCCATAGATGTCGAGCGCTTCGTCGAAGCACTGGTCCGACAGGTGCGTCACATCAAGGATGATGCCGACACGTTCCATTTCACGCAACAGCGCGGGGCCCTGCGGGAACAGGCCGCCGATGGTGCCGGTGCCGTGCGCGTACGGGCTGACGCCGTAGTGGGCCGGGCCGACCAGGCGCAGGCCCGCGTCGTACCAATGCTGTACCTGATCGGGCGACAGGATACAGTCTGCCCCTTCCATGCTCAGGATGAAGCCGAGCGTCGGTTCCTTCGCGTTCAGGTTGATTTCCGGCTTCGATCCACGGGTATCGCAAGCCTGAATCCATTCGTTCACATGGGCTTCAAGCGTCGGCCAGTCCTTGATCCAGCGCAGCCGGCCCTGCTGTTCCAGAGCGCGGTAGTAGGCCAGCTGCCCCATGCCCGCGGCATACGCGGCCTCCATGGTGGAGTAGCGCTGGATGGCCGGCATCATGTTCGGGCGGAACAGGCGCGGCAACAGGGTGGCGATGAAGGTGCCGACCTTCCCCTTACGCAGTTCGGGAAACGTGACGGTGTTCTTGCCGCGTGCCTTGAACTCAAGGGCGTTGGTCCCCTTTTCCAGGGCGCGCATCTCGCCGACGTTCGTCCAAAGATCGCGGTTCCAGTCGATGGCGTTCCACGCAAGATCGAGATGAGAGTCGAAGACAATCATGATGTACGTCCGGGGATCCGAGTGTGTCGGGCGGCAGGATATCTTACCCGGTCCGGGGCTGTTCGACCAACAGTGTTTAACCGTGCCGTCGTGGACCCCGCGAATCTCGTCCGCTTGCCCGTCATGGGGCACCGTGGGCTGAAGTTCAACGGGGAGCGTATTAACATTCAGGCCCGGAATCACGTTTTCCGGCCCGGGGGAGTGTTGTACCCGGACGGTCCGGGCGTATACAATTTAACATCGTTCCCGGTGCTGTTCCACTTGTTCCGCCGGCCGCGCCAACATCCGCGGTGCCGGCGTGTTTGGATGATTGACAGCGCCTTCGAACGCATGGTACGTTGGCTTCCTTTCGAGCATATCTGCGGCGGGTTTGCATTCCAGGAGTTTCGTTCATGGCTGTCCAACCCGGTTACTGGGGGATCGATATCGGCCAATGCGCCCTCAAAGCGGTGCGCTTGCAGATCGTCGATGGTAAAGTCACGGCCACCGCGTTCGACTACGTCGAACACCCGAAGATTCTGTCGCAGCCCGATGCCGACCCTGAGCTGCTGACGCGCGAAGCGCTGGAGAAGTTCCTCTCCCGCAACCCGATCAAGGGCGACCGCGTGGCGATCAGCGTCGCCGGGCAGTCGGGCCTCGCGCGGTTCGTGAAGCTGCCGCCGGTGGAAGAGAAGAAGATTGACGACATCGTCAAGTTCGAAGCCAAGCAGCAGATCCCGTTCCCGCTCGAAGAAGTCGTCTGGGACTATCAGAAGGTCAGCGAAGGGGCGGTCGAAGGCGGCTTCGCCATCGACACCGAGATCGGCCTGTTCGCGATGAAGCGGGACATGATCAGCCGGGTCATGAACCACTTCACGACGGTGAACATCGAAGTACACACTATCCAGATGGCACCGCTGGCGCTGTGCAACTACATCACGTACGACATGCTCAACAAGGGCGGGCCGGACGCGACCGACGATGCCCCGCCGCCCGCGATCGGCAAGAAAAAGTGCATCGTCGCGCTGGATGTCGGCACCGATGCATCGAACCTGATCATCACCGATGGCGGCAAGATCATCTGGCAGCGACCGATCCCGATCGGCGGCAACCACTTCACCCGGGCGCTGACCAAGGAACTGAAGCTGACGTTCGCGAAGGCCGAGCACCTGAAGCGGAATGCCGCGAAGTCGCCCGAGCTGGCGAATATCCTGCGGGCGCTCAAGCCGGTGCTGACCGACTTCGTCGGCGAAGTGCAGCGGTCGCTGGGCTACTTCACGAACACCCATCGCGATGCCCAGATCGAGTATCTTGTCGGCGTCGGCAGTGCGTTCAAGCTGCCGGGCCTGCAGAAGTATCTCGGTGACAAGTTGCAGCTGCGCGTCGAGAAACCGACGAAGTTCGCCCGCCTGTCGGGGGAATCGGTCACCGATGCGCCGGTGTTCATCGAGAATGTGCTGACCTTCCCGGTCGCCTACGGGTTGGCGCTGCAGTCGCTGGGCGTGGCCCGGCTGAAGACGAACCTGCTGCCGCCCGAGATCACGATCGATCGCAAGATCCGCGCGAAGAAGCCATGGGCCGTGGCGGCCGCGGCCTGTTTGCTCGTCGGCACGGGGGTCTGGGCATTCGGCTACAGCGCCCCGTATGCCGCCGTCAACGACCCGCGAATTGAAGCCGCATTAAAGAAGAACGAGACAGCCAACAAGGAAGCGGCCGCGGTTGTTAAGCAGATCGACGAGCGGATCGGCGATGTCGACAAGGGGAAGGAAAAGAACCAGGCGATCATCGCGGGGAAGGACGAGCGGTTCAACTGGCTGCGCCTGAGCGAGTTCATCAATTCATGCGTTCCCGTCCCCGGTCCGGGCGGCAACATGACCGACCAAAAACAGGAACGCTTCTGGAACAGCGATGACGGCGTCGGCGGCGGCAGCAAGGCGGCGGTGAAGAAGTACTTCGACCGCATCCGCAAGGGCGTCGACCCCAAAACTCCCGACCCGGACGATATGCGGCAGTTCCTGCCGGCCGTCGACATCGAAGCGGTGCATACCCGTTACGTGAGGAACCTGCCCGACTTCTTCAAGGCCACCAAGATGTACTGTGAAAAGTACGTCGGCATCAGCTTCGACGGCATGGACGAAGAAGAACGCCGGCCGTTGATCACTTCCCCGCCGGTCTTCCCGACCGATGAGAAGGGAGCCTGGATCGTCGAAGTCCGCGGCACCACCTGGTACGACAAGGGCACGCTGAAGGGGCCCGAGTTCATCCGGGAAACGTTGCTGGCAAACCTGAAGGCGAAGGCCAGAACCTCGACCGACCCGGCCATCAAGGGGCGTGTGTCGCACGTGTTCCTGTACAACTGCAGCAACTGGCGAGACGAGAACCCGAAGCCGGATACGTACCACTTCATCTGGACCAGCCTGATCAATTACCTGGCGACGATGTCGTCGCCCCCCACAGCCGGTGCCGGCGGTGAAGGCGTGCCGGTACCGGTTCCGCCCAACCCGAATATGCCCGCCCAGCCTTCCGCAGTGCCGGGCGTCGCCTGGACGGGAATCACCACCGGCGATGTCGGCCTGTCGGCAGGCGGTGGTGCCACAGGTGGCGGCGGCGGGACTGGCCAACCGAACATAGGGGCCAGCAACCCCTACATGCGCTCGGCCATCGAGAAGACCGCCAATACGGGCACCCCGGCCAAGTCGCCCGACGGCACGATCGACCCGAAAGCGGTGGAGAAGAAGAACGCCGGCAAGGCCCGCTACGAGTTCGTGATCCTGTTCGTCTGGAAAGAGCCAACGCCTTCGGACCGGTTCATCAAGGTGGAGACACCAGCCATCGGCACCCAGCCGCAGCCGATGCCGCCGCCACGCCCGGGGCCCGGCACAGCCGGCCGTCCGCCGTCGGACGAGTAAGTGGCAACAACCTTGACGAGCCGCGACCATATGGGAGCGGGCGATGCGGACCGTTGAATCGATCAGCGTTTGGACAGCCTCAGCGGAGAATCGGGAATGGCAGCGAAGTTCGACAAAGAGATGATGAAGAAGCACCACTTCTGGCTGCTGTTCGCACCACTCGCGCTGTTCATCCTGATCGCGTGGTATGCACTGCTGGCTGATGTGCCGGACGTCATCAGCGCGAAAATGGAAGACAACGAGAAGAAGAAAAAGCAGCTCGCTGCCAACGTGAAGGCACAGCCGCGCAAGACCATCGACGAGTACGGCAAGCAGGTCGGCACGCTCGATGATCAACGCGGCAAGCTGTGGAAGGAAGGCTGGAACCACCAAAAGGACCTGTATACCTGGCCGAAGGGTTACACCGACGAACAGCGCGCGGTCGTCGCCAACATGAAGTTCGGCGAGGAGATCCCGGAAAAGGTCGGCTCGGTGCGCGACCAGTTCCGCGCCGAGAACGTGTATGCGAACGAGTACAAGAACCTGGTTCAGACCCTGGAGCCGATGCAGTTCCGCGAAAGCTGGGACACGCTGCTGCAGTACGTTCGCGTCTGGGGCAACGTGCCCAGTTCGGAAGACATATGGCTGGCGATGGAAGACTACTGGATTCAGCGCGAACTGCTGCTGGCGATCCATCAGGTGAACGTGAATGCCGCGGCCTTCACGCTTGACGACAAGTCGAAAGACACGCCGACGAACCGGACGTTCCGCAGCCGGTTCTGGGAGGTCAACCTGCAGCTGATCGACTACAAGGGCAAGCAGACGCTGAAGGGGAAACTGAAGAACATCTCGGGCCGGCTGCAGGTCATGGGCATCGGCAACACGATGAAGCTGGAAGTCGTTCTGTCCGGCCGGACGTTCATCTTCGATGTGCAGGGCGATCCGGTCGAGGCGGATGCGGAGTACGACGTCAAAACAATCCTGAAGCACACGATTCCGCCTGATTGGAAATCGACGTCGATCGACAGCGTCCGCCAGGTCTTTGACGCCCGTACCGTGCCGATCAAGCGGGTCGACTTTGTGAAGCTCTACAAGCCTGGCCTCAGCGACCGCAATAAGGATTTGACCATGAAGATGGCCAAGTTCAGCGAGGAGG
>Ga0105044_10005982_pt1 | contig 16719 bp, 10 predicted proteins | sample MAT01_FD_78092 | JGI IMG/M metagenome (GOLD analysis project Ga0105044, IMG submission 78092) | Freshwater microbial communities from Lake Fryxell liftoff mats and glacier meltwater in Antarctica - MAT-01 | ecosystem: Environmental > Aquatic > Freshwater > Ice > Liftoff microbial mat | place...
GGGACAGGTCTCCTATCGCCTCAGGGGTTGCACGGTTTCCATCGGGGAACCAGGGCGATGCCGGCTTGGCGAACGCTCCGGGCGCGCGGCGCGCAGAAGTCCGCGGGGCCGCCAGGCGAGAGAGTGATGGGGCCGGTGACGGTCCGGGTGGCGCGCGGCACCCACAGAGCAGGGGCGCCCTGGCCCCGTGGGGACTTGGGGCGAGGGCGCCCCTACTCCTTGCGACGTGACGAATGACGAATGGCGAACACCGAACACTGAACACCGAACACCGAACACCGAACACTGAACGCAGAACACGGACAGAGCCGGCGCTCGACGGTAGATGGCGTCGGCTTCGGCTTTCCGTCTCCTCCCGCTTTGGCGTGGGAAGCTTCGGCAGAGCTTCCCTGCCGAGGTCGGGCTTTCCGCTTTCGGCAAACGGCAAACGGCAATCGAGGCGTGCGCAGCACTGGCAGGATTGGCAGTTGAAGTGCAGGGGAGGTGCTGCATAACCTCCGCGGTCCATGACGAAAGCACTCCCGCTCGCGCTCGCTCTCACCTTGCTCGGAATCGCCGACGGCACGGAAGTGGCCTCCGTCGGATTTGGGTCCCGCACTGCCGAGGACGCGACCTTTGGCGATGCCTCGCACGAGAGCCCGGCGCTCGCGGTCGGGGAGGGGAATGCGGACGATCGCTCCGCAGGTTGCGCACGGCTCTGACGCGCCGCTTCCCGATGGATTGGTTTCTCCAGCAATCGATCAACGGACTCGCTCTGGGGGCGATCTATGCGCTCATCGCGCTGGGTTACACGATGGTCTATGGCGTGCTGCGGTTCATTAATTTCGCGCACTCCGATGTGCTGATGCTCGGGGCGTTTGCGGCGTTCTATCTCACGCCGGCCATCGCCGGCATGCTCGGCCCGCAGACGATCGCGACGGCGCTCGTGGTGATCATTCTCTCCGCCGCGATCTGTGCGCTGATCGGCGTGACCATCGAGTTTCTGGCCTACCGGCCGCTGCGGAAACGTCCGCGGCTCACGGTGCTGATCACCGCCATCGGGGTGTCGCTCTTCATCGAGTTTACCGGCCAGCACGAGAAGGTCTTCGGCGCGGCGACCAAAGCTTTTCCCAAGCTGCTGCCGAGCCGCGATCTGACGCTGGGCGCGCTGCATTTTTCGAGCAACGACATCGTCGTCCTCGTGCTCACCGCGCTCTTGCTGGTGGTGCTCTGGTTCATCGTGCAGCGCACGAAACTCGGGATGGCCATGCGTGCGGTCGCCTTCAATGAGCAGGCCGCGGCGCTCATGGGCGTGAATGTGAACGCGATCATCTCCTTTACCTTTGCCCTGGGTTCGGCGCTCGCGGCGGTGGCGGGGATCTTTTACGCGATGCGCGCCCCGGGCATCGAGCCGCTCATGGGCATCCAGCCCGGGCTGCGGGCCTTCATCGCCGCGGTGCTCGGGGGTATCGGGAATCTCCCTGGCGCCGCGCTCGGCGGCATCCTGCTCGGTCTGCTCGAGACCTTCTTTGGCGGCATGCCCGGCCTCTCGAACTACCGCGACGGCATCGCCTTTGCGATCCTCATCCTCATCCTGCTGTTCCGTCCCGCGGGCCTGCTCGGAAAGGTCCAACCGGAGAAAGTGTAAATGCGCGGCAAAGAGCCCCTCTTTCTCCTGCTCGCGGTGGCCGTGGCCATCGGCTGCTCGTTCGGTTCCGGCGTCTTCAATCGTTACTATCTCGGCATCGCGATCGACGTCGGGATCAATGTGATCCTTGCCGTCTCGTTGAACCTCATCAATGGGCACACCGGGCAGTTCAGTCTCGGCCACGCGGGTTTCATGGCGGTCGGCGGGTTCATCGCGGCCAAGCTGACGCTGCTCTGCGGTCCTGCCTGCCCGGAGGCGCTGCGGCCGCTGCTTTTCCTCGGCGGCCTGCTCCTGGGCGGCGGAGTCGCGGCGCTGGCGGGATTTACGGTGGGGGTGCCGTCGCTGCGCCTGCGCGGAGACTACCTCGCGATCGTCACGCTGGGTTTCGGTGAAATCATCCGCGTGCTCTTTCAGACGAGCGAATTCTTCGGCGCAGCCACCGGGCTCACGGGCATCCCGAAGTGGACGACCTTTGGCTGGGCGTGGGCCTTTGCCGCCGTGACGGTGTATGTCGTCGCGTGCCTCGTGAATTCCACTTACGGGCGCGGCTTCATCGCCGTCCACGACGACGAGATCGCCGCGAGCGCGATGGGGATCAATCCCGTGCGTTACAAGGTGACCGCCTTTGTCATCGGCGCCTTCTTTGCCGGGATCGCGGGGGGCCTCTATGCGCACCACAAGGCCGTCATCTCGCCGTCGGGCTTCGACTTCCTGAAGAGCATCGAGATCGTCGTCATGGTCATCCTCGGCGGCATGGGTCGCACCGTGGGCGTGATCCTGGCCGCGATCCTTCTCACCATCCTCCCCGAGTTACTCCGTGGCGTGGCGGAGTATCGGATGATCATCTACTCGCTGCTCATCATCGTCCTCATGCTCACGCGACCGCAGGGGCTCTTCACCTTTGGGAAGAAAGGAACGGTCTCGTGAGTGCGCTGCTGGAGTGTGAAAAGGTGACGATCCAGTTTGGCGGGCTCACCGCAGTGTCCGAACTCGACCTCCGCATCGGCGAACGCGAACTCGTGGGCCTCATCGGTCCGAATGGCGCGGGCAAGACCACGGCCTTCAACCTCATCACCGGCGTCTATCAGCCCACCTCCGGCAGGATCGCCTTTCGTGGCCAGCCGACGGCTGGGGTGAAGCCGTTTTCACTCTCGCGCCAAGGCATCTCCCGCACCTTTCAAAACATCCGCCTGTTTGCGTCGATGACGGTCTTTGACAATGTGCGCACCGCGATGCAGGGCAATTGCGCCCAGGGCCTCGGCGAAACGCTCCTCCGCGGCCGGACCTTTCGCGAGACCGAGGAGCGCGTGGCGCACGAGGTCATCGAGTTGCTGAAGATCTTCGGTCTGGAGCGCTTTCGCGACACCCTCGGGAAGTCGCTGCCCTATGGCGATCAGCGCCGTCTTGAAATCGTCCGCGCGCTGGCCACGCAGCCGCGCCTCCTGCTCCTCGACGAGCCCGCCGCGGGCATGAACCCGACCGAGAAGCAGGAGCTGATGAAGCTGATCGGCTTTGTGCAGGAGAAATACGGCATCGCCATCCTGCTCGTGGAACACGACATGAAAGTGGTGATGGGCATCTGCCAGCGCATCGCCGTGCTCGACTACGGCGTGAAGATCGCCGAGGGAACCCCGGAGGAAATCCGCCGCAATCCGAAAGTTATTGAAGCGTACCTCGGGGCGGAAGTTACGGATTAGGAATTACGAGTTACGATATTCCGCTCTGAGATCGAACGCTCGCCGTCAATTTGCAACTCGTAACCCGTCATGAGCGAATTTGGCGATCACCTCCGGCTACGAACCAAGGCCTTTGCCTTGCGCGTCATCAAGCTGAGTGCGGCATTGCCGCGGAGTGCGGCTGGACGAGTGCTCGGCGATCAGGCGTTGCGGTCCGGCACTTCTATCGGAGCGAACTATCGGGAAGCATACCGCGCCCGCTCGAAGGCGGAGTTTCTCGCCAAGATCGGCGATTGCCTCAAGGAAGCCGAGGAGACCGCCTATTGGTTCGAGTTGATTGCCGACGGTGACCTCCTGCCTCCAGCTCGCATGAAAGATCTCCAAGCTGAGTGTTCCGAGCTTATTGCCATCCTCGTTTCCATTCAGAAGCGCGGTCGCGGGAACTCATAACTCGTAACTCGTAATTCGTAACTTCCTCCGATGCTCGAACTTCGCGACCTCCACGTAAACTACGGCGCGATCGCCGCGCTCCACGGGATCTCCCTCACCGTGCCGGCGGGGAAGATCGTGACGCTCATCGGCGCGAATGGCGCCGGGAAATCCACGACCCTCCGCGCGATCTCCGGGCTGGTGCGCGCGCGCTCCGGGATCATCAACTTCGATGGCGAAAACATCGCCGCGCTGCCGCCGCACCTGGTCGTCGCGCGCGGTCTGGCGCAGTCTCCGGAAGGCCGGATGGTCTTCGCGAACCTTTCGGTGATGGAGAACCTCGAGATGGGTGCCTATCTCCGCAAAGACAAAGCCGGCATCGCGAAGGATCTCGCCTACGTCTTCAGCATCTTCCCGCGCCTGAAGGAGCGGGAATGGCAGTCGGCTGGCACGCTGAGCGGCGGGGAGCAGCAGATGCTCGCCATCGGCCGCGCGCTCATGAGTAAACCAAAGTGCCTGATGCTCGACGAACCTTCGCTCGGCATCGCCCCCATCCTCGTGCGGACCATCTTCGACAAGATCGTGGAAGTGAACCGCGAACTCGGCCTAACCATCCTGCTGGTCGAACAGAACGCGAACCTCGCGCTCGAGATCGCCCACTACGGCTACGTGCTGGAGACCGGCCGCATCACGCTCCAGGACACCGCCGCCGCGCTCCGTGAAAACAAGGAAGTGCAGGCGGCCTATCTCGGCGGGGAATAGCGGCTTCTGGGTTGGTCGCGGGCGTGGTATCGTCGCTGCCCATGCGCATGATTTTCCCCCGAAGCCACCTCCCTCTTCTCGCACTCGGAGTGCTGGCGCTGCTGGCTCCTGCCGCGGCTTCGCAGGCGCCGAACGGGGCGTGGGTCTATCCGTCCGCGACCGGGAATCTGCTCTACCAGCTCGACGAACGCGGGCAGCGCATCGCGGACTTTTCCCACTGCGGCTATCGCGGCGGCACCGAGCCACTGCCGAATGTCACGGCGCTCATTCCGCCGGCGCGCTGGGTCTATGTGAGCCCCGGCGCGGGGGACGACACGGCGCTGATCCAGGCGGCGATCAATTCCGTCCAGGCATTCACTCCCGATGCGAATGGCTGGCGCGGCGTGGTCTTTCTCAATGCCGGCGAATACCAGCTCGCGAGCACGCTCACGATCAATGCGAGCGGCGTGGTGCTCAAAGGCGCGGGCGATTCGCCAACGACGGGCACGCGGTTGCGGGCGACGGATGCGCGGCAGTACACGCTCATCAGCGTCACGGGGTCGGGCAGTTACTCGACGGTGGCGAACACAACGCGCAATCTCACGCAGAAGCTCGTCCCGGCAGGCGCGCGCAGCTTTGAAGTCGATGGCACCACGGGGCTCGCCGTGGGCCACACCGTGCGCGTGAAGCGGCCTATGACCGCGAACTGGATTGCGGAAATGGACATGGATCAGCTCGGGCCGTCTCCGGTTGTGCCGTGGACGCCGAACTCGAATCATTTGCACTTCGACCGTGTCATCACCCGGATCGAGGGAAATTGGATCACCGTCGATGCGCCATTGCCGCAGACCTTCGAGTCGCAATACGGCGGCGGACAAATCTGGCGCTACACCTGGAGCGGGCGCATCCAGCAGGTCGGCATCGAGGACATCTACGGCTTCTCTGATTACGCGGGCAACGAGGATGAATTGCACGGCTGGACCTTCATCCGCATGGCCGGCCTGCAGCACGGCTGGGTGCGGAAGATCACCGCGCAATATTTCGGGCTCAACGCGGTGCTCCTCACCGGCAGCACAAAATGGATCACCGTCGCGGATTCGCAGTGCCTCGATGCGAAGTCGCAAATCGTGGGCGGACGACGGTACTCGTTTTCCATTGAAGGCGCGCACCTGGCCCTGGTGGTGAACTGCTTCGCGCGCGAGGGCCGGCATGATTTCGTCATTGGCGCGGCGGTGCCGGGGCCGAACGCGTTTGTGCATAGCTCCACCGGAAACACGACCTATTCCGACACGGGCCCGCACCACCGGTGGTCTGTGGGAGGGCTGTTCGACTGTGTAAATGTGCTGCAAGAGATCAACTCGGAGAACCGCGGCAACAGCGGCACGGGCCACGGCTGGGCGGGCGGCTACATGACGGTGTGGAACTCCGAGGCGCAGCGCTTCCGCGTGCGCAATCCGCCCACGGCCCGCAATTGGCTGGTCGGTTCCATCGGCACGATTTCGGCGAGCATTGCTCCTGTGGGCGCGGACCCGGAGGGCACCTATGACAGCAGCGGCCCGGCCGGCACAGGCAAGGCAGTGTATCCGCGCAGCCTTTACTACGGGCAGCTTCAGCAGCGGCTGAAGGGGCCGGGTTCGGAGTTCCGGGAAGTGTGGCTTGGTGATGTGGATCAGCACTCCAGCACGGCTGGGGCCGGCGAGGCCGCAGCGGTGGATCCCGCCTGGCTCGCGCAAGTGCAGGCCATCGACGCCACGCCAGCGGATGCGCTTTTCGATCGACTCACGGGCGATCGCCGCACTGCCTTCACTTTTAACTTTGCCCTCGATCCCGGCGACACCGTCGTGGCCGCATCGCTCACCGTGAGCCTGCGCGCGATCGGCGCAGACTCAGGCAATGACGACCTGCGGCTCGACTCGACGACAAACGTGCAGACCTTCACCAGCCTCGGCTGGACGCCCGTCTCCACCAGCGCGCCGACCGTGCGCACCGTCGAGGTCAGCCCCGCGCTGCTCGCCGATGGCCGGCTGAATGTGGCTGTCGGCGACGACAGCGCCGTGGATTTTGCGGTGCTGCATTTGCAGGTGCAAAAGGCGCAGCCTTCCACGCACACCATCACGCTCACACCGGTGGCCGATGCCTATGTGCAGGGCGGCGTGAATGCCGCTACCAACTTCGGCACCGCCACTTCATTGCAGACCAAGGACATCACGGCCAGCGATGTGAATCGCGAGTCCTATCTCCGCTGGGATCTCCGCAGCGTGAGCGGCAAGATCCAGCAGGCCAGGGTGCGACTCACCGTCCTGTCCACCGGCCAGGCCGGCAATGAAAACTGCGCGACCTTCGTCCCCGGCGACACCTGGGGCGAGAGCACGCTCACCTTCAACAACAGGCCGGCGGCGGGGAAACTCTTCGCGCAGTGGATTCCGGTCACGGGGCAGTCGGTCGAGTTCAGCGTCACGCCGCAGGTGGCGGACACGTTGCTCGCCGATAGGCTGCTCTCCCTGCGCGTCGTCTCCACCGGCGGTTACGGCGCGGCCGGCAACGTCTCTTATGCCGCGCGCGAACACGGCGCCGCGGCGAATCGGCCGCAGCTCATCCTCACCTTTGAAAACACCGCGCCGACGATCAGCAACGTGGCGAATCAAACCGTGAACAAGGACACCGCGACCGGCGCGCTGCCCGTCACCATCGGTGATGACTTCACCGCCACGGCGTCGCTGACCGTGAGTGGCGCATCGTCCAACACCACGCTCGTGCCCAACGCGAACATCGTCTTCGGCGGCAGCGGCGCGAACCGCACCGCCAACGTCACGCCCGCCGCGAACCAACTCGGCAGCGCTACGATCACTCTGACCGTCAGCGACGGCACCCTCACGTCCGCGTCCACCTTCGTGCTCACCGTCACCGGCACTGCGATGGAGACCTGGCGCTTCGCCAACTTCGGCACCACCGCCGCCGCAGGCCTCACCGCCGACGCCGCCAATCCCGACGGTGACGCCTGGACTAATGCCGAGGAGTATGTCCTCGGCACAAGTCCCACCGCGGCGAGTCCGGGCTCCCTCCTGACCGCCGCGCCCGCCGGCCCGAATGTCTCGCTCACCTTCTTCGCGAACCAGGCCGCCGGCCCCGGCTACACCGGCCTCACCCGCTTCTACGATGTGGAGACGACGACGAACCTTGCCAACGCCGCGTCATGGGTCGCTGTCTCGGGCTACGCAAATATCGTCGGCGCAAATCAAACCATCACCGTCACCCAGCCGCTCACCGGTGGCCCGCGCTTCTACCGGCTAAAGGTGCGGGTGCAGTAAGGCGGAGTTTGCCACTCGCAGGGACTTTCACCGGGTGGTAGCATGCCCCTTCGTCCCCGCCTCCGAGACTTCCTTTCCACAGCGGCGGGCGGTCTCCTCCGCCCCCCATGCCCGGCCTTTACTTATTGTTATCGATGATGCGGGTGCCTTCCGTGCCACCCTCGGTGAGTTACGCAATGTGCGGAAGGGTCATCGTCCTCGTGTTGCTTTGGTGTCCCGCCCTTTTCGCTCAGGAACTCCCGCTGACCCGCATCGCGGACGTGCGAGTGATGTCGCGGGCGGCGTTGTCGGAGCATCCGGCGGTGCGGATACGCGGGGTGATCACTTGGATCGGGAGCATGACGACGCGGGGCGCGCTGACAGTGCAGGATGATTCGGGGGGCATTTGGGTGAACTTTGAGTGGGCGCGTGAGCGGCATGTTTGGAAAGGCGATACGGCGATGCCCGATTCTCTGCGCGAGGGGCTGGAGATCGAGATGGTGGGCGTGCTCGACCCGGGCGGTTTTGCGCCGGTGATGGTGCCGGCCTCGGTGCGGGTGGTGGGGGAGAAGCCGCTGCCGGTGGCGTTGCCAGCGTCGCTTTCGAGGTTGATGAATGGTGCGGATGGTTTGCTGCGAGTGGAATTGAATGGGGTGGTGCAGTCGTGTCTGCCGTTCGATAATCTCTGGCGGCTGCGGGTGGACACGGGGTTGGGTTATTTTTTTGTGCATGTGCCGAGGAGCGAGGGCTTGAATCCGGCGTCACTGGAGGATGCGGTGGTGCGGGTGAGCGGGGTGGCGAGCACGGTGTTCAATGCGCGCGGGGAGTTTGTCCGCCCCCGCCTCTTTGTCACTCAGGCGACGGATGTGGTGATCGAGAAGGACGCTCCGGCTGATCCGTTTTCGGCGCCGAAGGTGGAACTCGCCGGGCTGGCGGCTTTTGCGCCGGAAGGGCGGTCGCTGCATCGGTGCCGGGTGGAGGGTGTGGTGAGCTACTTTGTGCCTGGGGCTTTGCTTTATCTCCAAGGTGAGGGCTGCGCGGTGCGCGTGCGCACGAGCGCGACCGGGCCGCTGCGCCTTGGCGATCGCGTGGAGGCATCGGGCTTCATCGAAAATGACGGGCCTGTGGCGGGCTTGAGTGGCGCGTTGATTCGCAGGCTAGGCAGTGGCGCTGGGCCACAACCGCTGGGAATCGAGATCGCAGAAATCCTGAATACCTTCAACCCCAGCCAGCCGAGGCAGCCGGGGAAACCCCGCGACTACGACGGGCTGCTCATCAGTGTGACGGGCCACCTGCTCAGTGTGCGGCGCGATCTCGATCATGGCGGTGCGTGGCTGGTCGTGGATTGCGCGGGCACAGTGACGACGGCGAACCTCGATGGAAAAACGGATTCCGATGGCGCGGATCAGTTGCAGGCGTTGCGCCCCGGCTCGCGGGTGCGCGTGACTGGTGTTGCGCTGGTCCGGCATGAGGCTCCGCAACTCGCATCCGACTTTGCCAAACCGACGCGTGTGGAGTTGCTGCTGCGTGGTGCCCAAGATGTAACGATGCTCCAGGCCGCGTCGTTGTGGACGCCGCAGCGGCTCGGCATCGCGCTGGCGATCGCGAGTGTGGTGATCGTTGTGTCTCTGATGTGGATCTTTGCGTTGCGTCGGCTGGTGCGGCAGCGGTCGGCGCGGTTGGAGGAAGTGATGCGCACGCATCGGGACTCGGAGCTGGAGTTTCATGCGGTGCGGCAGGAGCGCCAGAGGCTGGCAGCGGACCTGCACGATGGCGTGCAGCAGTTGATCGCGGGCGCGGCCTACCGGCTGGAGGCGGCGGCGGTTCATTTGGAGGAAATCCCGCCTGCCGTGCAGACGGAATTCGCGGCGGCGCGGAGTGCGCTGGTGCGGGCGCAGACGAGCCTGCGGGAGTCGGTCGCCGGGCTGGCGCTGGTGGAGGGTGAGTCGGGAGATTTTGCGGCGCTCATCAGCCACGCGGCGCGCACGATGGAGCATTGGCCGCGCGCTGCGGTGGTGGTGCGGGTGGAAGGGGAGCCGTTCCCACTTTCGCGGCACGTCATGGGCAGTTTGCTCCTGCTCATGCAGGAGGCCGCGGGCAATGCCTTCAAGCACGGCCAGGCCCGGCAGGTGATCGTGGTGCTGGCCTACGATGCGGAGGCGCTGGAGATGCGGGTGGAGGATGATGGCGGCGGCTTTGATCCGGCGGCGGCTCCAGGCACAGGGAGCGGACACTTCGGCCTGGAGTCCATGAGGCATCGGATGAAGTGGCTGGGCGGCAGCGTGGAAATAGCAAGCCATCCCGGCGCTGCCACCCGCGTGCGCATCCGCCTGCCGCGTGGCCTTGCGCAGGCGGCGGAGAGTGCAGCGCCCGCCGATGCCATCGCCAGCCCGCCGACTCCATGAGTGCGCCCAAGCCTGACCGCAAAAAAATCCCCCGCGCGGGGGATGTCCCAGGCGGCCCCGCTATGCGAAAAGGGAGCATGACTGCCGTGGAAGAAATTTGCCTGCTCATCGTGGACGATCACGCCGTGGTGCGTGAGGGCTTGCAGGCGATGCTCGCGCCCGATCCGGGGATCGGGCAGATTGTCATCGCGGCGTCCGGTGCCGAGGCGGAGAAAGTGTGCGCGACATTGCAACCGCGCGTCGTCCTGCTCGATGTGCGGATGCCGGGATTCGATGGCTTCGCCGCTTTGGAAAATATTCTGCGGTGCTGGCCGCAGACGCGCGTGCTCATGCTCTCCTCCAGCGCCAACGCCGCCGAGGTCAAGCTGGCGCGGCAGCACGGTGCCGCCGGATACCTCAGCAAGTCCGCCGACCGCGCCACGCTGCTGCGGGCCATCCACGCCGTGGCGGCGGGCGGCACTTGTTTTGCGCCCGAGCCGGCCGCCACCTCCAGCGTGGTGCTCAGTGCCCGCGAACTCGAAGTGCTCCAGCACCTCGGGCGCGGTCTGGGCAACGACGATCTCGGCCGCGCCCTCGGCGTCAGCGGCGAGACGATCAAAAGCCACCTCAAGGCGGTCTTCACAAAGCTCGGCGTCGCCGGCCGCGCGGAGGCAGTGACGCGGGGTTACGAGTTGGGGTTGCTGCTGGTGTAGGGAGCGGATGGCGGAGCCGGCGGAAATATATCCCCCGCGCGGGGGATAGCCGGGCACCTGGCGGCTGGTATCATCGGGGCGATCATGAAGTCTCCCATCGCCCTCTGGAGGCTGCTTTTCAGTCACTTCCCCACTACCGCGCACCGCTGCCAGTCGCGGTTTCTTCTCGGTGTGGCAGTGCTCTGTTCCGCGCTCCCGGCATTCGCCGCGGGCACGGGGCTGACCGGGAAGTATTTCGACGAGTATGATTTCACCTCGCAGAAGACTTCGCGCACGGATGCGACGGTGAATTTCGATTGGGGCGCTTCGATTCCAGCGGGCACGGCGCTGACGAGCGGGGACTATTTTTCGGTGCGGTGGACGGGGCAGATTGAGCCGCAGTTCTCGGAGACTTACACGTTCTACGTCGCGGCGGATAATGGCTCGCGGCTGTGGATTGATGACAAACTCATCACGGCGCGGGCGCAATACGTCTCCGGCGGGCTGGACATGCGCGGGACGGCGAAGCTGACGGCGGGGCGCAAGGTGAACATCCGGCTGGAAATGATGGAGGGCACGGGCAGCGCGTCAGCGAAGCTGGAGTGGTCCAGCCCGAGCGTCGCGCGGCAGGTGATTCCGCAGGCGCGGCTGTTCACGAGCGAGGTGGCACCGGAGACGGGCGCGCTGATGAAAGAAGTGTGGGATGGCGTGGCGGGCACGGCCATTAGCCAGTTGACCGGGCTGGCGAATTATCCCGACCGTCCGCTGGCGCGCGAGTTGATACCAAGCTTTGAATCGTTCCACCCGAACTGGTCGGACACTTATGGGACGCGGGTCACGGGTTTCATCGTGCCGCAGGTGAGCGGCAGCTACAGCTTCGCCGTGGCGGGCGATGACATTGTGGAGCTGTACCTCAGCACGGGTGCAGCGGAGGCTGGCAAGTCGCTCATCGCGTCGGTGCCGTCTTACACGGGCTTTCGCGAGTGGACGAAACATGCGTCGCAGATTTCCACGGCGCGCACGCTCACGGCGGGGCAGTCTTATTACGTGGAGTTGCGGCATGTGGAGGCCACGGGCGACGACCATTTTTCCGTCGCGTGGAAAACGCCGGGCAGCACGAACTGGGAAATCATCGGCGGCGATTTCCTCGTGCAGGCGGGCATCGACAAGTCGCAGCCCGCGCAGTCGGCGCTGCTGGATTCGCTGGCCACAGGGCATCCGCGGCTGCTGGCGTCGCAGGAGCGCTTCGATTGGCTGAAGGCGCAAATCGCCGCCGCGCCGACGGGCAATCAGGCGGTCTGGTATAACAAGCTGCTGGCCAGCGCGAACACCATCCTGACGCAGCCGGTGAACGTCTATAACTCGTCGGACAATCTGGACGTGAGCCGCTCGGTGCTGGAGCGCATCTACACGCTGGCGCTGGTGTGGCAGGTCTCGGGCAACGCGCAATATGCCGAGCGGGCGTGGATGGAGCTGAATGCGGCGAGGAATTTCCCGAGCTGGCAGCCGTCGAAATTTCTCTGCGTGGCGGAGATGACGCACGCTTTCGCCATCGGGCTGGACTGGTTCTACGGTTACTGGTCGTCCTCGCGGCTCTCCACGCTGCGCAGCGCCATCATCAACAAGGGTCTGCACCCGGGTCTCGCCGACTACCAGGGCCGCGAGTGGTGGACGCTGAACGACGCGAACAATTGGAACCCCGTCTGCAACGGCGGCATGGTGCTCGGCGCGCTGGCCATCGGCACGTTCAACCAGTCGCTGGCCGAGGACATTCTCCAGCGCGCGCTCGCCTCGGTGCGTCCGGTGCTCGGTCATTACACGGCGGACAACGGCGCGTGGTATGAAGGCGCGGCGTATTGGGACTACTCGGCCGCGTATCTCGTGCGGATGCTCTCCGGACTGGAGAGCGCACTTGGCACCGATTTCGGTTATCTCAGCAGCAAGCAGGGGCTGTCGGAAAGCGGCGTCGTGCCGATGCATATGACCGGGCCCACGGAGAAGATGTATAACTTTGGCGACACGGCGAATTACGAGCGCTCCGGGCCCGAGTTGTTCTGGTTCGCGCGCCGCTACAACCGTCCGGTGTGCGCGTGGTTTCAGCGCAATTTCTGCAACGACGCCGACGGCGGACCCCATCCGCTGGACTTGTTGTGGTATGACCCGCGTGGCAGCAATCCGGCCGTGGAGAAGGTGTCGCCCGATGTGTATTTTCGCGGAGCGACCACGCCGACTTCGCCCGCGTTCGATACGCTGGAAGCGGGAGTTTTTCGCGAGCGCTGGAACGACTCCCGGGCGACGTATCTGGCCTTCAAAGGCGGACATCTCGGCGAAAGCGCCCACACCGACCTCGATGCCGGCTCGTTCATGCTGTATGCCAATGGCAAGAACTGGGCGCTCGACATGGGCGCGGAAAGTTACTCGTTGTCGGGCTTCCTCAATTCCGATCCCTCGGCGAATCCGAATCGCTGGGACTACTACCGGAAGCGTGCCGAGGGCCACAACACCCTCGTCATCAATCCCGGCAACGGCCCGGACCAACGACTCGGCTACAATACGGAAATCCTCTTCTGGCGCAGTTCGCCAGACGGCGACGGCTCGGTCAGCATCATGGACCTCACGCCAGCCTACAGCGGCGCGAACCAAATCCGGCGCGGGTTGCGGCTGCTGAAAGGGCGCCATGACGTCATTGTGCAGGACGAGATTGAACTCAGCACGGCCTCCACTGTGTGGTGGTTTATGCACTTCAACTCCGACATAACCAGCACGAGCATTGCAGCCGACGGCACCTCGGCCACGCTCACCCAGGGCAGCGAGCGGCTCTGGTGCAAAATCCTCAGCGGCGGCGGCGTTTTCACCGTTCGGAATTCGACTCCCTTTTCCAGCTCGCCGAATCCCGCCGGACAGGAAAACAACGCCTTTTCCAAGAAGCTCAGCATCCAACTCACCGGTGTCACCAGCAAGCGGCTGACGGTTTATCTTAAACCGCTCGCCAGCGGCGACCCCATTCCCACGACGATGCCTGCCGTCACCTCGCTCGACGCGTGGACCATATCCGCCATCAACGACGCGCCCACCATCAGCAACGAGGCGAATCAATCCGTGAACGAAGACACCGCGACGGGTGCGATTCCCTTCATCGTGGGCGATGACCTCACCGCCGCCGGTTCCCTCACGCTGACCAAGTCCTCTTCCAACACCGTGCTGGTGCCGAATGCGAACATCGTCTTCGGCGGCAGCGGCGCGAACCGCACAGTCACCGTCACGCCTGCCGCGAATCAAAATGGCACGTCCATCATCACGCTCAGCGTGAGCGACGGCGCACTCACGACGAGCGATACCTTTGTCCTCACGGTGAATGCCGTGAACGACGCGCCGACGATCAGCAACGTCGCAAATCAAACCGTGAACGAGGACACGGCCACCGGGGCACTGGCTTTCACGGTCGGAGACATTGAAACCGCCGCAGCGTCGCTCACCGTCAGCGGCGCATCTTCGAACACCAGCCTCGTTCCCAATGCGAACATCGTCTTCGGCGGCAGCGGCGTGAACCGGACCGTCACCGTGACGCCCGCCGCCAACAAACTCGGCAGCGCCACGATAACCTTGACCGTAAGCGACGGCACCCTAACCGCGAGCGACACCTTCCTCCTCACCGTCACTGGCAGCGCGTTGGAGACCTGGCGCTTCGCCAACTTCGGCACCACCGCCAACACCGGCAATAGCGCAGACACCGCGGACCCCGATGGCGATGGATGGACCAATGCCGAGGAGTATGTCCTCGGCAGCAACCCGATGTCCGCCGACGGCAGTTCACCCCTGACCGCGGCGCGCACCGCCAGCAACCTCACCCTCACCTTCACCGCCGCGCAAGCCACCGGCAGCGGTTACGCGGGTGTCACTCGCTTCTACGATGTGGAAACCACGACTGACCTCGCCAACGCCGCCTCCTGGACCGGCGTCTCGGGTTACACCAACATCACCGGCGCAAACCAATCCGTCACCGTCACCCAGCCTCTCACTGGCGGCCCGCGCGTCTACCGGCTGAAGGTGCGGTTGCAGCCTTGAGCCTCCCAACGATCTTGTGAAGCCAGGATACTTCGTTTCTCAAATTGGCTTTGCCCGGCGGCGTCGTGGCCGGCCACATCGGTATTCGCTGGCGCCCCTCGGCGTCAGCGGCGAGCCGATCAAAAGCCACCTCAAGGCGGTCTTCACGAAGCTCGGCGTCGCCGACCGCGCGGCAGCAGTGACGCGGGGGTTGCGAGCTGGGATTGCTGTCGGTGTAGGGAGCGGACGGCGAGGCTGGCGGAAATATATCCCCCGCGCGGGGGATAGCCGGGCACCTGGCGGCTGGTATCATCGGGGCCAATAACGCCAAGCAAATGCCCCAGCCGATAGACCAGCCACCAAGCCTAAGAACGATATGAAAAAACAGACCAATACCTCCGGTGGCCAAACTTTGCCCGCTGCCCAGAATAGCAAATCCGTCCCGGGCTTTTTCAAGCCCCGCGTCTGGCTCGCATTATTCGTAGTTGCGGTGACACTGCTTGGTAGCGGGCAAGCCCAGGCACAGACTGCGACCCTTTGGACCAGCACCAGCGGCACAGGTTGGGGCACCGCTGGCAACTGGGGCAATGGTGTGCCTACCTCCGGCACCCTCTTCGCTCAATTCGGCACTAAAGGTTCGCTCGTGAATCCCATTGTTAGTGGCAACCCCGACAATAGTTTTAAGATAAGGTTTAGCGGCACCGGCTGGAACATCGGCGGCACGGGTCGGATCAAACTCTTCAGCACTGGCAATATGATTGAAGACAGCGGGGCGGGTAATTTCAGCAACATCATTTCCACCACGGGTCTTTCCCTCGCCGGCGTGGGCGGTAAGATCCAAGTCAGCTCCACCAACACCCTCACCATCGGCAGCGATATCGGCGACGCCAACAGCGGCGCCACGCTTATCAAAAGCGGAGCCGGCACGCTCGTGCTCAACGGTGCCAGTTCTTTGACCACGGGCATCACCGTTGAAGACGGTGTGCTCAATCTAAACTCTGGAACCATGAACTCGTTGACCGGCACGGTGACGGTCAGCGGTGGCGAACTGACAACGTCCGGCGGCGCCAAGATCGCCGATGCCGCCGATGTCGTCGTCTCAGGCGGCACCCTCACACTCGGCGGTGCGGGTGAAACGGTGGCCACCGTGACCATGAGCAGCGGCACCATTCAGAGGACCGGCGCGTCCACCCTCCACGCCTCGACTTACAGTCTTTCCGGCGGCACCGTCGCCATGCCGCTCGGCGCGGGCACCCTGACTATTTCCGGCAACGTGGCATACAACAGCACCACGGCTGCTAACATTGTGAACATTACGGCCGGCACTCTGACCATTGGGGCCGCCAGCCCCTTTGCGGGCACTGCGCCTGTGGTCACGGTCTCCGGCGGCACGCTGGCGATGGGCGCGAACACGGATACCATCACCACGTTCAACATGAGCAGCGGTGCCATCACCGGCAGCGGCCCGCTCACGGCCACGACTTACGGCCTGTCCGGCGGCGTCGTCACCGGCAACCTCGGCACCGGCACGTTGAACAGCTCCGGCACGGTGGCCCTCAACGGCACGGCGGGCGCAACCGCCGTGAACGTCACGGCGGGAACTTTGACCTTGGGCAGTGCGGATCGTCTGGCCAATGGCGCGACGGTCACGGTTTCCGGCGGCACGCTGGCGATGGGCGTGAACGCTGACACGGTGAGCATCTTCAACATGAGCAGCGGTGCCATCACCGGCAGCGGCCCGCTCACGGCCACGACTTACGGCCTGTCCGGCGGCGTCGTCACCGGCAATCTCGGCACCGGCACGTTGAACAGTTCCGGCACGGTGGCCCTCAACGGCAC
>Ga0105044_10005986_pt1 | contig 16710 bp, 13 predicted proteins | sample MAT01_FD_78092 | JGI IMG/M metagenome (GOLD analysis project Ga0105044, IMG submission 78092) | Freshwater microbial communities from Lake Fryxell liftoff mats and glacier meltwater in Antarctica - MAT-01 | ecosystem: Environmental > Aquatic > Freshwater > Ice > Liftoff microbial mat | place...
CGGGTCTATGAGCGACGGGCAGGGGACGGGCGGGGCGGGGACGGGCGGGCCGGGCGGGGCGGGGGCGGGCGGGACGGGGACGGGCGGGACGGGGACGGGCGGCGGGCGGCTCACGACACATGTGCTGGATACCGCGCGCGGCGTCCCGGCAGCCGGGGTCCGGATCCGCCTTTCGCGGATCAGCGGGGCGACCCATACCGGTCTGGCAGAGACGCTGACCAATGCCGACGGACGCTGCGCTGCGCCCCTGCTGGCGGGTGCGGATCTGGTCGCAGGGGTCTATGAGGTGGTCTTTGCCGCGGGGGACTATCTGCGCGCCACCGGGCAGGCCGGGGAGGGTCTGCTGTTTCTGGACGACATCCCGATCCGCTTTGGCGTGGCCGACCCGGGTGCCCATTACCACGTCCCGTTGCTGATCAGCCCCTTTGCCTATTCGACCTACCGGGGTAGTTGAGTCCTGTCTTGAATCGCGCGGCGAAACCGCGTGATCTGGACGGGTTTGCCAGAAGGGGCATTGGATGGACAGGACGTGGATCATCGGCGGCGCTGCGCTGGCGCTTGGGCTTTGCGGCGACGCCGTGCAGGCGGCGATCACGGCGGATCAGCTTTGGGCAGCCTGGCAGAAGGCCGGTGCCGAACTGGGCCTCGTGGTGAAAGCCGGTTCGACCGCGCGCGACGGCGCGACGCTGCGCCTGCGCGACGTGACGTTGACGCCGGCCGTGTCCGGTCTGCAGGACATGCGGGCGGCGACGGCCGAGGTCACGCTGACCGAAGGCGCGGATGGCTCGGTCACCGTGGTTCCCGCGCCAGAACTGGTGGCGACGGCCGAGGGCGGGGCGGAGGCCGCCACGCTGACCCTGGCGCAGGACGGCCTGAGGATGGTCGTCACCGAACTTCTGGGCGAGATGCGCTATGAGGTGACGGGGGCCGGTCTGTCGGCCCGGTTTGCCAGTGTCGTAGACTCTGCGGGCGCCGCCGAAAACAGCCCGGTCGAGCAGGCCGCGATGCAGATCGACGTGGCGCTGGCCGATGTCGCGCTGCTGCTGACCGATGTGCCGGCCCGGAACCGCAGCTTTTCGGTCGATCTGGCAGCCCGGCACCTGAGCTATGATGTCAGGTCGGATAACCCGGCGCTGCAGATGAAGACCACGCAGACCAGCGTGACCGAGGCGGTGGCGATCACGGGTACCTTCGACTTGCCGACGACCATCGCCCTGGCCGATCTGACAACCCCCGAGGCCTGGGCGCAGGCGCTGCGCGAAGGCATGGCGCTGCGCCTGAAGGCCACTCAAGGCGCGTCGCGAGCGACCAGCAAGGACGAAAACCCGTTCCTGCCGATGGACATGACGATTTCAAGCCTGCCCGGCGCGACCGAACTGGCGCTCGGCAAGGCTGGCTTTTCGCTGTTGTCGACCGGCGAAGGGGCCGGAGTGACGGCGACCTCGCCGATGCTGCCGTTCCCGCAGCTTGATGTCGCCATCGGCCCGCTGGTCGTGAGTCTGGCGGTGCCGATCCTGACGGGGGTCGATGCGGGGGTCTATGGCCTGACCCTGAAACTGGCCGACATGGTGGTGAACGAGGCGGCCTGGGCGGCGATCGACCCGGGGGCCGTGTTGCCGCGCGACCCGGCGCAACTGTCGGTCGAGACGTCGGGAACCATGAAGATCGACCTTTTTGCCCTGATGGCTGCTGAAAGCGCCGGCATGACCGACGTCACGCCACCCGAACCGCTGACGCTGGAGATCGCCGAGGTGCAGGTTTCGGTGGCAGGCGCGCGGCTGACCGGGTCGGGATCGTTCCGCTTTGACAACACCTCGGGCCAACCGGTGCCCGTGGGCACGGCCGCGGCGACGCTGACCGGCGGCAACGGGCTGATCGATGCGCTGGTTCTGACCGGCATCCTGACCGAGGAGGACGCGGGCGGCGCGCGAATGCTGATGGCGATGTTCATGGACGCGGGCGCGGGCGCGGGCGCGGGCGCGGGCGCAGATGTATTGACCTCGGAGGTCAAGGCAAATGCCGACGGCTCGATCCTGGTCAACGGGCAGCGGGTGCAATAGCACCTGCGGCGCATCCTCGGGGTTTGGGTGGGGATCCGGAAGGTGAACAGGCACGCCTTCGGGTCCGGGTCGGTGCCGAAGACACGGGCGTTTCGGGCGCTGTCCTGCGGAGTGGATTGCGAGGAATCCGGGATTTGACGGATCATCAGACAGGTCGCAGCCGGTGTGGCCTGCGCTCTAACGGAGGCAGGCAGGATGTATGACGGCATGTATGACGGCATGTATGACGGGGCGGTGCTGTGGGAATGGGTCGAGATCGCGGTGCGCTGGACGCATGTGATCACGGCGATTGCCTGGATCGGCTCGTCGTTCTATTTCATCGCGCTGGATCTCGGCCTGCGGCAGACCCCCAGCCTGCCCCCCCTGGCCCATGGCGAGGAGTGGCAGGTCCACGGCGGCGGGTTCTATCATATCAACAAGTATCTCGTCGCCCCGGCGATGCTGCCCGAGCATCTGACCTGGTTCAAATGGGAGTCCTATGCCACCTGGCTGTCGGGCTTTGCCCTGCTGGTGCTGGTCTATTATCTCGGCGCGGATTTGTATCTGCTCGACCCCGCCGTGGCCGATCTGGCGGTGTGGCAGGCGGTGCTGATCTCGCTGGCCTCGCTGGCGGTGGGCTGGGCGCTGTACGACACGATCTGCAAAAGCCGGTTTGGCGATGACAGTACCCGGTTGATGATCGGGCTTTATGTGATCCTGGTGGCGATGGCCTGGGGGTATACGCAGGTGTTCTCGGGGCGGGCGGCGTTGCTGCATCTGGGGGCGTTTACCGCCACGATCATGAGCGCCAACGTGTTCATGATCATCATGCCCAATCAGCGGATCGTGGTGGCGGACCTCAAGGCAGGCCGCACACCCGACCCGAAATACGGCAAGATCGCCAAGCAGCGCAGCACCCACAACAATTATCTGACGCTGCCGGTGATTTTCCTGATGCTGTCGAACCACTATCCGCTGGTGTTTGCGACCGAGTACAACTGGCTGATTGCAAGTCTGGTGTTCCTGATGGGGGTCACGATCCGCCACTGGTTCAACACCCGGCACGCCCGGAAGGGCAACCCGCACTGGACCTGGGGCGTGACGGCAGGGCTGTTCGTGATCATCGCCTGGTTGTCCACCGCCCCGATGCGCCTGACCCCGGACGCGGCGGCGTTGACGGGGTCTGCGCTGCGCTATGCCTCGGCACCGGGGTTCGAGACGGTGACCGGCATCGTGCAGGGCCGCTGTGCGATGTGCCACGCGGCAGAACCGGCGTGGGAGGGATTGTACTGGCCGCCCAAGGGCGTGGTGCTGGAAACGCCGGCCCAGATTGCCCGTGAGGCCCGGCGCATTCATCTGCAGGCCGGTTTGACGCATGCGATGCCGCCCGCCAACCTGAGCCGGATGGAACCGGACGAGCGGGATGCCATTGTGAGGTGGTTTCGCGCGGCACAGGCAGGAGCCTCCGGCGGGGATATTTAGGCAGAGAAGAAGGTGGGGACCGCGACGGCACCCTTCGATGGTCTGCGGGCGGCGTCAGGTCGATGCCGGGAACGCCCGGGTGGGGCTGCGGGGCCTCACCTCGCGTCCTGATCGCCAAGGGACGGCGGCGCGCGGCAACCCGGCCGTCACGTCACCGCTGCGCGCATATGGCGATCGCCTCGGCCATCTGGCGCAAGATGGCGGCGTACAGGCCCGGTCCGGCGGGCAGGGTCGCGCCCTCGGGGTCGAGGGCTGTACCGACCCGGGCGCCCGTTGCCTCGGCCAGCATCGCCACTTGTCTGGCGTCGTGATTGGCTTCGGGAAAGAGGCAGACCGTCCGGCCTGCCATGTCGCCTTGCAGATCGCGCAGATGCGCTGCACCGGGGGCCGCCGCATCGCCGTAAGCGATCGCACCGATGACGGTCAGGCCGAACCGGGCGGCAAAGTAACCATAAGCGTCGTGGAACACCACCAGCGGGGTGCCGCGCGCGGGGATCAACCGCGCCGTCAGGTCGGCCTCGAGGTCGGCAAGCGCGGTGCGGGCGCTGTCGGCATTGGCGGCATAGGTCGCGGCGTTTTCCGGGTCGAGCGCTGCAAGCTCGCCGGCAATCGCCGTCAGCCAGACCGCCGCATTGGCCGGGTCGAGCCAGGCATGCGGGTCGGTGCCGGGGTGGGCGTGATCGCCATGGCCGGCATCTCCGGCCGGCGGGGTGTGCTCAACCTGCGCCTCGGTCGTGCCGCCGGTCTGGCGCAAAGTGGTGCCGGGCACCCCGAGCAACCTCAGATGCACCGCCTTTGGGGCCAGGGTAATCAGGGTCTCTGCCAGCCACGGCGACATTTCGGGGCCGATCCAGAAGATCACCGCGGCGTCGGCAATTTCTGCGGCCTTCGAGGGGCGCAACTGGACATCATGCGCATCGGCCCCCTGGTCCACCAGAACGCCGGGCGTCGCAAGATCACCCAACACCAGCGCCACCAGCGACGCCACCGGCGGAATGTCGGTCAGCACCCGCGGCACCTCGGCCGCAGCCACGGATCCCAAGAGGCTGGCGAAGACCGATGATATGATATAACGCATTGCGACATCCTTTCGGGTCAGGGCGGTTCGATATGCAGTGCGTTATACTATAACATGACAAGGAAACGCAAGATGGTGGATGCCGAGGGCTCTTCCGCTCCGGCTTGTCCGGGATGCGCGACCCCGGCCGCAGCATTTTCGACGCATGATCATGCGCATTGCGCGGCCGGTGCGCTGGCGCGGGCGGGGGCGGTGGTGCGGGCCCGCGGGCTGCGTCTGACCCCGGTGCGCGAGCGGACATTGCAGATTCTGCTGGAGTCGCATCGGGCTCTGGGGGCTTACGATGTGTTGCACCGGCTGGCGGCTGAGGGGTTCGGCAATCAGCCGCCCGTCGCATATCGCGCGCTGGATTTTCTGGAAGAGCATGGGCTTGCCCACCGCATCCGCCGACTGAATGCCTTTGCCGCCTGCCTGCATCCGGGCGAAGTGCATGCGCCGGTGTTCCTGATCTGCACCGCCTGCAACCGCGTGGCAGAGGCCCCCGGTACCACGGTCAGCGCGGCGCTGACCGGGGAAGCGGCGACTTTTGGCTTTGCGGTCGAGCGCATGACCGTCGAGGCTCTTGGCCGCTGTCCGGCCTGTCAGGCGGCGGCATGAGCCTGATTGCGGCAGAGCGGTTGTCGGTCCGGTTGGGTGGGGCGGACGTGTTGCACGATATCAGCCTGTCGGTGAAGGCCGGCGAGATCGTCACGATTCTGGGGCCGAACGGGTCGGGCAAGTCGACGCTCCTGCGGGCTCTGCTGGGGATTGTCCCGCTGTCGGGCGGGGCGGTCGTGCGGGCGGCCGGGCTGCGGACCGGCTATGTGCCGCAGCGGCTGTCGATCGACCCGAGCTTGCCGATCACGGTGCGGCGGTTCCTGTCGCTGCCGGTCCGGGTGACGGATGCGCAAGCCAGGCCGGCGCTGGAACGGGCAGGACTGCCCGAACTGGCAGAACGGCAGATGGCCGCTCTGTCGGGTGGGCAGTTGCAGCGGGTGCTGCTGGCCCGTGCGCTGTTGTCCAACCCTCAGATTTTGATCCTGGACGAACCGACGCAGGGGCTTGACCAACCTGGCGAGGCGGCGTTTTACCGCCTGATCGAAGAGGTGCGGGCGCAGACCGGGGTGGCGGTCATGATGGTCAGCCATGACCTGCATGTGGTGATGGCGGCCTCGGACCGGGTGATCTGCCTGAACGGGCATATCTGCTGCGAGGGAACGCCGCAGGTCGTTTCTTCGGCGCCTGCCTATCGGGCGCTGTTCGGGTTGGGCACGCATGGCGCGCTGGCGCTGTATCAGCATGCGCATGACCACAGCCACGATCTTGATCCCCCGGGTGCGGGGGGGCACGACCGCCTGCACGACCACAGCCCTGTACAAGACGGGGCCCCGGAGCATCCGCATGCTTGACGACTTTCTGATCCGCGCGGGATTGGCAGGGGTGGGGCTGTCGCTGGCCACCGGGCCGTTGGGCAGCTTTGTCGTGTGGCGGCGGATGGCCTATTTCGGCGATGCGACGGCGCATGCGGCGATTCTGGGGGTGGCGCTGGCGCTGGCCGCCGATCTGCCGGTTGGGGTCGGAACGCTTGCGGTGGCGCTGGCGATGGCGGGTACGGTGGCGGGGCTGGCCGCGCGCGGTTGGGCGATGGACACGACGTTGGGGGTTCTTGCGCATTCGGCGCTGGCGCTGGGGCTGGTCGCCATCAGCTTTGTGCCCGGCGCGCGGACCGACCTTTCGGTCTATCTGTTCGGCGATATTCTGGCGGTGTCGCGCGGGGATCTCGGGTTCATCTGGGGCGGGGCGGCTCTGGTGGCCGGGCTTCTGGTCTGGCGCTGGCAGGCGTTGCTGACGGCGACGCTGAGCGAGGACCTCGCCCATGCGTCAGGCATCAAACCCGACCGTGAGCGGTTGATCCTGACGCTTGCACTGGCCATGGTGGTGGCGGTGGCGCTGAAAGTCGTCGGCGCGCTGCTGATCGCGGCCATGTTGATCATCCCGGCCGCAGCGGCGCGCGGGCTTGCGCGCAATCCGGAAAGCATGGCGCTGTTTGCGACCGTCATTGGCGGTGCCGCCACCCTCGCGGGTCTTGCGCTGTCGTTGTGGCAAGACACGCCTGCCGGGCCGTCGATCATCGTGGCGGCAGCGGTGATGTTCGCGGTATCGGCGCTGGTGGCGCGGCGGCGCTGATCTGCACCGCCCGGGTCCGACCTGGGGCTTGCACCGCTGCTCGATCCGCGCCTTGATGGCGGTATGTTCCATCCCGAGACCTGCCGCGACTGACAAGTCCAAGTTGGAGGCCCTGATCAAACGGCTTGTCGCCGGTACGCCGCCGATGGCCGAGTTAACCCTTGCGGTCGGCGAGATTGCGCGCCGGATGACCGGTGCCGACCTGCCTGTCGATCCCATCGAAATCTACAGGAAGAACTTGAATCCGGCGGTGCCTGGTTGGGCGGTGCCTGGTTGGGCGGTGCCTGGTTGGGCGGTGCCTGGTTGGGCGGTGTTCTGGTTGGGCGGTGTTCTGGTTCGGCGGTGTTCCGGACGAAGGGCGGGGGGGGGCAAAGGTCATAAAGCTCTCACCCACAGATGCTTGCGGACGAGTACGTCGGTTCGGTGCAAAAGAATGTCACCGATACCGGACGCACTGTGCGGGTCCGGACGGGGACCGGCGGCCGGTTCGGGGCGCACCCCCTTACCCGGTCGAAGATGGCACGCGGCGATACCCGATCATATCATGTGCCCGCTGTTCGCAAGGTTCATACCCCATGGTGCAATCGCTGTGGCGACCAAACGTGCGGTCGGCTTCACCGACGAAGAGGTCATCGCCATCCGCCGCCTTCCGGCTCCGCTGGCCCGCGTGGTCCAAGCTGAAATCCTGCATGCGAACACGGTCACGCTGCTGTCGACCTGTGTGGGGCGCAACGCGGGCGAGAAGGTGATGGATGGCCGCATCCTGCGCGGCCATTCCGAAAACATCATCGCCGTGATCCGGTTTGCCGACCTCGACACCTTCTCGGCGCTGTCGAACGACTGGCCGCCAGAGCAAACCATCGCCACTCTCGACACCTTGTTCGCGTCGCCGGATTGTGCGATTCGCGCCAACGGGGGCGAAAACCGTCTGATCGGATGCGTTTGCCGAACTGACCCAAGGCCGCTCCTCCCCCGTCCGCGCTTTCGCGTGCAAGGGGTTTTCCGAACGGGTCATGGGTTCATACTGTCAGATGACCCCGTCGCATTCTGTGCAATGCGTCGTTTTTCTCTGCCAAAGGTCGGCTCTTCCAGTTACGCAATCGCTGCCTCTGTCAGACAGGGGCCAAGTGCTGTCAGCGGAGATGCTCCCATGAAAACTCACGTCAAAGCGCTGGTTGTCGGTGGCGGTGCCGTCGGCACCGGGATCGCTTATCATCTGGCGAAGGCGGGCTGGGACACCCTTCTGGTGGAACGCGACGAATTGACCAGCGGTTCGACCTGGCACGCGGCGGGCCTGCTGCCGCTGTTCAACATGGGCTACGCGACCACACACATCCACAAATACAGCGTCGATTTCTACAAGGGGCTGGAGGCCGAGACGGGACTGAACCCCGGCTTTTACGTTGTCGGCAACCTGCGGATGGCCCAAGCCCGGCAGCGCATGGATGAGTACATGCTGTATTCCTCGGTTGCGGAAACCGCCGGGGTGTACCACGAATTCCTGACGCCTGCCCAGATCCGGGACAGATGGCCGCTGGTGCGCACCGATGATCTGGTCGGGGCGCTGTATCATCCGCAGGACGGCTACATCAACCCGGCGGACGTGACGCAGGCGATGGCAAAGGGCGCGCGGCAGTTCGGCTGCACGTTCGAGCGCAAGATTCAGGTCAACGGCTATCGCTGGACCGGGTCGGAATGGATCGTCACCTGTGCCCGCATGATCGAGCAAGGCGGCAACCTCGTGGCCTCGGATGAGGTGTTCGACATTCGTGCCGAACATGTCGTCACCGCCACCGGCAATCACGCCCAACGAACCGCGCGGCTTCTGGGGATCCGGATCCCGGCGATCCCGGTCGAACATCAGTACATCGTCACCGAGCCCGACGCGGCCCTCGTCGCCTGGCGCGCAACGAACCCGCAGCACCCGGTTTTGCGCGACGCCGACGCCAGGTGGTATGTCCGCGAAGAGCGGGGCGGCTGGATCCTGGGGCCTTACGAGAAGAACGCCCCCGCCCGGTTCCTGTACGACGTGCCCGCCAGTTTCCGGGCCGACCTGTTTCCGCTGGACCTTGACCGGATCGAAGCAGAATACCTGTCGATGATCCACCGGCTCCCCAGTTCCGAACGCGTCGGTCTGAAAGACGATTTCAACGGCCCGATCTGCTACACGCCGGACGGCAACCCGCTGGTCGGTCCGGCACCCGGCCTGCGCAACCTGTGGTTGGCCGAAGGCTTTTCGTTCGGCATCACGGCTGCGGGGGGGGCTGGGTATTACCTTGCCCAGATGATGACTGCGGGCGAGGCCGAGATCGACATGGCCTCGCTTGACCCCCGGCGGTTCGGGGGCTGGATGACCACCGAATATGCCGCGCGGAAAAACGAGGAATGTTACGACCATGTCTTTGTGCTGCACCACCCGGATGAAGAGCGTGAGGCCTGCCGACCGCTGCGCACCGCCCCGGTGTATGACCGCCAGAAGGCGCTTGGTGCCCAGTTCGGGCAGGTCAACGGCTGGGAGCGTCCGATCTATTACGGCCCGATGAACGCGCCCGGGGAGTTCGATCATCAGGCGCGGTCGTTCCGCCGCGGCGGCTGGTGGCAATATGCCGTTGACGAGGCTCGCGCATTGCGCGAAACCGCCGGGCTGATCGACGCGACGGCCTTTACCAAGCACACCTTGCGCGGGCCGGGCGCCACGGCCTTTCTGGACTGGTTCACCTGCAACGCCTTGCCGAAGGTCGGGCGCATCAACCTGACCTATGCCCTGACGCCGCAAGGCACCGTGCGCACGGAATACACCATCGTGCGCCATGGCGAAAACGACTATTATCTTGTCAGCGCCGGCGCCTGGACGGACTATGATGCCGACTATCTGCGCAAGTGCGCCGAGGACAAGGCAGGCGTGTTCGGTCCTGTCGAGATCCACGATGTCACCACGCAATGGGGCGTGTTCGCGCTCGCGGGGCCGAACAGCAGGGCCATTCTGGCCGAACTGGTCCGCGATGCCGACCCCGACACCGCGCTGTCGAACCGGCGGTTTCCGTGGCTTTCTGCCCGGCGGCTGGAATTGGAGATGTGCCCGGTCATTGCGGTCCGGGTCGCCTATACCGGCGAGTTGGGGTGGGAATTGCATCACCCCATCGAGATGCAACGGTATCTGTGGGACAAGCTTCTGGGTGCCGGGGCCGGGCACGGGATGAAGCTGGTAGGGGCCCGCGCGCAGAACTGGCTGCGGCAGGAGAAATCCTACCGCGCGTTCGGCTCCGAATTGGGTCGCGATGCCTCGCCGCTGGAAGGCGGGCTCGACCGGTTCGTCGATCTGTCGAAAGAGTTCAACGGCAAGACCGCCATGCGGGCGCTCGGCATCCGGTCGAAATGCGTGACCGTCCTTATCGAGGGGCCGGGCGACACCGACCCCTGGGGCAAGGAAGCGCTGATCCAGAACGGCGAAAAGGTCGGGCGGCTGACCTCGGGCGGCTGGTCGGTGGCTTTTGGCAAGCAGATCGGCATGGGGTATGTCCGGCCCGATCTCGCGGTTGCGGGAACCCGATTGCAGGTCCGCATCAACCGCGCCTTGTGGGACGCCGTGGTGACCGAGGACAGCCCGTTCGACCCCGGCAATCTGCGGATCCGGGTGGATGGCTAGACCTGCGGACCCCCGTCCGGGACGGGTGTGCCCAGACAGGGGGATCAGCGGCCGCGCGCCGCCTTCCATTCCGTCCAGTCCCCGGCAGACCCGGCAAACACGTTGAGGTCGGTCTTGCCCGCGATGCCCGGCACGATGCCGGTGCCCGAGTATTGCCAGAAGGTCCAGATCTGGCCCGGGTAGGTTTCCGACGGATGATCGGCCACGGACCGCAGCCAGAATTCGGCCCGAGGCAGGCGCTGCAGGTCGTTGTCGGCATAGAAATCAACCGAGGTATAGATCAGCGGGCGCTGGCCATAATGCTGTTCCAGCACCGCCATGAACCGTTCCGCCTCGGCACGGATTTCGGCCGCCGGAGGGCGTCGGGTGCAGGTTGGCGAGAATGGCGTCCATTCGAGGTCGAGCACCGGCGGCAGCGCGGCGGGGCTGCGCGGCACGTTGCGGATGAACCAGCGCGCCTGTTCTTCAGCCGGGCGGCAGAAGTAGAAAAAATGATAAGCCCCGCGCGGCACGCCCGCTTTGGCCGCTGCAGACCAGTTGGTGGCGAATACGGGGTCAAGGATGTCGCCGCCCTCGGTGGCCTTCAGATAGGCAAAATTCACCCCTTCGGCGCGGGCCTGCGGCCAATCGACCAGACCTTGCCACCGCGAAAGGTCGATGCCGTGCACCGGATAGCTGTCGGGGCTGCGGCCCGCCCAGGGGTGGGGGTCGGCATCGCCGAACGCGGCGGCACGCACGCGGCTGTCGGGGGTTGCGGGCGCAGGCTCGCGCCCCGCGCAGGCCGTCAGGGCCAGGGTCAGCATCAGGAGGGGAAGCGGGAATCGGATGTGCATCGGTGCAGGCTGTCGTGTGGCGCGGGTTCTGTCACGCCGGAAAAGGCTGCAGCACGGGCAGGTTCGCCCAAACGAGCGGTCAATCCGGGGTCGAGCCGCTGCGCCACCAGGCCATCCACACCCCGATCCGGCGTCTGGCGCGGATCAGGAACGCCGAAATCGGCCCGCGCAGCACCGGCAGATCGACCGCCAGCAACAGCAGGCCGACCGGCAACATCCAGATGCCCAGCAACGGCAGAAAGGAAAACACCCCGCCGACGATCAGGACGACCGCCAGCGGCAGGCGGATCAGGCGATAGCTGTCGCGGCGCAGCGCCGCCAACGGCCCGCGCAGCCGTGGCATCGCCCGGGCGAGGGTTTCAAACTGCCGATCGAAGCGTCGTTCCTGCCGCGACATCCTGTCCTCCCGTGGTCTGGTCCAGATGGGGTTGCGGCAGGGCGCGGTCAATGCCCCGGTCACCAGAACCGGGCGGGCGACAGGCGGGCGATCAGGTCTGGGTCCAGCGCAGGGCGGCGGCCCGCGATCAGATCGGCGGCCAGCTGGCTGGCGGCAGGCGCGGATTGAAAACCGTAGCCGCCTTGCCCGGCCAGCCAGAAGAAATCGGGCACGGCCGGGTCGCGTCCGATGACCAGCACGCGGTCAGACGAAAAGGTGCGCAGACCCGCCCAGCTGCTGATCAGGCGGGTCACCGGTTCGGTGACCATTTCCTCGTAGCGGGCGAGCCCCTCGGCCAGAACCATGTCATCGGCCCAGGCGTCGTGCGGGTCCATCGGGTGTTCTTCGGCTGGCGACACGATCAGCGCCCCGGCATCGGGCTTGGCATACCACGTCTCGCCAACGCCGAACAGCATCGGCCAGCCCGCCACATCATGCCCGCCGGGCGCGGGGATCCTGGCCATCGACCGGCGCATCGCGGTGAATCCCAGCGGCGCAACTCCAGCCAGTCGGGCCACCGCGTCAACCCAGGCTCCGGCGGCGTTCACGATCAGCCGGGCGGTGTGGGTGCCCTCGGCTGTGCTCACCCGCCACAGATCAGCGTCGCGGGCGATGGCGGTCACCCGGGCACCCGTTGCGATCTGCGCGCCGTTCTGCCGGGCCAGCCGGGCAAACCCTTGCAGCATCAGGTCGGTGTCGATATCCCAGGCATGATCGGCGAAGGCCGCATGGGCCAGCGTGCCCGGGTTCAGGATCGGAACCATGCGCTGCGCTTCGACCACCGGGATCGCCTGCAGGTCCATGTCCGGCATGTCGCGGTCGAACTCCGCCTTCTGGTCGGCGCGGGCCAGCATCAGCAATCCGCGCGGGGTCAGCAGGCCCGGCGTTCCGTGAAAATAGGCGCCCGAGGCCAGCGACAAGGCCACGACGGCGGCCGCCCCATAGCGCGGCTCGTACAAGGCGGCCGAGCGGCCCGAGGCGTGATGCGCCAGATGGCTTTCACCTTCCAGTACCAGTACCGAGGCAAAGGCCGACAGGCGGGCGGCCGCCGAAATGCCGGCGATGCCGCCGCCAATGATCAGGATGTCATGCGTCATGGCGCGGACCCTGCCATGCCGGCGGCCAAAGGGAAAGGGGCAGCGCCCGGTGCTGCCCCCCTTCGCGGTGCTGCGGTCTGGCGGCTACTTGGGAATGTCGCCGGTGATGCCTTCGACGTAAAACCCCATGCCGGCCAGTTCGCCGTCATTCGCCACCACGCCCTCTGCCAGCCAGGGCGTGCCGTCCTGCTTGTTGAGCGGGCCGGTGAAGGGGTGATAAGTGCCCGCCGCAATCGCATCGCGCAGCGCCTCGGCTTCGGCCTTGACCTCGGCCGGAACGGCATCGGTGATCTCGCCGATCTCGACCTCGCCGCCGGCAATCCCCTCCCAGGCGTCGGCCTGAGCATAGCTGCCGTCCATCAGCGCCCCCACCCGCTTGATGTAATAGGGTGCCCAGTTGTCGATGATCGACGACACGCGCGGCGACGGTTTGTAGGCCGCCATGTCCGAGGCCTGGCCAAAGCCGATCACGCCGGGGGTTTTCTGCGCCTCGGCCAGCGGGGCCGTGCTGTCGGTGTGCGACAGGATCACGTCCACCCCCTGTTCGATCAGCGCCTTGGCCGAGTCCGCCTCTTTCGCCGGGTCGAACCACGTATAGGCCCAGACCACCGCGAGCGTGACATCGGGGTTGACCTTGCGGGCGTGGATGAACGACGCATTGATCCCTTGGATGACTTCCGGGATCGGGAACGACCCGATGTAGCCGATCTTGTTCGATTTGGTCATCCGCCCGGCAATCGTGCCCATTACGGCGCGCCCTTCATAGAACCGCGCGTTGTAGGTCGAGACGTTGGGATGTTCGCGCTTGTAGCCGGTGGCGTGCTCGAACTTCACATCCGGGAACTTGGCGGCCACGGCGTTGGTCTGGTCCATGTAACCGAACGAGGTGGTGAAGATGATCTTGCAGCCCGACAGCGCCATCTGGTTCAGAACCCGCTCGGCATCCGCACCCTCGGGCACGCTTTCCTGAAACGCGATTTCAACCTTGTCGCCGAAAGCCTCCTGCACGGCCAACGCACCCTGATGGTGCTGATAGGTCCAGCCGCCGTCGCCGATCGGGCCGACATAGACGAAACAGGCCTTGGTCTTGTCCTGCGCCAGTGCGGCCCCGCCGAACGCAAGGCTTGCGCTCAGGGCAGCGGTGACAAGAAGGGTTCTTCGGTACATGGCAGTCTCCCGTTGGTTGGGGTCTTGGCCCCGGTTGATTGGCCTCTAGCGCGAGGCGTGAAAATTCTGGCCCAAGGCGGCGGGCGCGGTCAGCGAAGCCCGGCCCCGGCCCGAGGACATGATGACCAGCACGAGAATGGTTATCAGATACGGCGACATCGACAAGTATTCGACTGGGATGGCCGCCCCGGCTGCCTGAAGGTTCAGCTGCAAGACGGTTATTCCGCCAAAAAGATAGCCGCCCACCAATACGCGCCACGGCTTCCAGCTGGCAAAGACCACAATGGCCAGCGCAATCCATCCTGCGCCGCCGGTGATGCCATCGGTCCACTGCGGCACCCGGATCAGACTGACGTATGCCCCGCCAAGCCCCGCCATCGCGCCGCCGAACACGATGGCCGCCAGCCGGATGCGCCCGACCTTGTAACCAAGCGCATGCGCGGCCTCGTGGTTTTCGCCGACTGCCCGCAGGATCAGCCCGGTCCGGGTGAATTTCAGCACCGCCCAGACCGCCGCAATCACCGCGACCGAGACGTAAACCATCCAGTCATGACTGAACAGCACGGTGCCCAGAACCGGTATATCCGCCAGCGGGCCGAACGGCACATCGGTGGTCAGGGGCGGTTTCACCCCGACATAACCCTGCCCGATCAGGCTTGACAACCCCAACCCGAACAACGTCAGCGCAAGCCCGGTCGCCACCTGATTGGCCAGCAACACCTGCGTCAGGAACGCGAACACCAGGCTGAGGGCAGCCGCCCCCGCTGCCCCGCCCAGAAACCCCAGATAGGGACTGCCGGTCTGCACCGCTGTGGCAAAACCGGTGACTGCCCCCATGATCATCATTCCCTCGACGCCAAGGTTCAGCACCCCGGCCTTTTCGACGACCAACTCGCCGATGGCGGCCAGCAGGATGGGGACCGAAGCCACCATCAGACTGGCCACCAGAACGGCCGGGTTGATTGCGGAAAGATCCATCAGATGCCCCCCCTGACCGACAGCCGGACGCGGTAGTTCGACAGCAGATCCACGGCCAGCAGAAAGAACAGCAGCATCCCCTGGAATGCCTGTATGGCCGCCGACGGCAGCCCCAGCATGAACTGCGCCAACTCGCCCCCGATATAGGTCAGCGCCATCAGCAGCCCCGCCAGCAGGATGCCGATCGGGTTCAGCCGGCCGAGGAAGGCGACGATGATCGCGGTAAATCCATAACCCACATTGAAATCTATGCTGATCTGTCCGGCGGGTCCCGCCACTTCGAACACCCCGGCAAGCCCTGCCAGCGCCCCCGAAATCCCCAGGCACAGCACGGTCAGGGCTCGCGGATCGACCCCGGCAAACCGGGCGGCCCGCGGTGCCTGTCCGGCCAGCTTGATCCGAAAGCCGAGGATGTGGCGCTGCAGCAGAACATAGGCCGCAATGACCGCAATAAATGCCGCGACCACGCCCCAGTGCATTCCGGTTCCGGTCATCAGTTCCGGGTTTGCCGCAGCCGGGTACTGGCTCAGATTGCGCGACCCGGGAAAGCCGCCGCCTTCGGGGTTGCGCATCAGCCCCAGCGACATCGAAGCCAGGATGTTCTGTGCCACATAGACCAGCAGCAGCGAGACGAGGATCTCGTTGGTGTTGAAACGGGTTTTCAGAATAGCCGGGATCATCGCCCAGAGCCAGCCGCCGAATGCCCCCGCAAGCACCATCGCCGGAAAGATCCACACGGCGTCCAGCGGATAGGCGGCCAGCGCCACACCGGCGCCAAAGATCGCCCCCATCACATATTGCCCCTCCGCCCCGATGTTCCAGATGCCCGCCCGGAAGCCCAGCGACAGCCCGATGGCGATCAGGATCAGCGGCCCCGCCTTGACCAGCAGTTGCGGGCGCGAATAGGCGGCAAACTGGTCGTTGAACAGCGGGTCCCAAAAGATCGTGCGGATCGCCTCGACCGGGTTCTTGCCCAGAAGGGCAAACATGATGCCGCCGGCGATCATCGTCAACAGCACCGCCAGAACCGGGGTCGCCGCCTGCCAAACCCTTGACGGACTTGGGCGCTTTTCAAGACGCAGCATGGGCCGCCTCCATTCCGTGCGCGCCGCCCATCATCAGGCCGATCTCGTCGATGCTCAGCCCCTGCACGGCGCGCGGCGTGGTCAGTCGGCCCGCGTTCAGCACGGCAAAGCGGTCGGCGATTTCCAGAAGTTCATCCAGATCTTGGCTGATGACGACCACGGCGGCCCCTTGCGCCGCCCGGTCCAGGATGGCCTGCCGGATCGCCGCCGCCGCTGCCGCATCGACGCCCCAGGTCGGCTGGTTGATCAGGATGACCTCGGGCGACTGGCTGAGTTCGCGGCCGATCACGAACTTCTGCAGATTGCCGCCCGACAGCGCGCGCGCGGCGACCCAGGATCCGGGGGTCCGCACGTCATAGGCCTTGATCACCCTTTCGGCAAAGTCCCGCGTTGCGGCCCAGTCGATGAAACCATTTTTCACCAGACCCCTGCGAACCGCTGCCGACAGAAAGGCATTCTCGACCAGCGACATGTCCGGGGCTGCCGCATGACCCAGCCGATCCTCGGGTGCCGCTACGAAACCCCGCTTTCGCCGGGCGTTCGGACCCTCGGTTCCGACCGGCGCGCCCTGGCTTTGAATCATGCCGGGGGCGCTGCGCACCTCGCCCGACAGGGCCAGCAGCAATTCGTCCTGCCCGTTGCCCGCCACCCCCGCAATGCCCAGAACCTCGCCGCGCTGCACGGTAAAGCTGATGGATTTTAA
>Ga0105044_10005987_pt1 | contig 16708 bp, 15 predicted proteins | sample MAT01_FD_78092 | JGI IMG/M metagenome (GOLD analysis project Ga0105044, IMG submission 78092) | Freshwater microbial communities from Lake Fryxell liftoff mats and glacier meltwater in Antarctica - MAT-01 | ecosystem: Environmental > Aquatic > Freshwater > Ice > Liftoff microbial mat | place...
ACAAATTCCGCCACATCGCCAAATGCGACTTCCTGGTCGAGTTTGAACGCATAAGCTGGCTCCGTGAGGTAGTTGCGGTCGTTGCTGAAATGCTCCAGGGCACGATGTGCCATCAGGTCAAACAAAGTGGAACGCAGCGCTTTGTTGTCCACCGTATCGTTTGCACTGGGCGTGGTGATATCCCGGAATTGCTCCATCGGAATGGATTGCAGCAGGGCATCTTGCGATACCGAAGCCACATACAATTCCAGGGCGTGCCGCTCCACCTGGGCTGCCGACCAGGTTAGAATATCGCCGCCTTCACCATCGGGGATGGGGGTGCGCTGTTGCAAGTTCCAGCCCTGACTTTGGAGGTAGGTGCTGTACAATTGGCCCAGCAAGCTTTGCAGCACCGATTTCTCAGGCTGGCGGGCTGTTTTCGCCTCTGCTTCCATAAGATTGATGGCCTTTGTGAGGCCATCTTCTTCCAGTTGGGTAATGTATTTGCCTCGGAAAAGCAGGGCTTTCACGGTTTGCTGGCTGTTTTTATCGTTTTTGGCGCGGGCCCCGATGGCTTCCACTTTTTCAAGGGCGCTTTTGAAAAGCCCCACACGTTCGAGGCTGTCCACGATTTTCCAATCGTCGGCGTAATCGCCCGTCATGGGCAGGGATGGGATGGGCATTTCCGTGCTTGGTTTTGTTTTGACAGCATTATTTGGCTGCATGGGCTGATCCTTTTTGCTAAGGGATTTACAGGCAGCTAGGATCAGGAGGAAAAGAAGGAGGTGTAATGGGCGAATGGACATTTTTTTGTTAATTTGATAATTAGTTAATTTGTTAATTTGATAATGGGGATTTCAGCATTGCCGTTCAGGCACTTCCACAAGTTCTTTTCCATTTCAAAACGGACTTCGCCGGATTTTGTGCGTCCTGTGTTTTTCCAGCCAGCGGTTTGGTAAAAACGCTCGGCACGGGTACCAGGCGCTGTGCTGAGCCACAGGGAGTGGATACCATCTTGCTCAAAACTCCAATCCAGCATTAAATCGTGTAAATTTCGGCCAATTCTCTGGCTTTCAAAGCCCGGTGCGACAAATAATGCCCAAATATTCTTCTCATGAAGATCGACGATGGAAAAACCAAGCAAGTTTTCTCCTGCAAAGCAGGCCCAGCCATTTCCCTTAGTTGACAACATGTCCACGTAGTCCTGCTCGGTCACCAGCAATGGATTGGAGAGGGCATTTTCTTTTACAGACATTCGAACGGAATGCATGGCTGGAATATGTTCTATCAATGCAAATTTAAAAGTAAAATGGGTCATGCGTTAAAGACAATCAACTTTACACAAACGTACGGGGGATAGATGCAAGTTTGTGTGAAAATACATGAATCCAAAAATAATTTCCATTAAGTGGCTGTCTCAGGGTAGGGTTAGTTTTTCAGCAATCTATAGGTAAGTTGCCCGTTTCCGACTCGGATGTGTACAAAATAGATACCATCCGGTTGGGCCGTAATATCAAGCTCGGTCTTCTCGTGCTGGATCGTGGATTGAAAAACTTGTGCCCCAAGCAAATTGAAAATTTCTATTGAACCATCGGAAACAGGTAATGCCGTTGTAGTTGCCTTGAAAAGTATAAGTTCTGGGCTGTGTGGGCAGGTTTTTGGTGTATCCTTTGTAGCTGAAATTGTAAGCGGTTGTACTGGTGAACGTCCAGGTCAAATTATTGGTACTGCAGTTTCGATCAAAATTGCCATCAGATTTATCAACAATCACCCCAGCTGCAGCCGACACTACCTCAACCTGGCTATTGTCCATTTTGTAAAACCCAAATGGGCCAATGGCGATATCTGTGCCACTATGACCGTCATAATTCCTGGTCCCACAATTGTAGTCAGTGATGGCACCTGTGGTCGTATTTTGATCGACATGGGCGCTGATATAGTAAAAACTGCAATCGGTGAACCCGGCTGCGGCTTTTAGGGGCCAATACAATGCAACAGGCACCGAGTTTTCTGCTTGGCTCTTTGCTGAAAGCAATGCGCGGTTTTCTGTACAGCGTTTTTCGATAAGCGCATATTCAGCATCGCTGATACAGGGATAAGTAGGGCTGTTTTGACCAGCATAAAGTTCTCCAGCATCTACCAGTGGCTCTATGTTTGCAGTTTGAGACTGGAGTGCTGTGCGGCAAATAAAAAGCAAAAATAGGGACAGGAAGTGACTGTGTTTTTTCATGATTCTCAGAATTAAATTTTAACGAAATCAAGCGTGATCGGACAAACAAATCGCTGCTTTCTTATTTTACAAATTTTGATAAAACCTATTCACAAGTATCGCAAAAGGATTGGCATTTCAGTCTAATGAATATTATTCAAAATTCAAAAGACGTACTTTTTTCAAGAAAATCCTACATTGCCCCCGAAAACAACAAAACCTAAAACATACCCATGGCACTTCTTGACAATCTATTCCGCAAAAAATCCATTGATGACGCAATTTCAGCCGCAAAACAGGAGGGAATCCACGGCTCTGCGGGTTTGGATAAAAACCTTAGCGTACGCGACCTGACTGCGCTCGGCATTGCTGCCATTATCGGCGCGGGTATTTTCAGCACCATTGGCACTGCCAGTTTCAACGGAGGCCCAGCGGTAGTGTTCCTTTTTATTTTCACGGCAATGGCTTGTGGCTTTGCAGCATTTGCCTATGCTGAATTTGCCTCTATGCTCCCGGTGTCGGGCAGCGCCTACACCTATTCTTACGTGGCATTCGGTGAACTTATCGCCTGGATAATCGGCTGGGCCTTGGTGATGGAATACGCCGTGGGCAACATCACGGTAGCGGTATCGTGGTCAGGATATTTCACCAGTTTGTGCGAAAGTGCTGGCTGGCATATTCCCGCCTGGGCAACAACGGATTATGTCTCCGCCCACGCTGGTTTCGACAGCGCTACTGCCTTGTTGAAAGGTGGCATGACCCCGGCAGGTTTCTCTCAATCACAAACGGAGAATTACGAGGCCTGGAAAACAGCGCCAAATCTTGGAGGATTGCGCATTATTCTGGATTTGCCCGCCATCATCATGTCTATTCTCATCACTGCCCTGGTATATATTGGCATGAAAGAATCCAAAAATGCCGGAAACTTGATGGTGGTGTTAAAATTGATCGTGGTGTTGCTGGTCATCGTAGTCGGTGCGGGATATGTAAACACTGACAATTGGGATCCATTTATTCCCAATGGCATCGGCGGTGTTTTGGGCGGTGTATCAGCGGTATTTTTTGCCTATATTGGCTTTGATGCACTGTCTACCACTGCAGAAGAATGTAAAAACCCGCAGCGCGACCTGCCGCGTGCGATGTTGTATTCCATCATCATTTGTACGGTATTGTACATCATTATTGCCTTGGTATTGACAGGCATGGTGAGCTATAAAGAATTGAATGTCAATGATCCATTGGCTTTTGTTTTCCAAAAAATTGGCTTGAAATGGTTTTCTGGTGTCATCGCGGTGAGCGCGGTGTTCGCCATGGCAGGTGTGTTTTTGGTGTTCCAGCTTGGCCAGCCACGTATCTGGATGACCATGAGCCGGGACGGACTGTTGCCAAAACGATTCTCTTACATACATCCGAAATACCGCACGCCAACCTTTGCGACCATTGTAACCGGCTTTTCTGTAGTGGTGCCAATGTTGTTTATCCCAAGTGATACCGTACTTGATTTATGCAGTATGGGCACGCTGTTCGCCTTTGTATTGGTCTGCGGCGGTGTTTTGAAAATGCAGGTACAGCCTAATGTACAGCGTGGCAAATTCCGCACGCCATATCTTAATGCTAAATTCATTTACCCGCTGGCCCTCGTCGGCGCGGTAGCATTTATGTGGACGAAATACCAGGACGATACCAAGGCATGGCTGAGCAATGCGCCACAGATGAACCAAGTAGAAGCCCTCTTACATAACATCCCTGAAACTGAAATGCCCGCTGTTAAAAACTTCCTCGCAGCCCGCGACAGCACAGGCTTTGCCAATGTTGGCGGCGTGCTGGCGACCTACTTGGATGGATTGGAACCCGACAATTATGCAGCAACCGTCACTGCATTACCCATAGAGGACACAGAAAAATATGCGTCAGGCTGGAACCTGTTCCAGCACAAAATTCCCATGTGGTTGTTCCTATTAACCTGCCTAACAATGGCTTGGTTTGCTTTCAAACACAACCTATCTTTGATCCCAATCCTCGGCCTGGTGTCTTGTCTGTACATGATGGCCCAAATTCCAGCTAAAAGCTGGGCAGGGTTCTTGATTTGGCTGATGGCTGGTTTGGTGATTTATTTTGGGTATGGCTACCGACATAGTCGGTTGACGGTGGACGGTGGACGGTAGACGGTGGACGGTAGACGGTGTGGACGGTAGACGGTTGACGGTAGACGGTGTGGACGGCTCCAGTGGCGAACTAAACTTTAGCTCAAACGTTAGAAAACAACGAACAACGAGCAACGAACAATTAGCAACTAGCGACGAACAACGAGCAAGGAACAACGAACAACGAACAACAAGCAACGAGCAACGAGCAATTAACAACGGATAAATTGAAACAAAAATCATTTTGGCAAAGGCCTGAAGGCATCGCAGGCGCACTTTTTTTGATTGGCGTGGCCCTTGGTACAGGCATGTTACTGAACACCATATTACCTACCTTGCTCGTCTTGGCCGGTAACACCCTGTATTTAGCTGGCATGCTTGCGGCGTTGGCTGCGGTAATTTACGTTGTACTCGATCCCAAAACCCGCAACCTGGTTTGGTACATGTACAAGTCTATCATGCGCAGTATTACAGGTTTGTTTGTCAGAATTGACCCAATTTCAATCCTGAAATCGTATATCGAAGACCTGAAAGCTAACCTGATGAAACTGAGCAAGCAAATTGGCGCGCTTCGGGGACAGATGCGCCAATTGAAAGGCTTGATGGATGGGAATACCGCTGAAATCGAAAAAAACATGGCCATTGCCGAGCAGTCGAAGAAGAAAAACGATGACAAAAACCTGACCCTGGCAACGCGCAAAGCCGGCCGCTTGCAGGATTCAAACGCCAAATACAAAGTGCTATACAAACGTATGGACGTTTTGAACCGAATTTTGGAGAAAATGTATGAGAATTCGGAGTTTGTACTGGAAGACACCCAAGATCAGATCAAAGTAAAAGAAACCGAGTACATCGCCATTAAGACAGGACACAGCGCCATCAAATCAGCCATGAGCGTGCTGTCTGGCGACCCTGATAAAAAGGAACTTTTTGAAATGGGCATGGAAGCCCTGGCAGATGAAGTGGGCGACAAGGTGGGAGAAATGGAACGGTTCATGGACACCAGCCGCAACTTAATGGACACCATTGACTTGCAAAACGGCGTGTTTGAAGAAGAAGGGCTTCAATTATTGGAACGCTGGGAACAAGACAGCCCCTTATTGGCAACAAACCTGAAAGCGCACAAAGGGGAACCAGGAAAAGAAAAACCGCTTGATTTGAATGCGCCTACAAAAGAATTGGCACGAAACGACAATGACTATACGCAGCTATTTGAGTAAGCCTCAAGGCGTTGACGCATAATTTCCTCCACTTGCTCCTTTAGTTTTGGGATATCATCAGCGGTCATTCCTTTCGTTTCAATGGGCGTTTCCCAAATCACCTTTACCACCCCAGGCCAAAGTCCTGCGCCATCCCGGCCCGTTATTTCATGAATGTTTACAATTGTTTGAATGGCTAAAGGCGCCTTGGTTTGAATGGCAATTCGGAAGGCTCCATCAAAAAACGTCCCCAAGGGATTGCCAGACTTGTTTCTGCTGCCTTCCGGATAAATAAAAATACTCCAGCCTTCTGCCAGGTTTTGTTTCAAGGCTACCACGCTCCGCGCCCGGCTCATGGCGCTGCTGCGATCTACAATCAAGCACATTTTGCGAACAATCAGCCCGAAAACGGGAATTTTTTGCAATTCCTGTTTCGCCAAAAAGCGAAACACCCCCGGGTAAGCGTGTGCATTCACGATAAAATCCAGCGAGGAGCGGTGGTTGCCTACAATCACGTAAGATTGCCCACGGCTGAGCTTTTTTCGGCCTTCCACCTTCATACGCACCCCAACCGTCATCAGAAAAAATGGGGTAAACACATGGTGCAGGTACCAGATATTGTGGTGTAAGGCGCGTTTTCCAGGCGTTAAGATCATGTTGAGGCCAACAATCGGCAGACTCAAAAACATGAGGATCAGGAAAATGGCAACGGCCCAAACGGACCAAATTTTTCTAAGGATATGCACGCAAATTCGTTTTTCTGGCACAAAGGTAGAAAACCAGATTGGCATGATTATTCGAGAACACCTTTATCAAATAAGTCTTTTGGAATGACACCGTTAAAGGAGTACCGGCCTCCTCAGATGTGTACATTTATAGCATTGAGGTGGAGTGTGACAATGGGAAGATGAAACCGCGCGTGGGTGAAGTGAATCTGTTGCGGTAATACGCAAGGGTTGTTTCTTGCTATCAATTAATTTGCTAAAAAAAACGCCCGTGGCGATCAGGTTTTGAAATTTGGCACAAAACTTGTTTCACGATTATCATCCTCCAATTGATCAAATCATTCAGTTTCACCGCCAACAGTCTCGAACACCTCAATTATTATAAAACTGAGTTTAGGGACTACACGAAAGTATCATGACCGCCGCACAATTTGAAGTTCCGACCGCACTGCCAAAAACAGAAAGCAATGTTGAACTCTTGCAGAATTCTCCAAACCCTTTTATTGAGATGACTTTGTTATGGTTTCGCTTGCCAGCTCCTGCAAATATTTTCCTTCGCATATTTGATGGGCTGGGAAAAGAAGTAACGACAAAATCCGGCCTGTTCCAATCTGGTGAAAACCACGTACTGCTGCACCGGGCAGATCTCCAGGAAGCAGGATTTTATACCTGTCGTTTGGAAACGCCATTTGGGACAGCAAGCAGGAAATTGATGATGTACTGAACGAAGTAATAAATAGCAAACTATTTTTTCAATCCGATATTCCCGTTAAGGTCGCCCGTGGTGTTAAAGCCCTGGCGGCTTTTTTTTGTTTTATTGGCGTAACACATAGTTTTTTAACACATAGAAACATGGAAACATAAGAATACTTACTATTAAATCTATGTCTTCTATGGCCCTATGTGTCTATGTGTTTAAAAAACTATGTGTGGAAAAATTCTTAGAACATCTCTACGCCACCGAAATGAAACGCGCCTTCAATGGCAGCATTTTCATCACTGTCTGAGCCATGGACGGCATTCTCTCCAACGCTGGCAGCGTATTTGGCGCGAATGGTACCAGGCGCTGCGTTTGCAGGGTTGGTAGCGCCAATGAGGGCACGGAAATCTTCTACGGCATTATCTTTTTCAAGGATAGCTGCCACGATTGGGCCGCTGCTCATAAATTCGCAAAGCTCGCCGTAGAAAGGACGCTCCTTGTGTACTTCGTAAAATTCGCCCGCTTTTTCAAGGCTGAGCTTGGTTAGTTTCATGGCAACAATGCGAAAACCTGCCGCATTGATCATTTGTAGGATATTGCCAATGTTGCCTGCGCGAACTGCGTCGGGCTTAATCATGGTGAATGTGCGCATCTGTGTAGATTTTGTGCGTAAAAAACGTTATGAAAAAGTAAACTAGATTGGAATTTGTATGTTCTGGAACAAAAGGACTATGTTTAATCCCCATTTGCCCCAACCAGAAATGCCCCCATTATCAAATTATCTGATGATCAAATTATCAAATTCCCTTCCAGCCGCAAAGGTAGCACAAGATTTTATTTCAAAAGACGCAGAAAAAAAGGTTTCCTGAAAAATATTCTCTTGTATTATGGGCATTTCATGGTTTGATCTTGTACTTTTGCATGCTTTTGTAACAAGCAATAATTCATGGATTATCCCACTGAGCTTCTTCAATTAATACGCGTCCCTCAAAATGTCGCCATTTTATCACACCGAAACCCGGATGGCGATGCGATTGGGAGCTCTTTGGCACTGCGCCATTATCTGGAACAGTACGGACACACTGTCCATGTCCTTTTCCCCTCCGAATTCCCTACGGAGTTTGAAGTAATGCCTGGCGCAGGCGATATTCTTATTTGGGACCTGCAACCGGAAGAGAGCAAGCAGGTATTATCCCAAAAGAACCTTTTCTTTTACCTGGATTTCAATTCTCTTAGCCGAATTGATCGTATGGGTGATTTTGTAAAAGACCTTCCCGGAAAACGGGTGATGATCGATCACCACTTGTACCCTGATCCAATAGCCGACTACATTTTTTCCGAGCCAGAAGCCAGTAGTACCTGTGAACTGATTTACACGTTTATTCAAGGATTGGGGGATGTAATGAAAATCGACCCCAAGGTTGGAAAGTGTATTTTCACCGGACTGGTGACCGATACAGGTTCCTTCCGGCACGCGACCAACCCTAAAGTGTATCGCATTGCAGCAGATTTGGTGGAGCGCGGTACCGATGATACAGCCGTACAGGACATGATTTTCAATTCTAATGAGGAGAAAAACCTGCGGCTTTTGGGCCACTGCCTGTCTAACCGCATGGAATATTGGCCAGAATACCGCACTGCGATGATTTGGCTGTCCAAAAAAGATTACGAGATGTTCGAAATCCAACGCGGCGATACGGAAGGCATTGTTAATTACCTGCTCAGTATCCGTGATGTGCGGCTGGCAGCTTTTATACACAATCAGCCAACGGTGGTTAAATTGAGCCTGCGCTCCAAGGGCAACCTGGATGTGCAGGAAATCTGCAAAAAACACTTTAATGGCGGTGGACATAAAAATGCTTCAGGTGCCTATTCGCACAGCAGCCTGAAAGACACCATTGAAAAATTTCGGAAAATACTCCCAGAAATAAAGGACAAACTGCTCGCCAGTTAGTGCTCCAGCCCATTCACATTCACATTATCAAATTTTCACATTATCAACTTAAAAATGCGGAATCTCTTATTCTTGGCTTTGATAGCCTTCTCTTTTGCACAAGTCGCCTGCGAAAAAGGCGGCCCTACTAAAACCAAAGGTGGCAACACGGTCACCAATCACACCAACAATCCTGGGCCAAAAATCACCTACGGCCAAACAGTATTGGTCAGTGTGGACACCTGGTTAAATGACTCCCTGATTCAAAGCACACAGCGCGACAATAACGGTCCGCGCGAAGTCGCGATTCCTGATTCAAGCGCCATGAAGTCCAAGGTACCTGCTGTTTTTGAAGCCTTATTTATGATGGCAAATGGTGACAGTGCCACGGTGCTGCAACCCGTAGACTCTATGATGGCCCGCGGCATTCCTAAAGAGCTTGGCGAAGTAAAAAACATCCGTTATGAAATTAAAGTAGTCGACATCCTCACGCCTGAAAAAATTGCTGCGCTTCAGGCAGAAGAGGCTCAGAAGATGGAAGGTGTAAAAGCAGAGGGCGTTGCGGTTGCTGCCATGGTTAATGCAACCTTGGCCGACTACAAAGCCAAAAAACTGGGCGACAAATTGCAAAAATCAGCTTCCGGGCTGGAATACGTGATTATCGAACAAGGCACAGGGACCCCTATCAAAGATGGCGCCCAGGTTAACACCAACTATTACGGTGTTCTGAAAGCCAACGGTACCATGTTTGACAATTCTTTCGATCGCGGTGGCCCAGCGCCATTCCAGGTTGGAGGTCTCGTACCTGGCTTCAATGAAGGCATGAAAATGCTAAACAAAGGCGGCAAAGCTATCCTGTTTATCCCTTATGCATTGGCGTACGGCGAAAACGAGAATGGTCCAATCCCAGCCAAGTCTGACTTGGTATTTTACATTGGACTGGAGTAATAAATAGCAACAAAATCAGTTCAGGTTGGTAGCATGGCCGCCCGGGTCATGCTACCAACTTTTGTAATTGGAACATTGCTTCTAAAATGCGTATCATGTTGAAATTCAAATGCTTAATTGGCTTTTTACTGATCTGTTTCAGTCTTTTGGCTCAAACGCCAGCCATCACCACCGAGCATGGCTACCGTTTTTATCACCATATCAACAAGGGCTCAAAAAAGGCCCAGCGCGGCGAAAGCATTCGGGCTTATGTCAATGTTTTTATTGGTGACACCCTGTTAAGCAGTTCCCGGAAAAACCTGGGGGGCACGTATAAATACGACATCCCACCTGCTGGAGCAACACTTGACCACTACCCTCCCCTGTTGGACGCCGTTCTGTTGATGGGTGTTGGTGACAGTGCCAGCATTTACCAGCCAGTGGATACGACCATGCGGCGTTTTTTGCCCAAGGGCACCGACATCCAAAAAGAGCTTCGTTTTGAAATCGCTTTGGATCAAATTATCAGCATGGAGGATAAGGCCAAAGAGAATGAAAAAGCTGCAGCACTTGCTGCTACCATCAAAAAAATTGTGGAACAGCGGGTAACAGATTACGTCGCTGGCAATTTGAACAAGGAACTAACGACAACCAAATCCGGTTTAAAGTACCTAATTGTAGAAGAAGGCCGCGGTAAGCCAGTGCAAGAAAATGAAGCCGTTCAAGTACACTATTATGGTTTTCTCACCAATGGTTCTTCTTTCGACAATTCATTTGAACGCCGCCACCCTATGACATTCCCCGCCGGAGCCGGCAACATGATTCCTGGTTTTGACGAAGGCGTAATGTTGCTGACACACGGCTCAAAAGCATATTTTTTCATCCCAAGTAAGCTTGCCTACGGCGAAGAAGCTGCCGCAGGCGGTGCCATACCCCCAAATTCAGAATTGATTTTTTACCTAGAAATACAATAATTGAGTTATGAGTTATGAGTGATGAGTGATGAGTTTGCACAGCGTTTGTGTTTTACTAAGCATGTGTTTTTCAGCACCTAATAGCGAGGAATTACTGGATGGGGGGCTGAAACACTGAAGCCAAACAAAAGCACAAACGCTGTGCAAACTCATCACTCATCACTCATCACTCATAACTCATAACTCATAACTCATAACTTATCACTTATCACTTATAAAATTTTCCGTTTCCAATGACTATCGAGCAACTAAAAGAGTTGAAGGATAAACTGGCGGTCTTAAGGAGGTATCTTTGACGTCGATAACCGCACCAGGGAAGTCGAAGACCTGACCAGCCAAACCCTAGACCCAGCATTTTGGAACGACTCCAAGCGAGCCGAATCCATCCAAAAAAAAATCGGACTCAACAAAAACTGGCTCGACGACTACGCCGAGCTGGCCCGTGAAGTTGATGATACCGAGGGTATTTTTGAATTTCAGAAAGAAGGCCTTGCCTCCGAGGAGGAAGTAGACACGCAGTATGCAAAAACTGGTGCAATCCTCGCCGATGCAGAATTCCGCAGCACCCTCAACCAAAAAGAGGATGAGATGAATGCGGTGCTGACCATCAATGCCGGCGCAGGCGGCACAGAAGCCTGCGATTGGGCCTCTATGATCTTGCGCATGTATCGAATGTATGCGGAAAAAGCCGGTTTCAAAGTCATCGACCTTTTTGAACAGGAAGGTGACGCGGCTGGCATTAAATCGGCCAGCATTGAAATTCGTGGCGATTACGCTTACGGCTGGCTAAAAGGCGAAAACGGTGTACATCGATTGGTGCGCATCAGCCCCTTCAATGCCCAGGGCAAACGCCAAACATCTTTTGCCTCTGTATTTGTGTACCCGCTCATCGAAAACGATGAAATTGAGGTGGTCGTGAATACAGACGACCTAAGATGGGACGTTTTTCGTGCCTCAGGTGCGGGTGGACAACACGTAAACCGGACCGAATCCGCCGTGCGGGTGACCCACATTCCTACGGGGATTGTGGCGGAATGTCAGGCAGACCGAAGTCAGCACCGCAACCGCGATACAGCCTTGAACATGCTGAAAAGCCGCCTCTACCAACTCGAACTGCGCAAACGCCAGGCCGAGCAGGATAAAATTGAAGCGGGCAAAAGTAAAATTGAATGGGGCAGCCAAATCCGCTCTTATGTATTGGACGATCGCTGGGTTAAAGACTTGCGCTCTGGGTACAAAGTGCACAACCCCGATGCAGTGCTGAATGGCGATCTTCAGGAGTTTTTCAAAGCCTATCTGATGTGGGAAAGGAATCCTACGGGTGAAGTGGAAGACGAGGATTGATCTGCTGTTTTAGCAATTCGTAATCGATCTTCGAAAAATGTCGTGGATCAAGGGGTATTTTGTCCATAAATACGACCTGGTCAACCTTAAACGGTAGATTTTGACTCAAGGTGATTTCAAATGCCGGGGCTTTGGCTCCGGCATTTGTTTGTATTGCCAATGTCAGTATTCCATTGAGATCGAACACCGTGCCCAGAACCACTTCCGGCATTTGCCGCAATAAATATTCGACGATAAAAGGTGAAATCCACCGACCATCCCTTTTTATCATTTGGTTGCAACGGCCACAGAGGTACAACTTACCATCAGAGCCAATAAATCCCGCGTCTCCCGTGCGGTGCCACACCCGACCTGCTGCGTCTACAATTTTATTTTGGCGAAAAGCGGCATCATTGTTCCAATAGTGACGCAGTACGTGGTCGCCCGCTACTATGATCTCGCCTACAGTTCCCTGTTCCAACCCCAGAGAATCAATGTTCTCTGCCTCGATAGGGCCACTCTCTATTGGAATGATTTTCAAGGAAATACGATGAAACATTTCCCCCACGCACAAGCCGCCAACCCGTATCAAGTCTTCCTTTTCTTCAAAATCAGCGATGCTTGCCGTCGCTATTGGCTCCGCTTCTGTGGATCCGTAGACGACACCAAGCTGCGCATTTGGAAACGCACTTGCCAGTTTTTTTGCTTCATCCGGGAACACCGGGCCGCCGCCTGTAAATATTTTCTGAACACCTTTTTTCAAGTGTGCCGCCGGACTATCGGCCAGGCGCAACATCAGGTAGGGCGACCCAATCAATACATTTACCTGAAGTTTTTGAATCAGTTCCAGCATCGGTTCGGGTTTGAACTGCGCGGCTTTTTTGGTATTGAATTTAGCGATTACCGAACAAGCCCCGGTACCGAAATTGATCAACAGCACGATGGGCAAGTTGGTCATCACCACATCGCCTGCTTGCGGTTGTATTTCTTCCATCAATGCCTCAAATTGTTCTTTGAGAAACCCGTGGGAGCGGCTTGCTGCCTTGGGCGTTCCAGTGCTGCCCGTGGTGAAGGTGAGCAGGGCTACTTCGTCGGGCTTAGCCGGGTATATTTCCGCGCAGCGATCCGTGTTTGAATTTTTCAGTCCAAAATGCAGGGGAATCTGCCTGATTACAGGGACAAAAAACGCCATTACCCGAAACCAAAATGGCGCGATAAAACCTTTGCAATCAGCCAATTGGCAGCAAACTTTTAGTCGTTTCAGGCTTACCCATTCATCCAGGAAAACGGCGGTTGCACCAATTTGGAACAAGGCCAACACGACTTGATAAAGCTCCACAGACATCGGAACAAATACCAATACCCGATCCCCAGGCTTCAAACCGCGTGCTTTGAAATCAGCAGCTTTTGCCTGCACCTTCGCCTCAAAATCTCGAAAGGAAAGCTGGGTGTTTTCTCCAGCGATGGCACAATCATCCGGGATGCGCTGGGCTGTATTGAAAAATAACGTTGATATGTTCATGGGTCAATGCAGGAAAACAACGCATACTTTTTGTAAGGCTCACCCCAAAACCTGGAAGAATTGACCACGGAGGCATTGTCCGCACGCATGAGCGCGTGGATCATTTTATCGTAGCCTTGATCCAGTAAGGTACCGACGATTTTGACACAGAGCAGGTCGCCCAGGCCGCGGTAACGTTCACCAGACAAGCGCGCCAGTGTTTTTACGACAGCTGTTTTACCGCTTGGGTCAAGTTTGTCGGGGTAGGCAAGGATCATTCCGCAAATATCTTTGCCATCCAGCACGACATGAACCAAATCTGGAGAAAGGAACCCCATCATCCTGCGGTTTTTTTCTATAAATTCTGACTCAGAAATTGCCGAAAAAAGAAAGGCCGACTGAAAAGCGATGCCGTTAAATTTCGCCATGCGCCGCAGTTCTGCCGCCGGATGTTCAATATCCAAATTTCTGAATACCAAGCCCTCTTTTTCATACCTGGCTTGCTCCATTGTATGGTCGCTTCGATGACTTTCATCAATATGAGCCAAGTTGGAGACATATTTCATCACGGGTGAAAATCCTGCTTGTTGCCACTGCTTGGGGTAATAGAACTTTGCGAATGGTTCAAAAAGAAAAGGGCCGAGTTCGTAGCCTTCCGTGACATAGCGGTAGGTTTGCCAACTGCTGCCGTCCATGGGGCCTACGATAATAACATGAGGTAAATATGTATGGACGTACGCTAATGCTCCATCCAACAACGTTCGACAAGCAAATGGATCATCCACACATTCGTAAGCGCCGAGGGCAATCACTTTTCGACCTTCCAGATAAAGGGCGGGGTTGTTGTAGAGTGCCACCCTTCCCAGCAGCTTCCCGTTCGTTTCCCGCAGCAGGAAACCAGCTACCAAATAATCGGTAGAATATGGTTGACTTTGTTTGATTTGCAGGTCTATCCCTGTATACAATTCAGGAACAACAGCTTCAAATTCCGGCCCAAATGGAGGGTATAATGTAGCAGTCTTCATGCTTGGTGTCATATCCATTGGAGCAATAACAAGGCTGTCAAGGGTATCGTTAAATTATCAAGGCCACGGCCACTCACTGCCTCTGCTGCCGTAGTTCCTAGACCAACATATAAAGCAAGTAACAACCAATTGCCAACCTGCGCACACAAAGAGGTTGTAAAAGCCATTATCAAGGTGAGGCTGGCTGCAACAAAAAAGAAAGCCAAGGAGCCAGCCAGTGTTTTGTTTAGGTACAACTTTTTGCTGGCAAATCGTTTTCCGACCAAACACGCCGCCGGATCTGCCAGCGCCATGATGAGAATGGGCAAATAATATTGGATCAATTGATGGGTTTGCGCGAAGCGCCAAAAGCACAAGCACACCACAAAAGGGAACATGGTGCTGCCATAACTCTCCCGGTCAATGGCGTGGATGGAGCGCATCAGACCTGTATATTTTGTGATCACTAAAATTGCCAGGAATACGCCACAGAGTAGCGCCACAACCCAAAAGTCTTGCAATAAAAGGGGAAAAACCAGGGATAATAGGCCTGCCCCGGCATGGGCCACTTTCCGGGTATGTTCCGCCTGCCAGCCCCGACGGTGGTAAAGCCATTCACACAATACGAACAGCCCAAGAAATACAGGAGACAATAGAAGCAGGTTAACGGTCTGTTCTTGCATCTTCTAAAATATTGACGATGAACTTATTGTAGAAAAAACCACGATCCAAAGCCCTATCCAAGGTAGCCGTAGTACCGTCATCTGACAAGCTTTCAGGGAACAAATTTACCATATTCCTTGGCACCATCAAGTTCCAATAGGCAAATCGTGCACCAGGGTTTGCGCCAGCTAATAATTGCGCAGACACCAATTTAAAAGTGGGTTCATCCATGTATTCAAAAATATTGGACAAGTTAAAGCAATCAAAATTACCCCATTTTTCAATGGCTGCTTCTGCAAATCCATGGTGCAACTGCAAGCGATCGAGCCTGGATTTGACCTGTTCATAATGGGCAACTTGTACGTAGTCTGGCAAGGTTTCCCCAAACGAACCAGTCAAGTTGAAACGCAAAATATGATTGTCTTGGGCTGCCACATGGCTCAAATGCCGCGCTGCTTTCCCGAAAATGAAATCACCAACAGATACTTTCACCTCCTTCAAAAATGCGGGGTCACGCCCTGCCCTGCCCATTACGAATTTGGAAAAGAAAATCTTGAAAAGCAATCTCCAGCGCCAGGTATTCCACTTTTCGTTGTAAAAAGCAACCTGCGCTTCAACAGATTTTGGTCGTAGCAATTCCTCCACCGTTTTTTGTGTATGAATCAAGGGCAACACCCAATGGGCAAACAGCTTGAAATATCGCTCAAATTTCCCTGCATGCACAAAACCATGCGCTAAAACTGCTGTGTTTTGCCGCCAGTATTGCTGGGCTGCTGGAGAAAGCAAGGGCGCTATTTTTTCAAAAACCGCTAGCCGCGTATCGGATGGCTTAAAACCAGCAAAAGCCAGAAACGCTTCCCGATCCAGCACACGAATGGCTTCCCGCTTCAATGCGCAAAGGTGCAATTGCGGAGCATTTATGTCCACCGCAACCACGATTGCAGGGTCGGTCGTCAGCAGCATAAATGCGTTGTCGCCCGCCGAGGCAATGCTCAAATGCCGCGCACCCACCCCTGCTCGAAGTCCCTGCAACAACAAGGCTGCATCTTCCCACACGTTGGCGTATCGGATGTAATCGTGGCGTACTTTGGAGAGTTCACTCATTATTTCGTTGTGCTTACTTAGTTGTTCGTACTTAGTTGTTCGTTGATAGTTGTTTGTTGTTCGTTTCCGAGCGTTTGGTCATTGGAATAGCGTTTTTCTAAGCGATACCACCGTCTCAAGGCACCATATCCCACAAATGCCATACCCTTTTAACCTTTTAACCATGAAACCTTTTAACCATGAAACCATTTAACCATGAAACCATGAAACCTTTTAACCATGAATCCTTAATAAATTCGTACAACTCCCGTGGTCCCATTAAGCTCCACCTCGTCCCCTGTTTTTAGCTTTGTCAACAGTCCACTGATCCCCACCACACAAGG
>Ga0105044_10005992_pt1 | contig 16697 bp, 10 predicted proteins | sample MAT01_FD_78092 | JGI IMG/M metagenome (GOLD analysis project Ga0105044, IMG submission 78092) | Freshwater microbial communities from Lake Fryxell liftoff mats and glacier meltwater in Antarctica - MAT-01 | ecosystem: Environmental > Aquatic > Freshwater > Ice > Liftoff microbial mat | place...
GCGCACGCCTCGTATAAACACGCCTCAAACGCCTCCTTGGCTCCGTCGGTTCCGAACACATCCGCCCGATAGTTACCACGACTGATCACGTGGTACCTCGCTCCCTCGTACTCCATCCTCAGTTTTCTCGCCATTGCGTTACGCTTCAATCCTCGGAATCGGCCTGCAATGCGAAAAGTGAGGTTTGACCCCTTTTTGATACGGACCTTCCGATGACTATATTGATTACGAAATCATTAGTCGCGCGAACATGGGTGAGGCCACCATTTCAGGCCTTGAGCTCAGCTGGCGGCAGTCGCTCTTTTTTCTGCCCCACTGGGCGAGGGTTTAAAAGACGTCGTGGCTTGACTTTCGACACGCAGCATGGGGCAACCTGGGTCCTATGCCATTGTCAAACGTCAAGCCATGACGTCTTTGGCTTCCTGTCTGCCTGCAGTTCCAACAGCTGGTTGGTGCGATCCGGTCAGGCCGCACGCGGCGCGGCGAAGACGCGAAGCACTATGCGCTGACCGGCACGACGGCATTCTCCTCGACGATGCCCTTGGCGCGCGGGAAGAGCAGGAGGGCCTCGATGATCATCCATACCTCGAGAACCAGGGTGACCAAAGCAATGCCCACCAGCAGCCAGTTGCCTTGACTGAGCCAGCTCGGATTGCCCGTTCCTCCGATGAAGACCTGCCAGAGCATGGCCCACATCGGCATGATCAGCATGAAGATCATCGGTATCACCAAAAACCATACCGGTATGCTTCGCCGCCAGAGGTAAAACGCGATTACGAGGAAGGATAGCCCGCCCAACAACTGGTTGGTGGCTCCAAACAGCGGCCAGAGGAGCAGACCGCCCTGCCCGGCGTTGGCTACGGCCCATTCCATGCCCGGGGGAGGGATCGCGGCGATGAAAGCCGCCGTGGCGACGGCGGTCAAGGTGGCGCCGTGTTTGCCGCGCAACCACGCCAGAACCGAGAAACCGCCGGCGCGCGCCGGACGGATCGTCGCGGCCAACTCCTGGATGACGTATCGCTGCAGACGGCAGGCGGTGTCGAGCGTGGTCGCCGCAAAGGAGGCCACAAACACGCCCATCAACGCGGTGGCGCTGACGGCGGGCAGGCCCAGCGCCTTGAGGAAGTTTGACGAACCGTCGACGAAGGCCGCGACCAGCGGACCGAGCCGCGAGGACCAGACCCCGTACCGGGAGGCATAGGCTTCGGCTCCCAGCAGGACGGAGCCGTCGGCTTGCGCAAGTCCCAGCCCAAGTCCCGCCGCGCAGGCAAGAATGACCAGGACCGCGAGAAACCCCTCCAGCAGCATGCTGCCATAGCCCACGAAACGGGCATCGTTTTCGCTCTGCAGTTGTTTCGAACTCGTGCCGCTGCTGACCAGGCAGTGGAAGCCGCTGATGGCTCCACAGGCGATGGTGATGAAAAGAAACGGGATCATGGCCGGCGCTCCGGTCGGATTGAGATTGATCATCGGAGCGGCCAGCTCCAGTGGAGGTCGTGTGCCGTCGAGGAGCGGTGCACCGCCGATGAAGGCGGCGACCAGCAGGCCAAGCACCAACAGACCGAGCGCGGACACCAGTTGCAGCGCATTGATATAGTCACGTGGCTGCAGCAGCACCCAGACCGGCAGGACCGAGGCGACGTAGGAGTAGCCGAGCAAAAGCAACACCCAGCGCCAGGAGGACCAGTTGGCCATGGCGAGGTTGATGTCGTGCAGCAACCCGACATCACCGTAGTAGACAGTTAAATACATGCTAACCAACGCGAGAATCGAGGGCACCAGCAGATTGCCGCCCCGACGGTGCATCCAATAACCGATGGCCACAGCGATCGGGATCTGGATCGTGCAGGGAAAGATCGCACTCGGGAACTGCCGAAAGACGGAGGCGATGACCAAGCCGAAGATGGCCAGCACGATGGTCAGGGCAAGGAAGAGCACAAAGAGGAAGAGCAGACGGACCCGGCGGTTGACCACCCGGCCGGCGATGTCGCCCACCGTCTGGCCATTGTTGCGCAAGGAGACCACCAGCGCACCCAGGTCGTGCACGGCCCCGATGAAGATGGAGCCAAACAGCACCCAGATCAGCGCGGGCAGCCAGCCCCACATGATGGCGATGGCGGGCCCCACGATGGGCCCTGTGCCGGCGATGGAGGTGAAGTGATGGCCAAAGACCACTCCCTTGGGCGTGGGAACGAAGTCGTGGCCGTCATTGAGCCGGTGGGAGGGACAGACCCACTGCGCGGACAACCGGAAGATTTTGCGGCCGAGCCAGCGGCCGTAGGTGTGGTAGGCGATCAAAAAGCCGACTCCGCTGAGCAGAGCGATGAGGAGTACTTGCATGAGTTTGTGTGGGGGGCGTGCAACCGCACTTGCCGCCTTTGCTGGGGCGGGCGTTCGAGCTTGTCGGTGTTATCAGGGGAAAGTGCGGCTGCAACCGCGAAACGGGCGGCGCACGTCCCACTTTCGTAGGCAGGGCAGACGGGTACGGCGCCGTTGGCGGTACGCCCCATATCCCGACAGAAAGGCGAAAGCGAGGCGGTCGGGATTCGGAGGTCGCGCTCGACTTTGCGCAGAAGCCACTAAAGCCCTACCGATTTTCTTTGCTTCATCGAAGATGCTCTCCGGGCTGATTGCCTTTTTCGAGCTCCCGTGCGGTGCCAAGCATGCAGCCCCATGCTGAGGGAGGCCAAGCGACGTCGGGGATGCCAAACGACGTCGTGGCTTGACTTTCGACACGCAGCAAAGGGCTGCCTGGGTGTTTATCTCTTTGTCAAACGTCAAGCCATGACGTCTTTTTAACGGTCTTGGGATGATGAGGGCAGATGATGTCGCGATTTGGAGCCAAGCTATCAGAATGGCTTCACGATCGTTTCCAAGGATTCGGATTTTCAGCAGCGCAGTCTGCTTTTAGGCGCTCCGCCGAAAGTCACGTGGCTTAAAGTCGGCAATTGTCCGACCAGCAGAGTTGAGAAGCTCTTGAGAGAATATTCGGTCGAGTTGCTTACGTTCGAAGCGGATCCGAAGCGGAGTTTACTCGTGCTTTCGTAAAAAGGCCGCCCCAAGCGGTACGGGGCCGACCAACGGGAGGACCGGGAAACTACGCCACCGAGCTGCTGAATTTCACCTGTGAAATCGCCTACCTTCGATCGCTGTCCTCTGGCGATGCAGCCCGGGACCTCAGAATGCGCCCGTCCGAAGGGGCCTCCACGCTCGATGGGACGCGTTCCACCGCTCAATCTTCTTGCCGTTTGCGGTACTCCCCGGGGGTCAGGCTGAAGCGCTCGCGAAAGCAACGGATGAAGTAACGGGGATCGGTGAACCCGCAGAGATTGGCGACGTCGGTGACGTTGTAGCGCAAGTCGCGCAAGAAGTGCAGGCTCCGTTCGAGGCGAATGTTGTTCACGTATGAACGGAAATTCTGGTGCGCGTGCTTGTGAAAGAATCGGGACAGATGGTTGGGGTGCCGGTTGAAGAACTGTGCGGTGGCCTCCCGACTCAATTCCGGATCGGACCAATGTTCGGAGATGTAGTCGCATACGGATTGCCAGAGCACCGCTTGGCTGGGCCGGATATGTTCTGGGGCTTTTTCAACCAACGTCGCGAGTTCCGCCAGCAGAAGTTCGATCAAGAGGGCGAATGTCCGATTTCCCAAACGCTCAGACGGAGGCTGACGAAGAAGTTCGATTAAATGGTGACCCTTCTCGCCCAAGGTTTCCTGCGCCCGCCACTGCGAAAGATAGCGGGAGGGTATCGAACCGTTTTTGCCCATCCGCTCTCGTTCGTGCAGCGTGACCCGCGTCGAGTCGGACCGAAGAATCACGCCCATCGAACGGTACGCCGAACGCGGCACTGGACAGATCCAAGTGTACGGTGCAAGGAAGAGCACCTGGCCGGGACCAATGTCAAACAACACCTCCCGCTCGTCTTCAATGGTGAGGAAACTCCCCATGCCTTCGAGCACGATGATCAAACGGGGAACCTCCATGAAGAAGGCAGGATGGTCATTCGCAGGGCGCCTGCCCTCCAGAACTCGGACGATGGAAAAAGCAGACGGCCGCCCAATGAGAGCGATGAGTTCAGCGAGGATGCGCTGGCGATCTTCCGAAAAACGCATTTGAGGTGGAAAAACGGAGGGTTTCGCCGGGGGTCGGCGGGACCAGAAAGCGACATATAAACGGTGATGTCGATCCTGCATAGGACGGCCCATCCACCGTCGCTTGGACCTCCAAGCAAATGAAAAATCACGCGGAGAAGGAAAACGGAGTGCCCGGCCATTCTCCGACATTGAAGCGGTAAACCTCTTGGCGGCTCGTGCGTCGACCGTTTCGAGCGTTACCTTTTTCACCATCTGGCTAGCTTTTTAGCCTGCGCTATTCCCGTCCCCGTTGTCCTAAGTCCTGTCAGCCCGACAACGGCCCACTTCATTGCGAAGCCGTCGGCCGGCTTCCTCACCCCAAACCCCGACCCACTGAAATCCAGGTTCGCATCCCTCTATCCGACGGCGAGACCAAGCCGTCGCTGGCGATGTGAACCTCATCCTTGTTATGAATAATTGTTCGTTCCGCTTCAGCTTCAGCCCGCGGCTTTGGCTGCGTTCATTGTGCTCGTTCTCACTCCTCGTCGGCTTGACCCTTCCGATCGCCGCTCAGACCTCCGGGACGGGTGCGATCGCCGGCACCGTGCAGCATGCTCAGAACAAGTCGTTTCTGGAAGGCGCGGAGATCACCATCGTCGGGACGGGACAACGAACCCTCACGGCGCGTGATGGATCCTTCATTTTTGCCAGTGTTCCAGCCGGGGTTCAGAAATTGCGGGTGTTTTATACCGGCTTCGATGTCGTTGAATCGTCGGTGACGGTGCAAGCGGGGGCCCGGTCCACCCCTTCGATCAACGTGGGTTCCGAGGTCGTCCAGCTCGCGGCGTTCAGTGTGTCCGCTTCGTTGGAGGGCGAGGCGGCCTCGATCACTCGCCAACGGAATGCCGCCAATGTGGTCAACGTCGTGTCGACGGACGCGTTTGGCAGCGTCGCCGATGGCAACATCGGCAACTTGATGGTCCGCCTTCCCGGCGTCGCCGGTGAATTTGAAAACGGTGAGGTGGTCGGCATCAAGATTCGCGGTACGCCGGTCGAATTCAGTGCGTTGAATGTCGACGGCGTCCGGGCCTCGGGGGCGTTCTCCGGCTTCAACACGCAAGGCGATCGCGGCGCGCAGAGCGATCAAATCCCAGCGGAGTTCATCAAGGAGGTTGCGGTTACCAAGGCCCCGACACCCGACATGCCCGCCGACTCGATCGGCGGTTCGACCAACCTTGTCACCAAGTCGGCGCTCGATTTCAATGAGGACGTCACGACTTACCGCGTGGGATTGAATCACAACCTGCATCGCGACGATCGCACGCGTTTTACCCCGAACGTCGCCGCCACGCATCTCACGCGCATTGGCGCGAATCGCCAGATCGGAGTGGCGGTGTCGCTCAGCTACACCGACACCGAGGCGCCGCGCGATCGTGTCCAGGTGCAGCGCGTAGAGGCCGATGCGCGCGTCACCCAAGCTCGCACGCTGACCAACGTTAACCAGCGCATCCGGGGCGGACTGGGTCTCAAGTTCGACTATCGCTTGTCCGACTCCACCGCCCTCTATCTCAAGTTTCAGTACAGCTACTACCACTTCGACAGCGATCGTCTGGTCTACGCGTCATCGGACAGTGCGACGCGCCGCGTGGCTGACTACAGCGTGGTAAGCCGAGCCCAGATCGTCGCCGGAGCAGTCCCGCGCACGAGCACCAATCTGACGGCGAGTGTCGCCCCCGGCTATACGTCGACCTTCGCGGAGATGTTGAATGCAAACTGGACCTTCGACGGCGACAACAATGTAAAGACCGGTCGCCAGTATCTGGTCGACTTCGGCGGATCCACCAAACTCGGAGGCGACCAGGAAATCCTTTTTCAGGGCTCGTTCGCGCCGTCGAATTTCGTTAGCAATCTGCGGACCTTTCTCTACACGCTGCCCGGCGGCGGGGTGGGCATGTCCATCGACTCGACCAACCCCTCTCGGCCGATCTTCCGCCAGACATACGGTCCAAGCATCCTGTTTGGCCAGGCCGATTTCACCCGTTACCGCGCTCAGATGCAGCAGCAGCCGGAACGCGGTGAGGAGGAGGTGGCGAACCTGAAGGCAGACTACATCAAACGATTCGCCCAGTTGCCCAATCCGGTCGAGTTAAAGGCGGGCGGGACCTGGCGGCAGCAGTATCGCAGCCTGTCCGTCCAGCGCCCGAATTGGAACTACGTCGGCCCGGACCGCGTTCAAGGCAACGCTGACGACAATCTGGCACAGTTCATCCAATCCTCGCGCGCCTACACGGTGTTCAATAACGGTGGCAACTGGCCGGACTTGCCGGCCGTCGACTACGAGAAAGCGTGGGCGACGTTCAACAGCAGCCCCGAACTCTTCAGTCCGGTGGGTACATCCGTGAGCGCCGCTCCGAACTACAGCGCTATCACCGAGGACGTCTACGCGGGTTATGCCCAGGGGCAGATTCAAATGGGGAAACTCAATGTCTTGGGAGGCGTGCGATTCGAGCGTACCGACGTGGATGCGCAGGGGAGTTATTCCGATCCGCAGAATCCCACGGTCGTTCGTGCGTCCCGCAGCGCAAGTTACGACGGGACGTTTCCGAGCCTGCATTTCCGGTACAATTTCTCGCGGCAACTGGTTGCCCGTCTCAGCTATTCGACCGGCGCGGCTCGCCCCAACATGACCGACCTCTATCCGACAACCACGGTCTCCTATAATGCAACCACCGGACTCGGGGCGGTGAGTCAATCCGACCCGGGCTTGAAGCCGCAAGAAGCGGAGAATTACGACCTGTCGCTCGAGTATTATTTCGAGCCTGCGGGGCTTCTGTCGGTCGGTTTGTTTCGCAAAGACATCGTTGATTTCTTCTCCCGCACGTCGGATGAAATCGACGGTGGCCCCAACAATGGTTTCGGCGGCCAGTATCAGGGTTTCACCCTGAATACGACCACGAATCAGGGCGAGGCGACCATCGAGGGCTACGAATTGAACTATAACCAGCGCCTTACGATGCTGCCGAAACCTTTCAATGGGCTGAGTTTGTTTGCGAATTACACGTACCTGAAAACAGAGGGTACCTACCGGGACGGTGCGGCCGAACTCGCAGGATTCGTGCCCAAGTCCGGCAATGCCGGTTTCTCCTTTCTCTGGAGGAAACTCGAGACCCGCTTCGCTTGGCGCTACACCGGTGACCAACTTCGCAGCTACAACGCGGTCGTGTTCTCGCAGAACCGGTTTAAGCCGACCGAGACGATCGATATCAACCTTCAATATCGGTTCGGTCCGCGCCTGTCCGTCTATCTCGATATCATCAATCTGGAAAACGAATGGCCGGAGAACTACACCGGCACCGATCGCAACCGCATCACGTTCAGCGACAGCTACGGGACCCGCATTAACATGGGCATCTCTGGCCGGTTCTGATTCGCCTGAAAGCTCACGAGGTTGAACCGCGGCACCGCCATGTCCCCAGAAAAACGAACGCCTGTACAACGGTGGATTCGCCGCCGTGGAATGGCTGCCGCCCTCTTGCTTGGTTCGACGCAACTCATGGCCGGGGCGTCCAACAATACCGGAACCCACACGGAGGCGTTCAAGTCCTCGGCACACGTACTGCGTGACGGTGCCCTCATGGCCTACATTCACCGGTTGGCGGCGCCGGGCCGTTCTACGCTGGTCCTCATTCCGGAAACTCATGGCGATCGGCAGCAATTTCTCGGCCCTTTGGTGGGAGAGTTGCCGACTTCGCTCGGTGTCGTGATCGTTGAATCGCGCGGTCAGGGCCGGAGCTGGCCTCCTCCGGACCTCAACCAGGCCAGCATCGAGGCCTATGCGTCCGACGTGCTGGAGGTCGTGGAGCATCTGCAGTTGCGTTCGTGGTTCGCCGGTGGGCACAGCCTGGGCGGCATGCAGGCCATCGAAATCGCAGGTCGGAAACCCGCTGGACTCCGGGGGATCATCTCCTTGGAAGGCTGGACCCATCACGAAGTTCAGGCGGCGGCCTTCGGAGGCCTCCCTGCCCGGAAGGAAAGCCAGCGGGCCGCTGACCGGAAGTATCGCGAGGAGCGCTATGCACGCTTGCGATGGACCCCTGAGGAGTACCAGCGACTTGTGGGCATGTGGCGTCAGTGGACGACGGGAGACCGGATCCTTCAAGAACTCTCCTATCCCCTCCTGAGCATCTGGGGTGACCGTGGGATGACCGTGCGACCGTCGCGAGCGGCGCTTCGCTTGCCAGAGGAGCGGGTCTGCGAACTGATCTGGATCGAGGGCGCTGACCACTACATCACTCATCCAGCACACGCCGCCAAGGTTGGGGAAGCCATCGCGCGTTTTGTCGCCCGTGTTGAAACGTCAAGCAGTCACTCGCTTTCGCCATGATCACAAAGCATACGCTCCTCCAGCTTCATCGGGCAGTGACGCCCTGGGCCATCTTCGGCGCGCTGGCGCTCGGTGCCCTGGCGGCACCGGCTTCGACATTGCCGCCCATGTTGCACTTGCCTGGTACAGGTATGGAGCCTGAGCAGATCGACTTTGAACGGCTTCCAGTCCTGCCAGGCGAACATACGCTGGTGACGCACGGCAACGCGCCGTGGGGTTTTCGTAACCACAGCTATCTTGCGTATCATGGCGACCGGTACTGGTGCATGTGGAGCCAGGGTACGGCTGTCGAGGATCGGGTGGGTCAGCGGGTCGGATACGCCACCAGCATGGACGGTCTTCTCTGGGGTGAGGCGCGCTTTCTCTCACCCGAGCCGCGGGGTTACGGACCGGACTCGCCGTTGTTCGGACAACGAACGGCGGAGGGGTTCCGCTACATCGCGCGGGGATTCTGGGAGCGGGACGGGGAGTTGCTTGCGCTCGCCTCGCTCGATGAGGCTGGCGGATTCTTCGGGCCGAGCCTGAACCTTCACGGCTTTCGCTGGAAATCAGGGAGTGATCAATGGGAAGACATCGGCGTGGTCGCTCGTGACACGATCAACAACTTCCCCCCGGTTCAGATGGCCAATGGCGAGTGGGCGATGATCCGGCGCGACCACCGCCGCAACGTTTCGCTGCTCTACGGCGGCGTGCAGTCGGCGGCGGACTGGACCGACGTGCCGATGGTGCCTTATCAGGCCGGAGGCGGGTTTCGTCCCGAAGAGCCGCTGCTCTGGACACTCCCAGATGGTCGTTTGATGGGATTCTACCGCGACAACAGCCGCTCGAAGCGGGTCTTCCGCGCCGTGTCGGACGACTATGGTCGCAGTTGGACCGTGCCGGAGCGCACCAACTTCCCGGACGCCACCTCGAAGCTCTTCGGAATGCGCACATCGCGGGGCTGGTATGTGCTCATTTCCAACGCGAACCCTGCTCCCTTGCAGCGGAATCCTCTGTGCCTTTCGCTTTCGGCTGATGGTGTAACGTTCACCCGATTGGCTCGGCTGCCGGTGCCAACGTCGCCCATGGACCTGCGGCCGAGGGAAGGGGCGCGAAAGGCGGCCGGTTTCCAGTACCCGCACGCCATCGAGAAAGAAGGACATCTGTTCGTCGTGTATTCAAGGAACATGACAACCATCGAGGTCATCCGGGTGCCCCTGGATGAGATCCAGAACCTCCTGCGAAACGAGGGCGGCACGACTCAGTAGGTGCTTTCCCGACCTGCGCAAGGAATTGAATCCATGAAACGTCCCACCGCCCCCTTCGTCATTCTGTCTGTCGCGCTCACGGTGTTCCCGTCTGTCCTGATGGCGGCGGAGCCGCCGCATCCCGTAAAGAATCCCGAATCCCCTCTCATGCTCGCGGGCCCCTGGGTGCCGGACGACCCGCAGCAGATCGACTTCGACCGTCTCCCGCGTATCCGCGCACTGCATGCCGTGGTCAACGATGTCATGCCGGCGGGTGGAGACCGCGTGAACCAGCACAATTACCTTGTGCACTTTGCCGGCCGCTTCTGGGCGATGTGGAGTGACGGCCCGGGCGTAAATCGCGGGTACGGAAAAGTTCCCGGGCATGACCGCGCCGATCAGCATGTGTATTTTGCCACCAGTCCGGACGGCCTGCATTGGACGGTGTTTGGCACCCTGACGGGCGCGCCCGATCCGGGCTACGGTTGGATTGCCCGCGGCTTCTGGGTCCGGGAGGGCAAGCTCCTCGCTCTCGTCAGTCGCTACAAGGCGCCCAGCTACCACGGCGAAGGCCTCTCCTTGCAGGCGTTCGAGTGGTCGGGCGAGGAAGGTGCACCGGGATGGTTGCACCGTGGCATGGTGTTCGACGACGCCTTGAACAACTTCCCTCCAAAGCGACTTCCCTCAGGCGAGTGGCTGATGTCGCGCCGCGACCAGCACCAAGCGGTGCACTTTCTGCGTGGCGGAGTCGCAGGCTTCAACGAATGGCAGTCGTTCCCGGTTGCCACCTATGGTGAAGGCGGGTTTTCGGCGGAGGAGCCCTATTGGTGGATCCTGCCCGACAACCACCTCTTGGCTCTATACCGCGACAATCGCGGCTCCGGCTACCTCTTCCGGGCATTTTCGACCGACAATGGCCGGACCTGGACGAAGCCGGTTCGAACGAACTTTCCAGATTCCAAGTCAAAGTTTCACGGTCTCCGCCTTCCGGACGGCCGTTACATCTTGGTTTCGAACCCCAACCCCAAAAGACGTGACCCGATGACGATTGCAGTGAGCGATGACGGGATCGTGTTCCACTCCCTCGGCTATCTCGTTGGCGGACGCCACGTGGACTATCCGCACGTCATCCATCACGAGGGCTTTCTCTACATCGCCTTCGCGACTGCCAAGCAGACAGTCGAAGTGCTGAAAGTGGATGTGGCCGAACTTGACCGACTAAAAAACAGCCGCTGATGCCGTCCATCGCCGCTGCCGAGCCTTGAAATGGACCTTTCCAAGGAAGCAACCTGATCGCGACCCCGCCGGAACGTGTCCGATCGATGCCACGCACGATCGTAGCCAGCTGGCCAGCCGTGCGTGCCCCGCTCGTTCACCGCTCACTTTCACGATTCAGTCAACATCACCCCATCTCTGCTTATGAAATCCCAAACGCCTTCCGTCAGCAAACCCCGTCATCCGTGGATCAAGCGCGCCGCTCTCTCCTGTGTCACCGCGCTCCTGCAATCGGGGCTTGTCGCCCAATCGCTCGCGCCGATGTTCAATCTCCACGGCGTCGGACAGGATCCGGCCCTCATCGAGTACGCGAAGCTGCCGGTACTGAAGGGAGACCACGGCCTGGTTACGGCCGGTCACAAGGACGAACGGGGTATGCAGGCGCAAATCTTCGATCGCGCCGATCTGAACGATCCGACGAAATGGAACTTCCGTCTGCACTCTTACCTCGCTCATTTCGACGGTCAGTACTGGGCGATGTGGAGCCATGGACGACTGGTGGAGGATCATCCCACCCAGCATCTCCGCTATGCCACGAGCCGCGATGGCCTGCAATGGAGCGAGCCACAGCTTCTTGCCGGCCCGCCCGAACGGGACGGGTTCCGATTCATCGCGCGGGGTCTGTGGTTGCGTGAGGGAAAGCTCCTCGCATTGGCGAGTCACGACGAAGCCTACACGAAGGGCCGGGTGCACTTCTTCGGTCCCAGCCTCGATCTCCGGGCCTGGGAGTGGCAGCCGCAGACTCGCGATTGGAAGGCGCTCGGCGTGATTGCGGACGGAGCGATCAACAACTTCCCTCCTCGACTCATGCCCAACGGTCAATGGGGAATGATCTGTCGTCCGCCCGACTACACGCGGTCCGTCTTCTTGTTGTCCGGCGGGCTTGTGTCTCCCTCCTCGTGGAAGCGTTCGCCCATTGTAACAGAAACGCCAGCCGACGGATTTCGTCCCGAGGAACCGGATTGGTGGGCGTTGCCCGACGGACGTCTGATCGGCCTGTTTCGCGACAACAACCGCTCCGGTCGTTTTTATCGCGCGGTCTCGACCGACAACGGCTTGAATTGGACGGCACCCGAGAAAACGAATTTCCCCGACGCAACGTCAAAATTCTTCTGCCTGCGCACCTCGCGAGGCTACTACGTCATTGTGTCGAACGCGGATCCCAAGCGCCGCAATCCGCTCGCCCTGTCGGCGTCGGACGACGGGGTCACCTTTACCCGCATGGGCCGGCTGCCGATTCCCGTCACGCGCGAGGGAGGTGACTTTGACTCAAAACATGCGGCGGGTTCCGTGCAGTACCCCCATGTCATGGAGCATAAAGAACATCTCTACGTCACGTATTCCCGTAACAAGACCTCGATCGAGGTCATTCGTGTTTCGCTTGACGAAGTCGATCGTCTCCGGCGGGGCCGGCTCTGACGAAGGTCTCCGGAGCATGATGGCATCTTCCCGTTCAGTCTTTGACCTTGTGGTGGTCGGTCGCACGCCCGCCGGCATTGCCATGGCCGTGCGAGCGTTCAGAGGGGGTCTCCGGGGGCTGCTCACGAATCGTGGGCCTCATCCGGGGGGGATGCCGATCGGTGGCCTGGGAGTGTGGGATACGCTGCTGGAGGGCCGGAGGGTGCCTGTTTACGACGAGGTGCGGAAATTGATCGAGGAGCACTATCGGGTTACCCATGGCGAAAGTTCTCCCCAGCAGGCCGCGTCGCTCCCTGGGCGAGGCGGGCGTCGCAACGGCTGTTTTGAACCCTCGCTGGCGGAGCGGGTGCTCAATCGCCTGGTAAACGCAGAACCCGGCTTGACCGTGTGGCGGGACTGCGTGCCGACAGAGGTTCGCAACCGCCGGCGCGAGTACGGACCCGCGCGGGATGAGTTTTCCGATAACGGACATCGGCCCTACGAGTTCTATTTGCGGGAGACGCAGGCGGCGAACGGGCTGCTGCTGGACGCTTTCAATTCGTTGACCTCCGGCGACGACACGGCCGTGGCCGGCCCCTGTTCTTATGGGCTTTGAACTTCGCTCCTACGATCTCGCGGCGGTCGTGATCTACCTGGTGGCGATGCTGGCGATCGGCATCTGGGGTGCCCGTCGGAGCAGCCATGCGGAGAACTATTTTGTCGGCCGGCGGAATTTTCCGGGATGGGTGGTCGCGCTCTCGATGCTGGGAACGATTATCAGTTCCACCACTTTTCTCGCCTTACCGGCCGCGGCTTACGTGCTCGATTGGCGGCAGCTCAGCGTAAACCTTGTCGTGCCCTTTGTGGCGATCGTGGCGGTGGTGATCTTCATCCCCTTTTTTCGGCGGGCGGGATTGACGTCGGCGTTCGAGTACCTCGGTGACCGCTTTGGCACGCCAGCGCGGGTCTACGGCACGGTGAGCTTTGTATTCCTGCAGCTCATCCGCGTCGCGCAGGTGCTCTTTTTGGTTTCGCTGCCGCTGCAGTTCCTCACCGGGGCACCGCTGGAGTGGGTGATTCTGGCGGGTGGGATCTTTGTGGCCCTGTACACGGTGGCCGGGGGCATGGAGACGGTGGTCTGGGCGGGCATGATTCAGGCGATTATCATGCTTTTGGGCGGCGTGCTCTGTCTGTGCTTTGTGGTGAACGGGGTGCCGGGCGGGATTGCCGAGATCATTGAGACCGGCGGAGCCAGCGGCAAGTTCAGCCTGGGCAGTCTGGAGTGGAACGTGCACCAGCGGACCTTCTGGACCGTCATCATCCTTGGCATGGTCAACTGGCTGAACATTTACTCGGGCGAACAGACCATGGTGCAACGCTATGTCTCCGCGAAATCGCTGCGCGAAGCGCGCAAGGCGACCCTGCTCTTCTCGGGCATCGCCGTTCCGATGTGGACGATGTTCTTTTTCATCGGCACTGCCATCTGGGTCTTTTTTCAGGTCAACCCTGATCCGGCGGTGGCTACCTTGAAGCCGGATCAAATGCTGCCGTACTTTGTACTGACGTACATTCCAGCCGGTCTCGCGGGCGTGGTGATTGCCGCGGTGATTGCCGCAGCCATGAGTTCGCTCGACTCCGGAGTGAATTCGATCGCCACGGTTGTTGTCATCGATCTGGTCAAGCCGCACTTTGCACCGGGCAGGGAGGATCGCTATTATCTCAATGTCGCTCGCTGGGTCACGGCGGGCTCCATTCTGGCGATGACCGCGGGCGCGTTCACGTTCTCGCGAATCGAGAAGGAGAGCATGAACGATGTGAGTCTCATCGTCTCGAGCGTTCTGGGCGGGGCGTTGACCGGACTGTACATGGTCGGCTTTTTTACGCGTCGCGTGGGCGAAGTGGCGGTGAATGTCGGCCTCGGTGTGGCCATCGCGCTCAACCTCTATCTCGGCCTGGGCCTTCTGGGCATTCTCCCTCCAGCCGTGACCCTTAACGTGCACAGCTATTGGGTCGGGGCCATCGTGAACGTTGCCTTCGTCCTCGTGGCTTACGGCTTCAGTTTCGTCCGCCGCGAGCAGGCCCGCAATCTGGAAGGCCTGACCGTCTGGACCCAAAAGAAGACGCCCAGATGAACCGCATCCTTCGCTCAGTTCCATTCCAATGAAGGCAACACTTTCAAAGTCATCCATGCCGGCCCCCGGTGCAGCATCGACCCCGCCGACCGCGGCGGGCAACCTTGCACCGGACATCGTCGTCGTGGGTGGTGGAATGGCCGGTGTAATGTCCGCCCTTTCGGCCAAGTGTCCCGATAACCGCGTGCTGATCATCGAGCCGAGCAACGTGCTGGGCGGGCAGGGCACGGCCGGTGGCGTTGCGGGCTTTTGCGGGGACACGCTCAACGTCAATGACGATTTCCAGGACCTCGTGCGACGACTTCATCGGTACGGCTTCATCCGGGATTTCAACCCCACCGATGACCGGCGCTCCTACGATCTCGAGTGGTGCGCCTTTTTTCTCCAGGAAATGGTGCAGGAGCGTGGCATCGACGTGCTGCTGCATTCTCGCATGACCGGCGTGGAAGCGAAGGATGGCGTTGTGACCTCGGTCGATGTCTCCACGGTGGGGGGCCTTTGCCGGTTACGGCCAAAGTTCGTGATCGATGCGACCGGTGCATGCCTCGTTCCGACGATGGCCGGCTTTCCCGTGATCCATGAAGGGGCAAACCGGCAACTGCCGATGAGTCTCTACTTCACGCTCTGGGACACCGGGAAACCCGTGCGCCCGTTCCTTCCTCCGTCCTGCGTGGAATGGACAAACGACGACGAAATCCCCATGACCACGCTGCACTCGTTTGATTCGGGTAAAGTGGAGGTGAAAATGAAGGTGGTCGGTTTCGACGCGGCGGATGGACTCAGTTTCTCGCGCGCGGAGATGCACGCGCGCCGGCAGATGATCAGCCTGATCCACTATCTGCAGACCAAAGGATTCCGCGGAGTAAAGCTGGACCGGCACGTGCTGTCCTCCGTATCGCGCCACATCGGCGTGCGGGAGACCCGGCGGATCGAGGGCGAGCACCTTTTGACCGTGGAGGACGTGACCCATGGCGCTGTTTTCCCGGACGCGGTTGCGGTGGGGACCTATCACCTCGACTATCACTGGCCGGACCAGATGCAGCGCAATGACACGGGTGTGACGACGATGGTGGAGCCGTACCACATTCCGCTTCGGGCGATGATGCCGAAGGGAGCGCGTAATCTGCTGGTGCCTGGGCGGGGTGCGTCTGGTGACCAGATGGCGATGAGCTCGTTTCGTGTGATGGCCCCTGTTTCTCAAATGGGCTTTGCCGCGGGGCGCGCTGCGCGGATGTGCGTTCGCGACGGCTGTTTCCTCAACGATCTCGATCCGGTCAGGCTCCAGTTTTCAATCGAGGAAGGCGGCCAGCGGCTCGATTTGTCGGTCTATGGCGAATACCTGCGCAACGGTCTGCTCGATCATGAAGAGCTGGTTCCTGATGGCGAAGGACGCGGGCCAGCGTCCTCCCCCGTGCTCCTCCATCTGCGCAACAATCGATTCCTCGCCGCTTGGGTGACCGACGTGGGCGGCGAGTCGCTGCTGTGGGTCACCGACCGTTTCCAGCGCCGCTGGTCATCGCCGCGCGTTGCCGCGCGAGCGAAGGGTGCCGTCGCCGGGTTGCGCCTGGCGCGCCTGGCAGAATTCGGGGTGGAACTCGTGTGCTCGAGCGCGGCGCAGCGCGTCGTTTCCATCGACGAAGGTCAGAGCTGGTCGTCCGAGCCCGGCGCCGCGAATCCCGGCGGAGAGGCCGCGACGCCGGACCCAAGGGTTCTGGCGCTGCCGCTGGCCAACGGGATGCGGGTGAAGGTGGGCGACGTGGAGGCAGCCGGAAACGGACCCGCCAGGGACTTTGCCCTGAGCCTGTCGACCGATGGCGGCAAGACCTGGCCATATGTTCGACGTTTGGAGGCGGGTGGAAACGCCCATGATCCGTCCCTGCTGGCAACGCCACGGGGAATCGCTCTTGTTTATACGAGGGCGCGCGGAGCAGTCGTTTTCTGGCACGGATCGGTCGAGCAGATCATCGACCAGTCGGCATTGGAAAAGTACTCCGAAGCTCTGCATACGGGAATTATGCCATGAGGGAGCCGGGGGAACTCTAAGCCGTAACGATGCAGTTGAAAGGTGCCACCGATTGGGAACCGATTGATGGTGAATGAAACCTAATCGATCTAAGGGCGAAAGCCCGATTCACCAAACGGTGGCCGAAAAAATCCAGTTCGAAAGTGTGGGCCAGTCGATCCAAATCGAGTTCACCGAGCAACAA
>Ga0105044_10005995_pt1 | contig 16693 bp, 18 predicted proteins | sample MAT01_FD_78092 | JGI IMG/M metagenome (GOLD analysis project Ga0105044, IMG submission 78092) | Freshwater microbial communities from Lake Fryxell liftoff mats and glacier meltwater in Antarctica - MAT-01 | ecosystem: Environmental > Aquatic > Freshwater > Ice > Liftoff microbial mat | place...
CAGTTGAAATCTGGCGAGGCAGACCTCACCAAAATGGCTTACATCATTTCCGATTTTCAAAAAAGCCGGTACGATCTGGAGAATTTTGTTGGCGATACAGCCGTAAACCTTTCCCTGATACACCTCGAAAGGAATTCGCCAAACAACCTCTATATCGACTCTGTGTGGTTTTCCAGTCCGGTGCGCAAGTTGGGGGAAGCCGAACAATTGAGCGTGCGCGTGGTAAACCGCGGAGAAAATGCCGTCGAAAATGTACCGATCAAAATCCTGATCAACGGAAAGCAAAAAGCCATTGGCACCTTTGCCGCAGAAGCGGGCACATCGGTTGAGACGCCGCTCTATTTTGTAAATGAAGAATCCGGACTGCAACGCGCACAGGTGCAACTCGAGGATTACCCCGTGACTTACGACGATGCGTACTATTTTTCCTATCCCGTTTTCGAGCAAATAGACATCCTGTCCATCCGCTCTTCGAGCGCCACGACAGGCGATTTCCTTCGGTCGGTTTACGCGGGCGATTCCACTTACAGCTACGAGTCGGTACCCGAAAATCGCATTGACTACAGCACGCTGAATCAAAAAGATCTCGTGATTCTTTTTGAAGTACAGGATATTCCGAGTGGACTTTCCGGCGAACTGAGCAGTTTTGTAAACAACGGTGGCTCGGTGTGGCTCATTCCTTCTGCGGAAGCAAACCTCAACAGTTACAACTCCTTTTTGGAATCGCTCAATGCCGGTGGCTTGCTCAATGCGGTGGAGGGCGACTACAAAGTGCGCACCCTGAACGCCGAACATCCTTTGTATCGCGGCGTTTTTGAAAAACTTCCCGACAATCCTGATCTTCCGACCACGTCGCGGTATTTCCGCTATGCCAAGCCGTTGCGTTCGGAAGCCGACGTGCTGATGGGATTTCCCAATGGCGATGGATTTCTCATGGGATACCGACCCGGTCAGGGGCAATTTTATGCACTTTCGGTACCGCTCAGCGGCGACAACAATAACTTTGTGCGGCACGCACTCTTCGTCACCACAGCCTTGCGCATGGCCGAACTCAGCCAAACCACCGGCCTGAATGCCATTCCGCTCGGCCCGGATGCGTTGTTTACCATACCACCCGTTACTTCAAGCAATGAAGCGGTATTCAGACTCATCAGCGAAGACGGGACAGTGGATGTGATACCGCGCCACCAATTGCGCGACGGCAGACTCGATATCACCCCGGGTCCTGAAGTGCGCACTGCCGGCAACTATCTGCTGCTGCTCGGCAACGACACCCTCGCCGCCGCCGGGCTCAACTACACCCGCGAAGAGAGCGATCTCGCTTCTTTCACTTCTGGTGAAATCGAAGATGTAACGGGTCGGAATCCACAGGCCGGATTCCGTATTTTTGACGGAAATTCAGCACAGCTGGTGCGCGAAATATCACAACAAAGCAAAGGCAAAGAACTTTGGAGAATCTGCCTGATTCTGGTGCTGGTTTTCCTTTTGCTGGAAAGCCTCCTGCTGCGTTTCTGGAAAAAACAGGGAGTATGAAAATACGGATTGCTCAGGCCACCATCGTAGACAAGCGCCACGCCGACAACGGGAAGGTAAAAGACATCTTAATTTCCAACGGCATCATTACCGAAATTGCGGACGAAATCAGCACCAAAGCCGATAAGGTTATTTCGGGCGAAGGTCTTTGCGTGTCGATCGGATGGATGGACATGCGCGCCAACTTCCGCGACCCGGGCGATGAGCACAAGGAAGATCTCGCCAGCGGAATCCGCGCCGCGGCCCATGGCGGATTTACGGCGGTAGCCCTTTCACCCGATACACATCCGGCTGTGGACAACAAAGCAGCCGTAGAGTACCTGCTCAACCGAAGTCGTGAGGAAGCTGTGGAAATCATTCCCATCGGCGCGCTCTCGAAAGGATTAAAAGGCGAAAGTCTGGCAGAAATGTATGACATGTTTCAGGCTGGCGCCAAAGCATTTGGCGACGATAAACGGAGCATAACGGAGTCGGGATTGTTGCACAGGGCCTTGCTTTACGCAAAAAATTTCGGAGCGACCATATTTCACTTTCCATTTGATGCTTCTCTCATTCCCCAAGGTCAAATGAACGAGGGGGAAAACTCGACGCGATTGGGCCTCCGCGGCATTCCAGCCATCGCTGAAGAAATGGTGGTAAACCGCGATCTTACCTTGCTGGCATACACCGATGGCAAGTTGCACATCGGTCCGCTCACTTCCGTGAAATCAATCGAACTGGTGCATCAAGCGCGGAAAAACGGCCTTGACGTGACTTGTGAAACCACGGCCGCTCATCTGGCATACAATGATGAAGAACTCCTCGGGTTTGACAGCAATTTTAAATTGTTGCCCCCACTCCGCGCTGAGAGCGATCGCAAGGCATTGATCAAAGCTTTAAAAGCCGGTAAAATTCAGGTGATCAGCAGCGACCACTGTCCGGAAGACGAGGAACACAAAAAGCGTGAATTTGACGATGCCAGTTTTGGCATGGCATCTATTGAATCGTTTTTTCCACTGCTCTACCACCACTGCGCAAAAGCGCTTCCCATCGCAGATCTCGTCGCCACTTTCAGCATTCATCCGCGCGAGATACTCGACATGGAAATTCCGGAAATCACGAAAGGATCACCCGCCAACCTCACACTTTTCAGCACATCTGAAAAAACACACCTGATGCAATCCCTGTTGAAAACCAAAGGCACCAACATCGCGGAACTCGGCCAGAAACTCAATGGCAAGGTAATAGGTATTTATAACCACGGTATGTGGTTGGCAGCCAATGGATGATCCGACTTGAGGGTTCAGTTTTTTTGGGCAAACATCAATTACCCATCATCGCTCCCAGCGAGGTAACGTTATAATCACCGGGTTTTAAAGTCGTCGCTGCATTTAATTTCAGATCCGTCACGACCATGTCCACGGTATCATTTGATTTTTTGTCGCGCGAATGCATTTCCAAAAGCAGACCTTCCGGATATCCCGTCAGATTTTCCATTACATACGAACCTTTTTTTCCCGAAGCACCCTGACCCAATAAACCAAAGAAAGTCAAGGTATTTACTTCGGCATCTTCGGCAGCCCACGCGGTTCCGGAGGCATCTTCGCCATCAAATGCATATTCGTCGCAGCTGTAACCGAGAATAGTCCTGGTGTTGCCCGTTTTTTTGAAGGTGGCGGTGGGCTGATCAGCTTCGGAGGTTGTCTGATCTTCCATCATTTTTTGAATGGCTTCTGCATCAAATCCCATGGCCATTCCACTTTTTTCGCCCTTTGAATTTTCGAGGAGGGTCACCATCGTGCTGTTTGGGATATCGTACAAAATCATTGTTTTATCTTTTGCCACTTTCCCATCCGATTCAAGCACTTCCATCGTCATGGCGTTGCCTTCTTTGTCTGCCTGAAGAGCCATCACCGATTTGTTGGTTTTTTTACCATCTTTTTGTGAGGTGGTCATTTCCATAGTCATGCTGTGATCGAAAGTGTAGGAGTCAGCGTATTTGACTTTGCCGCCCATCATGGAGGCCATCTGAGAGATTTTATCACCAACCGACTCCTTGTCTTCGCCCGGATCGGTTTGCGCTTTTAGCGAAAGCGAAATAAAAAAAAGAAATAAAACGGATAAAATTCGAAATTGAAACATCTGGTTGTTGTTTTTTGATTAGACCGCAAATTTATCAGGAAATTCGGGATAGAAAAAATTTGGGACGGATTGGTTTAATTTGGGAGTTGGGATTTACGATTTACCTGCCTCCCGCAGGCTTGCGATTTTGGGATTCCTCTTTGCGGGAACAAAACAAGGGAATTGCCATTCACCACCTCAAAATGACCGCTTAACGCCATAAAAATCGGCATTGGTCAAAGACTGATTTTTCAGAAGAGATCAACGCCATACATTTGGTTCAGAAATAAATCAAATACCATGATGACACCGGAAGAGTTCAATCAAAAACGCCAAAGAAAAGGCCTGGTAATAGGCATCGCATTTATATCAATCGGCATACTGTGGATCCTGAGAAAATCGGATTTGGGTCTCCCCGACTGGATCTTCGGTTGGGAAGTCATTCTCATCGCAATCGGTTTTTTTGCCGGTTTAGACAACCGTTTCCGCAATCCAGGTCCATGGATTATGATGGGTATCGGTGGGTTTTTTCTCATCGAAGACATGATCTACATTCCTTTCAACATCCGCGAATACATCTGGCCAGTAGCGGTAATACTTATTGGTCTTCTGATTTTGTTCAGGCCAAAAAAGAGCGGTGGGGGCTTTAATTCTGCACGCCACAGGTTCAAACAATATAGCGATAACCCTGGAAGTGAGACACCTGAAGAGACAATCGACGCGGCCCATATCATCGAAAGCGTCAGCATATTCAATGGTTTAAAAAAAATCATTCTTTCGAAAAATTTTAAAGGCGGTTCTACGACCACCGTTTTTGGCGGCACCGAAATCAATCTGATTCAGGCCGACTTTCAGAAATCAATTACCATCGACAATGTGGTGGTATTTGGCGGTCTCAAACTCATTGTGCCTCCCCATTGGGAAGTGCGGATGAATATGACCAGTTTGGCAGCTGGCGTGGAAGACAAACGCCACGCAGTAGCCCAGGCATCGGCAGAAGAAAAAATTTTGATTCTCACCGGCACGGTGCTTTTTGGAGGCATCGATGTGGTAAGCTATTAAACCCGAAAACCGTGAAAAACTTTATAATTCGGGCAATTTTCAAAATAAGGATGGAAGAAGATGCCACTGACCATTTTGATGACCAAATCTGGCTTCTATCCGGAACCAGTGAGCGGGATGTTTATGATCAGGCCATGTGTCATGGCCGGAAAGAAGATGAAATTTTTCACAACATCAACGGTCGGAAAATGCATTGGAAATTTTTGGATATTGCGGAAATCACGCCCTTCATTCAAGACGAAATTTCCCTTGTTTCCAGCCGAACAATCGATACAGACAAAAATTCCCTTTTCATAAAATCTATTTTTCAGCGATCGCAAAAACTTTCTGAAATTTACCAGCACCCGATAAAAATCAGGGAATTTGATCATTAATCCCATATTGTACCGGCACAACATCAGGTATTTCCTGATCGCCATGTTCGCCCTGGCCAACGTGCACTTTTGGGGTGTCACCCAAATTCTCAACCTACCTGTGAGCCCCGCCATGACGGAAACTTCCATCACATGGCTGTTGGTAGGCGTTTTTGTTTTCATCATCACCAACATTCTTTCATTCTTTCATCCGCAAAACGGGAAGCTCATTCTCGCCATCGTCGGGCCTGTTCTCCTGTCATTGATCGTTTACAAAATCAATATGGAGCTATGCGCATTTTTCGTAAACGATATCAGCTACCTCAAATTCCTGAACGATTCCAGCCTGTACCGGATTACCGTTTTATTCTTTATTTTTCTTACCACCACCCTGATCAGCATGATGTGGTATCAACTCGGGGAGTACGAGGACGCAAAAAACCGAAAATCTGAAATGGAAAAAATGGCGCGCGAAGCGGAATTGTTCCGTTTGCGCCAGCAATTACAACCACACTTTTTATTCAACAGCCTCAACAGTATCAATGCGCTTATCGCAAAAAGACCCGATGAAGCACGGGCTATGTTGCATCAATTGTCAGAATTCCTGAGGGGGACCATCCGACGCGATGACGACAAACTCACGCCGCTTCAGGAAGAAATGGAACTGCTTCGCCGGTATCTCGACATCGAGCAAGTTCGTTTTGGACATCGGCTTCAGGTCAAATTTGACTGCCAACCAGACGCGCTATCGTGGAAAGTGCCCCCACTCATTCTCCAACCGCTGTTGGAAAATGCCATCAAATTTGGAATTTATGGCACCACCGGCGATATCAAAATCAGCCTCGATTGCCACATCGCAGAAAACTACCTCACCATCCGCATCACCAATCCATTTGACAGTGATATGCAATCACCTTCAGGCACCGGTTTCGGACTGAAATCGGTGCGGCGCAGGCTCTATTTGCTATACGGTCGCGCCGACCTGCTGGAAACAGAATCGGGAGATGGAATTTTTCAGGTTTTACTCAAAATACCACGACCCTATGATCAAAGCGCTGATAATTGACGATGAACCGCTTGCCTGTGATTTGATCACAGAATTTCTGGAAAAATTTCCCGGAGTGGAAATTGCCGGGAGATGCCACGACGGTTTTGCCGGCATGAAAGCCATCCATGAGCTCCAGCCCGATCTGATCTTTCTCGACATTCAAATGCCAAAAATCAGTGGATTTGAATTACTTGAATTGCTGGAAAACCCGCCGGCCGTGATATTCACCACGGCTTTTGACACATTTGCCATCAAGGCGTTTGAAGCGAACGCCATAGACTACCTTCTCAAACCTTTTTCGGAAGAGCGATTCAAACAGGCCATGACCAAATTTCTGAACAGTGCGGAAAGGCAGCCTGCGAATTTGGACTCATTGAAAACCGGGGCCAGCCAGACGTTGAAAGACCAAAACCGAATCGTAATCCGCGACGGTGGCAGAATACGGATATTGCCGCTGATGGAAGTATTCCGACTCGAAGCCGATGGCGATTATGCCAAAATCATCACGGCCCAGGGAAAATTCATGAAAAAACAAAGCCTCCAGCATTACGAAAACACCTTGCTTTTGGGAACTTTTCTGCGGGTACACCGCTCCCACCTTGTGAATATCTCCCAGATCACCCGCATCGAACCATTTGAAAAAAACAGCCACCTGGCCATCCTGAAAAATGGAGAAAAAATTCCTGTGAGCAGAACGGGGTATCAGACCTTGCGGAAAATGCTTGACGTGTAAAATCCCTACCAGACCAACTCTTCCAGAAGAATAAAAATACCCATGGCCAGGACAAACCATCCAAACGCCTTTTTGAGCTTTTCGCCCGGCACTTTTTTGGACAAAAGACCGCCAATCAAAATTCCAACAATAGAAAGAGCTGTAAAACCTATCAGAAATTTCCAGTCCATTGCGTAATTGGTCACATCGCCGAGAAATCCGATCAGGCTTTTTGCCGCGATGATGATCAGGGAAGTGCCCACGGCCATTTTCATATTCAACCGCGAAAAAAGCACGAGGGCTGGAATGATGAGAAAACCACCCCCTGCGCCGACCAAACCAGTGAGCAAGCCCACGACAGTTCCTTCGATCAGGATGCCGGCGTAATTGAATTTTTGTTTCTCATCAGGCTCATTTTCCGAAAGATCTTTCTTCCGCCCTGACCTGATCATGCTGAAGGAGGCAAACACCATCAATAAGGCAAAAATCACCATGAGGAAAATATCTTTGGTGATGCGCAAATCTCCGAATGAAAATACATTTTCCGGAAGGGCAGGAACCACATATTTTCGGGTAACGAAAACCATGATCACAGAAGGAATACCAAAAATAACAGCCGTTTTCAGGTGCACCAGTCCCCTTCTGTAGAATGACCAGGACCCCGCCAGCGAAGTGACTCCGACAATAAAAAGTGAATATGCCGTAGCCATCACGGGCGAAATCCCCATCAGATAAACCAAAGCAGGCACGGTGAGAATGGAGCCTCCCCCGCCGATTAGTCCGAGCGACAAGCCAATGATCAGGGCTGCGATATATCCAAAAATCTCAGGCATGAAAACACATTATTTCGGCTGCAAAGATGAGATACCTTTTGAAAATATCACGTGATTGGGATCACACGAGGTTTTTAAAATCTGTGTCGGTGATGCGAATCACATTTCTTTCCAGTGTCAGGACACCTTTTTGTTCGAGTTTTTTGAGCAACCGTGATATCACTTCGCGCGCTGAATTGAGGTCACGGGCTATTTCCTGGTGCGAGATGTGGATTTCCGGGCCGGTGCCTTCCACCTTGCGTTGGAGATAAAACAGCAACCGCTCGTCCATGCTGCGAAAGGCCACGTGGTCAAGGGTTTCAAGCAATTCTTCAAAACGGCGGCGGTAGTTGCGCAAAATGAATTCATCCCACGAACGGAATTCGGTCATCCACCCGGCGGTGACTTCAAAGGGAATTGACAACAGTGTGGACTCCGTTTCTGCAACAGCAGAAATCTGACTTTTCTCCTGATTCATGGCACACATCATCGACAGGGCGCAGGCGCTTCCCGCTTCGAGATAGTATACCAGAAACTCCTGACCATCGGCATCTTCGCGGTATATTTTTATCCGTCCATCCAATACAAGCATAGTCGATCGGATGGGCTCACCGGTCTTTAATAACACTTTGCCAGCTTCCACTTCCACGACCTCACCACGCGCGAGAATTTGCTGATTCAACGCATTTTCAAAATCTCCAAACCGGGCTGTGAGTAAGTTTTCTGTCGTGATCATTGGTTTAATTTCATTGGATTGCGGAAGCAAATATAGGGTATAACCCACCGAACGGCATGGACTATATGCTTGTTGAGGAAGGTAAATAACTTACCTTCGCAGTGGCAAAAGGCCAAGAATTGAACCGACCTGTTTATCACCCCATACCTGTATATGCACAATTTGGTAATCATTATCGACGACGATCCCATTTCCGTTCTTGTTTGCGAAACGATTATGAGAAAGCAGGGTTTTGCGAAAGAGGTGAAAAAGTTTCCGGAAGCCCATTCTGCACTTGATTTTTTTAAAAAACATGTGGCCGATGGATTGCCTCTCCCTGATTTTATCTTTCTGGATATTCAGATGCCGATGATCGATGGTTGGGATTTTCTGGACATGTATGCCGCGCTCCTGCCCGAATCTCAACAAATACCTCATGTGGCGATGTTGTCGGCTACCTTTGACCCGGAAGATGAGCGCAAATCTGAGGCACACCACCTTGTAAAACATTTTTTGTCAAAACCCATCTCGGTAGCTGCCCTCGATCTGCTCACCAATTCCAGATAATCCATTTGATGAGCGATGAGCGGACATATGAAAATACGCCAGCTGCCCCGCGCAAGATATTCGCTCTGAGTCAACTTGCGGAGAGCCTTCGCGTGCAGATTGACCGGACTTTTTCCGGATCGTACTGGATCACCGCCGAAATCAGTAAGCTCAACCACTATCCGCAGAGCGGCCATTGTTATCCCCAACTTGTCGAGAAAAAATCGGGGCAGATCGTAGCTGACTTTCGCGCATTCATTCTCAACTCCCGCTTTCGCGAAATAAATGCAAAGTTTGCCGCTGCCACTGGTGAAACCCTCACGGATGGCATGCAGATGTTGTGTCTGTGCAAGGTCTCTTTCCACGCCGTGTATGGACTTTCGTTAAATATCGTTGATGTCGAGCCTTCCTATACCCTGGGCGAAATGGCCAGGATGCGGCAGGAAGCCCTGGAAAAACTCAAAAAAGAAGGAATTTTTTCTCAGAATAAATCCCTCGCCCTGCCGATTTTGATACGTCGGTTGGCAGTGATTTCGGTGGAAACGAGCAAGGGATATCACGATTTTACAGACATTTTGGCCAAAAGTGCACACCCCGACGCCACCAAAATCCGACTTTTTCCGGCCTTGCTTCAGGGCGATGCAGCGGTGGGTAGCATTATTTCCGCACTGGAAAAAATAAAAAAAGTCGCAGGACAATTTGACGCGGTCACGATCATTCGCGGTGGTGGCGGCGAAGTGGGCCTTGATTGTTACGACAATTATGAGATGGGGCGGGCTGTTTGTACATTTCCCCTTCCGGTGATCACCGGCATTGGCCACGCCACCAACCTCACCGTGGTGGAACAGGTGGCGCACAAAAACCTCATCACCCCGACCGATCTGGCGCGGTTTATCACGGATGGTTTTACCCGTTTTGGCAACCGGATTGAGTCGGCGATCAGGAGCCTGTCTATTTTCCGGAAGGGAAGCCTGCAAGTGCAAATCGCGAACTTGAGACAATTTGATTTCATTTTGCAAAAAGCGATCAAAGGCAGACAAATCAAGGAAAAATCAGCCTTGTTGAATATTTCCCGGAAGGGGGTCACTGCCGCTCAGGCTGCTATGCGCGAAGCACAGAAGAATCTCCGCATCCGCTATCCGCAGCAGCTCGCCGACGTGGTGCATCAACAAATCCGCACCCGAAGCAATCAGATAAACAACCAAAAATCAGCGCTCGGGCACCTCACGGGTGCGACCTTAAAATCACGGAGCCATCTGGTACAAATCCTTTCGGAAAAAGTGAAACTGCTCGACCCCGCCAATACCCTGAAGCGCGGATACAGCCTCACGCTGTCCGGAGGAAAAATCGTGCGAAATGCGGACGATCTGCAACCGGGCGACCAATTGGAAACTATATTTGCAAAAGGACGGGCCGACAGCACCGTCAAAAAGACCAGACCATGAGCAAAAAAGCGCGCTACGAAAATCAGATCGAGGAACTGGAAACGATCATTCGCGACATTGAAAATGAAAACATTTCTGTGGATGACCTTTCGGCAAAAGTGAAACGGGCTGCCGAACTCATTCGCAATTGCCAGGCTGTGCTGCAAAATACCAGCAAGGAAGTGGATGAGATTTTGAAGGAGATGAATGATTGAATCGGGTTTTCACGGCCCCCTTTCAATTTTTAAATCGTAATCCCCTATCAGGATTTGCACCAGGACATTCATTTGCGAAGACAAGTTGCGCAACATTTCAATTGTCTGTTTTTTTCGACGGTTCAGTATTCACGAGACCCTGCTCTTACCGCCATTCACACCGATCAAATCTTTCTGGTTCAAATTCATTTCTTCCATCCGAATTTTGATCATTTCTATCGGATCCTTCGCATCTATTGGGGAATATTTCTATTCATCCGAATCGATTAGAAGGCCGAGCACATCCGCTTCGTCACTTTCTTTAGAGCCCACTTTTGCATCAAATATTTCATCCAGCCTGCGCAAAGCGATTTGACAATCGGCTTCTGTTTTGATAAGTTTCAAAGTCATGATAGGTGGAATTAAATAACGTTTGAATCCATCTTTTCGTAGTCTGCATGCGTGCCTATGAAACGAATAAAAATCCATTGTTTTTCAAATTGAACTTTGTCACTAGTCGGTAAGCGTTGCCTTTGATGTTAAACACAATTCGTTCTATTTTACTACACTTGCAGCTGCATAGGTCCTTTTTCTATCATGTGGTGTTTTCAAATTGCTATTTTTTGCCATCTCATACCATGTTTTCAAATGCTGCCCGGCGTCTGCATGTTTTTCCCAAAATTCGCGCAATGTCTTTTTAGAGAAAATGTGTTCCATCCTATTGATTCACTTACTCACAAAGACATAAAAGTTCCCTAAATGAGATTAGAAATGTTCATTGCATGGAAAACATTCATCCTTGGTCATGCTTCAATTTCAATTACTCAAGTTTCGCAAATCATTTTCTCCGTATCGGTCGTGTTACTTTCAAATCGCGTTTACATATCTCCATTACGGTTAGGTTGAAAGATGTTTAATTCTTAATTTTGAGAACTAGGAGATGCTCATGCATCTTAATTTATTTTTACAAAATATCTGCGATGAAAGTACTTATTGAAATTTCTGACAAAGAAGCAACTTTCGCTATGAAAGTATTAAAAAGTCTATCCTTCGTCAAAGCAGTAAAAACGATGAATGAGAATTCCTTCGAACTTTGGACCAACCTAAAAGAGGCTACAGATGAGGTGCGTCTTCATCAACAAGGCAAATTAAAATTGAAAACGGCTCAGGAACTTTTGGATGAACTTTAGCATTTATACAACCCAACCGTTCGACAAAAAATTGAAGCTGCTTGCAAAAAAATTTCCGTCACTCAAAATCGAGTTTGCCCAATTAATTGCCCTTATCACATCAAAACCTGAAACTGGAATACCGCTTGGTAGCAATTGCTTTAAAATTCGGATGTCAATAAAAAGCAAAGGCAAAGGCAAAAGCGGTGGTGCCCGGGTAATTACTTTCGTTTATCTCCAAAATAAATCAGTTTATCTTCTTACTATGTACGACAAAGGTGAAAAAACAGACTTGTTGCCTGGTGAACTGGAAGAAATGATTAAAAGTCTGGAACTCACATAAAAATCGGGAACTTCTCCCTTTCTAAGTTTGATCACCCGAAAATTAAATTACATTAGCAATCTCTTATTGATTCGGTGAGATGATAATTCTCGACATAGCAACCTGGTGGGCCGAAAAGGCCACGCTCGAACAAATTTTCTGGTTTTGCGCCTTGCCCGCGAGTTTCATACTCGTCATTCTGCTTATCACGACCTTTTTGGGCGGGGATATCGATTCGGCTCCGGGCGAGGTGGATATGGACATCGAACTCGATGACGGGGCCGGATTTCAATTTTTCACTTTCAAAAACCTGGTGGGATTTTTCACCATTTTCGGATGGGTTGGCGTGGGCTGTGTGCGCAATGGGGTCGATACAAATCTGACCTTTATTATCGCCACTGTCTGTGGCCTGTTGATGATGGTGGTAATGGCTTCTGTTTTCTATTTCTTAAGCCGAATGGAAGAAGATGGAACGATGAAATTTTCGAATGCCATCGGCCGCATGGGTGAAGTGTACATGCCCATTCCGGCCAACGGAGAAGGTTTTGGCAAAGTGCAAATCAATGTGCAAGGTACTGTGCGCGAGCTCGATGCCATCAACGCCGACTCCGAAGATTTGCCGACAGGCAGCCTCATCAAAGTAATCGAAATCATCGACGGGCATATTCTCAAAGTAACCAAACACAAAAATTAATTCATGGACGGTTCAGGATTTTTTGTCATCGCAAGCATTGCAGCAGTTATTTTTGTATTCATTATTCTTTACAGCCTTTTCAAGAGGTACAAACGTTGTCCTTCCGACCGCATACTCGTGGTGTACGGCAAGGTGGGCCAAAATACCGCTGGCAACCGCTCCTCGCGCTGCATCCACGGGGGAGCTGCTTTCATCTGGCCGATTATTCAGGATTACGCCTTTCTCGACCTCACCCCTATTTCCATTGAGGTGTTGCTCACCAATGCACTTTCGCGCCAAAACATCCGCGTGGATGTGCCTTCGCGCTTTACGGTGGGGATCACCACGGAGCCCGACCTGATGATGAATGCAGCTGAGCGTTTGCTCGGTTTGAATCTTCAGTCGATTCACGATCTGGCCAAGGATATCATTTTTGGTCAGTTGCGCCTGGTGGTGGCCACCATGGACATCGAAGAAATCAACAACAACCGCGATAAATTTCTCACCAATGTGGCCTCCAATGTGGAAGCCGAATTGAAAAAAATTGGTTTGAAACTCATCAATGTGAACGTGACCGACATCAAGGATGAGTCCGGTTATATCGAAGCATTGGGTAAGGAGGCTGCCGCCAAAGCGATCAATGATGCCAGGATGAGTGTGGCTGAAAAAACCCGTGATGGATCGATCGGAGAAGCCCATGCGGTGCAGGATGAGCGCACACGCGTGGCGGCGTCTATGGCGATGGCCAAAATCGGTGAAGCCAATGCCAACCGCGACGAGCGCATCAAAATAGCCGAAGCCGAAGCCATGGCCAAAGTCGGCGAAGTGGAAGCCCTGCAAACAGAAAGAATCAAAACTGCCGAAGCCAATGCCCGCTCGGTGGAAGGAGAAAACAATTCGAAAATCGACATCGCCAAGTCGGACGCCACCCGGCGGGAAGCGGAAGCCGAGGCCAACAGATTGGCCGTGGCCGCCGAAAAGGTAAAACAGGCCAGGGCACTCGAAGAAGCTTATCTGGCTGAAAAATCGGCTGAAGATGGCCGGGCGCTGCGCGACAGGGCTACACAAACTGCCAACATCATCGTTCCCGCAGAAATCGACAAGCAAAAAATCGAAATCGACGCCGAGGCCGAAGCCGAAATGATTCGCCGGCGCGCGAAAGGAGAAGCCGATGCGATTTATCTCAAAATGCAGGCTGAGGCCAATGGAAATTTTGAAATTCTCAGCAAACAGGCCGAGGGTTTCCGACTGCTTGTTGCCGCGGCAGGTGAGAACACCAAAGATGCCGTGATGATCATGATCGCCGACAAACTCACCGATCTGGTGAAACTTCAGTCAGAAGCCATCCAAAACATCAAAATCGACAAAGTCACCGTTTGGGACAGCGCCGGTGGAAATTCGGAAAACGGCAAAACTGCCACGAGCAATTTTATCTCAGGCCTCTACCAATCCGTGCCTCCCCTTCAGGACATGTTTAACATGGCCGGAATGAATCTCCCCAATTATCTGAAAGGAGATGAAAAGAGGGAAGATGCGCCGGAAAAACCGGCGACGGGGAAAAAGATTGAGAAGACTTAAACTGGGAGATCGGAAAATATTATGGTCCTAACTCGTGGTAAGTAAGTTGGGATAGATAATTATTTGAAATTGCTTTTAGAAAAATATTCTTCAAAGGAAGAAGATATTGGTGTCAATGATCAATTGTACTTTGACTTGGGTCTATATCGAGCAGATATTGATGGGTTTATGAAAGAATTTTCTACAAAATTTGATGTAGACTATCTGGCTTGAATTTAAATGAATATTTTCCAAACGAAAGAGATCCAATGATTGACTGGATTATTAAATGAACTTTCGGAGTAAAAATTCAGTCCTTTTTAAAATCCGATATCTTTATTGGTCATGGGCTGGAGCATCCATCACCGAACCGGGAAGTAATGTTAATTTTACAAGCAACTTAAATGAATTGTGATGATTAAAGCTGTACTTGTTTTTATAATAAACATTGGTCTGTCATTCACGGCAGTTGCGCAGGAATTGCGTTTGCCTGCCGAGTGGGAAAAACAAGAAAAAGTAATGCTTACTTGGTTTGGTCATGAAAGACGTGATTCCGTAAGCTGCAGGGTTATAGAAGCACTTCAGCCACACGTTGCGTTATCAATTAATTTTTCGTCTGAGAAGCAAAAGGCAGCTGCCATTACGTATATCGGTAATTTTAAAATTGATATTGAAAAAATTGAATTTATAATTGATGAATATATTGACTTCTTTACAAGAGATTACATCTTTTTCGTAAAAGATCAAAATGAGAAGCTCAAAGTAGTTTGTTTTGACTACTCAGTTTATGGAATGTTCCCAATCTTAACGTGGATACCAATTCCTCTTAAAGAAAAGAAGTTTGGGAAATGGGATGAGCGTGTAGCTAAAAACTTGAACTTATCATCCATTAAAAGTGAATATGTCTTTGAAGGTGGTGGAATTGAAGCAAATGGTAGTGGGACATTTATTGTAATAAAAGATATGGCTGTGCAACGAAATCCCAAAAAAACTATAGTCGAAATTGAGAATGAATTGCAAAGAACATTGGGTGCGAAAAAAATTATTTGGTTAGAAAAAGGTCTGATTGAGGATAAATCGTTTCATAAATCAGGTCCATTCCACGCTAACTATTTTGGAGGTGGAGCAAATATGCATATCGATGAGCTTTGCAGATTTATTAATGACACCACTGTTATCTTTCCATATATTTCAGAAGCTGACAAGAATAAAAATCCGGTTGATAGTATCAATTATCCAATGCTGGAGACCAATTTGAAAATTCTTCAGTTGGCAACAACTGCCCAGGGCAAACGGCTAAATATTATAAGAGTTCCTGTCCCGGAAGTTGATCAGCTCAAATTTACGCTGACCTTGGGAGAATCAGATTATAAAAGATTTAAAGACTTTGGTTTGAATAAGGGTGATACGATTTACCGTGTGCCTGCAACCAGTTATTGTAATTTCTTTGTGAGCAATAATGTTGTATTGATTCCAAAATACTGGAAGCCTGGTATGTCGGATTCTCAAAAAATTAAGGATGAGGAAGTGAATAAAATATTTACCCAATTATTTCCTGATCGGAAAGTCATACAAATTTATACCTTGACGATAAACAGAGGTGGTGGTGGAATTCACTGCATGACGCATGAGTTGCCAAGTTCAAAAAAATAAGTTTATCGAAATTACCCGACCACAATCACATGGATTTCAATTACAGGATGACACGGCATGTCTGGTCTTCATCCTCCTTGACCAATTACTCTCACTTGGTATTTCTATACTTCAAAGTTCTGCGGATGCATAAAAATAAGTAGTCAAACCGCAATATCCCACATTCCATTCCTGAGAATTAATTGACTTAACTTTCGGAGTAAAATTATGTAGATTTCCTTTATGCCAACTTCCGATTTATAGAGAATAGATTTCCAATTTCGCTTCTTATCAAACCTATCAGCACTGATTCAATTTTGCGAACGGCGCGTTTGATCATAGCCAGAGCAGATTCTATTTTCCCAATTTCTATTCCTGAACTCTTTTATGTCCGGGTGAATCACACGCCCTTACCTTGGTGAATTGCGCTTGGAGTTGTTTATTTTTTAAACCACGCGATTGGTTTTTTCCCGGCTCATTATGCAGGGAATAAGATACTGGCAAAAAGCTTTTTCCGTCCCATAATCCAAGCACCAACATCTTCACTCCTGGTTGATAGCTATGCGTGCAATGATCGTATACCTTTCCAATTAATTCAATGCACTTTCCGGATTTGCATAAAATACTGTCATCAACGATCAGACATTCAGGTGAATCCGGTTGTCTGTCTTCCGAATGACGCGCAGTGATCGAATTAAATTGGGGAACACAAAGAGTTAGAATGCGTCTCCAATCTATTCTCTCATTCTTCATGAACTCATAGAACACATCCTTCTTATGAGCGATGTCCTTTGAAATACCCATTCCCATGAGTTTGTGAATGTTCTCGGCATTAATAAAG
>Ga0105044_10006000_pt1 | contig 16690 bp, 18 predicted proteins | sample MAT01_FD_78092 | JGI IMG/M metagenome (GOLD analysis project Ga0105044, IMG submission 78092) | Freshwater microbial communities from Lake Fryxell liftoff mats and glacier meltwater in Antarctica - MAT-01 | ecosystem: Environmental > Aquatic > Freshwater > Ice > Liftoff microbial mat | place...
AAAGAGTCCGCCGCCTGCTGCTGCTTCCCTCAAAAAACAAGCGCAGTTAGAGACGCGTATTGAGTTCTCTCGTGTCACTGTTTTCTCAGCTTGAGACTCCAAAAAGTTTTCTGCACCACTAAGGGTGCGGAGAAGCAACTGCTCAATGTCTTGATGCAGGGTCAGCTCATGGACTTTTCTTGTTTGTAGCGCTTGCTCGCGCTCAAAGCTTGAGCCATACTGTCGTGTTGGAGTGTCATGGCAAAAAAATGGCGATGATTCCTGTACTTGGAGCTTGTCACTCATATCATTAGAACTACGGAGTGCAGTAGCTAAATCTTTTTGTTGTTATGAACCATATCTTGACTGGTTGAACCGTAATTTTGCTGTGAAGCTTCTGATCTTGAACCTCAGAAGCTTGGCTTTTGCTCCAACCCCTTACTTGTGGTAAGTTCGCCATCCGGAGAAATACGAAATCTTCTTGAAAAGAAGCAGGAGTATGTCAGTTCGTCTAAATAGTGAATTGCACCGGGGTTGAACCGACATATGCCTAATTTGGTGCAACAGAGTGCAGAAAGCCTGACTCTATCGTGAAATTTTGATGCTTTCTTCCCTGTTTGAGTCTTTATTCAGAAGCCTGACGTAGGAAGACTTGTAGTCTTATCTTGCACTTTTTTGTGCTTATGTCGGCTCAACCCCGTTTAAGGTTTAACTAGGATGGCATTTGCCAGAATTTCAGTGCAAGAATCCTCGTTTCATGGCTTCTACACACAGGGCAATACGAGAATTGGTTTGACTTTCATCGATTGAATCGAAAGTGAGTTTCTCTTTCAATCGCTGGATGTATTTCTGAGCAGCTCTGCGAGAAATATGTAGTTCGTCGGCAATCGCTTGATCAGTCAGGTGATCTTGACAGAGCAAAAGGAGTACCTTGTATTCCATGTCTGTAAAGTTGATTGATTGCTGGCGGAGATCTCTGGGAATTCGCAGTTCTCCCTCTAGGGCACTTTTGGCGCGTTCCAAAAAAACACTGCGTTGTTCAAGTTTATTGGCGACTGCAAATCCTCCCTTGTGGGTATCAATCAGCGGCATCAGTGGCGCTAATAATCGATATTCACTGCTGTAGACGAGAACATTGAGAGTTTTGTGCTGCTCAAAAATTTTACTCAGGAATAATAATCCTGGTTCTGCCGATTGTTCTCCTTTCATCGTGCCATAGAGGAGATCAACAATCGCCAGATCTGGAGTCTCAACCCCAAGATGCTCAAAGGCCTGATTGGGGTGGATCGCGGTGACAATTCGGCAATTGGTATTAAGCCTTTTGAGCCAAGAAGCATTATTTTCAGCGATTTCGGGATGATCTTCAACAATGAGAAATAAAGATGATGGAGCACTCATAGTCTGGGGGTAGATAAATATTACTCTCCCTCTAGAGTGTATCAGGTGCGCCCTTGACTCCAAATTAATCAGATGGCATAGTCCACCTTAGGTGTACGCTAACACCACCTTCTAGCAACCACTCGCGTTGCCAGGCCCCGTTGGGCAATCCAGCGGCGACCGTTTCCATATTTTTTGTCCCGGTTCCGTTCGGCTTCGCTGGAGCGGTTTTCGAACCATCATTCATGACCATCAAGGTGCATTGATTGCCCTCTTGTTTCAAGAAAATGGTCACCCCAGTCGCATCCCCATTGAAGGGCTGAGCATGCTTCATGACATTGTTAATCGCCTCTTTGAAGAACCGAAAGATGTCTTCGCGGTCATTAATCCAAGTAATATCCAGCGCTGGCTCCTTCAACGGGAAAATATTTCTGGTCACATTGAGTCTTAACTTACCATCGCTGACCAAGAGGTTAAGACGATGCTCGATTCCATTGGCTAAGCCATTCGCTAATTCTGGTGATATAGTCCACTTCTTTTGAGCAATCGTTTGAATGTCATTCAGATGATTGCGAATATCTTGTCCAATGTTAGATAGTTTCTCAACCAGAGAAATCGATTCTATGCGAGAGTGTTTCATGCGTAGGAGTCTGGGATCAATCGCTCCATCGTATGCAAGCTCTTCGATACGATCCATCACGAGCTTAAGCTCCTGTAGAGGGCGATCGTGAATATCCGTTGCCACCCTAGAGAGCAGCTTTTGAGTTTCGGAAAGAATAGCCGTTCGCTCTACTAGTTTTTGTTTTTGCTGGGAAACCTGCTCCTGATAACGCCATATTAATAAAGAAATAATTGTACTATTCCCGATTAGAATCCATGCAGAAATTGGCAAAACGATGGGGAGAATTAGGTTGAAATAAGCCGCTAGAACAATGACTCCACTATAGATAATGGGCACACCGATAATAATCATTGAACCGTATATTAATAGCCGCTTCTTGGGTTGTGCTGAAATCAGTAAAAATAAACTTATAATTAAGGCTGCACCTGCCAAAATGACACCAAAACTAAGGGAAAAACCTAATACCCTATAAAATGAGTTATCGATTATACTCGCCAATAAATTAGCTTGCATTTCTACAGAAGCTAACTTTCCGAAAGGAGAAGGAAGCTGAAAATAACTTGAATCATCTTCTGGCAATCCAAGCAGTATAAACTTGCCATTAATTTCTTTTTTAATTTTTGGGTCAATTTGATTCTGTTTTTTAATTTTTGGGTCAATTTGATTCTGGCAATTTGCTTTATTGACGTTGCAGAGGCGATTGATCGGGATTTTATTGAATGCATTTAGAGGATCTAAAAATTTGAGCTGGATTTCCCCTGGAAATTTATTACAGCTTTCAGTTTGTGGCGACTGAAATTTTTTGAATGCCAGACAAGTTGAGGAAATAAACTTTGCCGACTTATTAACCTGGTCTTCAAGATAAAAATCTTGAAGTGCAAGATATGGATAACGAATTGGATTGAATTTATTCTTGGAATTAAAAATAGGAAAAAACTCAAAGAACCCTTGAATATCGGTTAAATCTTTTTCATTATCAGATGATATGTTATTGCTACCCAAATCCAAATATTTATTATAAAGTGGAAAAACTATTTTTCCCCTAGGAATCGTGTAAACTTTGGTTGCTAAAACCACGTTTTTTTTTCGGTCATTGATTAGTTTTTTAATCGGGTCCTCTATCGTGGGAAGCTTGTCACGGACCTTAGATGCTGTATCGGGTATCAAGGGAGCATTTGCAATTGAGTGAGGCAAAGTGAGTAACACTCCCCGGGATCCAGATTGAATGAGATGTTCGATCAGTCCTGCATAGGCTTCAGCCCTTTCTAATCCATAATCCTGAGCATTTTCCATATCAATGATCACGATTGCTTCTTTTGATTTATTACTTACTTGTTTTGAGAAGCGATCTTTCATCGTCACGTCTAATCTGAGGAGTGCATCCTTTACGCCCAATTCCACGTTGCGAAGCCAAGGTAGGTCTGACAAAGCACTCAGCATAGTAATATGCAGGGCGCTCCAGATTCCCCCTACAAGTAAGGCTCTCTTTTGCCAAGTTTTTGCAAGTGTCATACAACAGGAACTTTTACCTAATTAGATGGGCTGAATTCAACGTGAGGTTAATAGACTCTACGGAATTCAAGAAAAATGCCACCACTACTAATATGCCAGAAAAGCGTCATCCCCGTAGGAGCTAGATTTCCCTAGAGGTGTCCAGATCTAGGCGAGAAACCGCAGTTCTGGTGAGCAGGGTATAAGCCTACCTGGCAGGGCTAAGTTTGTAGAAAACCGTCTGCTGACTGTTAGTGTACAAAGTTACTTGAAGCTCACTATCAGACCCCCTAAAAACCCATTGACCAGCAGCAGTTATCCCACCATTAAGAGAAACTATTGAACCGCTTGAGGGCCCATTCACAATGGTGGCTTGATTCCCATTAATATCGAGCGTCAGTGTCACCGAGGCTCCCTGACCAGAACCACTAATGATTTGCCCTGCACCTGCCCAAATTTGACCAGCGATGGCTTGCGAGCTCAAGCAACAAACCATGCTAGCGGCTTGGAAAACGGTGATGGTTTGTTGAAGAAACGCTTTCATTGAACTTAACTACAAATGCCTAAGGCGTTAACACTCCTAGGCTATCAGTAAGTTTTTGAGTTGAGCAATTCGTAAAAGCGCACATTTTGGCGCGATAACTGACGCATCATATGGCGCGTGTTTGCATGAACTGTGCGCTAATCCCTCTTACTTAGAGAGGCTTCATGCTTTTTACTAGTGAATGTGAGGGAGGTTCCTAGCCAGATGCCTGTCGAACCAACTGCGTAAGGAGCAAAAAACATGACCGGAAACGGATCGTTGCTAATTCAGCTAGCTAGTGCGCAACAAGTCAATTACGTAAGGAGCGAAAACCATGACTGAAAACGAATTGCTACTGACAAGAGGAGATTCTCATCTTTGCATCACTTACATAGAGGCGGACAATCCCGTCTCTGTGAGCTTGGGTGCAAATGGGAGTTTCTGCGTGCCACTCTGGTAGCGATTCTCAGCGTGGTGGCAGCCGCTGGCTAAAGGCCAATCTCCTACTACTCCAGGAGGCAAAGGCGCATTCCCTGCGCCTTTGCCCTAACCACAAGGAGGAAAGATGCTAAGACAATGCCTTGACTGCCAACTTATTGCCTAGGGAACAAAAGCGATGAAACAGCAAAACACTGAGATAAAAAATGCATTGGCTACCGACCCTGGTGACATAGAGGCTATGCCTTGCATCAAGGGACAAGGCATACACCCTGGTCAATCAGGCGAGAGCATGCTGACCGCCCTGGTAGCGGTTCTCAGTGTGGACTAGCCGTTTCTTAAGCCTGCGTTTGTCCATTCCCCATCGTTAAAGGTATGGCTCTCTGCATATCGACAGGGGATTCATCAATGAAACCAATCCGTGTTGATCTAACCATTGAAAATAAGGATTTCATCATGAAACCATTTCAACTGTCCTCGAATAGTCTGTCCCAAAAAGCCTTACTTTGTTGCCTATCCATTAGTGTAGCAATGCCAGTAGTCCTACCCTTCGCCATTCTGGGCACTGCCTATCCAGTACAGGCGCAGGGAGTTTTGCTTGCTCGTGGTGGCGCTGGGAAAGCAGCACGAATCTTGCCCAAAATGCTCGATATGCTCACAGCAGCTTTTGGCTTCGGTGCAGCTGTTGCCGAACCACTTCTACAACCTGCTCCTCGGAATTCGTTGACTCAACGGCAGATCTACCTACTTGAAGGAGTGCGATATCAACAGTATCTATTTTATCAAAATTCTGGGGGGTATCTGATTCCACTGAGCATTAAAAACTTAAATTCTGTGATGGTGCTGGTAGGAGCAAATTCCAACGAAGCAGAATTTGTCGCAACGGCTATGCATTACTTCGGTAGCCGATAAAAGCAGGGTTTGCGTTTGATGCTGGGGAGGTCTCAAACAAGGCATGTCATAGCAGGAGATAGTCCTTGATATAGATAAGGACTGGGTTACACAAATCCCTTACTCATTAGCGAGGAAAATATGGGCGCATTTTTCTATACGGCAATGAATCAGGCTTACTTGCTTGCTCAAAATGTTGTAAATGCTGTCGGTGCTTTCTGTAATTGGCTTGTCACAGCGCTGATCTGGCTGCTGCACGGCTGCTGGTTGTTGATGTCTGCACTAGTTAATAGAGTTGTTGGGTAATAAGCCCAAAAATCCTTGAAACCAATGACTGGCAAGCGTTTCAGTGATTTTCATTCAAAATCTCTGAGATCCAATCTGTGTAAGCCTTTTAGCGATTTTTATCGCTATTTCCCAACAGGTCTAATACTGTCTGGATGATGGTTGTTTTGTTTTGGCAGGGCTTGAGCCAGGGGATTCAAGGTATCGGTCATGCAATTGCGAATTGTATTGCGTGGCTCACGCATCATGTGGCAATTCTCGCCTTTACATTGACGGATATTATTCTTGCGATCTTGCTGGCGGTGGTGATTGTTTTATGGCGATTGGCGTCAATGGAATTTAACTCGACGAGAAATCAATTGGAGCAATCGAGAAACCAACTTCAGCAGTATCACCACCAATTGAATCAAGCGGTGCATGAAAACACAAAACTCCGTGAACTCTTGGCGCAAAAGGGATGGAGTGAAGCCAGAGAGTGGGTCGATTCAGGTGTAGGATTAGTCGGTTTCCTGGCGGATTTGTTGAACGTGTAGTAAGCGTGAAATTAGCTTAATTAGGGCTTTGCGTAAACTCAACCACTCTGCACTTTCAGTGCAGAGGTTGGGCAGGACTGAAAGTCCGATGAAGAGACGCTTCGTACTCAAACACACACTCTTGGGAGACCATATGCTACTTATTTGTGAACCTAGAAACCCTCTCTTCAGAAGTGTGTAGCAGCTAAAGCCTCCCACTAAAGTAGGTAGTTTTAGACTAGCGTGCTGGGACAATAAAATACCCGCGATTTGTTTAGGTTATTGCCTAACACATCCTAAGATTGGAAAGTTATTTGCTGGCAAAGCCCTGATGGCCTTTCGTTGTTACGTCAGGTGGATGTGTCAACGACATCAGAGAGGATTCGTGTTTAACGAAGCTCATGAGCTTTATGGGTTATCGTCTTTTTAGTTACCAGCGTCAGAACAACGCGACTTTGCACTTTGGGGTTAAATTTTATGGTCGGCATCCCTGAATCGATTATTGGCACCATCATTAGCACCATGGCCAAACCTATCTTTCAATCGATTTGGGAGGGCAGTGGGCAGCTCGTTGGCAAGGTGGGTGAACAAACTCAGCAACTCATCTTTAGTGCTTCACAGCAATATGAGCACAACTACCAGGAACGCCACGGATTAGTGCGAGCCTTGGGGATGCGAGAATCGATTCCCTTAGACCGCATCTATACAACGGTAAAGTTTTTGGTCGAAGAAGAGCTGGGTGGGTTTGAATCCGTTGCCACCCTAGAAGAACAATATCGTAACGATCGCGCTCGCCGATTGACCACCAAGAAGCGCTCGAAACGGCCAGGGCTGACGGTTGCCAACAAGGAACAATATTTGATGGTACTGGGAGGCCCCGGCGCAGGCAAATCAACCTTTTTGCGTCGCATGGGGTGGGAAGCACTCAAAGGCTCTAAAAAAGGAGAGTTTAAGTATGCTTGCATTCCGGTCTTGATCGAACTCAAAGACTTTCGTACCGATCCGATTGATCTTGAAGGTAAAATTGCCGAGGAGTTTGAGATCTGTGGTTTTCCTGAGCATCAGCGATTTACTGAAGCAGCGCTCAAGCAAGGAAAACTGCTGATTTTATTAGATGGCTTGGACGAACTACCCAGCGCTCGTTTGACGGATGCGATCGACAAAATCCAAGACTTTGTTGATCGCCACAGCAAAAATCGGTTTATTGCCTCCTGTCGCATTGCCGCTTATCGCAACAACCTGCGCCGCTTCACGGATGTGGCGATCGCCGAATTTGACGATGAGCAAATCCAGTACTTTATTAACAACTGGTTTCATTCTCAACCCGATCGTGCTCAAGATTGCTGGCAGAAACTTGCTAGTAAGGAATATGCAGCGGCTAAGGAACTAGTTCATACCCCCTTGCTCTTGACCCTCATTTGCCTCCTCTATCAACGTGCTGGCAGGTTCCCCACTAACCGCGCCACACTTTATGAAAAAGCGCTGCGGGTTTTGTTGGAAGAGTGGGCGGGAGAAAAGAACATTCCCCAAGAGCAGATTTATAAAGGACTCGACACCAAGCGTAAAGAGTTAATGCTGGCAAAAATTGCCCATGATGCCTTGCAGCATAATCGGCTGTTTTTGCCAAAACGCGACATTGCTAGTCAGATTGAAGACATCCTCAAAGACATGCTGCCGGATGAAAAGTTCATCGATGGCTCGGCAGTGCTGAAGTCGATTGAAGTGCAACATGGGGTTATGGTGGAACGGGTGGATAGCATCTACTCCTTTTCCCACTTGACTATTCAAGAATTTCTCACCGCGCTCTACATTAACGAGCATCACCAGATAGAAACTTTAGTTACCCAGCATTTAACCGATACCCGGTGGCGAGAAGTTTTGCTGCTAGTTGCTGGACTTATGGGCGGCGGGGCGGATGGATTGCTGCTGCAGATAGAACGTCAAACTCAAGCCCATGTACAATCGACCAAACTGCAAATGCTGCTGCGGTGGGCCACTCAAATGACGACTGACTTAGAGGATGGTTACCAACCCACAACAGAGCGAGCAATTTTGGTCTTCTTCGCGTTTGCCTTTGCAATCGACTGTCATGACGGCGTCAATGGTACTTTTAACCCTGTTCCTGTCCTCGCTCGTGCCTTGGGGCGTGCCTGCGATCGCCAACGTCCGTTCAATCCCACCGATGGACGGGATATCGTCCGCGCTGAAGCTCTGGCTCTGACGCGGGATACTTCCTTTGACCGCGATCGTGATCCGTCCCTAGACCGCGATCTGGTCGTTGCCCGCATCCTGACAAAACTAGGAGTCATTCGACCAGAAAACAGACCAAGATTGCTGGCCAACCTCGAACGATTCAAAGTTCAGCTCCCAGACACAAATCCGTCACAACAGATTCGACAAATCTGGTTTGAAGCCCTACAGCTTCCTCCCGACCTTATATCTTTCTCCGCTAATGAGTTAAAGGCATTGAACTATTTTCTGTCTACCAGCCTATTAATGGTGCAGTGTAAAGAAGCGGCTGTGGTTGTATCCCGTAAAACTTGGGCAGAAATTGAGACACGGATATTGAAGGGGTTGAGCCGAGATCAAGGTAAAAAGGTGCCAGATGACCTAGAATCCCTGTCTGGAGAGAGTTTGGAAGAAGCAATGATCGGTTGATTTCGAACGAATCCTTACGGTCACCCTACCTCGAAACCACCTTCGATGACTGCCTATCTTCCTGGGGGGTTAACGTCTACAGGAACGGATGCTTCTACTGCGACAGGTACGAGGTCGATGATGGTTTCAGCCGGGGAAGGTGCTGCTGGAGTGATGACAGGCTGCGGTCTGGATGCCATCACCTGACGGTAGGCAAACTTAGCGGACTGCTCAAATAGCTTTAGAGTCAGCCATAGCAAGGCAAGGGTGAATTTCTGTAGTCTCGTTGGTAAGGTCATCATCAATATCAGAACTCATTAAGTTCACTACGGGTACTGACCAAAGCCCCAGTACGACAAGGCAGAGAGTACCGAGAGCCTGTTTAGTTTTGATGAAATATCGCCGCTGCCCGGAGCCATCCCGTTGGGAGTAGACCTGGCGCTCAAAGATGAGGTTTTCGGTCTGCCGTCTCACCTGCTCATAAGTGAGGGTGCCGTTAGAGGCTTGTACAATCTCGTTTCGGGTCAACCCATCTTGTTGGGAGAGGACGGTCATGAGGTGCGATCGTGTTCGCTGCCCCTGGTCGGTCGTCTGATAAATGCTGAACATACAGGCGTTCCTGAAGCGTCAATTCTTCATACAGCATTCCCGTAACCGTGTCGTCTCTTTGACTCTGCAAGCGTTTCGTGAGTTTTTAAGGTGCATCAACTCGTACCCAGTACGTTCCCGGATGCGGGGGGGGTTAAGGGCGAGAAAGACTGTCTTCAGGTAGGCGTGTACTTCATTGCGGTTCCTGGCGGACTAGACAAAGGCTACACTGGTGGCAAGAATGCTACCTGGTGGTGGTTGTCATGACCTCTGTTCTGGATCGGGAACTGACTTTTGAAGAATACCTTGCCTACGATGATGGCACTGATTATCGCTATGCACTCGTGGATGGCAGGTTGGTTCGCATGAATCCACCCAGAGGTCGTCATGGCAAAATTATCCGCTTCCTCAACGAACAGTTGCAGTTAGCGGTTAAGAAGGCAACGCAGCCGTGGGTGCCATGTTGGGATACTGGCGTGCGGACGAAGAAGAAGACGGTGCGTATCCCTGACCTCTTGGTCATCACGCGAGAGCAGGAAGATGCGATTGATGACATCTCAGCCGTGCTGGAGACACCCCCGTTGTTGATTGTTGAAGTGGTGAGTCCTGGTTCTGAGAGCGCGGAGCGAGACTACGAGAACAAACGCCAGGAGTACGAGGCATTACAAGTGCCGGAGTATTGGGTGGTTGATCCAGTTGCCATGAAGGTGACGGTTTACTTGCTAGAGGGCGATCGCTACCAGACTCAGGAGTATGTGGGCGATCGTCTCATTCAGTCACTGTTGTTTCCGATGCTGGTGCTGACCGCACAGCAGGTGTTGCAAAGCTAACCATGAAGGCTCAATCTTGGCGATTTTTGGTGCTCACAGGGTGGAACATAAAGGCTTGAACCGCAAGGGTTACGCTGGCGCTGACTCATCCTACGATCTTGCTCATAGGTGAATGTGCCGTTAGAAGCTTGCACAATCTCGTTTCTGGTCAGTCCATCTCTTTGAGAGAGCACGGTCATGAGGTGCGATCGCGTCCGTTCGCCTTGGTCGGTCGTCTGATAACTTGAGTTTGGACTAATTATGTAGAAAAAGGCAGTCCAAGCAAGGCAGAGACTGCCGTAAGGTCAATGAAGTAATAAGCCATTGACCCTATGATTTTCAACCAACTTCAAGCCTTTCGCCAAACGTTGTACAACACCTTCGGCAACGCCAGAGATGCGACTTTGACTTGATGGATGCGGTACTGGTGAGTGGGTGTATCGTGTCGTTTGTCAGTCTGTCGCAAAGTCCAGTGTTTCGCCGCCAATGGTCGAGCACCTACGCCGCCCTTCAGGACAGTCAGTTGCCGCGAGCCAAGGTGCTGAAGCTGCTGGTACAACAGATTCCTACCCAAAAACAACCTGTGCTTGTGGGGGATATGAGTCGGTGGCATCGCCCTGCAGCGAAGACCTTGAAAGATCGCACCTTTAGCGGTGGCACAGGCAGTGCTATCACCGTGGGACACAGCTACAGTCCCTTAGCGTGGATACCTGAAGCACAAGGCAGTTGGGCCTTACCGTTATGCCATGAACGGATCACTAGCTTTGAGACCCCTAGCAGTCGAGCGGCCTTCCAACTCAAACAGGTGACGCGCCAACTCCCGGTGCGCCCGTTGGCGGTCTATGACCGAGGCTATGGCAATGCCAGTTTCGTCAAGCAAACCGCAGCGATTGAGGCCGACTGTTGCTCCGTCTCGCTGCCAACCGCTGTGTGTATGGTCAACCGCCCGCCTATCGGGGTCGCGGGGCACCCGCCAAGCATGGACACAAGATGAAGCTCAATGACGCTGAAACCTGGTGTGTTCCCACCGAAAGCCTTGAAGTCGCAGACCCAAACCTGGGACGGGTCCGCGTCACGCGTTGGAGTCAGTATCATTTCCAGCAGTCCGCCACACGTCCGATGGAAATCATCCGGGTCGAAGGGCTGGAGCCTCGCACGGGTCAGCGACGCTGGCAACCCTTGTGGTTGGCCTGGCTAGGAGAGACGCTGCCACCTTGAGCGGCCCTTTGGTTACATTACCTAAAGTTGAACCGACATAGAGGCAAAAAAGCGCAACATAGGCTCAGAACTCTTTCTCTGTAAGGGTTTTAGGGAACAGTCAATTTGACCTGTACCGCTGAAACCCTTGATTAGTAAAGGTTTGGACTACTTTTGGACGCTGTACTAATGGAAAATCAGTAGTACATAGCCGCTTTTGATGGGTCTTTAACGGCTGAAACCCGCATTCTCTCGTGGCACTTCTGCCAGACCGCGCAGAAGTCCAGCCTCCAAGCTCCACTCGAGTCAAACTTCTGTAATGTCTGCTATACAAGGCTTTCCAGCTCATCTTGCACTATTTTGCCCTTATGTCGGCTCAACTCTTAGTTCATCCGCGATCGCGGAGTTATCAAGATTGCCCGCCAAACAGGTGTTATCCAGGTCTTGAATGGCGAGCTTGCAGACAATGACATCAAGGTTGTGTTGTTGCTTGAGCTAGCGGACTAAGGGGTGTTCATAGCCATTCAGCGTCCCTACCAATGTCTTTGGTGCAAAGGACTGTAGAGAGGCTCTGGCAGCTAAAGAGAGTACGCCAGCTTGTCGGAGTTGTGCTTGTGTCGGGTGCATGGGTGGAAAGTCCAAAGTGATTAAGGAAGTTCTTACATATAAGTATATATGTATACGCGAAATGGGTCAAGTGTAGCTCAAAGCTTTAGATCTAGAGCCTGCCTGCTGTAGCGCTTGCATGCTGGGCGTTCCAGCCTGTGTGCGTAAGAAGAGGCTACATGCCGTGTCCGGCGCTTTGTGTCGTCGATCCGGCGCTTCGCGTCGTGCGATCTAAATTGCTGTAATCTTTGCTCTGTCTAGCTTTGAGCGCTGTAGTATGGCACTTTTGTTGCGTACGGCGCTTTGTGTCGTCGAAGCTTTTCTGCCTCGTCCGGCGCTTTGTGTCGTGTTGGCAAATTTCTGGTTCAAAATCCGGCGCTTTGTGTCGTCTGCTGTTGGCTCCCGTGCAAGCGATCAGGATGTCAAACCGTTTTGGGGCTTGAAGTTGTGTGATGCCTTTGCCACAAAAAGTAACGCGCTTGCTGTCGCCTGAGGCTTAGAATCAGGCGAGTTCTGAGTTTGGGAGGAATCTTATGAGTGATTCGCCCCCGGAAAAAGCAATGGAGCGATCGACTGCTGCCTCTGTGCCATTGTCATTGCCGTTTAGCGCAGAGCGCCACGCCGCAGGCATCGCAACACCGACATTGCGAGAAACAGATGGGGCATGGGAGATTGTGGTCTCTGAGCCATCGCTTGAGGTGCAGCACCGGATCGAAATCATTCAAACCCTAATTTCCGCACAAGGTACGGAGCGCTATGGCAAATTGCAACAGCAAGCTGCAAAGAAACTAGGGATTACCGTCCGCAGTCTGCAACGCTTGGTAAAACGGTGGCGACAACAGGGCTTAGCCGCCTTATTGAAGCAGCCGCGAGTCGATCAGGGTTCGCTTAAAATCAGTTCAGAGTGGCAAGAGTTCATTGTCAAAACCTACCGGGAGGGCAATCGTGGCAGTCGCAGCATGACTCCGGCTCAGGTGGTGCTGCGCGTTCGTGCCCGTGCCCAGGAATTAGGTCTAGCGGACTATCCGAAGCGCACCACCGTCTACCACATTCTCCAACCGCAAAGCGAGCAACAGCAAGCGAAGCGATCGTTAGGCTGGCGGGGCGATCGCTTATGCATCACCACTCGCGAAGGCATTGAGTTAGCGATCGAATGGAGCAATCAAGTATGGCAGTGCGACCACACCAAAATCGATGTTCTGGTTGTGGATCAAGTGGGAGAAGTCTTAGGGCGACCGTGGTTGACGATCGTCGTCGATACCTATTCGCGCTGCATCATGGGCTTGCACCTGGGCTTTGATGCCCCCAGCGCTCAAGTGGTCGGCTTAGCCCTACGTCATGCGATTTTGCCCAAACAGTACCCAGTCGCTTATGCATTGCAGCAAGTGTGGGATACGTATGGCTTACCGCAGTATTTGTACACCGATAGCGGCAAGGATTTTCGATCGCAGCATCTAGAGCAAGTGGCAACCGAATTAGGCATTGTTCTATGTCTACGTCGCAAGCCATCAGATGGAGGGATTGTGGAGCGTCCCTTCGGCACCCTCAATCGCGAATTCTTTAGCACTTTACCCGGATATGTGAGTAGCAACGTGGAAACGCGATCGCCCCAAGCTGAGACTGAAGCCTGCTTAACCTTACTGCAATTAGAACGATTGCTCGTGCGCTACGTGGTGGATCACTACAACCAGATGATCGATGCGCGCATGGGCAATCAAAGCCGCATCGGACGCTGGGAAGCTGGACGAATGGCACAATTACCCCTGCTCGGAGAACGGGAGCTAGACATTTGTTTGCTGCGCCGGGATCAACGTACCGTTTACCGCAATGGCTATATCCAATTCGCCAATTTGACCTACCAAGGAGAGCATTTAGCGACGTATGCGGGTGAAACGGTGATTCTAAGGTATGACCCGCGTGACATTACCACCGTTTGGATTTACCAACTTCAGGACAGCAAAGAGGTGTTTCTGACCCGTGCCCATGCTCAAGGACTGGAAACGGAGATCTTAGCGTATGCCGAAGCGAAAGCGATGAGTCGGAGCATTCGGGCAGCAGGGCAGGAAGTGAGTGCGCGATCGCTCCTCAATGAAGTGCGCGATCGCGATGTGGCAATTGAGAAACTACAACGGCAAAAGCAGCGAAAATCAAATTTGATTGCTCCGATGCAAACGAATACTCAGACGATTGCTAAAACAACGCCAGAAAGACAACAATGCGAACCTAAATCACAAGCGTTAAGCACTGCAGAGTGCAGCACAGAAAAAGAAACCATTGCTGCTCCTATTCCCCCCAACCCTGAACCTGTGAAACCGAAAAAGCCCGTACCCTACGTGCGGGTGTACGAAGACTATGACCAGCTTAGACGGGAGACGAATCGATTGTAATGCCAGACCCAACAAAACCGGAAATCATTGTGCCGCCCCCTCGGACTTCAAAATTGGATTCGCCAACACGACAACAGATTGAGCGCCTGCAAAATCACAGTATTGTCGAACTGGAAATGGTGCAGCAGTTTCACAGTTGGCTCGATGACAAACGCCAGTGTCGGCAAGCCTGCCGCGTCGTGGGTGACTCCCGCACTGGAAAAACCGTCGCCTGTAATGCCTATCGCCACAAACACAATGATCAGCGCACGAATGGGGATGCGCCGATCGTGCCAGTGATGTACCTTCATGCACCAACTGAATCGGGACCGCGAGAATTGTTTGTGGGGTTACTCGACTATTTGCAATATCGCATTACGAGGGGCACAATTTCAGATTTGCGTGATCGTGTCTACCGCTTGCTGAAAACTTGCCAAGTCGAAATGATCATTCTGGATGAAGCGCATCGGTTGCGACCGAAAACGTTTTCGGAACTGCGGGACATTTTTGATCTGCTCAACATTTCAGTCGCGCTCGTCGGCACCGATCGCCTCGATGCTGTGGTGCGGCGGGATGAGCAAGTGTACAACCGCTTTATGGCGTGCCATCGGTTCCACCGGATGGATAGCCAAGCCCTAGAAGATACCACTGCCATTTGGGAAGCGTATGTGCTGAGACTACCGCAGCCCTCAAATTTGACCAGTGCGCCAATGCAGAAAATTTTAGGTGCATCGACACGCGGATATTTAGGGTTGTTGGACGATATTCTCCGCCATGCCGCACGGCGGGCACTGCAAGCGGGACGACCTCAAATTGACCTGAATTTGTTGAGCCAAGCGGCAGCGGAGTATCACTGATGCCATCTGAAAGCTGGATGTTTCGGGTCAAAGCGCACGAGGGCGAAAGCTTAGGACATTTTCTGGGACGGTTTCGGCGAGCGAATCAGCTCAGTCAACGAACGATTGCAGAGCATTTAGGCATTCGAGTCGAGTGGGTGCAGGCGTGGGACACTCCCTCGCGTCGTCGTAACCCCACTCCCCTGCAAGTGATTGCTCTATCGAGATTGACCGATGTGGAACCGCAGCAGTTAGAGCGAATGTTACCGCCAGATGCTCTGCATCTGCAAACGCGGCTTTGTCCGGCTTGTTATGCGGAAGTGCCTGTACATCGATCGACCTGGCAACGAGCGTATGTGGATCAGTGCGATCGTCACTTTCTGCAACTGCTGCCCGCTTGTTCAGAGTGTGGTGCGGGATTTCGGACTCCAGCCTTGTGGGAAGACGATCGCTGTGAAGGATGCGGACTGCGGTTTGCCCAGATGCACTGCAACCCGCAGGTGTAACAGAAGCTCGCACCCAAGAGCAATCAGAATCGACTAAGCAAGTGTTAAGAGTAGTTTAATTGCCCAGATCACTTCTCTACCGCCTGTCGGTTCGTGTGCCTTCTGGAATTGCTGCTTTAACTGTTTGAACAACGCTTCCTGTTCGAGCACGTCTGATGAGTAAGCCCACTGTCCGGGTGTGAGGCGGCGGGTAATGAGGGCGCGATCAAGTGCAATTTTGTCGGTGTTGAGCGCGACGCACGCGGCACAAAACGCAGGCTGTAGGGCTTAAATTTGCTGTTCTAACGCAGCTAATTGCAGCCGCAATTCAATCATGGCATCAAACACGGTTGTTGGGTTGAGTAAAGCAGTGGCAGGTGTATTCAGTGTGTTTTCCAGTTGCATCGACATTGCTTGCTTCAGAGTTGAGACTGCTGTTACTTTACCTGGCTACAAACGTGATAGCTGTATTTTTAAGCTGTTCATGCGGTGCCGATGGCAACGTCAACTACAGGAATAATTGTGATCCCACTGCACATTGATTGCAGGGGGTGAGTGTTTGTGTCGCGTCCTGCGCTTTATGTCGTCGATCCCGCGCTTCGTGTCGTCGAGTTTTTCCTGCCCCGTTCCGCGCTTTGTGTCGTGTTTGCCAATGAGAAATGGTTGGAGCGGTTTGGCTAAGGGACTTCCAAACTCCTTACTTGTATGCCTCTTATACGAGTATATGCGTATAAGAGGCATACAAGCGCGTACAAAATATATTTCAAAGCTTCAGTTCTATAGTCTGTCCGGCACAATGCTTGGATACTAGGCGTTGCAGTCTGTACGCGTAAAAGAGAGGAGACTGATATAAATCTCTTATATACACGAAGTTCTACAGTTTTTTACATACTTGATTTGTATGCTTCTGCGTATATGCGCTCAAATTTCTTATGTGTGCTCGAAAAGTGTTCTAAGTCTTCTTCCGCCTCATTTTCAGGGTGGCTTCTGTGAGGGCATTACAGGGTTTGTGCTCAATTTATGCTCCAAAGTGTACGCGAAAAAGGAT
>Ga0105044_10006001_pt1 | contig 16689 bp, 16 predicted proteins | sample MAT01_FD_78092 | JGI IMG/M metagenome (GOLD analysis project Ga0105044, IMG submission 78092) | Freshwater microbial communities from Lake Fryxell liftoff mats and glacier meltwater in Antarctica - MAT-01 | ecosystem: Environmental > Aquatic > Freshwater > Ice > Liftoff microbial mat | place...
CGGAAACACGCCCATGTTCAGGCGGTGCACGTTGTCGGGCCGCTCAGGCTCGTAGACCAGACCTTGCTCTTTGGCCACGTCCTGCATGCGCTCGCGGATCAGCCCTTCAGCCTGCGGGTGCAGCACCAGGTCCACGCCCGCTGCCGCGGCGGCGCACTGACGCGTGTGATCGTCGGGCGTGGCGCCGATGCCGCCACAGCAAAGCACCAGATCACCGCCAGCAAAGGAATGCTGCAAGGCCTCGGTGATGCGCGCGCGGTCGTCACCCACATAGCGCGCCCAGGTCAAGCCAAGCCCGCGCACGGACAGCAGTTCGATGAACTTGGCGAGGTGTTTGTCCTGCCGCTTGCCGGACAGAATCTCGTCGCCAACGATGATGAGGCCGATGTTCATGCTTGGGGTTCTTTGCGTATCAAGGAAGGTTCATCTGCAGGCATCGCGGGGTGTGAAGCCGCCCCTGTAGCTGCCGGGCCGACAGGTGCTGAAGCAGCAGCGGCTGCGGCGTGGCGCAGTTGATGCAGCTCGGTCAAGGCCAGATGGGCAAACCAGCAGGTGGCAAAAACAAACAAGGCGACATAGAAAAGCACCGACAAGAGAGCCAGGCCGGGCGCCCGATCCGGCTGGCTGATCGTCAAGGCCCAGGCCATCGGCGGCAGCGCGGCCAGCAAGCCGCAGAGCATGCCCATCCACAAAAGGGCCCAGCCGCGCCGGCGCAGCACAAAGCGCCTTTCGTTGGGGCTGGCATGCAATGCCAATACATCAAAGCCAAGGATGCGGCAGATCAGCCAGCCCCAGATCAGCGGCGGCACCACCATCACCAGCGGCGGCACCAGCCACAACGGCAGGCTCAGCAGCAGTGCCAGCAAGGCGGCCAGGGTGCACAGCAGCGTCCAGGCCAGACTCTGCCAGCCAGCAGCGCCGCGCGCTTCTTGCAAACCCGGGAATCGTTTGGCCACCACGGTGCGGGCAACGGCCGGCGTCACCCACCACGCCACCAGCAACAGGCTGAGCATCAACAACAGCGGCAGCGCAAAAGCCACCACCAGCACGGGGGCCTGCTGCGTCAGCCAGGCTTCCAGCGGCTCTGCATCCAACCAACGCCGGGTGCCGGAGGTCTGCATCAAGCTCTGCACCGCCTGCTGCAATGCTTGCTGCACAGCTTGCACCAAGGCTTCGCCGTACCACCAGCCCAGGCCAGCCACCACACCCAGACAAGCCAGCAAAGGCAACAAAGACCACAGCAGAATCTGCGGGTTGAAGCAGTCGGCGCAGGCGCGCCAGCCGGCTGCCCACATGCTCAGCGGCGCCCGGCCAGGCGTTGCAGCCCCAGCCATTGCTGGGCCCAGAAGCCGTCGCCGTAGTCACGGCCTTGCAACTGGTCCCGCAGACCCGTGGGGTCGTAGCGGTCTTCGAAGTTGGCGCTGCCAAACACCATGTCCCAGAGCGGAAACAACACCGCAAAGTTGCGGCCACCCAGGCTGCCCGGCCCGTGCGATTCATGGCCCAGGCCGATGCTGTGGTGCAGCCGGTGAAAGCGTGGGCTGACCAGCAAGCGCCCCAGCACAGGGCCAAAAGAAACACGCAGGTTGGCGTGCGACAGGCTCTCCAGCAACTGCGTGGCTGCCACCACCGCGACGAACTGGCCCGGCCCGATGCCGACCAGCAAAGCCACGGCCACCATCACGCCGTCGCGCAGCACATCGTCCAGCAAGTGGTTGCGGTTGTCGGACCACATCGTCATCTGGCGTTGGCTGTGGTGCAGCGCATGCAACTGCCACCACCAGTTGAAATGGTGCTGCGCGCGGTGCAGCCAGTAATCCACCAGATCGAACAACAACAGATACAGCACGAAGCTGATCACGGCCACGTCGGTCACGCCTGGCCACAAGCGATCGATCTGAAAGCTGGGCAAACCCATCAAGCGCAGCGCGGCAATGCCCTCGGTCCACAGCGGCTCGAGGGTGAAAAACAGCGCCACTCTGAACAAGCCCAGCCGGTGCAACAGCGTGTACACGATGTCGACCCGCACGGCGGCGCGGTCGGTCACCGGCTCGACCGGCCGCCAGCGCTGCAGCGCAGCGACCACCGTCACCAGCATCAGCAGTTGCAGCAGCCCCACCAGCAGCCACCCAGTCGCGGCAAAACCGTCCTCCAGCAGATTTCCCAGGCCGGCGGCAAACAGGATCGGCTGCACCAGCGTCTCGAACAACCCCTGCTGCGCCCGCCCGAAGGCCTGGCTGAAGCTGTCAACCCAGGCCTGCATGCTGCTCACCGGGGTGTCCTGGCTGCGGCACCGAATTGCGGGTGCTCGCGCAGGGTGGCAAAACAGAAGCCCCTGGCCTTGAGGCCGATGATCAAGGGCTCCAGTACGGCTGGCGCCCAGGCGTCACGCCTGGACCAGATGCCCAGATGCGCCAGCAGCACATCGCCGGCGCGAATGTCACGCAGCGCACGCTGCAGCAGCACCTGATTGGGGTAGCTCTCGCTGGGCAGCTCGTCACCCAAAAAACCTGCCGATGACCAGCCGACATGGGTCCAGCCGCAGGCCCGGGCCACCTGCAGCAATTTGTCCGAGGTCTTGCCCCCGGGGGCCCTGAACACCGCACCCATGGCCTGCCCGGTCATCGCTTTGAACCGCTGGGCCGGCTTGTCCAGCTCGCTGCAGTAGGCAGCCGCGCTCAGCAGACGCATCTGCCGCGCCTGCGGCCCCATCGTTGGCTGCAGCCTGAAGCCGCCTGCAGTGTCCCCACGCCAAACATCATGGTCCCAGGTGTGAGACCCGAAGGCATGGCCTTCTGCAGCCCGCGCCTGCCACCAGGGCACCCATTCGTCGTCCAGGCTGTGGCCACCTGTGCGGGTGCGTTCGTTGGCCAGAAAAAACGTCGCCTTGACGGCGTGGCGCTGCAGCACTTCGGCCACCAGCGGCGCGACTTCCATGTGGCCGGTGTCAAAGCTCAGGTAAAGCGGCTTGCTGCAGGTGCTGTTGTTGGCGGCAGCAGCAGCAGCGGGGAGCACGGCTCGGGCAGCGGCATCCGCTGCGTGGGCGATTTTGCCGAAGCACAAGGCAAGCGCCAGCGCAGCGATGCAGTGGCCAAAGCGGTCCGCCGGCCAACCGGACAGCAGCAGCGCTTTCACCCTTTGGTGCGGCTTGGCGGGGCCTGAAAGCTCAAATCCGCGGCGCATGGTCCAGCGTCCAGACGCCATGCGGCGAGCGGCCCACCGGCACCTGGCGCACGACGCGGCGCGCTTCGGTATCGATGTAGGTCAGCTTGCGCGCCCAGCGCGAGGTGGCGAGCAGCGTGCGCCCGTCTGCCAGCAGCTCCATGCAATCCGGCCCGCCCGGGGCCGGGTACTCTGCCACCACCGTCAGGCTCTGGGTGTCGATCAGGCTGATGGTGTTGGCCACCCGGTTGCTGACAAACACGTGCCGCTTGTCGCCCCTGGCGCGGAAAGCGTGCGCGCCAGCACCCGTGACGATGCGCTTGATCAGCCTGGGCTGCGCACCGCCGACCTCGTAGGCTTCAACCACCTTGTCGCCCGTCAAGCCGACCAGCAAGGCACGGTCGTCGGCGCTCAGGTACAAATCGGCCGGCATCTTGCCGCACTTGATCTTCCAGCGCACGGCCTGATCGTTCAGCCCGATGGCGACCAGCTCGTCGCTGTCTTGCAGCGAGACATACACCACCTGGCTCTTGCTGTCGATGTTCAGGTGGCTGGGGGTCTTGGGCGCGTCCAGGCGCCTGACCAGCTGCAGCGGCTGCTCGGCCTGGCTGCCCTGCCAGCGGTAGAGGTCGATGTGGTTGAGCCGGTTGGCGGCGGTCACAAACCACTGCATGTCGGGCGAAAAGCGCAGGTGATAAGGATCGACGACGTCGGCCAGTGTGCGCAGGATGCGGCCATCGCTCGGATCCAGAAAGCTCAGCGAATTGCCCGCTGCATTGGCCACGATCAGCGCTTTTTCGTCCGGCGTCAGATACAGGTGGTGTGGCTCTTTGCCCACTGCGATACGCCGACTTTCGGTGTGGCTGCTGGGGTCGATGACGCTGACATCGGCGTCTTGTGAGTTGAGTACAAAGATCGGCCGCAGCGCGGGTTTGGCGCCGGGCGTCTGTACCAAAGACGGTACCAGAGGCCGTACCGAAGGCTGTGCCAAGGGCTGTACCAAAGGCTGTGCCAAGGATTGCGCCCGGGTATGAGCCAAAGGCCAGGCCGCAGCGATCAAGCCGCCGGCAAAGCGCAGCGCCACTCGGCGTTGATTCATCGGCGATCACCGCCCAGGATGCCGCCCAGCAAGCCGCCTGCCCCCACCAAACCGCCGAGCCCCCCTTCTTCACTGCGGCCACCACCGGCCTGCGGCGCGGCAGCAAACACTCTGGAGGCGAGTCGGGACAACGGCAGGCTTTGCAGCCAGATCGTCCCAGGGCCACTCAGCTTGGCAAAAAACAGGCCTTCGCCGCCGAACATCGCCGTCTTGATCTTGCCCACGTACTGGATCTCGAAATTGACCTGCTGCGTGTAGGCCATCACACAGCCGGTGTCGACCATCAACACCTCGCCGGGCCGCAGATCACGCTGCACCACCGTGCCGCCGGCGTGCACAAAGGCCAGGCCATCGCCTTCCAGCTTTTGCATGATGAAACCTTCGCCACCAAAAAAACCGGTCGACAGCTTGCGTTGCAAAGCAATGCCCAGCGACACGCCACGCGCCGCGCACAAGAAGGCATCGCGCTGACAGATCAACACGCCTCCCAGCTGGCGCAAATCCATCGGCACGATTTTGCCAGGGTAAGGCGCACCAAAGGCCACGCGCTGTTTGGTTTGGGCCTGGTTGGTGTACACGGTCGTGAACAACGATTCACCCGTTACCAGCCGCTTGCCTGCGCCTATCAGCTTGCCGAAGATGCCGTCGCTCTGGTTCTGGCGGCCGTCGCCAAACACCGTGTCCATCGTGATGCCAGCGTCCATGAAAAACATGCTGCCGGCCTCGCCCACGGCGGCTTCGCCAGGGTCGAGCTCGACTTCGACGAACTGCATCTCGGCGCCCTTGATCTCGTAATCCACGACGTCCATGGCCATGCTGTGTCTCCAGGTTGAATCAGGCAACCCGGAATGGTAACCAAGCCCGCCCGCTGGGCAGCGGTCAAGCTGCCCATAATTCGGCCATGCTGCTCGCCGTCACCGCTGTCAGCCTGGGCGCTGCCTTGGGCGCCTTGTTGCGCTGGGCCTTGTCCAGCAGCCTGAACCATCTGTACCCTTCCCTGCCCCCCGGCACGCTGGTGGCCAATCTGGTGGGCGGCTATGGCATCGGGCTGGCGCTGGCGCTGCTGGCGCAAGCCCCGCAGCTGGCCCCCGAATGGCGGCTTTTCATCATCACCGGCTTGCTGGGCGGCTTGACGACTTTCTCGGCCTTTTCTGCTGAAGTGGTGGACGCGCTGCAGCAGGGGCGCACCTCGTGGGCGCTCGCCACCGTGGTCAGCCATGTGCTGGGCAGCGTGTTGATGACGCTGGCAGGGATCGCCACCGTGACGCTGCTGCGGCGCTGAAGCGCCGGGCGCGGCAATGGCAGCAACCACGGCCATAGCCATAGCCATAGCCGCAGCCGCAGCCGCAGCCGCAGCCGCAGTCCTAGAGTCAAGCACCCAGAGCTGACTCCTAGAATGAGGATTGAAACAAGGTGCGCGGCCGATCCCGCAGCGCACGCACCTTTGATCCTTGCCAACACCACCGAGTCTGCCCATGTCCCCCGAAGAAATCCTGTCCCAACACGGCCCGCGCGAATCGATGGCGTACGACGTGGTGGTGGTCGGCGCGGGCCCTGCCGGCCTGGCCTGCGCCATCCGCTTGAAGCAGATCGACCCCGAAATCTCGGTCGTCGTGCTGGAAAAGGGCTCCGAGCCCGGCGCGCACATCCTCTCAGGGGCCGTGATGGACCCCCGCGCCCTGAACGAACTGCTGCCCGATTGGAAAGACAAAGGCGCGCCCTTGCTGCAGCCGGTGACCGGCGACGAAGTGCTGTTTCTGTCAGCCAAGGCCGCCCAGACCACCCCGCAATGGCTGATCCCGTCTTGCCTGCAAAACCATGGCAACTACGTGATCAGCCTGGGGACGCTGTGCAAATGGCTGAGCGAGCAGGCCGAAGCGCTGGGCGTGGAGATCTTCCCCGGCTTCGCCGCTGCAGAAGTGCTTTTCGACGATGCAGGCAACGTACGTGGCGTCGCCACCGGCAATCTGGGCGTGGGCAAGGACGGCCAGCCGCACGAGGGCTTTCAGCTGGGCATGGAGTTGCTGGGCAAGTACACGGTGTTTGCCGAAGGCGCGCGCGGCCACCTGGGCAAGCACCTGATCAGCCACTTCAAGCTGGACGCCCACAGCGATCCGCAGAGCTACGCACTGGGCGTCAAAGAGCTGTGGGAGGTGCCCGCAGCACAGGCCAGGCCGGGCCTGGTGGTGCACACGGCCGGCTGGCCGATGGACGAACACACCTACGGCGGCGGTTTTTTGTACCACCTGCAGGGCCACCTGGTGACCCTGGGTTTCGTCACCGGGCTGGACTACCAGAACCCGTGGCTCAGCCCGTTTGAAGAAATGCAGCGCTGGAAGACCCACCCCGCCATCCGCAGCCACATCGAAGGCGGCAAGCGCATCGGCTATGGCGCCCGCGCGATCACGGCAGGCGGCTTGCTGAGCCTGCCCAAACTGACGTTCCCTGGCGGGGCCCTGGTGGGCTGCAACGCCGGCACCTTGAATGCAGCACGCATCAAGGGCAGCCATGCCGCGCTGAAGACGGGCATGCTGGTCGCAGAAGCCGCCGCTGCAGCTTTGCAGGCCGGCCGCAGCCACGATGAGTTGGCCGCCTACCCCGAAGCTTTCGAGAAAAGCTGGTTGTTTGAAGAGCTGAACCAGACCCGCAACTTCAAGCAGTGGTTCAAGCAGGGCAACACGGTGGGCACCTTGATGACCGGCGTCGAGCAGTGGCTGCTGCCCAAGCTGGGGCTGCAGAGCCCGCCCTGGACCCTGCACCGCAAGCTGGGTGACCACACCCGACTGCACGCGGCATCACAGGTGCCACGCATCGACTACCCCAAGCCCGATGGCAAGCTGACGTTTGACCGTCTGAGCTCGGTCTTCATCAGCAACACCAACCACGAAGAAAACCAGCCTGCGCACCTGACGCTCAAAGACGCCAGCGTGCCCGTGGCCATCAATCTCAGCCGCTACGCCGGCCCCGAAAGCCGCTACTGCCCGGCCGGTGTCTACGAATACGTCAAGGACGAATCCGACAACGACCGGCTGCAGATCAACGCCCAGAACTGCGTGCACTGCAAGAGCTGCGACATCAAGGACCCGACGCAGAACATCGTCTGGATCACTCCAGAGGGCGGTGGCGGGCCCAACTACGCCGGGATGTAGTGCAAGCCGTTGAAGCCCGGGCGAAGCCTGCAATACGGGACATCCAGACCTCAAGATATCAAGACCATGAATATCGCCTGGAATCTTTTCACCCCGTGGCAATCGCTCGTCGGCGGCTTGTTGATCGGTGCTGCAGCGGCCTTGTACCTGCTCGGCAACGGCCGTGTTGCAGGCATCGCCGGCATCGTGGCGAGCCCCTGGCAGGCGCTGCGCACACATGTCTCGTTAGGCCCTGAGCGCAACCGGCTGGCCTTCATCGTCGGCTTGCTGGCAGCACCTTGGGCCTGGCAGCTGATTGCGCCGCTGCCCAAGGCAACATTGGATGTGGGCACGCTGGGCCTGGCGGCAGCCGGCTTGTTGGTCGGCATCGGCAGCCGCATGGGCAACGGCTGCACCAGCGGACACGGTGTGTGTGGATTGAGCCGCTTCTCGCTGCGCTCGCTGGTCAATGTGCTGGCCTTCATGGCTACCGGCGTGGTCACCGTGTTCGTGCTGCGGCATCTGCTGTCAGGAGCCGCCTGATGCGGTTGCTGCTGGCGCTTCTCAGTGGTCTGATTTTCGGCCTGGGCTTGATTGCCGGTGGCATGACCGACCCGGCCAAGGTCAAAGCTTTTTTGGACATCTTCGGCGCCTGGGACCCCAGTTTGGCGCTGGTGATGGGCGGCGCCATCGCAGTCGGCGTGGTGGCCTTTGCAGTGGCGCGCAAGCGCAGTCATTCGTGGACCGGCGAGCGCATGGAAATCCCTGCCTACACCACGATTGACGCAAGATTGCTCGGTGGTGGTGTGCTGTTCGGCGCCGGCTGGGGCATCGGCGGCTTCTGCCCCGGCCCGGCGCTGGTGGCGCTGGGCAGTGGCCTGGCCGAGGCCGGCATCTTCGTGGCCGCGATGCTGGCAGGGATGTGGTTGTATGACCGCTTCCTGCAGCCCCCGGGCTGAACTGCGGCGCCCGCGACGACCGAACCCGAGGCGGCCTCGCCGGCAGAGAACTGCCCTCCCGGCAACAGCCTGCAGCCACCGTTGCCCACCCCGGCGCTGATGCCGTTGCTGCAACAGCACCGCTCGATTCGCAATTGCAAGTTCCTGCCGCTGGACTCTGCGTTTGTTGACGAAGTGCTGGCGCAATCGCTGCAAGGTTCATCGTCCAGCGGCAACCTGAACAGGTGTCGGTGGTCAAGACCAGCGAGCCGCAGCAGGCTCTCGGCTACTGCCACTGCCACTGCCACTGCAAGCACCGCTGTCAAAGCTGCGGATCACTCAACGCAAAGTGCGCAATCTGGCCTGCAGCGCAGGCGCGCTGAGGATGCCGAAATGCGCGCCGACCTGATTGCCTTGGGCGTCATAAAAAAGCGTCGTCGGCAGGCCTGCTGACCCCACCGCCGGGCCCAGCGCCGATTGGGGATCGAGCCAGACCTCACGCAGGGGCTCAGGCAGGGTCAGCAGATAACGGTGCACCTGAGCTGCAGCCTCACCTTGGTTGACGAACAAGAAGGCAATGTCGGGCTCGCGCGCCTGCGCAGCAGCCAACATCGGCATCTCGGCACGGCAAGGCGCGCACCAAGTCGCCCACAGGTTGACGACCGCCGGCCGCCCGGCGGCAGCTTGCTTCAGATTCTGTGCGGCCAATGGCTGTGTCTGCGCGCCCTGCTGCAACTGCGCCGCAGGAGCCACTGCAGCCACAGCAGCCACAGCATCAGGCAAGGGTTGAAACACCAGATCAGGCATCGGCTGCCCGCGAGGCGTCAGCCACAACGCCTGCGCAACGCCCCAAGCAGCCAGCACACACACGGCTGCAGCCGCCCAGGCTTTGCCAAAACTCGGCTGCTGGCGTTGCTGCCAACCACGCCAAATCAACCAGGCGGCGGCGACAGCAAATCCCACCCAGCTGTTCCAGCCCCCGTCGCGGATGTCCAGCATCGCAACAGGTGTGCCGGCGTAGGCGCCAAAGTGCTGCAGCACAAATGCCAGCCTTGCCGCCGACAGCCCCAAAAAAGCGGCAAACCAGACCGTGTCGCCGGCGGCCCGGGCTTGCTCCTCGAAACCAGCCCGCTGGACCCGCCACCGCGCGAGAGCCGCTGCGACGACCAATGACAGCAGCAGCACCACAGGCGCCAAAGGCAAGGCCAAAGGCCCGATCGAGATCGACATCATGGGGTCAACGCCGGCTACGCCGCAAAGGCGCTGCTGCAGCCTGGACGAATCGATCGGGTCAGCGCACCACCAGGTGTGGCTGGCCCGCGGGCAACGCCGCCACCTGGCCGACACAAGCCGCGTCATCGAAACCATGGCGCTTGAAAATGGCCAGCACCTCGCCCAGCGCCGACGGGGCACAAGACACCAGCAAACCGCCGCTGGTTTGCGGGTCGGTCAGCAGCGCCTGGTCTTCGGCTGCAAAGGCTTGGGGCAAGCCGATGTCGGTGCCGTAGCCCATCCAGTTGCGGCCCGACGCACCGGTGATGAAGCCCTGCCCTGCCAGGTTACGTACCTTGTCCAGCAGCGGCACTTTGGCCCAATCGATCTGGATTTGCGTTCCCGAGGCCCGGGCCAGCTCCAAGCCGTGGCCACCCAGGCCAAAGCCGGTGACATCGGTCAACGCATGCACACCGTCCAGCATCGACAGGTCCGGCCCCGGCGTATTGAGCTTGGTGGTATTGGCGATCATCTGCGCGTAGCCTGCATCACCCAGCTCGCCCTTCTTCAATGCCGCGCTCATGATGCCCACGCCGAGCGGCTTGCCCAGCACCAACAGGTCGCCCACCTTGGCATCGGCATTGCGCTTGACGCGTTTAGGGTGGATCAGGCCCAGCGCCACGAGGCCGTAGATGGCCTCGACAGAATCGATCGTGTGGCCACCCGCGATCGGGATGCCGGCTTCGCGGCACACCGAAGCACCGCCTTCCAACACCCGACCAATGGTCTGTGTGGACAGCACATTGATCGGCATGCCCACCAAAGCCAGCGCCAGGATCGGTTTGCCGCCCATCGCGTAGACGTCGCTGATGGCGTTGGTGGCGGCGATGCGGCCAAAGTCGAAAGGATCATCGACGATGGGCATGAAAAAGTCGGTGGTGGCGATCAGCGCTTGCTCGTCGTTGAGCTGATAGACGGCCGCGTCGTCCGCCGTCTCGATGCCCACCAACAGCTCTTTGGGGATCGGCATCGCCATCGTGCCCTTCAAGATCTCGCTCAGCACACCCGGCGCAATCTTGCAGCCGCAGCCACCCCCGTGCGACAAAGAAGTCAGGCGCGGCTCGGCGGGCTTTTCGGGTGCGTTCATCAATGGGTCTCCTTGAAAAAATGAAATCTGACGGGCCATCCAGGTCTGTCGGAACAGCCAGCCCTCGGCAGCTCATGCATTCGGCCGCCCCTTCTGGCCCAGCGCCTGAGCCAAGACGGTCAACAGGGTGTGTCGCTCTCGCTCAGGCAGAAATAACGACCTTCGTGCATCGCATTGCTCGCCCAGAATGGCAAGCATAGCCGGCTCGTCGCGGCATTGCTGCAGCATGGTCGCCAGCGCTTTGGCGTCGCCAAATTCAAAGGTGCCCACATAGTCCGCGCCCAGCAGCCCCAGGTTGCCGTCGATGCGGCTGGCCAGCACAGGGGTGCCGCTGGTGACCGCTTCCATCACCACATGGGCGCCCCCTTCCATGCGGCTGGGGTGCACTAGCACATGCGCTGCAGCGATGCGCGCGCGGGTCTTGCCGTGTGGCAGCGCGCCCAGCCAACGGTAGTTGGCATGACTTTGCATCAGTTGCTGCGCCTGCTGCGCCAGCGCAGGGTCCAGGCCGTCGCCGATATGGTCCAGCAAAATGTCCTTGCGTTGTGCCAGCAGCCTGGCGGCCTCGAAAAAAGTGCCCGGCGACTTCTCTTCGCGCAGATGGCCCACCATCAGCGCGCGCAGATGGCGTGTGGTCTTGGTCTGCGCTCGGCGCATGGGGCAGGACTGCAAACAAACCACCGCTTTGCTGCGCATCGCTTGCGGCAGGGCCATCACGCCCAGCTGATTGAGCACGATCAGCGTGTCGGCCAGCGCCAGCGAGCGCTGCGCTGCTGGATCTGAAATGATGTCGCGGTACAGGTCGGTGCCGGTCATCGCCAGCACCAGCGGCTTGGCAGCCTGCAGTTCACGCCAAGCCTGGATCGATGGCGCAGATCGCCGCGCGTGCAGGGCCAGCATCAAGTCGGCAGTGGCAGTCGGGGCGCGGCCCGGCCAGTGCTCGGTGAGCTCAACCCGATAATGGCCCGAGAGAAAACTCGCCCACCGCTTGGCCGTCTGCCAGTTGCCGTTGTTGGCCTGGGCCAAGGCAGGCGTGACGATAACGACCAGCGGCTGAAGCATGACCCAAGGATAGCGCCCGTGACACCGCCAGTGAGTCAGCCATTGCGACCAACCCAGACAGTGCAGCGCCACGGCCATGGGGCCACGCTGGCACAGGCCCTGCAACACAGCCGCGCCGACAGCCTGGCGGTCTTCGACTGTTTCGAGGCCGCGTTGGGCAGCCCGCAGTTGGCCTTGCCCTATGCGCCGGAGCTGAATCCACCCTTGTGGGAGTTGGGCCACTTGAGCTGGTTTCAACGCTGGTGGGTGGGCCGCAACAGCCAGTGGCGGCAGGGCTGGCGCGCCGATCCATCTGCCTTCAGAACAGCGGCACGACCTGCTGGCGCGGACGCACTGTTCGACTCCAGCAGAGTCGAGCACAGCAGCCGTTGGCAGCTGCCTCTGCCCGGCGCGCAAGCGCAACGCGAAGAGTCGCACCTGGCCCTGCAAGAAACGCTGCAGGTGCTGGCCAGCGCAAAAGGCAGCGATGCCGAGCTGTACTTCTTTCGCCTGCTGCTGGCACACGAAGACATGCACTTTGAAGCCGGCCTGTACATGATGCAGTCGCTGGCGCTGCCACTGAACGACACACTGCGGGCTCGCTTTGAGCTTGCAACCAGCGCTGCAAGAGCTGCCCGAGCAACAGGGGCGGAGCCCGCTCCTTTGCACTTCGATGCAGGCGAATTCCAGCTCGGCCACGATGGTCCTGGCTTCGTGTTTGACAACGAAAGTGCATCGCATGTCGTGGCCCTGCCTGCCACGGCCATCGACGGCCAGGTGCTGCGCTGGGCCGACTACTTGCCGTTTGTCGAGCAAGGTGGCTACGCGCAGACACGCGGGTGGTCAGAGCCTGCGCTGGCCTGGTTGCAGACCTTGCCGCCACCCGCGTCCGACCTGCGTGTCACCCAGACCACACCGCCTGCCCACAAGCGCTGGCCCGACGATAGACCACGTTGTCTGCCACGTTATCTGCGACGCCAGGACGGCGAGTGGCAACAACAGCGCTGGGGCCAGTGGCTGCCGCTGGACTTGCGGGCCCCCGCTTGTCACCTGAGCTGCCACGAGGCCGAGGCCTGGTGCCGCTGGGCGGGCCGCCGCTTGCCCACCGAAGCCGAATGGGAGCGCGCCGCGATGCTGGCGCCCCAGGCGTTTCGATGGGGCGAGGTCTGGGAATGGACCGCCAGCAGCTTCACGCCATACCCCGGCTTCGTGGCCCACCCCTACCGTGACTATTCAGCGCCTTGGTTCGGCAGCCGCCGCGTCTTGCGCGGCGCCAGTTGGGTCACCGAAGAACGCATGCGCCACCCACGCTATCGCAACTTCTATACGCCCGAACGCAACGACATCTTTGCCGGCTTTCGCAGCTGCGCGCTGTAGCCGTCGCAGGACTTCTGCACAGGCAGGTGGCGTGTCAACCGAAGCGTTCATCGCAGCATCAGGCGCGATCTCATGCGCCAAGACTCAAACTGCCGATTCTTCAGGTGCTGTGCGCCAGACACACCAAAAAATTCTGCCCGCTGTCGGTCATGCTGGTCAAGCGGCTGAAGCCGGCGTCACGCAGCAGGGATTCAAAGTCGCCGCGTTGCCATTTGTAGGAGTTTTCGGTGTGGATGCGTTCACCGGCCCTGAAGCGCCGCTGGTGGCCGGGCCACTGCACGCTGAGGGCTTCACGGGCTTCCAGATGCATCTCGATGCGGCTGTGCTCGGCGTTGAACAACGCCACATGGCGCCATTGGCGCAGATCGAAGTTGCTGCCGATCAACCGATTCAGGTGCCGCAACATGTTCAGGTTGAAAGCCGCGGTCACACCCAGCGCGTCGTCATAAGCGGCCTCCAGCACAGCCGCAGATTTGTGCAGATCCACGCCAATCAGCAAGCTGCCGCCAGCAGCCGCAGCGCAGACCTGCCGCAGCAGCCGCAATGCCTGCTCGGGGCTGAAGTTGCCGATGCTGGAGCCGGGATAGAACAGCAGCGCCGGTGCGCCGATCAAGCCGTCCGGCAACGCCAGACTGCTCGAAAAATCCAGGCCCACCCCGGTCATGCGCACCTGCGGGTGCTGCAGTTGCAGCAAACGCATGGCACCAAACAAGAACTCCACCGAGAAGTCCAGAGCCACGTAATGGGCCGGCTTCAGGCTGCCAAACAAGCCTGCGGCCTTGCCACAGTTGCCAGCACCCAGATCGATCAATGTGGGGTGGGGCCCCAGCCGGCCGTGCACGGCCTGAGCGATGGTCTCGCGCTGAGCGGCCAGAATGCCGGCCTCGGTGCGGGTGGGGTAGTACTCATCGAGCTCGGTGATGGCGTCAAACAGCCGCGAACCTAGAGAGTCATACAAAAATTTTGGTGAGAGATGGGCCTGTGGCTGCGACAAACCCAGGCTGGCTTCTGACATCAAAGCCTGGGGATCGGTGTGCAACAACTGGATGAACTGCGGTTGAGTCATGTGGATGTGGCCTTTGAGAAACGAGTACTACGCCGGCTTGTACGCTGCGAGCCCAGCGCCGGATGCTGTTGTGCATGACGGGTGCCACCCTGGCGGGGTCAGGATTCAAGCACCGCACCTTACAACCAACAACCTCTGATCGATAGAAGTCCAGCAACATGCCCCCCTGCAACACGTCCAGCGCTCGCGCCGTTACCATCCCCAGTTAGAACCTCATTCCCAGGGTTGAAGTGGCTGACTTCCGCCAGGCTGCCGGCCTGGACAGCCAAGTCAACCCATCAGGTTCCCCCCATCGCTTCAAATCAGGAGAGAACCCATGCCGATCCAAACACTGACCCAAAGACTGCAACGCCGCGCGCTGCTTCTGGCCGCCGGCTTGAGCCTGTTGGCTTCCACCGCCGCCGTGCACGCCCAGCAGGTGCTGCGCGTCAGCACCATCCCCGAAGAAGCGGCGACCGAGCAGGTGCGCAAGTTCACGCCCATCGTCAACTACCTTGAAAAAGCACTCGGCATGAAGGTCGAGTTCACGCCCGTGACCGACTACCCGGCTGCGGTCGAGACCCTGGTCAACAAGAAGGTCGATCTGGTGTGGTTTGGTGGCTTCACGCACGTGCAGGCGCAGATGCGTTCGGGCGGCAAGATCGTGGCCATTGCGCAGCGCGAAGAAGACACCCGCTTCCAGTCGGTGTTCATCGCCAAGACCGATTCGGGCATCAAGTCACTGGCCGACATGAAAGGCAAGCAGGTTTCGTTCGGCTCGCAAAGCAGCACCAGCGGGCACCTGATGCCACGCAGTTTCCTGCTGCAGGCCAACATCGAACCCGAGAAAGACTTCAAACGCATCGCCTACTCGGGCGCGCATGACGCGACCATCGCCTCGGTGGTCAGCGGCAAGGTCGATGCAGCGGCTCTGGACATCACGGTGTGGCGCAAGTTTGTGGCCGAGAACCGCGTCGACACCAAAGCAGTAAACGTCTTTTTCACCACCCCCACCTACTTCAACTACAACTGGAGCGTGCATGCAGACATGCCTGTGGCCCTGCGCAATCGCATCCAGAAAGCACTGCTGGACCTGGACCCCAACACACCTGAAGGCAAAGAGATCCTGAGCCTGAACCGGGCCACCCGCTACATCCCCACCAAGGAAGAAAACTACAAGGGCATCGAGGCAGCAGCGCGCAGCGCCGGGCTGCTCTGAGAGGCTGAGCTGGACTCCAAGGGGCGAGACCCTCCGTCACGACGATCAGGGCTGCGAAGCCCTGAAATGCAGGGCTGAGCTGAGGGCCGCTCTCAGGCCAGTTCGCAGGCCAGTTCGCAGGCCAGATCACAGGGCAGGATCGCTTGCCCGACCGCAAGCCGGATGCAGCGGCTCGGAGTCAACCTCTATCTCATGCAACTAGAACTCCACAGCGTGGCAGCCCGCCACCCGGCCGCCAAGCCCGGGGCTGCGCCGGCGCTGAAGCCGCTGAACCTGCAAATCAAGAGTGGCGAGCAGTTGGCGGTGATCGGCCCGTCGGGCGCGGGCAAGACCACGCTGCTTCAGGTGCTGGCTTGCGCTTTGCCGCCTTTGGGGGGTCAATACAGTCTGGCGGGTGAGCAGCCCTGGCAACTGCCGCGGGCCGCATTGCAGCGGCTGCGCGGCCGACTGTTTCTGGCGCCGCAGGTGCCGCCGCTGCCGCCGCGCCAGCGGGTCGTCACCGCAGTCCTGGCCGGGCGTTTGCCGGCCATGGGGCTGTGGGCCAGCCTGCGCTCGTTGTTCTACCCGGCGGATATCCCCGCTGCGTTCAGTGCGCTGGAGCACTTTGATCTGGCCGACAAGCTGTTCGAGCGTGTGGACCGCCTCTCGGGCGGCGAGCGTCAGCGCGTGGGCCTGGCCCGTGCGCTGCTGGCCCCGGCCAGCCTGTGGCTGATCGACGAACCTTTGTCGGCGCTCGACCCGACCCGGTCACGCCAGGCCATCCAGGCGCTGACCGAAGGCGCGAGACAACGGGGTGTCACGCTGGTGGCTACGTTGCATCAAGTGGATGTGGCGCTGGCCTCGTTTCCACGCATCGTGGGGCTGCGCGACGGTGCCCTCGCCTTTGACCTGCCCGCCAGTGAAGTCAGCCGTGCACTCTTGACCCAGCTCTATGCCCAGTTCGAGCATGAGCTCAGCGGCGGGTCGGCCGCCCATGACGAAGCCCAGGCGGCGCAGCCTGCTGCGCCTGCAGTGATGCACTGCAGATGAATGACGTGTTGTCATGAATTGATGCGAAAGCGCAGCGCTTGAACACCACGACATCGAGCCTGGCGCCCACACGCGACCCGGCCTGGGCCGGCCGCGTCTTTTGGTGCAGCCTGGCGATCGTGCTGCTGTGGCCGCTGGCCGTGGCCACCGAGTTCAGGCCCTGGGTGCTGGTCGAGCCCGACAACCTGAGAATCAGCGCCAACTTTCTGGCCAGTTTTTTCCCGCCTGCGGTGGACGGCGAGTTTCTGGTTTTGGTGGCACGCGAATCCTGGCGCACCGTGGCCATTGCCAC
>Ga0105044_10006002_pt1 | contig 16689 bp, 15 predicted proteins | sample MAT01_FD_78092 | JGI IMG/M metagenome (GOLD analysis project Ga0105044, IMG submission 78092) | Freshwater microbial communities from Lake Fryxell liftoff mats and glacier meltwater in Antarctica - MAT-01 | ecosystem: Environmental > Aquatic > Freshwater > Ice > Liftoff microbial mat | place...
ATAATTCCCAGGCATCCCAATCGCCAACTCAACCGTCATCCTGAACGGAGGCTTGGGAGGCTTTGCGAACCGAGTCGTAGTGAAGGATCGCTGACTGTCCGCGGGCGGAGGCGGTCTGGTGAGCTGTGGCCGCTTCCGCCCCACCGCCTCCGCCCGCGTTTCAGTCAGCGATGCTTCGCTGCGTTCCGGTCGCAAAGCCTCCCGGAACTCCGCTCAGCATGACGGCAGGTTTTCGTTTTGTATCGCTGCCACGCGGCAGCATGGCGGCGACAGCACTCGTGTCTGCCGCATGACCCTCGCGCACCAAACCGCCGAATCCGCCGCGCGCGCCCTCGCCATCGCCGGCTTCGCCGTCGCGCTGGCGCAACCGCTCGCCCGCCTGCTCGCGCACACGCACGGACGCCGCCGCACGCTCGCGTGGGCGCTGCTGCTCGCGCCGCTGCTCACGCCCGCGCTGCTCGTCAGCTACGCGTATTCGCACCTCGCGCTGCGGCTCATGGCGGTGCCGGGCGGCATCGCCGCGCTCTACGCCGTCGTGCTCGCGCTGAAGCTCACGCCCGTCGCCGCCGTCATCGCGCACTTCGTCCCACCGGCGCTTTCCGCGGAAGCGGCGCACTGCCACGCGCTCCTCGCGGGGCCGCGCTGGCGGCGGTGGATTTTCCGCCTGCGCGGCGCGGGCCGCACGCCGCTGGTCGCGGGCGGGCTCGTCTTTCTGTTCGCCTTCACGGACTTCGAGCTGGCGTCGTTGTGGAGTTTGAAAACGTGGACCGTCGCGCTCTTCGATGCCCAGGTCGGCGGTCTCGCGCTCGGTGAATCGCTGCGACTCGCGGCGTTTCCGCTCGGCATCGAGATCGCCGTGCTCGCGGTCATGCTGCGCGCACCCGCGCTCCCGCGGGCACCGACAGGCGGAGGGAAAGCGCTCGGCCGTTTCGCCCGCCCCGCGCTCCTCGCCTATCTCGGCGGTGCGGCGTTGCTCGCCTGCGGCTGGCCGCTGCTTTTCGTCACGGCGCAGGCGGTCACCGGCTTCCGTGCCGTCGCGGAAAACTTCGTTCTCTCGCGCGACCTCGCCGTGTCCCTCGGGTTTGCTTTCGGCGCGGCGCTGGGCGCGTGGTGGCTGGCCGCAGCAGCGCGTCCCGCCGACGAGGGCGGGAGCAAAACGCGAAACACGCAAAACTTTCGCGAAAGGCCGCGAAAGGAAGAGCTACCCAAAGTCTTTTTTTCGCGGCCTTTCGCGTACCTTTCGCGTGTTTCGCGTTTCCTCCCCCCGACCTTGCCGGACAGCCGCGGCCGAAACATCTGCGCCACGCTCCTGGCCGCGCCGGGCTTGTTGGGCGCGCTGTTGCTTTCTCTCTTGATCCTCCCGGCGTTCCAGTTTCCCGCGCTCCGACCCGCCTACGACACGCCGCTCCCCCTGCTCCTCGCGCTGACGCTCCTGCTGCTCCCGTTCGCCCTTCCGCTGCGCTGGCTGCTCGACTCCAGTCGTCGCCATCCCGCACTCCATCTGGCCCGGCTCGCCGGCTCCTCCGCGCTCGTCTGGCGGCTGGATACGCGCCGCCGATGGCTCGCCGTCTTCCTGCTTTTCTGTTGGGCCTATTTCGACTTCACGGCGGGTTCCATCCTCGCGCCCATCGGCCTCACCCCGGTCTTTGTGCGCCTGCACAATCTCGCGCATTACGGCCAGACGGCGGTGCTCTCGGCCATGTTCCTCGCCGCCTTTGCCGCGCCCGTGGCGGTTCTGCTTTTGACCGCGCCCGCCGTGCGCTGGTATGCACGCCGCTGATGGCCGCCGACCCGCTCTGGACTCTCGACCACGTCTCGCTCGCGCCGGCGCGGTTGCGCGACGTGTCGCTCGTCCTGCGCCCCGGCGTCACCGCGGTGATCGGCTGGTCCGGCGCGGGGAAAACCTCGCTGCTCAATGTGCTCGCCGGTTTCGAGAAAGCGGAGCGCGGCAGCGTGCGCGGGACGCCATCTGTCGCGTGGGTGCCGCAGGACGGCGGGCTCTGGCCGCACTGCACCGCGCGCGAGCATCTCGCGATCACGCGCCCGGGCGGCAACGGCCTCGAAGCACTGCTCGCCGCCTTTGACCTCGCCGCCCGCGCGGAGGCGCGCCCGCACGAACTCAGCCGAGGCGAGCAGGCGCGCCTTTCCGTCGCCCGCGCGCTCGCGGCCGATGCCGAGGTCCTCGTGATGGATGAACCGCTCGCGCACGTCGATCCCGCGCGCGCGGGCGACTACTGGCGGGTGATTCGCCAACACCTCGCGGCCCGCGGAGCATCGCTGATTTTCTCCACGCATCTCCCCGAGATCGCGCTTGGCGAAGCGGAGCGGGTCATCTGCCTGAGCGAAGGCCGCGTCGTCCACGACGGCCCGGTGCGCGACCTTTACGACGCTCCGCCAACGCCCGAGCTGATGACCTTTCTCGGCCCCGGGAACTGGCTCACGCCGGAGGAAGCCGCGCTCTGGCTCGGCGCGGAGATTGAGCACCCGCGCTGCTTTCGGCCTGAGCAGATCGAGATCGAACCTGCGGCTGACGGGGTGGCCCTGGTCGGCCCGCCGCGCTTCCGGGGGAGCGTGGAGGAGGCGGAATTGGAGCTTCGTCAGGCGGCGGTGCGACGGATGTTTTTTCACCGGCCCGCCGGCCCGCGGCTGCGCTCGGGGGAACGGGCGGCGATCCGGCTGCGCCTATGAGAGCGATGCTTTTTTCGGCAGGCGGGGACGCCCGCCGGACCGTGACAGGCTGGAAGCCGGTCCCACGACTTTGGGCTTTCGCGCTGGCGGTGGCTTGCAGCGTGGCAAGTTGCCAGCGCGCTCCGCAGACCGCGGCGCTCACGGCGCGGGAGTGGCGTGTTTGGAATCTCCCGCCGGATGGCGCGACGCTGCCGACGCCGCGCAGCGTGGCGGTGGGCAATGACGGCGAAATCGCCGCGCTCGACACCGCCGGGCGCGTGCTCATTTACGACGGCGAGGGCACGCTCAAGCGGCAGTGGCAGATGCTCGACGTGCGCGTGGGCAAGCCCGAGGGCATCGTCGTTTTGCGCGACGGGCGCGTCGTCGTGTGCGACACGCACTACCACCGCGTCGTGTGGTTCGATGCGGATGGGCACTGGCTGCAAAACATCGGCGCGCACGGGAAAAGAGACGGTGAATTCATCTATCCCGTCGGCATCTGTACGGACGTGGCGGAGAATCTCTACGTCTGCGAATACGGCGGGAACGACCGGGTGCAGAAGTTTTCACGCGAGGGGAAATGGCTCGCGAGCTTCGGCAGTTTCGGCACCGGGCCGGGGCAGTTTCAGCGACCGTCGGGACTGACCTGGAAAGACGGCCGGCTCTACGTGGCGGACGCGATCAACAACCGCGTGCTGATTTTTTCCGACGACGGTAAATACCTCGGCCTGCTCGGCGCGGCGGGCCGGCCGCTCGCTTTTAACCTGCCGTACGACATCGCGACCGGTGGCGACGGCGCGCTCTACATCGTGGAGTACGGCGCGGGCCGGCTCTCGCGCGTGAGCACTGAGGGCCGGCTGCTCGGCTGGCTCGGGAAAAGCGGCAGTGGGGAAGGGGAGTTTGGCACGCCTTGGGGTCTGGCGGTGGATGCGCAAAACTGCATCCTCGTCGCCGACACGAAAAACCGGCGCATCGTCACGCTGCGGCTGTAGTCCTTTGGAGTGCGGTGGCAGAGCGAAAGCGAGCCTGGGCGAGCTTTCGCGGCGACACCGCTTTCGCGCCGGATTGCAGTCACCAAGAATCCCGGCCCCGCACGCCCGCCTGCGCCCGCCGGTCCGAAAGCGGTGTCGCCGCTCGTCCCTCGCTCTGCCACCGCACGCCAAACAAAAACCCCGCAGCGGCGCGAGGCCGCTGCGAGGCTTGGGATTTCTGACGAGGCGACGTTTACTGCTCTTCCTTCGGCGGGCGAGGAGGTTTCGGCTCGTCACCTTCGGGGCGGTCGCCGCGCGGACGACCCATGTATTCCCTCGGTCCGAGCTGGCCGTCGTCGTTCTTGTCCAGCGTGAGCAGAGACTTCGAGGCACCGGCGATTTCATCGGCGGAAATCACGCCGTCACTATCCGCATCGAGCACGGCGATGAGCGGCGGGACTGGTGGCCGTGGCGGTTTGTCGCCGCGCTCGCGCGGGCCGTCCTTGGGCCGTTCGCCCTCTTTCGGGGAGGCGACTTCTTTGTCACCGTCACGCACGGGCTTCTTGCCGGGGAAGGGTTCCGGTGGCCGGTTGCGGTCGCTGACCGCATTGCGCGTCTTCGGTTTGTCGCCGCCGTCCTCGCGGTCGCCGGGTGGGGGGCCATCGGGTCGCCGGACGAGGAATTCCTCCGGGGTCAGCTTGCCGTCCTTGTTTTTGTCGAGTTTCGCGAGCGACTCCCGCACCCCCTTTATCTCTTCGGCGGAGATGATGCCATCGTGATCGCCGTCCAGGACCTGGAGAATCGGCATCGGCGGAAGCGGCGGTCTTTCGCGGTCGTTCGGCGGCCGCCTGCCGGGTTGCTCCCGGTCCGGAGGTGGGCCGGGCGGAAGGCCGCCGGGAGGTGGCCCCCCAGGGGGTGGGCCGCCGGGGCCTTGTGCGAGGGTGACGGTCGCCGGCAGAGCCAGAGCGAGGGTGAGGATGAGGGCTGCTTTCTTGTTCATACGGGTGTGGTCTTTCTATTTTGGATTTGGCCGCTGATGCGGGAACCTTTTCAGTTATTCCGCGGAGGCTCGTTTGGCTTTGATGAAAGCGGTCACGGGCGCACGGGGAACTGGCTGGATGAACAGCGGTTGGAGGGCGATAGTTGCGGACTGGTTTCGCGGGAAAGAGAGCGCACCATCCGGCTTCGCCAAGGGCACATCACGGGATGGACCAGGCATCGCTTTCGCGCGAGAAACTTTGCGAAACATCCCGCTTCCCATTTCTCACGCATGCAATAGTCTCATTTCCGCGAAACACACGCTTATGGCTCGAATTCTCATTATCGACGACGACCCCGCGATGGTCTCGGTCATCTCCGACATCTGCCAGGAACGGGGACACCAAACAGTGGCCTATTCCTCCGGCGCGAAGGCCCTGGAAAACCTCTCCACGCACGCGCCGCAGTTGGTGATCTCGGACCTGCGGATGGATAAAGTCGGCGGGCTCGACATCCTGCGCGAGTGCCGCGAAGTGCTGCCGCAGACGCCGGTGATTTTGATCACGGCCTACAAAACGGTGGAGACGGCCATCGAGGCGATGAAGCTCGGCGCTTACGACTACATCACGAAGCCGTTCAAGGTGGATGAACTGCAACTGACAATCCAGCGGGCGCTGGATAACCAGAGCCTCGTGCGCGAAAACCGGAATCTCCGGCAGATCGTGAAGGAGAAATACCGGTTTGAAAACATCATCGGCACCAGCGGCAAGATGCAGGAAATTTACAACCTGATCGCCAAGGTCGCGGACACCGACAGCACGATTTTGATCCAGGGAGAAAGCGGCACCGGCAAGGAACTGGTGGCGCGCGCTCTGCATTTCAACAGCAACCGCCAGCATCAGCCATTCGTGGCGATCAACTGCTCGGCACTGCCGGAGAACCTGCTTGAGTCCGAGCTTTTCGGACACAAGAAGGGATCGTTCACCGGAGCGGTGCAGGACAAGATGGGCCTGTTCGAGGAAGCGGAACTCGGCACCATTTTTCTCGACGAGGTTAACTCAATGGCGCAGCCGCTTCAGACGAAATTGCTCCGGGTGCTGCAGGAGCGGCAAATCCGGCGGGTCGGCGATACCAAGACCATGCCGATCAACGTCCGCGTGCTTGCAGCGACGAACGAATTGCTCGGTGACAAGATCAAGAGCGGCAATTTCCGCGAGGATCTTTACTACCGTCTCGCCGTCATCCCGATCGAAATGCCTGCGCTCCGCGAGCGGCCAGACGACATCCCTTTGCTCGTGAATCATTTCCTGCAGAAGAACTCCTCCCAGACCGGCACCGAAGCCCGGAAGATCGATCCAAAAGCCGTCGATATGCTCACCCATTACCGCTGGCCGGGAAATGTCCGCGAACTTGAAAATGCCATCGAACGCGCCTGCGCGCTGTGCGACGACGGGCTCATCCGCACCACCGACCTCCCGCCCCAGGTCGTTCGCCACGCCAGCGCGCCACCCGTGGAGCATACCGGCACGCTTCCCGTCGGCCAGACGCTCGACGAATACATCCGCGACCAGGAGCGCCGTTACATCGAGGAAACCACGAAATTCAACGCTGGCTCCCGCGAGAAAGCCGCGAAGATGCTGGGGATCAGCATGGCCACGCTCTACCGGAAGCTCGAAGTGAAGAAGACGGTGGAGAAAAGCTGACCGCGGCGGCCGCAAAGCCGGAGACATTGCGCGAGGGATTGCTGAATCGCGCGGAGGACGGAGATCGTTCGGAAACGAGGGGCGGAGGATCTGCCGCGATTAATCGGACGTAAGGCTAGGTCCGCTTTGCCAGAACTTTGATCTGGTCCGCTTCCTTCTCCAATTCATCGAGCTTCTGCAGCGTCTGTGTCTGCTTTTCGATGAGTTCCTGGTTTTTCGCCTTCATTGCCTTCAGGATTTGCAGCGGAGTCGCCGGCGGGACGGGAGCTTGCGAGTGGAGATCAAGGGCGAGCGCGAAAAGCGCGACGACCGACAGGGTGAGGGAAAGGAGGGTTTTCATTTCGCCTTACCGCCTCCGCGGCTGACGAAGATTCGGGCCACACGGACGCTTTCGGCGATGCCCGCGAGCTTTGCGTCGATTTTGGTTTGATTGTCGCTGATCACAGCCTGCTGGGCGGCTACGTCGCTCAGCAAAGCAGCGACCGGGGCGTCTTCCGCGCCAGCCTCGCCTTTCGACGGAGTCGGTCCGAGCAACACCGCCGCGAGGGCGGAGATGCCCAGTGCCGGGACGAAAAAGGATTTTGCATTCATGCTTCCTGATAAGCCAGAAGTGCGCCGTGTGCCTTCAGGAAAATAGTTTTGGCGGCTGGCAGGATTGCTGCTTGCGGTTCGCGCAGCACTCGATAACCTCTTCACTCCATGGCCGGCATGTATCAAACTCAGAACCTCTCTCAACAGCAGGTTCTTGCACCCCAACTCCAGCAAAGCCTGCAGATTTTGCAGGCTCCGATGCTGGAACTGCGGAATCTCATTCAGCAGGAACTTTGCACAAATCCCACGCTCGAAGAGGACCAGATGGAGCCGACCATCGAGGACAAAAAGCAGGAGCATGATGAGTTTCAGGAAGAGTTCGACCGGCTCGCGAAGCTGGACGAGGAATGGCGCGATTATATGGCGCAAAGCCAGAGCTATTCCGGGCGTTCGGCGGAGGAGGAGGAAAGACGGCAGTTTTTTTTCGACAGCATCGTGGGTATGCAGACGCTCCAGCAGCATCTCATCGAGCAGCTCAACTCGAGCGATCTCAGCGAAGCCGACACCACGATCGCCGAACTGATCATCGGCAACATCGACGATGCGGGCTTTCTCCAGGCCACTCCGGAGGAAATCGCCGGCAACACCGGCATGGAGGTGGCCGACCTCCAGCGCATTCTCGAGTTTGTGCAGACCTTTCATCCCGTCGGCGTCGGCTCGCGGGATCTGCGGGAGTGCCTGCTCATTCAGCTCCGCCGCCTGAGCAAGGAGCAGAGCCTCGAATATCGCATGGTCGATCGGCACATCGATGATCTGGGCAAGCGTCGCTTTCCCGAGATCGCCCGCCGTCTCGGAACGACGACGGAACAAGTCCAGCGCGCCGCGGGTTTCATCGCGACTCTCGACCCGAAGCCCGGCCAGATTTTCACCCCCGATCCGAACAACTACGTCCTGCCAGATGTGAACGTGGAAAAGATTGGCGGCGAGTGGACGATCTCGCTCAACGGCGAGCAAATCCCCCACCTGCGGATCAGCAATACCTACAAGGACCTGATGTCTCAGGACAAAGGTGGGGCCGAGGTGAAGGACTACATCCGCGACAAAATCCGCAGCGGTAAATTTCTCATTAAGTCCATCCACCAGCGCCAGCAGACCATCTCCAATATCGCCCACGAAATCGTCGGCAAGCAGAAGGACTTTCTCGAAGTCGGCCCAAGCGCTCTCAAGCCGCTGACCATGGTGCAGATCGCCGACATCGTGGGCGTGCATGAGACGACGGTGAGCCGCGCGATCTCTGGCAAATACATGGCTACGCCGTGGGGCGTGTTTGACATGAAATACTTTTTCACCCCCGGCTACCAAACGTCCGGCGGCGAATCGATGAGCAACACCAGCGTCAAAGGGGCCATCGCGGAGATGGTGAAAAGCGAGGACACCGGAAGCCCGCTGAGCGACAAGGAGATCGTCGAGCTTCTCGAAAAGCGCGGCATCCCCATCGCCCGCCGCACCGTCGCCAAATACCGCAACGAGCTCAACATCCTTCCGAGCAATATGCGGAAGCGGTATTGAGCCCAGTCACGCCGGGCCGGCGGTGACATTTTCCCGGCCATGCTGATGCGGACAGGATCGTCCGCGTTGCGCCGCGAGCGGGACGCGGTTTTCTCGACTCCGCTCCTTGCGAGTGCGTCGCATCCGTCTTAAACGTCCGCTCCATGCCCCGCCCACGGACGCCGAGATTGCCCGGTTTGGAGCCGCGTCACGAACCGTCGGCTTTCTCGGAATCGGCGGTCTGGTCGCGCATCGGCGATGGCTGGCAGCATTTGCACGGCAGTTTCCGCGACCTCGGCTACAGCATCGAATGGCATGATTTTGAAGCCGCTCAGGAACTCGATTGGTCGCCGAGCTTTCACCCTGGCGGCGTCGAGATCTGCCTGAACCTCGCCGGCCACGGCACCGTCTGCGCCGGTGAAGCGCGACTCGATCTAAAGCCGCTCACCGCCGGGTATTATTTGCAAAGCGAGGCCCGGCTCCGCGGAATGCGCGCGAGTGGGCAGCGGCATCAGTTCGTGACCATCGAACTCTCGTTTGCCTTTCTCGAACGGCACCTGGTGCCAGGAGAAATGGCGTTGCACGAGCGCTTGCGCGACCTGCGGACCGGCCCAGCCGGTCCGGCCGTTTCCGAGCCGATCCGCCTGACCAGCGAGCACCAGCAAATGATCATGAGTTTGCGGCATCCGCCGGTGTATTCCGGGGCGCAGCGCCTCTGGTATCACGCCAAGGCGCTCGAAGTGGTGGCGGCGCTCTTCTATCGGCCGCCGGATGGCGCGGATCTGTTTTGCCAGCGCCAGAAGCGCCAGAACCACGATCGCGTGCAAAAGGTCCTCGCGGTCTTGAGGGAAGATCTCGCCGATCCGGGGTCGCTCGAGGAGATCGGCCGCCGCGTCGGTTGCAGCCACTTTCATCTGAGCCGCGTCTTCATTCAGGAAACGGGGCGGTCGATCTTTCAATACCTGCGCGACCTGCGGATGGAGCGCGCGGCGGAACTGCTGCGCGAGGGACGGCTGAACGTGACGCAGGTGGCGCTGGAGGTGGGCTATGCGAGCCCGAGCCATTTCAGCACCGCGTTTCACGGCGCCTTCGGCTGCTGCCCCGGCCTTTACCCACTGGCCACGCCCTCGCAGCGGGCGGCGAGGGCGTGACGGGTCGAGGGCGGGCAGGTCAGAATTTCAAGGCGAAGCCGCCGTAGAAATTGCGGCCGTACGCCGGGTCGATGCCGTCGTCGCGGACCCGGGAGTAGTAGTCCTCGTCGAAGAGATTGTTGATACCCGCCTGAATGCTGACGATGTCCTTGTAAACTTTCGCTTCCGCCGTGAGATCCCAGACCATGTAGGCGGGAACGGCGCGCTCGGGCGTATTGGCGGCATCGGCGAAGCTGTCGCCGACAAAGGTGCCGAGGAAGGCGAGTTTGAAGCGATCCTGCCAGCGGTAGATGACGCCGGCCCGCACGAGGTAATCGGGCGCGTATTGCGGCGTCCTGCCTTCGAGCGGACCACTGACGAACTCGGCGTCGAGCAGGGTCACGTTGCCGTAAAGGCTGAGCGAACCAAAGCGATCGACGAGGCTCCGCTCCACTGGCGCGACGGCCTTGCTGTCCTTGCCCATCGACGCCGGTGCGGGCTGGCCGTGGAGCGCGTCGAGCAGACCGATGACGTCGAGTTCCAGCGCGGCCTCGAAGCCCCGGTGGAGGGCGCGACCGACGTTCGAGACTGTGCTCCGGCCGCCGGGCAGCGCGATGCTGCCGATCTGGTTGTCAAAATCGAGCAGGAAGCCGCTCACGTCCCACGAGACCCACGGCACGGGATTCCCGCGGAAGCCAAGATCGTACTGCCACGCCTGGCCTTCCTCCAGATTCTGCGGAACCACCGTGGTGCCGCCGGTGGGGACGGCCTGGCTGTAAATAATCGGCCGATAGGACTGCGAAGCGTTCGCGTAGAATTCGGTCTTCTTCGCCACTTCATACGAAACGCCGAGCCCGAAAAGCGGGACGAACTCGTACTCCGACTCATCTGCGAGCGGCGTGCCCGCGGCCGTTTTGTCCACGTTCCGATTCTCCTTCACGCTCTGCCAGATGTTCTCGAAGCGGACGCCGGGCGTGACCGAAAGCGCACCCCAGTGGAAGCGGTTCTCGACGAAGGCCGGCGCGTACCAGACTTCGCGGTCGCTTTCATTGCGCAGCATGCCGTCGCGGGCGTTTGGCGTTGCGCCGCGCCGATCTTCGCGCGGCGAGGCGGTGTGATATGCTTGGATGCCGCCGGCGATGGTGTGTTCGCCGCCCCAAAGCGCGTAGTCGTGCCGCAGCCGCGCGTCGATGCCTTGCGTGTAAAACTCCTGCAACTCGACGCTCGTGGTGTTCGCGTTCGCGCCGGTCGGCACGGTGCCGAAGCCGCCGCCGCGCTGCCGCGAGCTGTAGCGCGAATAGTAACCGCCCCACGCCAGCATGGTCATTTTCGTGTCCGCGGAAAAATCCTTCTCCCACGCCAGCGACGCGAAGTAACGCTTCAGCTCGAAGAGATCGTAGCGCCGCGAGGAGGCGTTGCGGTTCTCGTTGTAGTTCACCGTGCCGGGGCCGGTGGCGAAGGTCAGGCCGCCGGGCTCGCCGTGCTCTTCTTCGTAGCCTTCGATGGTGAGAATCCAGCGGCTGTCGCTCCCGGCGTCGAGCGCCAGTTTGATCAGGCCGGCGTTGAGGTGAAAGGCGCTGTTCTGGTCGCGGAAGCCGTCGCCTTCCCGATGGTTGAAGTAACCGTAGTAGCCGAGGCGTCCGCTGGTGCCGTCGACGTAGCTGAAGGTCGAGTAGGAATTGTCGCTGCCGATCGTGTGCGCCGTGCCGAAGGAAAACGGGCGGTCGAGCCGCGGCCGATGGGTGATGTAATTGAGCGCGCCGCCGGGCTGCGGGCCGTACATCAGCGACGCGCCGCCGCGAAGGAACTCGAGGCGGTCCACGGTATCGAGCGGCGGCGTGTAATACGCCTCGGGGTAGCCAAACTGATCCGCGTGAATCGGAATGCCATCCTTGAGCACCTGCGTGAACTGCAGCCGATGCGGATCGAGCCCGCGGTAGCCGATGCTGACCAGCGGCGTGCTTTCCTCGCTCAGCAGGAGTCCGGGGGTTTTGGCGAGCGCCTGCCGGTAGTTGTTGTTCGTGATCTTGGGCAGCTCATCGAGATCGATCACGGACTGCTTTTTCCCCGAAAAGATCCGCGTGCCCTCGACCGGCGGCAGGAAGCGGCCCTGCACGATCTCGTCGGACTCGGATTCGGCCGTGACGACCACCTCCGGCAAGACGGCCGGGGCCGTTTGCGCCGAGGCGGCGTGGATGCTGAATCCTGCACAGAGGGCAGCCAGCCCAAGGCGGGCGGAGGAAAGGCGAGGGCGGGCCGGAGAAATGGCGGCGCCGAGGGCGGGAGTTGGAATGAATTTCATCGGTGGAGTGTTACTGAGATTGAATCTCAGGCACAACGCGTTTTCGGCCGTTCGCAATCCAGCGAAAGAAAATAGCAACCGGCCGACAACCCCCGCACGACGGCGGCGGGACAGCGTAAACGCTGGGCGAATGTTGGGTTGCTGGACGCAAAGGGTGCGTCCAGAGTGCGCCCCCCGCCCGCCCGCTCCACGAATTTTTCCCAACTACCGCCGATGTCTGCAATCACTCAAGAGCAAGTCCGCGAAGCCCTTTCCACCGTCAAATATCCCGGCTTCAGCCGCGACATCGTTTCGTTCGGTTTGGTGAAAGACGTGCGCATCAGCGGCAGCGATGTCGTTGTCCAATTGTCGCTCGCCACCAATGACCCGAAAGTGCCGCAGGCGATCAAGGACGGTTGCGAAGCGGGCCTGGCGCAGCTCCACGGCATCGGCAAGGCGACCGTGCGCATCGACATTCAAGCCGCACCGCAGTCCGCACCGACGGCGGGCGGTTCACCGATGGCGGCGTCGGCCATCCCCGGCGTGAAGCACGTCATCGCCGTCGCCAGCGGCAAAGGCGGTGTCGGTAAATCGACCGTCGCCGCGAATCTTGCCATCGCCTTGCAAAAGAACGGCGGGGCGGTCGGCCTGTGCGACTGCGATCTCTACGGCCCGAGCATCGGCCTCATGTTCGCCACCAGCGAGCGCCCGATGGCGACCGAGGAAAACCGCATTCTCCCGATCGAGCGCGCCGACCTGAAACTCATGTCGATGGGCTTCCTCCTCGACGATGCCGCGCCCGCCATCCTGCGCGGGCCGATGGTCACAAAATACACCCAGCAATTTCTTCGGCAGGTCGAGTGGGGCGCGCTCGACTACCTCGTCCTCGATCTTCCTCCCGGCACCGGCGACATCCAACTCACCATCGTGCAGACCGTCGCGCTCGCCGGCGTGGTCATCGTCACCACCCCGCAGGAAGTCGCGCTCATCGACGCGCGCAAAGCCGCGACCATGTTCGCGAAAGTGAACGTGCCCATCCTCGGTCTCATCGAGAACATGAGCTACTTCCTCTGCCCGAGCGACGGCCTGCGCTACGACATCTTCGGCAACGGCGGTGGCGAACGGGAAGCCGCGCGCCTCAGAGTCCCGCTCCTCGGCCAGATCCCCATCGACATCCCGACGCGCGAAGCCGGCGACCGAGGCCTCCCCGTCACCGCCGCCGATCCCGGGAATCCAGTCTCCCGTGAGTTTTTGAAAATTGCGAAGGCGCTGGCCGGATCGCTCGCAGGCTGATGCGGCCAAAACCATTGACGTGCTCCGCGTTTTCTAGAAATTTCCACACCACATGAGCACCACCGCTGACGACAATACCGACCTCGTCAAAGAATCCCTGCTCTACAAAGATTTCCTCGCCGAGCGCGAAGAAATCCTCCGCCACAAATGGATCGAGAGCGAAAAGGCCGGCCACGATGTCGGCTTTGAAAAAGCTCTCCTCGACTGGATCGTGAAACACCGCTCCTCATGGCGTCAGCAGAGGCATAAGGAAACGTTGAACTAACCATCGTTTCGCTCCTTTAAGCGCGATCCCGCGAGGTCGCCAAGGAACATGAACCCTACACCCGCTCCACCAGCCCCCGGCGCCCGCGTCCTCCTCGACGCCGCGGCCATCGAACGCGCCCTCCGGCGCATCGCGCACGAGATCAACGAGCGCAATCCCGACCTCGCCAAAGTCGCGCTCATCGGCATTCCCTCGCGCGGCGTGGAGATTGCCCGCCGGCTCGCGACGCTGATCGAGCAATTCAGCGGAGTGAGCGTTTTCGCCGGCGTCGTCGATGTCGCCATGCACCGCGACGACCTCCACCTGCATCGCGTTCCACCCCGCGTCGAGCGCACCATTTTACCCGATGATCTCGACGGCAAAACCATCGTCCTGACCGACGACGTCCTCTTCTCCGGTCGCACTTGCCGCGCCGCGATGGACTCGCTCTCGAGCTTCGGCCGACCGGCCCGCATCCAGTACGCCGTGCTCGTCGATCGCGGTCACCGCGAGCTTCCGATCCGCGCGGATTACGTCGGGAAAAACCTGCCGTCCGCGCTCGACGAACGCGTTCACGTCCGCTTCGCCGCGACCGACGGAATCGAAGACTCCGTCTGGATGAGCCGCACCCCATGAGCGCCGATCTCCGATCCCCCGCTTCCGCTTGGACGCGCAAAGACCTCACCGCCATCGAGCCGCTCAGCGTCGCGGAACTCAACACCCTGCTCGACACTGCCACCGCTTTCAAAACCGTCGGCACCCGCGAGATCAAGAAGGTGCCCGCCCTGCGCGGCCAGACGCTCGTCAATCTCTTCGTCGAATCGAGCACCCGCACCCGCATTTCCTTCGAGCTGGCCGCCATCCGCCTGAGCGCCGACGTCATCAATATCTCCGCGAGCACTTCGAGCCTGACCAAAGGCGAGACGCTCAAGGACACCGCCAGGATTCTCGAAGCCAATCACGCCGACATCATCGTCCTCCGCCACTCCAGCGCCGGTGCCGCGCAGTTCCTCGCCGAGCGGCTCGAAGCCAGCATCATCAACGCGGGCGACGGCGCGCACGAACACCCGACCCAGGCGCTGCTCGACACTTTCACCATCCGCGAAAAACTCGGCCGCATCGCCGGCATCCACGTCGTCATCATCGGCGACATCCTTTTCAGCCGAGTCGCCCGCTCGAACATCCACGCCCTCACCAAACTCGGCGCCCGCGTCACCCTCGTCGGCCCGCCCACGCTCGTCCCGCGCGCGTTCGAGCACCTCGGCGTCACCGTCACCCACGACCTCGACGCCGTGCTCCCGAGCGCCGATGTCGTCAATCTCCTGCGCATCCAGCACGAGCGGCAGCGCAAGGAATACTTCCCCTCACTCGGCGAATACACCGCCCTCTTCGGCCTCACCAACCAGCGCGCCGAATTGCTCAAACCCGACGCCCTCATCATGCACCCGGGCCCGGTCAACCGCGGCGTCGAGATCGACAGCGACCTCGCCGACAGCGGTCGTTCCGTCATCCTCGAGCAAGTCACCAACGGCCTCGCCGTCCGCATGGGCGTGCTTTTCCTCTGCGCCGGAGTGCGCGGCGAAAAGGGACGCGCCTTGTCCGTCGAATGATCCGCCGATAGATTCAGCGCATGAGCATCACCCTCGACCTGCCCGAGCACATCACCGAAGCGGACGCGCGTCTCGAACTCGCCATCGCCCTTTACCGCGAGGGCAAACTCCCGCCGGGCCGCGCCGCGCAGCTCGCCGGCTTGGATCGCTGGGATTTCGATGCGCTGCTTTTCGAGCGCAAAATCCCTTTCCCCATGAACGAGGCTGAGCTGGTCAAAGAAGTCCATAATGCCTTGCGTCGTCGCTGATACTTCGCCGCTCTTCTATCTCGCGCGGCTCGAAAAACTTTCCCTGCTGCCCGATCTTTACGGAAGCATCGCGGTCCCGGAGCGCGTTTGGAATGAGGCGCTCGCAGGCGGGCGGCGCTACCCCGACATCCTCCCCAGCCTGCACGCTGGCGCGGCACAACAATGGATCGCCATTCATCCGGCAACAGACCTGCCGCACCCTCCGCAAATCGCGAAGCTGGATGCCGGTGAGCAGGACGCCATCCTGCTCGCGCAAGCGCTCGGCGCGGATTGCCTGCTCATCGATGATCTGCGTGGGCGGGAATCCGCGCAGGCCCTTGGCCTCACGGTGAAAGGCACGCTCGCCATTTTGGCCGAGGCGAAGACCGCGGGCCTGATTCCTTCACTCGCCCGCGTCTATCGCGCACTCCGCGTTGAGACGACTTTTCGCTTCAGCCGCGAACTCGAAAAAGAACTCCTTCTCGATGCGGGCGAGAGACCACTCCCCGACAATCTGGATCCCGACAACGTATGAGTCCGCTCCTTATCACCAACGGCCACATCATCGATCCGGCCAATCGCATTGACCGCGTCGGCGACGTTTACCTGACCGGCGGGAAGATCGAAAAGATCGACCTCTCCGGCGTGGCGCGGCAACCGAGCGACGACCTCGAAGTCATCGACGCCAGCGGCCTCGTCGTTTGTCCCGGCCTCATCGACCTCCACGTCCACCTCCGTGAGCCGGGGCAGTCGGCGAAAGAGACGATCGCCAGCGGCACCCGCGCCGCGGCCGCGGGCGGCTTTACGAGCGTCGTGTGCATGCCGAATACCTCGCCGACGATCGACAGCCCGAGCGTGGTCACTTGGGTTTTGGAAAAGGCGAAAGCCGACGCGTGTGTGAATGTTTTCCCCACCGGTGCCATCACCAAAGGCCTCAGCGGCGAAGAACTCGCGCCCATCGGCTCGATGTACAAAGCGGGCATCGTCGCCCTGACCGACGACGGCCATTGCATCCAGAACCACGAAGTCATGCGCCGCGCCCTCGAGTACGCGCGCATGTTTGGCCTCACCGTCATGGACCATTGCCAGGACTACAATCTCGTCGGCAAAGGCGTCATGCATGAAGGCGCCGTCAGCACCGCGCTCGGCCTGCCCGGCTGGCCGGCGGCGGGCGAGGAAATCATCGTCCAGCGCAACGCCCTCCTCGCCGAACTCACCGGCACCCCCATCCACTGCCAGCACCTCAGCAGCGGCGGCAGCGTTCACCTTTTGCGCGCCGCGCGCGCCCGCGGCATCCCGCTCAGCGGCGAAATCTGTCCGCACCACATCGCCCTCACCGACGAGTCGATCCGCGGCTTCGACACGAAATTTAAGATGAACCCGCCCCTCCGCACCCAGCGCGACATCGACCTCCTCATCGAGGGCGTCGCCGACGGCACCATCACCGTCCTCGCCAGCGACCACGCCCCGCACTGCGCCTACGAAAAGGAAGTCGAGTTCGACCAG